>Ga0210391_10005898_pt1 | contig 10073 bp, 8 predicted proteins | sample IncBWC12OmetaG_FD_160573 | JGI IMG/M metagenome (GOLD analysis project Ga0210391, IMG submission 160573) | Forest soil microbial communities from Barre Woods Harvard Forest LTER site, Petersham, Massachusetts, United States - Inc-BW-C-12-O ...
CTGGACGCGCGCGACCGCGCCGGAAAAGATGCCCTCGCCGCGCACGGCAAACGCATTCAGAAAGAGATGAATCAGGAGAAACGCGCCGAGCGGAAAGACGCCCGTGAGAGACAGAAGGCGCCGCGTTGCAGGGCGGGGTACGTCGAACGACGCAGAGAGGGCGGGAGCGGACACCTGGCGTGGTAGGCATCATACCGCATGCGGCCCGAACCTCGCGGCTTCCTCGTCGGCCTCGTGGGATGCTTCGCGGCGCTTTTGGCGACCGGGGGCGCGTGCGGAGGGCGGAACGAGGGGCCGAAGCCCGTGGCGTTCGTCGCCTCCTCGACGGAGGCGGCAGCGGCCTTCGACGCGATTCGCCACGCGTGGAGCGACGAGGATACGGAGGGCGCCCCCGCGCTCCGCGCCGGCATCGAGCAGTTCCTCCAGCGCTTTCCGCACGACGGACTCGTTCCCGAGGCGCGCGTCCTCCTGGCGCTCGCGGCGCTCCGCGCGAACGATCTGGCCGCCGCGGACGTCTCGCTCGCGGCTACGCGGGGACTCCCGCCCGGAAGCGCGCGCGATCTGTGGACGATTGCCGAAGCCCGGAGCTTGCGTCTTCGCGGCGATCCCGAAGGCGGGCTCGCGCTCCTGCGGCCCCTCGTCGGCAAGCCGGTCGATCCGCTCGCGCGAATGCTCTTCGACGAAGAGCTGACGCTGACGGCGCTCGCCACGCACCGCGAGTACGAGGGGATCTCGTACATGGACGCATGGCTTCGGGCGACCTCGGAAGACGACAAGCCGAAGACGGTGGCGCGCGTGACCGCCATGGTGCAGTCGCTGCCGAAGGACGTGCTGATCGGCGCGATCCAGGCGATGCGCGCGCAGCGGGCGAGCTTCGGCTACGGCGTCGACATCGAGCGGATCCTGTCCGAGCGACTCGTGCAAATCGCGACGACGAGCGGCGACGCCAACCTCGCGCGGATCCTCCTCGACGCAGACGCGGGCGTGGCGATCAGCGAAAACGCCGGTGCGGTGCTGGGCCAGCTCGCGACGAGCCGGCGCGGGCTCAACGTCGTCGCGGGGCGCACGATCGGGCTTCTCCTGCCGACCGATTCGAACGGCTTGCGCGACGAGTCGGCCGACGTGCTTCGCGGCGTGATGTGGGCCCTCGGACTTCCGCGCGGGGTACGACGCGTCGAGGCGCCGGACGACGCAGGCGCGCCGCCCGGCCTCGCGACGAACGCGTGCGCCGCTCCCGAGCCGGCGCCGGAGCTCGAAGAGCCGCGCGCGTCGGACGGCGTTCGTCTCGTTACGCGCAACGACGCGGGGCGCGCCGACGAGACCGACGCTTCGCTCGACGAGCTCGCGGGCGAAGGTGCGACGGCGATCGTCGCGGGGCTCGAGGGCGAGACGGCCGCCCGCGCGCTCGCCTGGGGCAACCGGCATGGGATCGCCGTCATCGCGCTCGCCGCACCGGACGAAAGCGCCGCGGCGGCCTCGGCGAGCCCCGCGTTCGGCTTCCGCCTCGGAGAGCCGCAAGGCGACGTCGTGCGCGTGCTCGGGCGCGCGGCGCAAGCATCGAACGCGGCGAACGGACCGTGGACCCCGGTGGTCGACGCGAGCGAAGAAGCGCTCTATCCGGCCGGCGGCGGATCGCGGTTCGGCCTTTCGTTCGGGCCCGCCGTGTCGTGCGACGCAAGGGCGAGGTCCGCGGGCGAATCGCGCTTTCCTCTCGCCGAATGGCAGCAAGCGCACGTTCGCGCGTGGCTCGTGAGCGGCTCGCCCGCCTGTGCGAACGAGCTCGTCGACGCGGTGGCGAGCTCGCGTCGCGCGGCGCCGGCCGACAGCGCGGTCGTCGCGCTCACGCTCGAAGCCGCGAGCCGCGTGGCGGGGCCGCGTTCAGTTCGCGTCTTCACCGCGGAAGCCGGCGTGATTCCCGGCACGCCGCCCGAGGATCCGCGCGCGACCGAGGTGCGCCGATTCAGGGCGGCGCTCGGGACTCTCGGCTGGTGGTCCGCTCTCGGGCGCGACGCGGCGACGTTGGCGCGCGCCGCGGTGCACGTTCTGGCGCTCGATGACGTGACCGACTCCGCCGCGATCGCGGCTCGACGGGTAGCCGTGCGCGACGCGCTGGCAGCCGCGCGCGTTCCGCTCTGGACGAGCGAAAAGGCCGGGTTCGACGAGGCGCACGCGATGCGACGCGCGGTCTGCGCCTGGGAGCCGCCTCGTCCTTAGACGGGTTTTCCGAGATCGTTGCCATGGCAACGATGTGCAAAAATCCGGAACAAAGCGGCCGGGGCCGGCGTTTGCCGGGGAGCTTGCTCAATCCCGGCGCCCCGATCCAAAGTGTCGCCCTTCTATGCGACGTTTTCGCCGCTTGATCCGCGTGGCGATCACGGCGAGCCTCGTGCTCGCGCTGTGGGCGATCGCGCGTCCGGCAAAGGCGGCTACGGCGTCGCTCGCGCCTTTTTGCGATGATCGCGGAGCCACTGCCGTTGCGTCACCGCCCGTGCTGCCGATGCTGGAGCGGGCGTTCTTGCGCGCGGTGCCGGCCTCGCGGCCGGACGCCGAGCTCGCGCCCGATGCCGCCGTAAGAGCGTCGGTCGGACCGAGCCGCAGCGCGCTCGAGATGCGCTCGTTCGAAGTCACACCGTTTCTGATCGCGCGCGCGCAGCAAGAGGTCCATCCCGCGCCGGCGGACTCGGTCCACGCACTCGGCGCGGTCACGTCCGGGGCGCCGCACGGCGTTCACATTCGCGTGGAGCGGCCGCCGCGCGAATCTCACACGCGCGCGGCCAATTTGTCGTTGCCCTGATCGGGCGCGCACGTGATTCCGCAGTAAGAGTACGCGCCGGCGGCCGTCCGCCGTTCCCGCGCGCCTCGAAGCGGTGTTTTCAGCGACAGGGAATTGTGTTTGTGGGGTAACGCGTCGGGCGTTCTTCCGGGCCGGAGGCTACGGACGAGCGGCCGCCGCGAGGAACCGTTTTCACGAAACGAAGGTGAACATCATGTCTCAGGATTCCAAAAACCAGCCCGCGCAGGCATCGGATGCCGGTTCGGGCGGTGTGAATACGGGCGTAGCCGTCATCGGCTTTCTGCTCTGCTTTCTCGCGGGCGTCGCCCTCATGTGGGGCTACGACCAGCGCCGCAAAGGCGGCGAGATCACCGCAGACACCGCATCGGCGAGCGGCGCGAGTTGGGACGACAGCGAGTCGCCGGTCCCCATCTCGAGCAAAGACCCCATGTGGGGCAAGCGCGACGCGCCGGTCACGATCGTCGAATACAGCGACTTCCAGTGCCCCTATTGCTCGCGCGTCGAGCCGACGCTCGATCAAGTTCGCACGGCATACGGCCCGGACAAGGTCCGCATCGTGTGGAAGAGCAATCCCCTCCCCTTCCACCAGAACGCGAAGCCCGCGGCCGAAGCCGCCCAGGGCGTCTTCACCCTCGCGGGCAATGATGGGTTCTGGAAGTTCCATGACACCGCCTTCAAGAACCAGAGTGCCCTCAGCGAGGACAGCTATACGAAGTGGGCGAAGGACGCGGGCGTGAAGGACGAAGCGGCGTTCAAGGCCGGTCTCGCGAGCCACAAGTGGGCCGACAAGGTCGACAAGGATCTGAACGACGGCAAGGCGGCGGGCGTGCAGGGCACCCCGTCGTTCTTCATCAACGGCGTCTTCATCAACGGTGCGCAGCCGTTCGACAACTTCAAGAAGACGATCGACGATGAGCTCCAGAAGGCGCAAGCGAAGATCGCGTCGGGCACCGCGAAGAGCCACATCTACGTGGAGATGTCGAAGGAGAACAAGAAGGCCGCGCCGCCGCCGAAGGACGACGAGGAGAAGGAAGACACGACCACGGTCTTCAAGGTCCCCGTTGGCACCAGCCCGGCGCTCGGTGATCCGCACGCGCTCGTCACGATCGTCGAGTTCAGCGACTTTCAGTGCCCGTTCTGCGGGCGCGTCGAGCCGACGCTCAAGGCCGTGCGCGACAAGTACGGCGACAAGGTTCGCCTCGTGTGGAAGAACGAGCCGCTCCCCTTCCACCCCGCGGCCGAGCCCGCGGCGGAAGCGGCGATGGAAGTGCGCGCCGAGAAGGGCGACAAGGGATTCTGGGACGTGCACGACAAGTTCTTCGCGAGCCAGAAGGACCTGACGAACGGCTCCGCGCCGAACATCGACGGGATCGTCAAGACGGCGGCCGAGACGGGCGCGAGCGCCGACAAGATCAAGAAGGCGATCGACGGACACACGCACAAGAAGGAAATCGACGCGGACCAGGACGTCGGCGAAGACTTCCAGGCGAACGGCACGCCGCACTTCTTCATCAACGGCCGCCGCCTCGTCGGTGCGCAGCCCGAGGAGAAGTTCGACAAGATCATCGACGAGGAGATCAAGAAGGCGCAGGCGCTCGTCGCCAGCGGCACGAAGCCGAGCGAGCTTTACGACGCGCTGACGAAAGAGGGCAAAGGTCCGCCGGAGCCCGAGAAGAAGGACGTGCCGAAGTCGCTTCCGACGAACGACCCCGCGCACGGCAACCTGAACGCGAAGGTCACGATCCACGAGTGGAGCGATTTCCAGTGCCCGTTCTGTGGGCGCGTCGAGCCGACGGTCGCGCAGGTCATGAAAGACTACGGCGAGCGCATCAAGTTCGTCTGGCACGACATGCCGCTCCCGATGCACCCGGACGCGCCGCTCGCGGCGCAGGCGGGCCGTGAGGCCTACGCGCAGAAGGGCCCGAGCGCCTTCTGGGCGATGCACGACAAGATGTTCGCCAATCAGCAGAAGATTAAGCGCGACGACTTGGACGGGTACGCCAAAGAGCTGAACCTCAACATGGACAAGTGGAAGGCCGCCCTCGACGGCAGCACCCACACGCAGGAAATCGAAGCCGACAAGAAGGCCGGCAACGACGACGGCATCGGCGGCACGCCCGCGTTCATCATCGTTCCGGCCGGCGCTTCGAGTGGGTACTTCGTCAACGGCGCCCAGGCGTACGGCAAGTTCCGCAAGCTCATCGAGCGCGCGCTCGCCGAAGCGAAGTAAATGACGATCGCCCTGCCCTGCCGCTCGTTTCCCGCGTCGCGCATTTGCGACGCGGTTGGCGGAGCGTGCAGGGCGGGGGCGGATCGCGTGGCACGGAGCCATCGTCTTTGAAGCACAGCCCATCGTTCGTGCGTTCGTTCGTTGTCGCCGCATGCGCGGCCGCGGTGACCCCCGCATGTGCGCGCACGAGCGTCGCGCCGCCTCCTGCTGCCGTCGCAGCGCCGCCCGCGACGAGCGCGAGCGCGGGTCCGCCGGCGAAGGCAACGGGCGACGAGAGCGGCGCCGCGGTCCCGATCGATGCGGCCGATGCCACCTGGGGATCGCGAACGGCGCCGGTCACGGTCGTCGAATTCGCGGACTTCGAATGCCCTTTTTGCGCTCACGTGGAGCCGACATTGGCGCGCCTTCGCGTCAAGTACGGGCCCGAGCGCCTGCGGTTCGTGTGGAAACACGATCCGCTCCCGTTTCATCCGAACGCGCGCCCCGCAGCGGAGGCCGCGGCCGGCGTGCTGGCTCTCGCAGGGAGCGACGCGTTCTGGCGGTTTCACGATTCGCTGCTCTTCGGACAGGGGCAGCTCGGCGAAGCGTCCTTCGTCACGTGGGCCCAGGCGGCCGGCGTTCGGGACACGGCCCCGTTTCGCGCGGGTCTTCGCACGGCGCAATGGGCGCCGGTCATCGACGCGAACCTCGACGAAGCCAAGCGAGTCGGCGCGAACGGAACGCCCACGTTCTTCGTGAACGGCGTCCGCCTCGTGGGGGCGCAGCCCGAGGCGAACTTCGTATCCGCGATCGACGCGCAGCTGCTCGCGGCCGAAAACAAGATTTCGTCGGGCGTCGCGGCGGAGCGTCTCTACGGCGAGCTCGCGAAGGACAACTTCAAGGCCGCGGAGGACGACGACGACGCGGACGACGACACGAAGACGGTCTACAAGGTGCCCCTCGGGACGAGCCCCGTGCGCGGAGGCGCCCAGGCCCGCGTCACGATCGTCGAATTCACCGATTACCAATGCCCGTATTGCAAGCGCGCGGAGGCGACGCTGCAGGCGCTCGCGGCGCGCTACGGCGGCAAGATCCGCCTCGTCGTCAAGAACGAGCCGCTGCCGTTCCACGAGCACGCCGAGCCCGCCGCGGAGGCGCTCCTCGAGGTGCGTGCCGAGAAGGGCGACGCGGCCTTCTGGGCGATGCACGACGCGCTCTTCGAGCATCAGGACAGACTGAAGGACGAGCTGGTTACGCTCGCCGAACGCGCCGGCGCGAACGCGGACCTCGTACGGAGCGCCATTGCGAAACACAGATACGCAGCGCAAATCCAGGCCGATGAGGATCTGGCCGACGACCTGCACGCGGACGGGACGCCTCATTTCTTCGTCGACGGGCGGCGCATCGCAGGCGCCCAGCCGGTCGAGAAGTTCGCGCCGATCATCGACGAGGAGCTGAAAAAGGCGGACGCGCTGGTTGCCGCCGGGACGAAGCCCGAGGCGCTCTACGACGCGCTGACGGCCCAAGGGCAGGGCCCCGCCGAGGCGGAACGGCGCGACGTCGCGGGCATTCCGGCCAACGATCCAGCGCGCGGCGCGGCGAGCGCCCGCGTCGTCGTGCACGAATTCGCGGACTTTCAGTGCCCGTTCTGCGAGCGCGTGGAACCGACGCTCGCGCAGATCGCGAAGGACTACCAGGGCCGCGTGAAGATCGTCTGGCACGACCTGCCGCTGCCGTTCCACGAGAACGCGCTCCCCGCTGCGCGCGCCGCGCGTGAAGCGCGCGCGGAGAAGGGCGACGCCGCTTTCTGGGATTTGCATGATCGCTTCCTCACGCCCGGCGCGAAGCTGTCGCGCGCGGATCTCGATGCCGTGTCGCAGTCGTGGAAGCTCGATCCGAAGCGCTGGAGCGCCGCGCTCGACAGCGGTACGGACGACGGACCGATCGGCGCCGATCGGGATGCGGCGGTGGCGCTCGGCATGACCGGGACGCCGAGCTTTCTCATCGCGGGCGCCGGCGCTGCCCAGGGCTATCTCATCGTCGGCGCGGAGAGCTACGCGAAGTTCCGCCGCGCCATCGAGCGGGCGCTCGCCGAGGCCAAGTGAAGCACGCCGCGGCGGGGGCTCTCTGTACAGCCGTCCTTCTGGGAGCGCCGCCCGCGGCGGCGGTGGAGCGCGAGCACCACGCCGGCGTCGACGTCGGGGGTATGGTCGAGAGCAACGAGTCGCCGGACGTCGGCGCGAGCTTCGGCGGCCATTACGCCTATGGCCTGACCGATCAATTCAACTTGATGGGCGAAGCGGCATGGACGTTCGTCGCGCAAGGGACGACCGCGCCGAGCGTGACGCCGCCGCACAGGCCGTCGGGCATCTGGAACGCGGACGTCGGCGTGTCGTACGTGCTCGACGTACTGGAGTGGGTGCCGTACGCCGGCATCCTGATCGGGGCCGATGGTCTCTCGGGTGGATCGGTCCGGCGCGAGACGCTGTTGCCGGACGCGGTGATCGCTCTGGGGATCGACTATCGATTCACACGCACGTTCGCGGTGGGCGTCGGCGTGCGCGAGCACATGTTCCTCACGGCGCTGCAGTCGTATCCGAGCTTCACGCAAGTGCTCATTCGCGGCGAATACACCTGGGGTTGGTAGTCCGCGCCTGGCTCTACGGGTAGGAAGCCGGAGCTCGGGCTCTCGCGCGTAGACTACACCGACGCCTTCGGCGCCGAGAGCCCGAACCCGTCGTGCAGCGCGCGGACCGCGAGCTCCGTGTACTTCGAGGCGACGAGGCAGCTCACCTTGATCTCGCTCGTGGAGATCGCCTGGATGTTGATGCCCTCTCTGGCGAGCAGGCGGAACATCTTCGCGGCGACGCCCGCGTGCGAGCGCATGCCGAGACCGACGATCGACACCTTCACGACGTCTTCGTCGTAACGGACTTCGCGCGCGCCGAGGCCCTTGGCGATCGAATCGATCCAGGTGCGGCCGCGTGCGAGGTCCGATTTCGGCAGCGTGAACGTGATGCCGGCGCGCGACTCCGCGTCCGCCGCGGCGCTCTGCACGATCATGTCGACCGAGATGTTCGCCTCGGCGATCTTTTCGAAGAGTTCCGCGGCGAGACCCGGCCGGTCTTCGAGCCCGACGACGTGCGCGCGCGCCTCGCCCTTGTCGTATGCGACGCCCCGAACGACCATGCCCTCGAGCGCCGAGTCTTCCTTGGCGACGAGCGTACCCGGCGTGTCATTGAACGACGTGCGCACGTGGACCGGCACTCCGTACTTCATGGCGATCTCCACGCTCCGGATCTGGAGCACTTTCGCGCCGAGGGACGCGAGTTCGAGCATTTCTTCGTACGAGATGCGCTCGATCTTCTGCGCCGAGGCGCAGATATTCGGGTCGGTCGTGTAAACGCCGTCTACGTCCGTGTAGATCTCGCACTCGTCGGCCCCGATGGCCGCCGCGACGGCGACCGCCGTCGTGTCCGAGCCGCCGCGCCCGAGCGTCGTGATGTTGCCGTGCTCGTCGGCGCCCTGGAACCCCGCGATGACCGCGATCTCGCCGCGATCGAGCGCTTCGAAGATGCGCTCTTTGTCGATCGAGAGGATGCGCGCCTTCGTGAAGGCGTTGTCCGTGAGGACGCGCACTTGATGACCGAGGAGCGAGCTCGCCTGGCCGCCTTCGGCCTGGATCGCCATCGACGTGAGCGCGGCGGTGACTTGTTCGCCGGTCGCGGCGATGACGTCCATTTCGCGCGCGCTGGGAATTTTCGTGATCTCGTGCGCGAGGGCGAGCAGGCGGTTCGTCTCGCCGCTCATCGCGCTCACCGTGAGGACGACGCGATGCCCTGCGCGCTGCGTCGCGAGCGCGCGCCGCGCGACGTTGCGGATGCGGTCGACCGTGCCGACCGACGTGCCCCCAAACTTCTGAACGAGAAGTGCCACGGGATTTCCGAGGCTCGCGTTTAGCGGCGGGCGGGCTCCTCGTCAAATGCGTTACAGTCGGCATCGCTTGTCGTCCTACACGGCGTACCTCTTCGAGACTTTCGTCACCTTGATCGCGGTGTGCGCGCTCGCCGTGCTCGTGCTCTGGGTCGGCCGCCGCGCGGGGATGACGCGCGGGTACGGACCGATCGAGCTCTATGGGCATTTGCCGCTCGACGCTCGCCGGGCGATTTATCTCGTGAAGGTCGGCGAGCACGTTCTCGTGGTCGGCGTCGGCGAAGGCGGATTCACCAAGCTCGGCGAAATGCCGTCCGCGGATCTGCCGGCGATGGCGAAGCGCGAGGCGCCTGCGTTCGGCGAGGTGCTCGCGCGCGTGCTGGGCCGCCGTCCATGATGGCGATGGGGGCGCTCGCGGCAACACCGGCCGCCGCAAGCGATCTGCTCGCACGGCCTGTCGTGCTGGTCGTCGCGCTGGCGATCGTCTCGCTCTTGCCGTTCGCGTTCATGGCGGTGACGGCGTTCGTGAAAATCTCCACGGTCCTGCAGATCGTGCGCGGGGCCATTGGCGCGCAGAGCGTGCCCTCCAGCACGGTCATCATGGCGCTCGCGGGTGCGCTCACGTTCGTGGCGATGGCGCCCGTCGGTGCGGCGATCGTCTCGCGCCTCACGCCCGTGTTCGCCGGCAAGGAGTTGCCCGACACCGTGGAGCTCGTGCGCGAAGGCGTGGTCGCCGTGGTCGAACCGATGCGTGCATTCCTCAAGGCGAACGCGAACGACGCCGAGCGAGCGCGCTTCTTCGAGGTGGCCCGCCGCGCGCGGCCCGAGAACCAGCGCGCGGAAGTCGGGCAGGACGATCTCGCCGTCATCGTGCCGGCCTTCGTCGTCACGGAGCTCAGCGAGGCCTTCGCCGTCGGGTTCATGATCTACTTGCCGTTCCTGATCATCGACCTGGTCGTGTCGAACGTGCTGCTCGCGCTGGGCATGCAGATGATGAGCCCCACGCAGGTCAGTTTGCCGTTCAAGTTGCTCTTGTTCGTGGCGATCGATGGGTGGGGGCTCTTGGCGCAGTCGTTGGTCGCGGGGTATCGGTAACTTCGCGGAGAAGTTCCAAGCACCCCAGGCACGTGAACCGCA
>Ga0210391_10005901_pt1 | contig 10071 bp, 6 predicted proteins | sample IncBWC12OmetaG_FD_160573 | JGI IMG/M metagenome (GOLD analysis project Ga0210391, IMG submission 160573) | Forest soil microbial communities from Barre Woods Harvard Forest LTER site, Petersham, Massachusetts, United States - Inc-BW-C-12-O ...
CCGGGCGGCCCTGGGTCCGTCAGCTCGCGTTGCGGTCGCGGGAAGCCGCAGAAATCGTGGCCAATCGGCGAATATCGCGCGGGCTTGCTCAGGTCGGCGCCGAGACGACGAGCATGACGATGAGACGCCGAGCATTCACGCGCGAAGGCTTGCCGGCGGGCCACTCCCGAACGGCCGCACGCTCCCCGGGGGGAGCATGGGTCGACTCGCCGCGGTGCGGGATGATCCCTTAATTCGCAGGACCACGCACCCGTAGACCCCGCCACAGACATGGCATCCCAGGCAGTAGCAAGGAAGACACAGCGTCACACCGCCGAAGAGCGCGAGCCGTCGCTGCACGAGGTCACGAGTCCCCGCCCGAGCATGGTGGTGGCTCGGAGCGCGCCGATGCGGACGAATCGTGCGGAGGTGTCCGTCGTCGACGCGCTGGCCGAAACGTTGGTCGCGCTCGGCGTTGAATACGCGTTCGGCGTCACCGGCGGTGCAATCGCCCCATTCTGCGCGGCCATCAAGGACAGCCCCATCAAGCTCGTCCACTTTCGCCACGAGTCGGGCGCCGCGTTCGCGGCGCTCGAGGCATCGATTGCCTCGCGCAGGCCCGTGGTCGTGTTCTGCACGACCGGACCGGGATTGACCAACGCGATCACCGGGATGCAGGCGTGTCGGTCGGAAGGCGGGACGGTGATCTTCGTATCCGGAGCGACCGGAAGCGCGCAGCGTGGCCGCAGTGCATTTCAGGAAACGAGCGCCCAGACTACAGGGCTATTTCGGGACAGTACTCTCTTTCACTATACGTGTTTGCTCGACGGACCCAGCGAGCTCGCCCCGGCGGCGGCACGATTGGCCGAAGGCGCGGCGCGCCCCGGCGGCTTCGTCGCCCTTCTGGGTCTATCGCTCGCCGTACAGACCGCTCCGCTGGAAAGGCCGTTGCCTTCGCGCCTTCTCTCGCGGGTCGTGCCCTCGTGCAGCGCCGAAGTGATCGACGAGTGCGTGCGTCTCTTGTCGAGCGGCACCTTCGCGGTCTGGGTCGGGTTCGGCGCTCGCGCAGCCGCCCGGCCGATCCGCGAACTCGTTCTCCGCACGGGCGCTCGCGTCATGTGCTCGTCGCGCGGGAAGGGCATTTTCCCGGAAGATGATCCCCAATTCCTCGGTGTCACCGGCGCGGGCGGCCACGCGAGCGTCGAGACGTACATGACCGGCGACCCGCCCGACCGCGTCCTCGTCCTCGGAACGCGGCTCGGCGAATGGACCTCCTTCTGGGCGCCCGAGCTCGTGCCTCCGCTCGGACTCGTTCATGTCGACGTGGATCCGACGGTGTTCGGCAGTGCGTATCCGTTGGCCAACACGCTCGGCGTCGCGTCGGACATCGGCGCGTTCGTCGACGCTCTTCTCGACGCCTGGCCGAGCGACGCGGCCCGATTTTCGACGAACGCCGGATCGCCGGTGAGGGAGACCCTCGAGCCCCAGCGCGGCCACTCGGTGCGTCCCAGTTATCTCATGCAGTCCATCCAGCGCACGTTCGTCGACGACTCGGACGCGATCCTCGTCGCCGACGTAGGCAATTCGCTCTCGCTCGCGGCGCATTACCTCCGCTTTCAAGAGCCGGCGCGGTTGCGCCTGAGCACCGGGTTCGCCTCGATGGGGCACGGCACGACAGGCGTACTCGGCGCGTCGCTCGTGCGCGGCAAAGCGGCCGCGATCGTCGGTGACGGCGCGATGCTCATGGCCAACGAAATCAGCACGGCGGTGGCACACGAACTCGATGCGGTGTGGATCGTTTTGAACGACGCGCGCTACGGGATGATCGAGGAAGGCATGCGGTCGATCGGTTGGGAGCCCTTCGACACCGTGATTCCGCGCGCCGACTTCGTCGGCATCGCTCGTGCCATGGGCGCAGACGGCGTGCGTGTCCAAAGCGAGTGGGAGCTCGAGGCGGCCTTGCGGCAGGCTCTGGAGGTTCGCGGGCCGTTCGTGGTGGATGTCATCCTCGACACGTCGGAGCTGGCCCCGGCGCTGAAACGTACGAAAAGCCTGCTGGCCCAAGGACTCGGAGCCCGCGGTTGAAGCGGTTGAAAGACAGACCCGCGGCGCGTCGCCGGCAAAGCCGCGCTCGCGTGCGTGTGAGGGAGACACGGGGCGCGTGTCGCATCAAAAGAACAGAGCCGCGCTCGGCGACGTTATTGCTATGGGCGAGCGGTCCGTAGCGGTAAGGGCGCCAGCCGCCGATGGCGGGTTGCGCGGGGGCGGTCATGGCCTGCGAAATCATCGAGTACCGACGCGTGATGCTGGTCGTGTGGGGAACGCCCGAGCTGCCGGACTTCCAGCGGATTCTCTCCCGGCTTGCCGGCCTTCACGCCTCCGTTGGCCCCATCGTCTTCATCGCACGAGTGCCGGCCAACGCGGCCCCTCCCGACGAGAAGATGCGCAAAGAAGTGTCGCGAATGCTTCCCCTCATCGCGAGCCATTGCGCGAGCTACCACGCGGTCTTCGAAGGCGTGGGCTTCGTGGCGTCGGCCAAGAGAGCCATTCTGTCGACCATGTTCCTGATGTCGGCAGGCCGAAAGCGGTACCACGTGCACGCGAGCGTCGCCGAAGTCGAACGGGCCGTGAGCCTGGAGTCGCGAAGTGATGTGGCGGCAGCGATCGTGCACTTTCGATCCGAGGGCGGGCTCGACCACACGTTGCAGAGCCTTCCCCCGGCACGGCGGAGGTTCTTCGGCCGCTCGCCTGTCTATGATGAAACGCGACCGCGTTGATGTCCCGGCGTGCCGCCTGTACTGTTCGGCCCCATGAGTGAAGGTGCCGGCAGCGAGCGGGAGCGCGGGAGGCACGGGACGCTGCACGAGGTCCACACGCAAGCCGGAATGCTCGATGCGATCGAGTGGCCGCGGCGGCTGCGAGCGAGGGTCGTCGAACCTGGTCACGGGCCGCACGAGCCGCGCCTTCATGGCTACGCGGCTGAGAGCGATCTCGCGAGACATTATTCGCATTCGCAGATTGCCTACCTCGCGCTGACCGGCGAGCTTCCTGCCGATGACATCGCGCGCGCCTTCGACGTTGCGTTGGCGTACCTGGCGCCCGTAGGCGTTCACGAAGCCGCGACGCATGCCGCTTCGCTCGCGCGCCTGGGGCAAGCGCCGCCCCGCGCCGTGCTCGAAGTCGCGATGGTGGGGCTCGCCGAGCGCGCGCACGCGGCGATCGAGTCCCTAAGCGAATTTCTCGCCTGGCTCGACGGAGGCGAAGGGAGCCCGCCGGAGAGCGCGACGACGACCGATGCCTCGCATGCGCGCAGCGTCGACCGGCTGCGCGACGCCCTTCCTCCGACGTTTGCCGTCCCCGCGCTGGCGCATCCGCTCCGGCGCACCGCGGCCGTCGCCGCCGTGCTCCATGCGTGCGACCTGCGACGGCCCGAGCAACTCGAGGCGGTGTGGACGCTTGCGTCCATCGTTTCCACCTTCGCCGAGGCCATGGCGACGAAGCCGCTCGCCTTTCGCGAATATCCGATGGATACCCCCGGCTTTCGCTATCACGAGGCGGAATGACCACCGAGCCCGAGACGCTGCTCGTTCCCACGCGGGTCGCGCACGCCTATTGGCGAGAACACGCCTTTCGAGGGCATCGGGTATTTGCCGATCTTCTCGGCCATACGTCGCTCTCGGGGATGCTCGTATTGGCCTTGGGCGAGCGGCGTCCGACGCAGGACGATTGCGCTTTTCTCGACGAGCTGGCGGTGATTTCGACCTTCGCCGACCCGCGCATCTGGCCGCTCAAAGCGGCGCGGCTCGTCGGTTCCTATGGCCGGTTCGTGCCCGGCCTGGTCGCGGGGTACCTTTCGGTCGACGACGCCGACGTGGGGCCTGCGGTTTGCGCCCCGATCGCGGGCGCCCTTCGGCAGATCCACGAGAAAGCGGGCGGGGGTGATGCGGATCCCATGCCGGCGATTGAGGCGTGGGTCCGTGAGACGCTCGCGAGCAGCCAGCGCATCCTCGGATTCGGTGTGCCGTTTCGCACGCCCGACGAGCGCATGGTGGCGCTCGAAGAACGCCTCGTGGCGCGCGGGCGCGCAGGCGGGCGGTACTGGGGCCTCCTTCAACGCGTGGCTACGGTGGTTCGGCGCGAACGAGGGATCGAGCCCAACATCGCGTCAGGGCTCGCGGCCGCGCTCCTCGACATGGGCTTCGGGCCGGACGTCATCGGCCCGTTGGCGATGCTGCTCTTCGAGATAACGTTCGTCGCCAACGCCATGGAGGCTGCCATGGATCCGGCACCGGTCATGCGAGAGCTGCCCGTCGATCGCGTCGAGTACGTGGGACGATCGGCGCGCCAAAGCCCGCGAGCGAAGATGGCGACGCAGGGCGGCGCCCGCTGAGGCTGAGGGCGGGCGTCACCAGCGAGGAGTGCCTACGCTGCGGTGGCGTGATTCGCCGCATCGTTCGCATCCAAGCGAGCTTCTCGCGCCGAGGAAGCCTTTGAGATGATTCATCCGATTCGACCCGATGTCGTTCTCGGTTTCCCTCGACGTGTCAGTGAGGCGTCGGGCGCGGAGGGAGAGCGGCACGTCGCGCGGCCACGGTGTTCGCGTAATCCGGCATTCCGAGTGCGTTGTACTCGCGCAGCGCTTCATCATAGTAGTTCTTGGCGGCGTCGATGTCCCCCATGGCGGTGTCGATGTCGCCGAGACGGGACTTCAGGAACGCGTGCCATTGGCCCGAGGAGCTCTCCGCCGACTCGGCGGCCGCGACGAGAAGGTCCTCGCGAGCCTGGGCGAACTGGCGGGTCTGCTCGTGGAGCCACGCGAGATGCGCCCGCGTCTCGATTTCGCCCGCCTCGTCTCCGTTGTCGTGCTCGATGGCCCGCGCCTGCGTGTCGAAGGCGATGGCATCGGCGTAGCGACCCCGCTGCCCCTCGAGGGCACCGAGTGCGGAGAGGGTCGTCACTTGGCTCAGGGCATCGCCGGTATCGCGCGCCGCGGCGAGCGCCTGCTCGTACTGCGAGCGCGCGTCGTCCGCGCGCCCCTGCTGGGCTTCGATTGCCCCGATCCAGTAGCGGGCAAAGCCCTCGCCGTGAACGTCGTGGACGGTCTGCGCGACCTTTAGAGCTTTCTCGTACCCGGCCCGCGCGGCATCGAAGCGCTTCTGCTGGAGGTCGACCGAGGCCAAACTCTGGATTGCCCGCATCTCGCCCGGTTTGTCGCCGGTCCGTTGCGCCACGTCGAGAGCCTGCTGGGTGAGCGCTCGAGCCGAATCGGCCCTGCCGTCGGCCTCGTCCACGTTACCGAGCCCGAGCAGGAACGAACCTTCGCATTGCGTGTCTCCGACGCTAAGGCACAGGTCGATCCCTCGCCGATAGAGGCCGCGCGCCTCGTCGGGGTGACTCGTCCTCTCCTCCAGAGCACCCAGCGCCGAGAGCCCCACGCGTTCGGCAACCTTGTTATGCGTTTCGTGCGCGAGATCGAGCGCCCTCCGGTACCCCGTCCTCGCGGAATCGACGCGGCCTTCTTGCGAATCCAGCGCCGCGAGCCGCAAGAGCGCCTCTTCCTCGGCCTGCTTGTCGTGCGTCTTCGTAGCGACTTCGAGTGATTTCTCGTCGAGTGTCCGCAAGGACGCTCCGTTCAGGGGCAGCGGGTCCTGATTCCCACCCAAAGCCCCGGCGTTCGCGGTAGTGCCGGCGAGTTCCAACGCGCTGCGGTTCAGCGTCCGCGCCAGTTCGAGATGGTTTTGGCGCGCTGCGATGCCGGCGAGGGCTTGAAGCGCGAGCGCTTCGAAGTGTTTGTCCCCTATCCCATGCGCCATGTCGCGCGCGCTCTCGAGTCGACCGCGCGCAGCATCAAGGTGACCTTGCCCATCGTCGAGGCCAGAAATCGAATAAAGCGTCGACGCTTCGCCCGCGGTGTATCCGGTCGTCTTGAAGTTCGCGAGCGCACCGGCATAGAGCTCGCGCGCCGCGTCCACGCGGCCCTCGCGGGACTCGATCTGGCCGAGGTACATCATTGAGGCGGCTTCTCCCTCGAGATTCCCCGTGCTCTGCTCGAGAGCCCGCGACTTGCCCAAATTCGAGCGCGCCGAATCGACGTCGCCTTGCAGCCATCGGGCAACACCCAGTCCGCGAAACACCGCCGCGAGGTCTACTTTTTCGATCCTGTCCTGAAGCGCAAGGCACTGTTCGTAGTGCGTCTGCGCTTCCGCGAAGCGGCCTTGCTGCAGATCGAAATCCCCGATGAGGATCAGAACGCGCGCCTGTGCCGACTTGTTTTCGATGGCTTTGGCCAACTCGAGCGCCACCTGGTAATGGGTCTGCGCGTCGTCGATCTTTCCCTCCCGCACTTCGAACGAGGCGAGGGTCGTGAGCATTGCGCTCTGCGCGGCGCGATTGCCGAGGCGTTGCAAAATATCCAGCGCGTTGCCAAGGCGCTTTCTTGCGGCGTCGAAATGCCCTTCCGTGGCATCGAGATCAGCTAGGGCCCCCAATGCAGTGGCCTCGTCCGACTCGCCACCGATGCTCTTGGCGACCTCCCGCGACGCCTCGAGATGTTGCCGCGCAACGTCGTTTTTTCCCTCCCGCGCGTCGAGCTCTCCGAGGGAGCCGAGGATTTCGAATTCTGCGGACTTGTCTCCTGTGACGGCTACCATCTGGCGCGCCTGCTCGAACCGAGACCGTGCGGCTTCGAGATGGCCCGCGCGCGCGTCGATGCCGCCGAGATCGTAGAGCGCACCGCTCTCGATCTCCTTGTCCCCGATGCTCTTCGCGATGTCCACGGCGTCCTGGTAACGCTTGCGCGCCATATCGAGGTCGCCGCTTCGCGAGTCCCACCAGGCAAGTTGGTAGGACGCGTGAGCTTGGCCGCGCTTGTCGCCGCTTCGGGTGGCCAGTTCGAGCGCCTGCCGATCATCGGCGCGCGCGAGATCCGCGTGGCCCTCCCCTGCCTCGAGCTCTCCGAGCGAGATCATCGCCTCCACGCGCTGCTTGTCGTCGCCCGTCCGCGTGACGGTTTCGACCTCCTCGCGCGCTTTCTGCGTGTCGCCCCGGTCCTCGTCGCCGCGCGCGAGCGCGAGGAGGCCCTCGAGCTCGAAGTGGAGATTCTTCGCCCGTCGCGCTCCATTGCGGAGCAGGGTGGCCCAGCGCGTGGATGCGTCCACCTGGCCGCGGACGTACTCGGCGTAGGCAAGGTTCGCCAATCGTTGGAAATCGTCCGCGGGATCGAGGACCCCGGACTTGACGCGACCCAGGTAATACGCGGCGTCGCCGAACCGTTGCGCCCTAAAAGCAACGTTGCCGAGAATGAGGGATGCCAGGGCGACAGGATCGCTCGGGGGCGCTCCGCTCCACCGCTCGCCGCCGCTCGCGTCGCGACTGAACCAGATGTCCGCGCCGCGGTAGCTCCCATGCGTTAGGGCATTTTCCGTCACCACGGTGAATCGGGGCTGGGCGCACGAGGTCGTCCCGCATCGCATGGCTCCCCAGACGACCACGTCGGCGGCATGGTGCTTCCCAATGGCGCGTGCCTGTTCCTGCGCCGAGGCCTCCCCCGCGTCGAGAGTGACGCGCTCGTTGGGCTCGTAGCGGACTCGCACGCGCGAAAGCTCTTGCTTGCCCGCCGCGTCGGCGAGGGAGCCGGCAAAATCCTTGGCAAAGCCACGGCCGGTCTTGGCTTCGTCCCCATCCTCTGCGTCGTGGGGATCGAAATTGACCACGAGGATGCTCACGGTCTCGTCCTGCGCATCGGACGCTGCGTGCTCGAGAAAGGTGGCCGTCTCGTCGTCCGCCAGCTCGGCGCAGGGCCCGTCGACGAGCTCCCCTGTCGCCTCCATCTCGCTGACCTCGCGAATGCGGAAGCGACCGACGCTCCGGTCAGACTTGCCCAGTATTTCGTACACGTCGTCGACGGCGGTTCCGTCGCTGCTGCCCACGTCGACGTGCGCCACGCACGATTCGATCTGGCTGACGCGCCCGATGTTCTTGCCCATTCGAATCCGCTCGTCGCGCGGAATCAATTCGGCGCGCGCGCCCATCAGCGAATGCGCCTCCCCCTCGCGCTGCGATCGGATCACCATTCTCACGCAGTAGGTTCCACCTCGAACGTGCGGGCACGGCTCGCGGACCTCGCCAATCGCCACGGTGAACGCGCCGCCTGGCCCGAACGGAACGCTAAGGCGAACGAGGGCACCGACTTCCCAGGTTTCGGGCAACGCCAAGGCGTACCACTCGTCCGTGCCGTCCCGGCCCGTCGGCGCGGTGCACGCGTAGCTCGCGCCGTCGCGCGGAGGCGCGCAGTCCGATGCCGGCGGACCGCCAGCGCGTGGACTCGGCGGGAGCGGCGCGGCGGCCCCCTGGCTATGCAGGGCCACAAAGCCGGATCCCGAGCCGCAGCCGAGAACCAGGAGACCCGCCAACAACGTCTTCCCGACACGCGTCGCCGATACCATTCGCACGACCTCGCGCGCCATTATACCAGCAACGGCCCCGGGTCCGTCTAAGGCCCGCGCGAACCCTGCGGATCCTCGGCGAGGAGGACGAATCCTCCGCGTAGGAACTCTTCGCGTGTCATGCGAAAGGACTTGGCGCCTCGATCGACGCGGCAGATGGCAGACGTGGTCTGCAAGTCGTCCTCTTGCACCATGCAGGCTCCGTCTTTGCGGAATTCGCTGACGACGCGGTTGACCGCATCCACCCGCGCTGCGCCGAGGACTTCATACCGGTCACCCGCGTGAAGGCCGTCGCCTTTTCCCAAATCGATCTCGAGATCGAGCCAATCCCGGTGCGAATTCCAATCGGAGTCGCTGCCGGCTCGGTACGTGGTGATGCAGCGCGACACGCGGACGAGCGTGTCCTGGGGGATCGGCGAGACGGGCAGACCCGCCGAATGGAGGGCGGATTCGAGGTCGATGGATGCGTCCGGCCGGCAATACCAGGAGACTTCGAGAAGACCGTCGTGCGCGTTCGTGGCCTTCGCAATGGCGATCGGAGGAAACACGGAGGTGTGCGGCAACGGCTTGTTCGAATGCACATAAAGCAACGCCCCACGCACCGCCGCGGCCGGCGCGTCTGCCACGTAGAGGAGGTCGCCTTCCTGCAGGAGCCTGGGGCCCGCGATAGCATGTCCGGCGCTCGCGACCGCGTTGCCGTCGAGCGGAGCTGGTTTCGGGGCCTCGGCCTGGGGTCTCGTTTGCGGAAGGGTCTGCGCGCTCGACGGCGCTGGAGCGACGGCTGGCGCACACCCGCAAAGCAACATCGCGGGCCCCATCGCAACGGCTGCGTGAACGTGTTGGTATCCGAAGGAACCCATCGACCCATCAGCCTAGATGAGCGAGGGCGGATCGGGGTCGCTCATTTTCTTGTCGGGTTCCGTCAGCGCCGGTGTGCATCGAATGGCTCTCCTGGAGCTCGACGTTGTCTTGTAGGATCCCACCAGTGCCATGCCTGCCCCCTCGTCTCCCCCGTCTCGGTCCGGGAAGGCTCACGGGACGTCAACCGCGTCGATTGCGTTTGCGGTCATCGGGGCGTTCACGATCGTCGCGCTCGTCGTCGTTTGTTTCGTCTTCCGGCCCGAAAAGGTACCGACGTGCAGCGACCCGGAAGTATTCGTCGGCGGTCTCGGGTGTACCGACAAATTCTTGCGTTGCGTGCACTCGATCGGCCTTTCGAAGCTTACGGACGACCTGAAACAAGGGGCAAAGGCCACCGCCGAGCGTGGGTTATCGGTCGATGGCCAGCGAGCGCGGAGCATCATCGAGGAATACCGGTTTCCCGACGATACGCTGCGGAGGCTGGCGGAGGATTGCGAACGTTTTCTGCCGCCTCAAACGTTACCGGCGACGACTTCGTCACCGTCGCCCGACGCCTCGGCGGTCGCTCCTGCCCCGGTCGTCACTGCGACCGTTCCTTCCGCTTTGCACAGGGGAGCTGAAACGAGGTCGCGTGAGTCAGGCTGCACAGAGGGCTCGTCCGATTGCTCGGGCGGGTCGTGCACCCTTCGGTGCGGCGCGAACGGCGCCTTCGGAAACGACTATCGTGCGGCTTGCGTCCGCGTGGGCGATCGGCGTGTCCGCTGCCTGATCCAAGGCGCGCCCGGCG
>Ga0210391_10005902_pt1 | contig 10070 bp, 10 predicted proteins | sample IncBWC12OmetaG_FD_160573 | JGI IMG/M metagenome (GOLD analysis project Ga0210391, IMG submission 160573) | Forest soil microbial communities from Barre Woods Harvard Forest LTER site, Petersham, Massachusetts, United States - Inc-BW-C-12-O ...
CGACGCAGAAGTGAAGCGGATCGAAGTTGCGGGGGGGCATTGCGGTCATACGGGAACCTCACAAGATGGCCTCCCACAAATAGTGGGATTTGCGGTCAGCGGCTATTGCCGCCTGATACCAGCTGTCTGACAGATAAGTCCGACAGCGCCTCTCAGTAGGTCATCTTGAGATGGTGCTCGATCCGGTCGGCCGCCTCCAGACCGCTCTGCCAGGCGCCGTGAGCCGTCGAGAAATCGGACCTGGAACAGGCCTCTCCGGCAAAGCAGCACCGCTCGTTCAGCGGACGCGCCAGTACGCCGCGCGCTGCGGCATGGCCCGGCAGCGCGTGGCTGTAGGAGCCGCCGATGGTCGGCTCGTGTGCCCAGCGCGTGGCCGTGAGGGGCGTCAGGCCGCGCGCGAACTCGGCGCCGAGCAGATCCCGCAATTCATTGATGGCAAAGGCGAAGGCGGCGAGCGGCCCCGCCGATTCCAGGTCCCGGGCACACGCTCCTCCCAGGTAACACTCGATGAGTGGCCGGCCGAAGGGTCGCAGATAGTAGCTGCCGGTGGCCGCCCGATCGATGCGGCCGATGAGGTGAGATTCGGGGGGCACCGTTCCCGACTCGGCGATCGACAAATAGACCTTGTCGGCGAGCCCCAGGGGCAGACGGGACGCCGCCTGCAGATGATCATCGCAGGCGGGCGAGAACCGAATGCCACCCTGAGCGAGGATGGGCGTGGGCACCGCCACGATGGCCGCGAGTGCGTGGAGGGTCCCGCGGGTTGTCTCGAGCGCGACGTCGGCACCGAAAGTGACGGACCGCACCTGAGTCTCAAGCGCGGCCGGTATGCCGGTGGCGAGGCCGCAGATGAATGCGCCATAGCCGCCCGGCAGGCGCCAATTGTCCTCACTCGAGGCATCTTCGTAGGCCACGTAGTCGGCGGCTGAGAGCTGATCCAATTCCGTACCGTTGATGAAGCTGCTCACGCCGTCGATGAAGGGCCGCCATCGATCATCGGCCGCCAAGGCATCTCCCGCACAATCACTCGGGGGCGGATTCTTATGCAGCCGTTCAGTGAGCTCGCTGAATGCGGCCCACGCCTCACGCTGTTCCTGCGGTGAAAAGTAGATGTTGTGCAGCTGACGATGCCAGGCGCTCGGGCTGCGATCGAGCACCATGCCCTGCGTCTCGGCCTCAGCGGCCAGCGGATTGCGCCGCGCCGAATGCAGCCAGCCGCATCCCAGGTCAAGCGGCATTCCCTGCAGGTATTCGGTTCGGGCACGCCCGCCGAGCCGAGGTAACGCTTCGATGAGCAGCACCGATCGGTTCAGATCGGCCAGGCGCCGCGCTGCGGCGATCCCCGCCGCGCCCGCTCCGACGATTGCAACATCGACTCGACTCATAACCTGGGGTCCATTATTACCCAGCATCGATTGGAAAAGGCTGCCCCTGCCCCCAATATTCCTGCTTCTGAAACGTCATCAAGCTCATGGCCCCACTCTTGCCGAATTGCGATGACCACCTACCCTTCCTTGCTACCTGAGACTGACAGCGATCTGACTGCCGTTGTCGTACGGGAGCGCACCCGGCTGGTCAAATTCATTCGGCGACGGGTGGCCAACCAGGCCGATGCCGAAGACATTCTGCAGGACGTGCTGTACGAGTTCGTCGACGCCTATCGCCTGCCGGCTTCGATCGAACAGGTCAGTGCCTGGCTGTTCCGTGTCGCGCGCAATCGCATCATCGATCGTTTCCGAAAGAAGAAGGAACAGTCGCTGGAGGGCGCTGCTGCCCCCGACGGCGAATACCGCCTCGACTTTGCACTGCCCTCGACCGACGCCGGGCCTGAGGCCGAATACGCAAGATCCGTCATGTTGACGGCGCTGCAACAGGCACTGGCAGAACTGCCGGACCCTCAGCGGGAAGTGTTCGTGGCCCATGAACTGGAGGGCCGCAGCTTCAAGACGATGGCGGCAGACAGTGGTGTCGCGGTGAACACCCTCCTCAGTCGCAAGCGCGCGGCCGTCCAGCATCTGCGGGCGCGACTGCAGTCGACCTATGACGAACTCGAATTTTGAAGGAGCAGAGCAATGAGATTCAGAGCAAGATTTGTCGGCGTGGCGGCGCTGGTGCTGGTGGCAGCGGCGACGCTGGGCGCCGTCGTCATGCTGCTGTGGAACGCCATCGTCCCGGTGCTGTTCACCACGGCTCACCCGATCGATTATCCGCAGGCGCTGGGTCTGCTGGTTTTGTGTCGCATCCTGTTCGGAGGATTTCGCGGACACGGCGGCTGGCATGGGCGTCGACATTTTGCCAAATGGCAGGCCATGACCCCGGAAGAGCGGGAGCAGCTCGCGCGCTGCGGGCCCTGGGGCCGACATCATGAGGGGCAGGTTTCAGGCCAACCATGAAATCACTGGGTAGAAAGCCGGAAGGGGCGCGGCTCGAACGCATGCGGGCATCGCCGCTGTGGACCGGCAGTGATTTTCGCAACCAGCATCCGATCATCCCGGGCTTACGTGATCCGTCCGCATCCATGCCTTCCATTCGGGATTTCATTTGTGGCGGCGAACGCCGGGTTCCGCAGGGGCCCCTGCCGTCGGTGAGCCCTCTGGAAACCTGGACGCGCCGCGCCGCGAGCGGTCTGCGCGCAACATGGCTGGGTCACTCGACGGTGCTGATTGAAATTGACGGACTGCGGGTTCTCACCGACCCGGTGTGGGGACCGCGGGCCTCACCCTCGAAAATGATCGGCCCGAAACGATTTCAACCGGTGCCGGTGTCCCTGCATTCGATGCCACCCATCGACCTCGTGATCGTCTCCCACGACCACTACGATCATCTGGACTACCCGACCATCCGCGAGCTTGCCAAACGCCATGTACCGTTCGTCACGTCCCTCGGCGTCGGCGCTCACCTCGAGGCCTGGGGAGTCGCGCCCGAACTCATCGTCGAGCTCGACTGGTGGGAGTCGCACCGACTGCCGAAGTCGGAGCTCACGGTCACTGCAGCTCCCTCGCAACATTTTTCAGGTCGAACCCTCAAATCCCGCAATTCAACCCTGTGGTCCTCCTTGGTCATCCGTTCTGAGCGCCACACCGTGTTCTTCAGCGGTGACACCGGTCTCACGACCGAATATCAGGCCATCCGTGATCGACTGGGGCCCTTTGACCTGGTGATGCTGGAGGTCGGTGCGCTGCACCCTGCCTGGGGCGACATGCATCTGGGCCCGGAGAATGCGCTCAGGGCGCTGGCCTTGCTCGGGGGCGGCCCATTCCTGCCGATCCATTGGGGGACTTTCAGTCTCGCCATGCACGCCTGGGACCAGCCCGCCGAGGTGCTGGTGCAGGCGGGCACGCGAGCCGATTCACAACTTCTGATGCCTCGACTCGGCGAGCCCGTTGAGCCGGCGCAGCAACGGCCCGTGGAACCCTGGTGGCGGAGCGTTGACACGGGAACGGTGGGAGCGCAGCCCAACACCTCCGAGGAGATGACACTACCGAAGGCCATGCCGTGGCCCCTCGATTAGTGTGGGCGAGCGATTGGCCCTATAGGTTCAGGGAATCCATCTTGGGATTCTCGTACGTGTCGTCTTCTCCAGGATAGCGAAGCTCGGAGTCGAACCTCCCGGCCTCCTTCGCCAGGGCCCAGATCAGACTTTCCCCCGCCGGCAGGCTCTGCGGCTGCCGGTCGTAAACCGGATCACGGTAGGCGTATTCGGCATCCACGGGCCGCCAACCTTTGTCCGCAAACATGGCGATCAAGTCATCCACGAACAGTGCATTCAGTGCATTGTGATGCAGCAGCAGCGTATGCCGTACCGGCACACCCAGGACTCGCTGCGCGAGCGAGTCGTAGTACTGAGCCCGTTCCCAGATGTGCTGCAGGAAGAACGCCCGATACGGCCTCAGATCGGCCTTCGGATCCGCATTGATTCGCTTCTCGAGGCGTGCGCTGATTGCCCAGTCCGAAGCATCGATGGTGGCCCGGCCGATGCGATAGCCACGCGCCTGAAGGAAGGCGCGCATGCCATCGCGCTTCGCCACCGTGTTGCCCTCCTTGAATGATGGAAAGCGAAACAGTCGGGTGAAATGCCGGTATGAGGCGATCAGTGGTTCGTTCTGCAGCGTGTCGGCTTCGAAATCGGCAAGCGCGACCTGATCCAGATTGAAGTGCGAATAGGAGTGGTTACCGATGAGATGGCCCGGGCGGTCCCAGGCAGCAATCAGCTGGCGGCCGGGGTCACTGTCGATCCGCATGCCGCACACGAACAGAACCGATTTGATTCTGTGTCTGGCCAATGCGCCCAGGACATGCTCATTGATGCTCTGCCAGGAAAAACCGGCCGTCTCCTGGGTCTTGGGATCATCGAAGGTCAAGGCGATTTCGGGACTCATTCCCGACGCCGAGGTGGGCGCTGTCACCCTCCAGGACGTCGCCGCTGCTAGACCGGACAGGAAGTCTCTTCGATCCACGAGGCGGTTGCTTTTCAGAGAGCTCGGTGCTCGCGGGTCGGACCGGGGGTGACGTGAAGGATGCGCGTCGGCTTCAGCAGACGGACCTTATGCCATTCCCCCTGTGGAACAATGCACATGTCACCGGGCCCCCACTCGCACGGGTGATCGGGCGCGGAGTCGCCTGGCGATTGCCACCGTCAGCCCGTCGCAGCGCGGCCGCAGCCTTACTCCGAGCGGCAGGGCCGTCATGCGCAAATCTCGCGAGATCGATATCGAGCACTGCGCCGGATCAACCTTCCTGATGATCTGCATCGGTCCTCTTGAATTATACGTTCACATTCCGACGACCAGCGCGCTGCTCGTCTGCTAGTCCATCAGCTGCCGCGCAAAGTAGGTCATCTCCAGGGCGTACGTATGCGCCTGCTCGGTGAGATTCGCGCCCGATCCGTGTCCCCCTTCGATCACCTCATAGAACAGATAGGGGATGCCGTATTCCGACAGGCGCGCGGCAAACTTGCGCGCGTGCTGGGGACCGACTCGATCATCCTTGGTGGTCGTCCAGATCAGGGGCAGCGGATAGTGCACGCCACGCCGCAGGTTGTTGTAGGGAGAGATCTTGGCGAGGAAGGCCGCCTCGTCGGGGTTGGACACACTGCCGTATTCGCCCACCCACGAAGTGCCGGCCTGGATCTTTTCGAACCGCAGCATGTCCAGCAATGGGACCTGGATGTCCACCGCGTTCCACATTTCGGGGTGCTGGGTGAACTCCACACCCATCAGCAGGCCGCCATTGGAGCCGCCCTGGATGCCGAGGCGTCTGGCGCTCGTGATGCGGCGCGCGACCAGGTCCCGGGCCACGGCGGCGAAGTCGTCATAGATGATCTGGCGGTGAGTCTTAAGCCCCGCCTCGTGCCAGGCCGGCCCGAACTCGCCGCCGCCGCGGATGTTGGCCAGCACGTAGACGCCGCCTTTTTCCAGCCATAACTTGCCCAGATTGGCGGAATAGTCCGGCGTCATGGAAACATCGAAGCCGCCATAGGCATACAGAATCGTGGGGTTGGCGCCATTGAGTTTCATGGCCGCCGGATGCACCACAAAATAGGGCACATGAGTGCCATCCGTGGAGGTCGCCTCGAACTGTTCCACGCTCTCGTGCGCGGCATCGAACTTGGGCGGCAGCGTCTTGATCCGGGTCGCGCCGCGCGGCGTGACCGCCCACAGGCTCGTGGGCTGCAGGAAGCTGGTGACGCTGACGAAGGCGTTGTTGCTGTGGATGTCGGCATCGACGATGTCGATGGAGGCGTTATCGGGCAGATCCAGCCGGTCATGGGTCCACTGACCGGCGGTGCTGCGCCGGAATACAAAGGCACGGCCGCGGACGTTCTCGTAGCCTGCCACCAGGAGCGCATCGCGCATCGCTGCGGCAGATTCGACCTCCTCACGTGGGCCCGGACCATACAGCAGGGTCGGGTGAAGATGTCCCGGTGCCTTGAGCGCCTGGTTCCAGTCCAACGAGACGAGAGCGCCCTGTTTGAAGACTTGGCCTTCCACGCTCCAATCCTGCAGCAGCTTCAGAATGAGCTGCCCGTCCAGGAGCGTTTGCAGGCTGAGCTTGCGGGGCAGATCGAGCTTTGCGACTTTGGCGCCGTCGACGGCATAGTATTCGGACTCGAACGTTGTCAGCGGCCGGTCGATGATGAGAGCCCGGTGACCGGTGCCGTCCCGCAAGTCCACCGGCGTGACGGGGTAACCGCCCTCCGTCGCGGTACCTCGGAAAATCTCCTGGGCTTGGTCGAGCTTCTGGCCGCGTCGGATTCGCTTGACGACAAAGGGATAGCCCGCGGTCGTCAGTTCTCCGGGCTGCCACTCCCGAGACACGAGCAACGTATTGTCGTCTTCCCACGCCGCGCGCATTTTGCCGCGCGGAAAATTGAAGCCATTCGCGACGAAGGTTCCGGAACCGGGATCGAACTCGCGCGCCGTCACCGCATCTTCTCCACCCTCAGACAAGCGCACGAGGGCGCGCTGCTCATTCGGCGATGCGTTACTGCCGCTGTAGACCCAGTTTTTCTTTTCCTGTGCGGCCAGGGCGTCCAGATCCAGCACCGTAGTCCACTGAGGAGTATCCGTGCGATAACTGTCGGCCGTGGTGCGACGCCAGATGCCGCGTACGTGCGCGGCGTCGCGCCAAAAGTTGAACACGGCACCGTCGAAGAATTCAGGAGCAGGGATGCGATCCTTGGCCTGACTGATGGCCAAGGCATCCTGGTAGAGCGCCGGGAAGCGCGGATCCTTGTCCAACACCGCAAGCGTTTTTGCGTTTTCGGTCCGCACCCAGGCCATGGCGCGCGGACTGTCGACTTTCTCGAGCCACCGGTAGGGATCGGGGAGCGTAGCGGCCAGTAGCCAGGGAGAGGCTGCCACCAGGATCCCGCTGACCAAGACCAGACCCTTGCCCGCCGACACCCGCATGATTTGTCTCCCCAACCCCGACTGGGTAGCTACGTTACACCTGCCGTAGAAGCGCTGCATCCTGAGCCTTTCCCACTGGGAATCCCAGGTTTATGCTGGCCATCAAGGAGCATCCAATGAGATCTTTGGCGGCCGCCGGGGCGGGTCTGCTGGTGTGTGCATTCGCGACTCCCCCGGGCATTGCGGGTGCCTACTCACATGATTCAACGTCGCGTTCCGAACCGGCACTTCAGGAGGTGACCGTCACTGCCGAGCGGCTGCATGATCAGCGCACACTGGAGCGTGCCGTCACCGGTTTCGTGACGTCACATTCGGCACCGAGTACCCGCATCAACCGGATTGGGCGCTGGCGCGCGCCCGTGTGCCCGCTGGTCGCCGGACTGCAGGCCCCGGGCCGCGATTACCTCACCCGGGAAATACTGAATGTGGCACGGAGCGTGGGTGCACCCACCGGCCCGGCGGGCGCGAAATGCCCAGTCACGGTCGAGATCGTCTTTACACGCGAGCCGCAGGCCCTGCTCGATCACATTGCAAAATCCTATCGGCCGCTGCTGGGTTTTTATCCGGTATCGCAGGTCAAACAAATGACCACGTTCAGTCGACCGATTCAGGCATGGTATGTCACGGGCACTCGTGCCATGGACGCCCTGCCGGATGCGTCCCATGGAAACGCTCCGGAAACGGGTGTCACTCAGCTGCCCGAGCAACGCGGGGGGAGCATCGTCGATATGCCGCTTCTGGCCGGCGTGCAGGTCGATTCGGACGTGACGGCCATGGGCCTGCAGCCTTCCGGTGTCGGCGGCAGTTACCTTACCAACGGGCAGCGCAGCGAATTTCTACATGTGCTGATCATTGCCGACAGTGCACAGATCTCCCACTACCAGATGCATTCGATCGCCGACTATGTGGCCTTGTTATCGCTGACCCGCATGGAGCGACTGGACCTGTGCGCGCCGCTGCCGAGCATCTCCGATCTTTTTGCCAATGGTTGCGCGGCTGCGGCGGCCGACTCGCTCACTGGGGCGGATCGCGCCTATCTGAAGGCGCTGTACTCGGCCGACCTGGAGAAGAACCTCAATATTGAGCGCGCGGATATCCGTGAGCAGATGATGCGTCAGATCGAGCAGCAGTAGACTTCGGGCTCGGCTTCCCGCTTCTTTGATTCCATGGGCGGCCGCAACGGCTTGCGCGCACGTCTCCAGGCCGCCGGAGTCTGCCCCGCCGCCTGCCGGAATTTCTTGCTCAAGTGCGCCTGGTCGGCGAAGCCGCAACGCAGCGCAATGTCCCTCAGAGGGTCATCCGTCGTCAGCATGTATTGCGCGGCCAGTTCCACGCGACGTCGCACGACGAAAGAGTGCGGCGACTCGCCGAACGTACGCTTGAAGGATCGTGAGAAGTGCGCCTCGCTGCAATGAATGAGCGCACACAGATCCGCGACCAGGACCGGCCCGGCGATGTGCCCATCAATGTACTCGCGCACCTTGCGCGCCTGCCAGGCCAGAAGGCGCTCTCTTGCGTCGGTCGCCACAGTCACTGCCGGTTCAATCTGCTGTCGCAACAGCGAGGTTGCCTTGAGCAGTGAGCCCTGCGCCGGGTGCCCCCGATCGCGAAGTTCACCGACGGCTGCCTCGAGCAGGGAAATCACCCGGTGCAGCCAATCCCGCGATCGCATCGCGCCTGGGTTCGACACCGCCAACGTGTTTTCGACGTGACCATCCATTCGCTTTACCTTCCCTCGGGCGTTTCTCACAGAGTCACTGCCATCCGGAGTTGCCGCCACCCCGGATGCCGCAGGTGCCGCCCTGCACTCTTGTATAGGGACGGACTCCCCCTGTAATGTGTTGGAAAGCCGCCCGGCAGGGACTGAATCGAGGCCACAACTACAAGAGGTGCTTCCCCTGAGCTCCGCTGCGACAATTCGAATCCTGTGCGTCGAAGACCACCCCGTATTCCGGGAGGGTCTGGCGACCGTCATTGCCTCGCAGCCCGATATGTGGCTGGTGGGAGCGGCGGGCGATGGAGCGCAGGCTGTGGCTGAATTTCGCCGCCATCAGCCCGATGTGACGCTCATGGACCTGCAGCTTCCCGGCATGAACGGCACCGACGTGCTGATCGCCATTCGCGGGGAATTCCCTCGAGCCAGGGTCATCATGCTGACGACCTCCGACGCCGATGGCGAAATACAGCGAGCCATGCGTGCCGGCGCGTCCGCTTACCTCTTGAAAAGCATGGCCAAAGACGACCTCCTGGCGGTGATCCGTTCGGTGCACGCGGGCCGCCGGCACGTGCCCGCGGAGGTCGCGGCGCGCCTGGCCGAGCATCTGGGCGAGGACGACCTGACGGCGCGCGAACTGGACGTGCTGAGGCTCATTCGAGACGGCTATCGCAACAAGCAGATCGCGGACGAGTTGGCCATTGCCGAAACGACGGTAAACTTCCATGTGAAGAACCTGGTCGCCAAGCTCGAGGCAAAGGACCGGACCCACGCGGTGACGATCGCCCTTCGTCGCGGACTGCTGCAGATGCAGCGGTGACACCCTGTAGATAACGATGGGTCGACTGCCCTGCGTAGTTACGGGGCAGAACTGACGTACCACAACTAGTGTCGGGCGGCACGCAAATGAGACCCAGTCGGAAATCGCTGCCGCATTGCTTCCGGTCGCGCCACCGTACCACTGTGCCGATCTGCGGCCTGCTGCTGCTGTTCCTGGCAGGGAGGGCTGCCGCGCTCGATCCGCACCGACTGATCTCCCAATACGCACACACGGTCTGGAGGATCCAGGACGGTTTCCCGCAGGCGGCGGAAGTGATCACTCAGACAAAAGACGGCTACATCTGGATTGCCGCCGGGGGCGGTCTGATCCGGTTCGATGGGGTGAGCATGGCCCCCGTTGCAAGCCAACCCTCTTTTCCAACTCAGGAGGGCATCAACTCGCTCCTCGGCAGCCGCGACGGAAGCTTGTGGATGGCCACTTATCAGGCCTTGTACCAGCTGAAGGACGGCAAGGGCGCGCGTATCCCGATCAAGGTGGGCGGCGTGCAGAGTCTTCTGGAGGATCGCGCCGGCACGATCTGGATTACGCGTACTCACGTCAACGGCATGGAGGGCGCACTTTGCCGGATCGATGGCAACAAGCTGACGTGTCACGGCAAGGACAA
>Ga0210391_10005903_pt1 | contig 10069 bp, 9 predicted proteins | sample IncBWC12OmetaG_FD_160573 | JGI IMG/M metagenome (GOLD analysis project Ga0210391, IMG submission 160573) | Forest soil microbial communities from Barre Woods Harvard Forest LTER site, Petersham, Massachusetts, United States - Inc-BW-C-12-O ...
CGCCTTCCGAGGCCACGAATGCGATATGCATGTACCCTCCCGGGCAAAACCCGTTTTTCGCGGGCGCACGTTATGATGGAATATGTGTTCGCGGGACTAACGCTCCCGCACACTTTGCACGCGGGTGACTTTTCAGTTTATATGCCCGGGGAAAAGAGGGTCAACGTGCCGAAGGTCGTCTCCACTCGCCGTCCGCAACATAAGCCCAAGTTGGGACAGCATTTCCTCGCCAGCGACAGCTTTGCCGCTCAGCTCGTCGACGCTCTCGGCGACGTCTCGCAAAACACCGTGCTCGAAATCGGTCCCGGACGCGGCGTTCTCACTTCCCTGCTAGCCAAGCGCGTCCGCCGCCTCATCGCCGTCGAACTCGACCGCGTCCTCGCCGCACAACTCCGCCTCCGCTTCGGCATGTTCCCCAACGTCGAAGTCATCGAGGCTGATATTCTCTCCGTCGATTTCGATTCCCTGTTCGGACCCAAGCCCGGCCTGCGCCGTCCCGGCATCGAATTCCGGCCCGAGCCCGTCAAAGTCATCGGCAACCTTCCCTACTACATCACCTCCGACATTCTCCTGCGCCTCTTTGATTATTCGAAATACTTCGAGACCATCGTCGTCCTCGTACAACGCGAGGTCGCCGACCGCATCGCCGCCAAACCCGGCAGCAGTGATTACGGCTTGCTCTCCGCCACCGCACAGCTCTACGCCCGCGTCGACAAACTTTTCACCTTGCCGCCCTCAGCCTTCGCCCCGCCACCCAAAGTGCATTCCACAGCCCTGCGCCTCACCATCGCTCCACGACAGAAGGAATTGGGCCTCGATGGGAATGGCGCCGTGGAAGACCGCCAAATAAACGACAGCTTCATCGACTTCCTAAAACTCTCCTTCGGCCAAAAGCGCAAAACTCTGTGGAACAATCTCAAGTCGAACTATCCCGAACCTCAGCTTCGCGCCGCCCTGGCTCAGGCCAAAGTAAAACCTGCCGCCCGCGCCGAAACCCTGACCCTTGAAGAAAGCGCTACCCTGTTCCGTGCCTTGCGCGGCAACCACGACGGCTCGTAGCATAAAAGTCGCCTGGCTCCGCCTCAGGGAGAAGAGCCTATGCGTGACGAAATTGTCCTTCGCTATCCCGCAGTCGCCGGGCGATTCTACCCCGCTGATCCCGCCGCTTTGCGCAAGGAAGCCAGCACCTATCTAGCCCAGACTCCCGGGCAAAAGCCTCGTCGTGCCATAGGCTGCATCGCGCCTCACGCGGGTTACATGTATTCCGGCCACGTGGCCGGCGCCGTTTTTGCGGGTTTAGAGATTCCGCCGCTCTGCCTGGTGCTGTGTCCCAATCACACCGGCATAGGCTGCGCCCTTGCCATCATGAGTGAAGGCGCGTGGGAGACCCCGCTCGGCAACGTCCCCATCGACGGCAAGTTCGCCGCCGCTCTCAAGCAGCGCTGCCCGCTTCTGCACGAAGATTCATCCGCCCACCGCAACGAACACGCTATAGAAGTTGAACTGCCGTTCCTGCAACTGCGCCGGCCGCAACTGAACTGCGAAATGAAGTTCGTTCCCATCGCGCTCGGCACCGCGCAGTTCTACCCTCTCGAACAACTCGGCAACGCCATTGCCGACGTGATTGCGGCCCACAACGATCCGGTCCTGATCGTAGCCTCGAGCGACATGAATCATTACGAATCCGACGCCATCACGCGCGTGAAAGACCACCGCGCCATTGAACCAATTCTCGCCCTCGACGCTCGCGCGCTCTACGACGTGGTCACCGACCAGCACATCACGATGTGCGGATTCGGACCCGCCGTCGCAATGCTCACGGCAGCGAAGAAGCTGGGCGCCACTTCGGCCGAACTGGTGAAATACGCAACCTCAGGCGACGTCTCCGGCGACCGCGACGCGGTCGTAGGCTACGCGGGCATTGTGGTTCGCTAGCGGCAGCGACAAGCTCGATTCTCCCACTGCGATCCCCGATTCCGATTCAATGTTCCGATTCGATGATGTACAGTTTGTTGCTGTGCTTGCCTGCCAACACGCTCTGGCTCTGTTCCTTTTTCTTGGCGTTCCTGTCTGGGACGCCCTCGAGACGCGGGCTCTAAAGACCAGCACAAATCCTCGCAGAAAGATCTTGTCCTACCAGAGGATCGTGCTCATCCTTTGGAGCGCCGCCATCGTCGCCTGGATTCCCTTGCGAGCCAGCGTCTTCTTCATCTGGCCAGCCGTCCGCCTAACCGCGCAGCAGAAGATAGGACCATCCTTCGGTTGGGGCTTCGCCATCGCGTTTGCAGCAGGTTCCCTGCTGCAAGTGGTTCTAGTCCATCGCAGCGCAGCCGCGCGCGAAAAGATTTTGCGAGCCTTCCGGCGCTTGGCCTTCATCCTTCCCGTAACTCAAGAAGAGCGCGCCTGGTTCGCTTTGGTTTCCATCACGGCAGGCATCTGTGAAGAAGTCTTGTACCGCGGATTTCTGATCCGCTATCTCTCGAACGGCCCGTGGCACGCCGGAATTTGGCCGGCACTAGCAATCGCCAGCATTTCCTTCGGACTCGCGCACGGCTACCAGGGACTATCCGGAATCATCGGCACAACCCTGCTGGGCGCGGTAATGGCTGTCCTCTTCCTCGCCAGTGGAAGCCTCTGGCTCCCCATGGCACTGCACGCCGTCATCGACCTGAGAATTCTTCTTTTGCTCCGCCCCGGGGACTTGGCACCTTAAGCGTTCTCCATCAGATCACTGACTCGTCGTTCACGAATCTGCGCTAAGAACCACGAAGTCCAAAAGGCGCGATCGTCTCCGCTTAAAGATCACCTGCATCGCGAACCGCCACAGGCGCAGCCGCCTTCCTCAGCTGTTCCAGTTCGATCTGAACCTGCGCCCACTCCTTCGGCCTGCGCTTGGTCGCATAAGGCGCGTCAGGATGCCCGAAGAATTCCAGGAGTTCGCTCCGAAGCTCCTCCGAAGCACCGCTAAAGTTCTGCTTCGCGAGTGCGCCGAGCAGTTCTGCTTGCGTCTCATCGTAGAGCCGGTATTTGCCGGGACCCGTTACTCCGCCAGTGTCAAAATTGTCGTTGGGCAGATCCGGATGGCCGGAGCTTTCCTGATCAAGCAGGTTCCGGTAACGTTGCAGGCCCGTATCGAAGCTGGCTTCGAACATGTGCTCCGCCTCAGGCGTCGGCGTCCGGAGTTGCAGCACTCGAAGCGGACCTATCTTGGGAAGAATCCTCACCAGAAAGGCGAGCATTTTTTCACCAAAACTCGGCTCCTGATAAACATTTCCCCAGTTCTTTTGGTAACTCGCTCGCGACAGGTTATAAAGAAACTTCTTCTTAGTGATGCCAGGCTGATCCTTCATGATCTGGTCTTTTTTCAAGCTCCAGGCGATGCGAGTCGCCTTGGGGAGAAGCCGGCTGACGGCATACCGGTAAGAGCCGAGCACTTTGTCTTCATCCGTGAGGACGCCCTTCAGATCCAAACCATAAGTTTCCTGAAACGCTTGTTCCAGCAGCGGAACTGAAACCCCAAAGCCGATGAAGTCATGGTAGCTCGCGGGAGCGTAACGTCCCTGCGCGACTTCCAACACGTCGAATCCAAATTCGGTCTTTACATGCGCCAGGGGGTCCTCTTCATAAGTGATCACGTCGCCATATTTCTTTTTCAGCTTCGGATAGAGGAGCGGGACCGAAACATTCACGGCCATGAGGTGGCCTTCGTTGTCCGCAGCGTAGTGAGAGAGGGCTCCCAGCGCAAACGCGTAGCCGTCGAGATCCTTGGCATCGCGCAGAAGAGCCAGGACAAAATCCCCACTCCGCACATAGTGCGTCAAGTCGCTAAAGAAATGACTTCCGTGCGGATAATAGCCCATGTCCTGGATGATGGCGCCGCCATACGCATACCCGTGCGCTTCCTTGAGTTCGTCCGCCGTAGCGTTGGGAAATCGCTTCACCAGCAGCGGGCGTATGTTGGTGTTCCAAGCGCTGTCGACAATCGCCTCATGCGCGAGCACGGCATAGGCCGCGCCCTGGATGGGCCAGCCAAGAAACAAGACAAGCGCCACTACTAGTGCGAATACTCTCGTGAACAGCGTTCTGTTTTCACCGAGCCCCATCGTCCCGTCTCCGGTGTCGCCTTTCATTCCCCGACGTTGGCTAAGTAGAGCCCCGTGAAATGCTGCCGATCTTCGCTTCCTTTGGTATCTTTGGGCGAAATGGAGGTTGCCACAGAATGCGAGGGGCGACAACTATCGGACGGGCCCATCTGGAATGCTAGGCGGTGGTTGTAATTGGATATTCAAATCAAGCAAATCGTCAGCGCCCCGCGCCACTACTCCCCATCTCGATCAACTCCTTGGCCCGCGCCCGCACCACATTGATCACGGAAGTGTCATCAACAATCTCCTGCAGAATTGGCGCCACACCTTGTATCTCGCTCAGTTCGCGGTTCCGCGCCTGCGTTTCCATGAGCTTCAACTCGTCATCGAGCGCCAGCTTTTGATAACGATGGTAGTAAGCCAGCCGCCGCCCATAATCCTGAGCACTGGCGATGTTCTGAAAAAGGGCGGTCAATTCCCGCACCGGCTCGAGCTTCGAATAGTTATATCGCGCGCTGGTCGACCGCGCCCCATCCTGATAGCTCAGCAGCTTCGCGCCGGTAAACGCCAGCTTGCGATTGCCCGAGTCAATTGTTCCGGAAAAATACCGCGCCTGTTTCGCCCAGTTGAAGATCCGCTCGCGATTCCCCGCCGACACTTGAAATTCCGACCGGTACGCCTGCTCCTCCGAATCCTCCGCAACCTTCCCGGTGCACTCGTAGCGCGCATGCCCGGTTGCATCCACCGCGATCGAGTAATGCTGAGGATTCGATTGAGGAAAGTCGACCGCGAACGTAACCACCGGCGCTGCGGCGTTTTCTGGCAGCTGTGACAGCGACGACACCGGCATTGCAGCCGCAACCAGCACAGCCATTACAACGAGCCGCCAGCCGCGCTTCGCCTGGATCAGAGAGGCCCCGATCGGAAAGGATCGGCATAGAAAAGCCGGGACAAGAATAGCTCGAATCAGCGCAACCAAAATCATCACCGCGCCGCGACCCTCTGTCTTTCCAGAGTGCCAGCCGTATGCAGGTGGCAGATGGCGATGGCAAGCGCGTCCGACGCGTCCATCGGCTCCGGCGCCGCGGCCAATCCCAGCAGGCGCGTCACCATGTGCTGTACTTGCTGCTTCTCCGCCCGCCCGTAGCCAACCACCGACGACTTGATGCTCAGCGGAGAATATTCCGCCACCTCCAGCCCAGCCGCGGCCGCCGCCAGCATCGCCACGCCGCGCACCTGCCCCAGCTGCAATGCCGACTTCACGTTCAATGCGAAAAAGATGCCTTCAATTGCCACTTCGTCCGGATGATGCTCCGCAATCAGTTCGCCCAGTTCGTCATAAACTCGCGACAGCCGCCGCGCCAGCGTCTCCCGCGGCGAAAGCTTGATCGCCCCGCACGTCAGGCACACCAGCCGCCCGCCGGAATGCATCTCCACCACGCCATACCCGGTGTATGCCCCGCCGCAATCAATGCCCAGTACTCGCATGTCAGAGCAGTGTAGCGCGGAACGCGTATAGAACCTAGACCTGAACTGGTGTCATGAAGGTGTCATGGATTCTTGTGGAGACAGCCGCCCTCGGCTGTCCCGCGAGCAACCCGAGCGCTAGCAGCACTTCGGCCGCCGCATCTTCGCCTCTTCAAACTCCTGCCGGAACGCCGCATACGCCGCGCAGGAAGACTTCCTCCCAGCCCGGCTCAAATACCGCGCATACGCCGCCTCGTCAAAAATCTCCCGCAGCGTCGCAATAAAAGTGCGCCAGCCGAAAACAATCCGCTTCATCCCTGCTCCTCCACCAGACGCGTCCTTACAAACGGCGCTTCCTTCACGCGCGCCTCTCTCGCTCCACTCAGAATCCCCCACCATTGCCTTAACGATTCCACCAGAACCAGCGTCACCATCACCACCAGCACGCCCGTCACCACCGCGTCCAGACGGTTGTTGAAAATCAGCCGCGCCGTCGCTCCCGTCGCCGGACCCGCGGCCAAAGCCCGCGCCTGCGCCAGAAACCCTACTCGCGGATTCGCATCGAACATCTTGTACCACGACGCCGTAAACGTCACGGCCACGAGCCACGCCAAAGGCACGAGCGTCACCGCCGCATACTTTGCCCGATGCATTTTAATGATGATCGTCGTAGCCACGCACAGCGCTACCGTTGCCAGCAGTTGATTCGCGATCCCGAACAGCGGCCACAGCGAATTAATTCCTCCCAGCGGATCCTTCACTCCCTGCCACAAGAAATATCCCCACGCCCCGACGATCAGCGCGCTGGTCCCGAGAATCGACGGATACCAACTCGTTCGCCCCAAAGGCTCGTACACATGCCCCAGCGCATCCTGAACCATAAAGCGCGCCACGCGCGTGCCAGCATCGAGAATCGTCAGGATAAACAGCGCTTCGAACATGATCGCGAAGTGGTACCACAACGCCATCAGAGTCTCGCCACCCAGGCTATGCGAGAAAATGTGCGCCATGCCTACCGCAAACGCGGGTGCTCCGCCAGTCCGGTTGTAAAGCGTCTGCTCGCCAACCGCATGCGCCAGCGTCTGCATGTCTGCCGCAGTCACCGGAAAGCCCCAGCTGGAAATAGTCGCGGCCGCCGTCGCCGGCGCCTGCCCAACAATGCCCGCCGGACTATTAATCGCAAAATAAATCCCCGGCTGCATCACGCAAGCGGCAATAATCGCCATCACCGCCACTGCCGATTCCGCCATCATCGCGCCATACCCCACCATGCGCGTCTGGGTCTCGCGCGCAATCAGCTTGGGAGTCGTTCCGCTTGAGATGAGCGCATGAAACCCGCTGATGGCTCCGCATGCAATCGTGATAAAAGCAAAAGGAAATATCTTCCCCGCAAACACCGGACCGGTGCCGTCGACAAACCGCGTCAGCGCCGGCATGTGCAGCGTAGGATGCAGCGCCACAATTCCCACCGCCAGCAGCGCAATCGTCCCCAGCTTCACAAACGTGCTCAGATAATCCCGCGGCGCCAGCAACAGCCACACCGGCAACGCCGACGCCGCAAACCCGTAAACCATGATCAAAATCGCCAGCGTAGGCGCGCTAAAGGTGAACACCGCCGCCAGCGCCGGATTCTGCGACACATACTGTCCACCCCAGATCGCGGCCAGCACCAGAACAAATCCGAGCGCCGAGACCTCCAGCACCTTCCCCGGACGAATCCGCCGCAAATAAACGCCCATCAGCACGGCAATCGGCATCGTCATCGCGATCGTGAACGTGCCCCACGGGCTTGCCTTCAGCGCATTCACCACAATCAAGGCCGCAACGCCTAGAAGGATAATCAGAATCGAGATCACCGCCACGTAAGCCACGAAACCGCCCACGCGCCCTATCTCATCCTTGGCCATCTCCGTCAGCGACTTCCCGTCGCGCCGCACCGAGAACAGCAGGATCACAAAATCCTGCACGCACCCAGCAAACACTGCCCCCGCCAGCACCCACATCGTCCCCGGAAGGTAGCCAAACTGCGCCGCCAGCACCGGACCCACCAGCGGCCCCGGCCCCGCGATCGCCGCGAAGTGATGTCCAAACACCACCCACTTGTTCGTTACCAGAAAGTCGCGGCCATTCTCCAATCGCTCCGCCGGAGTTGCCCGCAAGCCATCCAGCGCCAGGATTTTCACCGCGATGAACTTGCTGTAAAAGCGGTATCCAAGCGAGTAGCAGCACGTAGCCGCCACCACCAGCCACAGCGCATTGATCGGCTCGCCGCGCTGCCCGGCGATCACGGCCACCGCCGCAGCGCCCAGCAGCGCAACCAATCCCCAAGCCAAACGCACGAGAGTCTTATTCATGGCCTTCCGTCCGTGGAGCATTGTGCCCAATCTTCGCTCCCGACGCAACGTGGTTACGCCACCCACCCCGCGCCATGCTCGATTTTAGTGATAATCTGTTTCTTCCCGGCGACTGCTGATCCCGCGCTTCGGGCTGCTGCTCAACCCAGCCCACGCCCGGGGTCCATCCCAGGGATTGCCGTCTGAATTCGTGCAGGGGAGCGACCATGAAGATTGGTATGTTGACCGGTGGAGGGGATTGCCCTGGTCTGAATGCTGTGATTCGCGCCGTGGTGCGCAAAGGCATCTTCACCTATGAGGACGAATTCATAGGCTTCATGGAAGGCTGGCGCGGCGTCATCGAAGACACCAGCATGCCCCTTAATCTCGACGCCGTTGGCGGCATTCTGCCCCGCGGCGGCACCATCCTGCGCACCTCGCGCACCAATCCCTCGAAACGCCCCGACGGCATCGACCGTTGCCTGGCCACGCTTGAAAAGAATAAGCTCGACGCTCTTATCGCGATCGGCGGGGATGACACTCTGTCCGTCGCCCAGAAACTCCACGAGCGCGGCGCCAAAGTGGTCGGCGTCCCCAAGACCATCGACAACGACCTCGGCGGCACCGACTACACCTTCGGCTTCGACACCGCCTGCAACATCGTCTGCGAGGCTCTCGACCGCGTCCACACCACTGCCGAAGCGCACAACCGCGTGATGGTCGTCGAAGTCATGGGCCGCGACGCCGGCTGGATCGCCCTGTACAGCGGCATCGCCGGCGGCGCCGACGTCATCCTCATTCCCGAACGCCCCTTCGATATCGACAAGATCGCCGACTCCATCCGCCAGCGGCACGAACGCGGCCGCTACTTCTCCATCGTCGTCGTAGCCGAAGGCGCGAAATTCTCCGCCGAATCAGGCCAGGGATCTTCCGTTCTCTCTGACATGGGCAAGGACGAGTTTGGCCACGTCAAGCTCGGCGGCATTGCCAACATCCTCGCCCGTGAAATCGAGAAGCGCACCGGCTACGAAACTCGCCCCGTAGTTCTCGGACACATTCAGCGCGGAGGCTCTCCCAGCGCTTTCGATCGCGTCCTCGCCACCCGTTACGGCCTCGGCGCCATCGACATGGTGCATCGCGGCGAATTCGGATGCATGGCCGCACTGCGTTCCAACAAAATCGTTTCCATCCCTTTACTCGAAGCCATTTCCCGCAATCGCGTCGTCGACGACGAAATGATCCAGATCGTCGACGGCCTCTTCCAAAAAGTCGCCGACCGGGAAGCCGTCTAAACGGGGGATAGGATTTTTTTCAAGACCATCCACACTCTAAATACTTCCTGTCATCCGGAGCGACAGCGACAATAGTGTTTGTCATCCCGACCGGAGCCGGAGCGAGAGCGACGGCGCAGTGGAGGGACCTGCTTTTTCGTCCGCCCAAGAAATCTCGGAAAGCGCCCGCTCCTTTCAACTAAGGTAAAGTAGTCCTCGGCCTCGCTTCGTGACGCACGACCTCTACCTCCGCCTCGCTCCGTCGCTTGTGCCGCTCCTCGAACTGCTCTTGCTTGCGTCCGCCGCGTCGCTGATTCTCTTTTCTTCCCGGCGAAATTCCGCCGCTCGTCTTCACCCTGCCGCCTTCCGTTCCATCGAGCGTGCTTTCGCCCGCCTGGCGCGCTGCAAGCGCCTCTCCATACTCCTCGTCGGACTCAGCGTAGTCGCCGTCCGTGTCGCGTTGATCCCCATCCTCGGCATTCCCCAGCCTCGCTTCAACGATGAGTTCAGCTATCTGCTCGCGGCCGACACGTTCGCTCACGGCAAGCTCACCAATCCCACCCACCCCATGTGGATCCACTTTGAAAGTTTCCACATCATCGAGCACCCTACCTACATGTCGATGTACCCGCCCGCGCAAGGCCTCGTCCTCGCTGCCGGACAATTGCTCGGTCAGGCTGGTTTCGGAGCATGGACCGGCCAACTCTTCATCACCGCGCTAATGTGCTCCGCCCTGTGCTGGATGCTGCAAGCCTGGCTGCCTCCGCCCTGGGCTCTGCTCGGAGCCGCGCTCGCCGTCCTCCGCCTCGGCATTCTCAGCTATTGGATGAACACCTATTGGTGCGCTTCGGTCGCAGCTCTCGGCGGCGCACTCGTCCTCGGAGCATGGCCGCGCCTGCGCCACCAACTCCGC
>Ga0210391_10005904_pt1 | contig 10067 bp, 9 predicted proteins | sample IncBWC12OmetaG_FD_160573 | JGI IMG/M metagenome (GOLD analysis project Ga0210391, IMG submission 160573) | Forest soil microbial communities from Barre Woods Harvard Forest LTER site, Petersham, Massachusetts, United States - Inc-BW-C-12-O ...
TCGACGGTTCGGTCGAAGGACTGATCCAGCTTGATGAGCGGAAGCTGACCGTCGGAACTACCGCAAAGGTCACCGCCGATATCATCGCCCGCGAGGTGGTGGTGTACGGTACCGTGAAGGGAAACCTTCGCGCCAAGGACCGTATCGAGATCAAGAAGGATGGTTCCGTCAACGGCGATCTCACGACCGCTCGTATCATGATCGAAGACGGCGCCTACTTCAAAGGCTCCATCGAAATCGATAAGAGCTCTGAGAAGGATTCCTCACAGAGCGCTTTTGCAAAGAGCTCGAACGCCCCCGTTGGCGCTCCAGCAACCAAAACCATTTAATTTACATTTCACTATTTTATTTTTCCTCGGGGCGGCGCGGACATTTAGTCCTCGCCGCCCTTCGATTTTTTCGTAACGCTCTCCGCTTGCGCTTCCTCTTTCTGCCTATATATTTCTTAACTTGACAATTATCCTTATTGGATTAAAGTGGGTGCCTGCAACCCTGTCAAATCCGTGCGTCCCGGCTCTTTCCTGATTTACCGGCCTGGCTCTTCCGGTCCAGGACGCGCAACGAACGTGGGGTTTTCGATGGCACGGCTCGGACGATGCGCCACGGATTTGTTAATCTTGCTTTTTTTACTCGCATCTATCGGTTGCGGCGGCGGTTCTTCCAGCATTCAGACGGCGATTCCACCGCCACCCCCGCCTCCGCAACCTGATTTCTCCCTGGCTTTTTCCTCAAGTTCCATCAGTCTCCAGCAGGGCGCCACCAGCCCCGCGATAACGTTGTCTGTCAACCCGCTCAACGGCTTCACCGGCTCCGTCCAGGTCACTCTTACCGGTTTACCCGCAGGTGTCGTCTCAAATCCGGTTAGTCCCTTCAGCGTCTCAGTTGGCTCGAGCGCACCGATCCTGTTCTCCGCTGCCATACACGCCTCGACAGGAAATTCCACAATTATCGTTACCGGCAGCAGCGGCTCGCTTTCGCACCCGGCAAATCTCGCTCTCACGATTCAAAGCGGAATAGCTGCCAACTTGCCGCGCACGGCCTATGTAAGAACAGACTCCATCCCCGTCGCGGACGATCCCTCCGGCGAGCCTCACCACCGCCACATCGCCTACGATCCAGCTCATCAACTCGTTTTCGTGGCCAATCGCGCGATGAATCGCGTCGAAGTTTTCTCGTCGACCACAGCCTCCCGCGTTGCCCAAGTCAGCGTTCCCGGCGCGAGCAGCGCCGATCTCTCCGCGGACGGCGCGACCGTTTGGATTGGCACTGTGACCGAACAGGTGGCAGCGATCGATACATCATCGCTGCAAGTCAAAGCTCGTTACGAAATAGCCGGTCTGCAACCTCTTCCCAATACCTTGTTCGATCGTCCCGAAGAACTGCTCGCACTCTCCAACGGAAATCTAATGATGCGCCTCCGCCAATCCCAGACAGGCGAAGCCTTGCTCGCCCTTTGGAACCCCTCCTCGAACACGCTAACGAACTTGACCGCCTCCGCGCCGCAGCTTTTTCAAAATGGCCTCGGTGCCATGGCGCGAACCGGCGATCAAACCAAAGTTCTGGTCGCCGCAAGTGATGCCAGCGGCAACCTCGCCGTCTACGATTCGAACGGTAACGTTCCCGCTGAGCCGCACGGACTTGGCAGCGGCACGATTCCTCTCGTCGCCGCAAATCCCGATGGCTCGCGGTACGCCGCTGTTTTCGTTTCGAACGGAACCACGCAAGTGTTGCTTCTAGATGGCTCTCTAAATCCCGCAGGCACCTACGCGACTTCGGCCGCAAACGGCATGGTTTTTTCTCGCGACAGCCAATTTTTGTACGTCAGCGAAAACGCCGCCGCCCCGCCCGTTATCACTGCCCTGGATGGCCACAGTCTCGCCTTTATCGGACAAGTCCCGGATCTATGGCTCGCTGGAAGGCGCACGGAAATCGAGGATGTGGACTCCACCAATCTTCTTTTCGGAGTCGCCAATCGAGGCGTCGTTTTTCTAGATGCCGCAAGCCCTGGCTTTCTTCCGTCTACTGCTCCTGTCTTCGCTGCTCCGCCCGCCGCGCAGCCCTCCGAAGGTGCCAGCGCTGGTGGAACCGCCACGATTCTCGCCGGACAAAACTTTGAGCCTACCGCTCAAGTCACATTCGGCAGCCAGTTCGCCAGCAAAGCCAGCGTCGCCAGCGGCGCGCAGATTAACGTAACTTCCCCTCCAAATGCCGCAAGCGGTCCCACGAACATCACGGCCTATTTCCCCAGCGGGTGGCTCTCCCTCGCTTCTGACGCCTTTAGTTACAGTCCGCAGGTTCTGCAAATTCTGCCCAATGCGGGAACTCCGGCCGGCGGGGATACCATTCAAATATATGGCTATGGTTTCGGCACCGATCCAACCAAAGTCACCGTCACAATTGGTGGTGCCGTTGCCACCGTGCAACAAACCGAAAACATCACAACTATCGCGCCCTTTCTGGGGCTCGACTCAACCTATCCTTTTTCCCTGGAATGCATCATCTTGCAAACACCCGCCGGAACGGCCGGCAAAGCCGATATCGTCATCACCTCACCTGCCGGATCAACCACCGTTTCGAAAGCATTTCAATATTTGCAAAGCGAGAATTTCTACGCCAAACCGGCTTTCGACAAATTCGTTATCTATGATCAGTCTCGCCAGTGGCTCTATCTCAGCAACATTGATCACGTGGACGTTTTCGATCTGGCCGCCGCGGCTTTTCATGGAACCGGGCTCGAGCCGCCGGGCGGCCCACCTCCCACGGCTGAACTCCGCGGCCTGGCTCTCACTCCCGATGGCACCCAACTCGCTGTCGCGGATTTCGCCGCACAGAACATCTATCTGCTCGATCCAGATAATGGCGCGGGTACGAGTGTCCCAGTCGGCGGCGTTGCTGGTTTCGCAAACTCGGGCCCCGCGCGCGTAGCCGCAACAAGCACGCAAAATATTTTTGTCGGTCTAAGCGCGGAGTCCGGCTCTTCTGGTTCCTGCACTTCTTGCCTCGGTCAACTGAATCTCAGTTCCAGTCCCCCGACCATTCAACCCGCCGCGCAGCCCGAAATCACCAGTCTTACGGGCGCCCCTCTCGTGCAATCGAACGGCAATGGCGATCAGGTGTTCGTCGCATTCGCAAACGCACCTGGTGGCCCGCTCGCCCTCTGGAATTCATCTTCGCCAAATCAATTTTCGACCTTCACCGCGAATGATTCCGCGACGGATCTCGCTGCCTCATCAGACGGAACCATGTTTGCTCTCCAGGCGAACGGCACCACCGAAATTCGCGGCGCCGATCTTTCGCTCGGCGCCGTCCCTGCAAATCCCGAGCTCGCTCTAATTCCCAGCCGCAATCAAGTGCCTGGAATGACTCTCCATCCCAGCGGCGCCCTCATCTACCAGCCGTTTCTCACGGGGCCTGCGGGAAATGCCGGCGTCAAAGGAGGCGTGGACATTCTCGACGCGCACAGTGGAGCCCTCCGCATGCGTATCCTCCTGCCGCAACAACTCATGACGGACGTCGACGCGTTTCACGGCAGTTTTCTCACCACCGATGAAAACGGCCAACGCCTGTTCGCCATCAGCTCCACCGACGGCACCGCGCAAAATGCAGGCGTCACCATCATGACGCTGGCCAACGTCCCACTTGGAATCGGCACTCTGACTCCGGCGAATGGCCCCGCTGCCGGCGGGACAACTCTGACCGCCCGCGGTAGCGGCTTTCAAACCGGCACAACCGTGACCATTGGCGGAAAGTCCTCGACAGTCACCTTCAAGGACATGAATACACTAACCGTAGTAACTCCAGCGCTGACCACAGGCCCGCAGCGCCTAACCATCACAAACCCCGATGGCGAAACCTTTTACCTCGACGCAGCCTACACCACTAACTAAGAGGTCTGCTTTGTAGGGGCACAGCATGCTGTGCCCGACCTTGCCCGGGCGTCTACTGCTCAGCCTTTCTTTTTTCTGGGTCTCGTCTTCAATTACGCCAAATTGTCCCCTAACCAAACCCTCCTTTTTTTCATCACACGCATTGTAGAATTCCCGCGGCAAACAACCCGCGCATCGCAGCGCTCACTCTAGTCAAGAGGTCACGAAACATGGAAACGCGCAAACTCGGAAATTCCGATCTTCAAATCACGCCCGTCGGCTACGGCGCCTGGGCCATCGGCGGTAGCGGCTGGGATTTCGCTTGGGGACATCAGGAAGACGCCGACTCCATCGCCGCCATTCATCGCTCACTCGAACTCGGCGTGAATTGGATCGACACCGCCGCTGTCTACGGCATCGGCCACTCCGAAGAAATGGTTGCGCAAGCGCTAAAGGATTGGCGCGGCCCGCGGCCTCACGTGTTCACAAAATGCGTTCTCCGCTGGGACGACCAAGGACACATCACACAGAATCACACAGCCGCTTCGATCCGCCACGAATGCGAAGACAGCCTCCGCCGCTTGCAAATCGAAGTGATCGACCTATACCAAATGCACTGGCCGCCATCCGACAACGGCCCCGGCCTCGAAGAAGCCTGGCAAACTATGGCTACCCTTCAAGAGGAAGGCAAAGTTCGCTGGATTGGCGTCTCAAATTTCAACGTCGAACAAATAAAGCGGGCCGAGAAAATTGCCCCGGTCACGTCCCTGCAACCGCCTTACTCGTTGATTCGCCGTGCCGTCGATAAAGAAATCCTGCCCTATTGCGAACAGCAGGGCATCGGCGTGATCGCCTACGCGCCCATGGCTTCCGGACTACTCACCGGTGCAATGACGCGCGAGCGCGCCGCCGCCCTCCCGCCCGACGATTTCCGCAGCAAAAGTCCCGAGTTTCGCGAGCCGCGCCTCTCCAAAAACATTGACCTCGTCGAGCGCCTTGGCAAAGTCGGCGCGCGCCACGGTCGCAACCCTGGCGAAGTCGCCATCGCGTGGGTCCTCAGCAATCCCGCTGTCACGGGAGCAATCGTCGGAGCCCGCAACGCCAAGCAAGCCGAAGGCGTAATGCGCGCAGGCGAATTAAAACTCTCAGCTGAAGAAATTACCGAGATCGAAGGAGCCGCTGCAGTCGCAGTGGCTCGCTGAAGTATTTCGAAGCGCCGGAAGAAATCGCCGCGGTAGTCGCCTTCGTCGCCAGCGTCTTATCTGCATCGTTTAGTTCAGGCCCCGTAGAGGCGGGGCTTGTTTACCCTGAGCCTCGAAGGGCCACGCCCGCTCGATCAACCCATCTCCGCAAATCAAGCCCGCGCAAAATCCGGCCGCCACGTTTTAATCATCTGCTTGATCGCCTTCCGATCATTCAACTTTTCCTCCAGCACCTTCCGCGCGAGCTCCGGCAATTCCGCATTGCTCGCAAATCGCAGCGCCACAAGTTGGTCGATCGTAAATTCTCCGATGCGCGGGTGCAGGTCGGCCGGCAGCACGCGTTCGAATCGCAGACGCTCCTCGAGACGAATCACGCGGTCCTGCACCTTCAGTGCCATCCCCCGTGCGATACCGATTCCCACAAAAAGTGCCACCGCCACAACCACGGAAAGCACTCCGCTCACTGAGAACCACGTTTTCACGCACCAATAAATCTGAAACCCAATATTGATCAGCAACACGGGCAAAACAAAAAAATGAAACGGTGGTAGCCATTTCGCATGACTCTGAAAACTCTGTTCAGCCATCTCTATCCTCCTGCTGCGTGCCGATTCTAACAGAAGCGCCTCGCGCAGCAGCCTCTAGATCGGCGCGCCGCGCAACTCTGACCCAGCCCTGACGTAACTCCTACACAAAAGATGCTACTGCATTTCTTCGCATGAACCGTTTTCGTGTTCCCTGCATCCAACTCTGAGGTAAGTTAAATTTCATCGCGCAACTATCGCGATCAAGCGCGAGGAGCGAGCAACATGGCAAAAGCCGTCTGGGGTGGCAAAGTCATCGCGGAAAGCAACGACACCGTCGTCGTCGAAGGCAATCAGTATTTTCCTCCCGACTCCGTTACCAAAAATATCTTGAAATCCAGCGAGCACACCTCGATCTGCCCCTGGAAAGGCACGGCCCACTACTATCACGTCGAAGTCGATGGGATGAAAAACGAAAACGCCGCCTGGTACTACCCTGAACCTAGCCCTGCCGCCGAGGAAATCAAAGGCAGAATCGCGTTCTGGAAAGGTGTAAGCATCGATCCCGGCAAAAGCTAAAGACCGTAATCACAACTAGAATCCACGCCACCGAATTCATATCCGCGCGGACGTGCATGTCCTACGGTAGACTGCCCGCCGTTCACTACTCCCTGCTCATTGGAGTATCTCTTTACGAACACTACTACCCGTCGTTCTATTGCCACAACGATGTCTTTTACGTTTGGATAAGACTGTGAACTCCACGCTCTATCAGTTTTCTTGCATTCGGAAGAAGTGGCCATCGCGACTGATATGCCTCCTCGTGTGTCTCATCGCGCCCGGAATTTGCAAAGCGCAAGGCGTTGGTCAGGTCGAGTGCGCTCGCGCCGGCGATTTCGTCTATCTCTACAGTTCCATGACCACGCTCGATGTTCGTGCCACTCTGCAATGCGGCCAGCAAGTCGAAGTCACCGGCCGCTACGATCAATATTTCGGCGTTCGCACCGCCGACGGCCAAACCGGGTACGTCCCGATCGATTTCTTGTTGTTGTTAAAAACCGCTCCAGGCGCGAAGCCCGTTCTCGCGCCGACCAAGGAAATACAAAGAGAGAAAATTGCTTACGACCCTCCCGCCAAAAAGCCGGACGCTCCTCCGGACGTTCCTGCCTCAGCCCAATTTCTTATTTTGCTCGATAGCACTCCCGTTCATTTGAAACTTGGCAAAGCACTATCTTCCGCTGACGCCCATGTTGGCGATGAAGTGGAGCTCGAAGTCTCGGAAGATGTCGTGGTGGATGGTTTCCTTGTAATTGCCAAAGGCGCAAACGCCGTCGGCGTCGTCAACGAAGCCGAACCCAAAAAAGCTCTGGGCCGCGGCGGTAAACTCGGTGTGCTCGTCAGGAGCGTTCGCCTCGCCAACAATCAAGAGGCCGTCTTACGCTCCGGCGGCGAAGCCAAAGGCTCCAGTTCCACGGCGGGTATGGTTATTCCAGTGATGCGCGGAAAAGACGTCACCTTTCCTAAAGGGGCGGACATCACCGCGTACGTAAATGGCGACACCCGTCTGAAACGCGAAAATTTCCAACTCGCCCCACAAGTTCCGGACGCCCCGCCCACCGGCACGGTCACAAATCTGCCTCATCCCTAACCCCGATTTCTCACTAACCGTCGAAGTCTTCGTAGGGGCACAGCATGCCGTGCCCTCTTTCTTTTTCTTCGCCTGCTGACCGTAGGGGCGGGGCTTGTTTATCCTGTAAGGGCTCCGTCCGCTGCGCCCCAGGCGTGCGAATCACTCGTAAATTTGTGGAGGACTCTCTTCAACTACCGAAAAGATTCGGCTGCAACCGGCTGTAACCATGCTCGTGCGCCCACAGCGTCAGAGGTATCGCCCCAAGATCATCCACCACCGGCACCGCGTGCCCGTCCTTCGTAAGGTCAATCGTTCGAACAAAAAACTTGCAAGTCTCGCAAGCTTCCACGCGAATATGCGGAAACTGCTCCGCCACATAAACGGGAAGCTTCTTCTCTTCTTCCTCTCCACAAGTGGGGCACAGAATCCGCCGGAATTCCCATTCATATCCGCAAAAAGAACACACCATGCAGCGCTTCCCGCCGTCGCCCTCGACACGCAACACTCCAAACAGCGCTCTTCCGCCACACAAAGGGCACACCCGCGGCGTCGCCAGCACTGGCGGCACCGCAGTCCGTCCCGCGATGTAAGCAGCGTAGGGCTGCAGGAATGCCCTTGGGAAAAACTGAGCAAAAGCCCCAATCTCCTGGTCGAAGAGTCCGCCAAGTTCCCAATAGGCCGTGAGCAGGGAGATCCATGCATCGGACGGCATTGCCGCAATCTCTCTCGCCGCCGCCGCGAGCGCGTTTGGAGCGTTCTGTTCCACCAGCGAAAGAAAATTACGAAAGTGCGGAAGCAGCAGCGTGACATCCAAGCCTTCACGCAAGGAACCAAATTGCTGAAGTGCCGGCTGCTGTTTTCCGGCGTCAGAAATGTGTCCCAGAAAAGTCTTTTGAAAGCTCGCGATTCGCTTGTAAAACGAAAGGAGTTCACTTGCGGAGGATTTGTCAGCGATGAGTTTTTCGGCGCGCCGGATTCTCGCATCGTACTCGTTACTTACCGCTTGTTGAGACGTCATTTTTTCGGCGAAGCGGGCTGCCCTGTGAGTTCTTTATACCAGCCCGGGTGATACCGTTTCACGAAAGTCAGGGGGACGTCTCCGTGGACCATGGAATCCAATGCGCCGCGCTCCGCGAAAACGCCCATATAAATGTGGAGCAGGAAGAGCCCAATCGTCAGCAAAGCCGACGATGCGTGCACTAATACCGCGACGTATCGCAAATACCGCAAGCTCCACGGAATATATTCCGTGAACCACAGCACGAATCCGCTGAGCAACAGAAGCACCATGCAAACCACAAAACCCCAGAACAGCGATTTCTGTCCCGCGTTGTAGCGCCCTGCTGGCGGCATCTTCTCGTCTTCATTCTGAACGTAGTAATTGACGGATTGGAACCAGCGCTTGTCGTTCTCGTCCACATGCATGTGCGCTGCCCACATGGCATACATCACCACTACGCTGGCGGCGAAAACCAGGCCCACAAACGGGTGCAGCATGCGCGAGATCTGCCCGCCGCCAAAAACCGCCACCAGCCAGAATAGCCACGGCGACCAGAACGCCAAACCGGTAAAAAGCAAATAGAGGTAGGACCCCGCGGCGACCCAATGCGTGATCCGTTCCTTGAAGTTGTAGCGCAACACATGCCCTGGCGGCACAGACTGTTCGGTTTCGCTCACGGCTCCGCTCCTTCATGCGGTTCCTTGATCGTCTCTTCGCGCTCTTTCGGTCCAAACCGCAGGTAGTGCACCACGAGTCCGACGATCCCGCCAATCATTGCTGCGTTCCCCAGCCACTTCAGCGGACCCTTCCAAAGTTTCACGGACCAAGGAATGCTCGGATTCGACGGCAGTCCGCCGTAAAGTTCCGGCTTCGTCGCATCATGCAGCACGTAGACAACGCCTGTGCCGCCGACTCCTGCTGGATTGTAAACGCCGGCATTCGGGAAATTGTAATCGTCGCGAAGCTGCTTCGCGCGTTTCTCCGCGGTATCCAGCATGTCCTCTTTGCTTCCAAAGTGCAGGCAGCCCGTGGGGCAAGACTTAATGCACGCAGGCTCCAGGCTTTCTTGCACTCGATCCGCGCAAAGCGTGCATTTGAAGACGCGATTCGTCTTCGGATTCATCTTTGGAATGTCGAACGGGCAACCGGTGATGCAATAGCCGCAGCCAATGCAGTTGGCCTGCTGAAAATCAACAATCCCATTCGTGTACTGCACGATTGCGCCGTCCGACGGGCACGCAGCCAGGCAGCCAGGGTCCGCGCAATGCATGCACTGATTCTTGCGCATCAGCCACATCAGCGAGCCGTCTTCTTTCTCGTGCTCGTTGAAGAGAATCAAATTCCAATAATTCCAGCGCGTCTCTGGCATCGTCTGATATGTGTTGTCGAAGACGGTTTCGCCAAAGGGCAGGTCGTTCCACTCCATGCACGCGACTTCGCAAGCCTTGCAACCGATGCACGTCGTGGTATCTATCAGTTTGCAGACGGTGAATTCGCGCTGTGCGTCTTGCCCGGGTACACTCCCCGCGTGTCCGGAAATCTTTTGAACGCGTAATGTGGCTTGGCTCATCCGCGTCCCTTAGACCTTCTCTACTTTCACGAGAAATCCCTTGAACTCCGGCGTGTGCGCGTTCGGGTCCACCGCCGTATGCGACAGCGCGTTCACCAGTGTTCTGGCCGTCTTGCCCTCGTCCTCGGCGATGCCGCGGTATCCCCAATGCAAGGGAATCCCGATCTGGTAGGTTTTTTTGCCGTCGATCATCATCGATTTGATGCGCTTGGTGACCATAGCCTTCGCTATGTAGTCGCCTCGCGCGCTCGAAACTTTCACGTGTTCTCCGCCGC
>Ga0210391_10005905_pt1 | contig 10067 bp, 5 predicted proteins | sample IncBWC12OmetaG_FD_160573 | JGI IMG/M metagenome (GOLD analysis project Ga0210391, IMG submission 160573) | Forest soil microbial communities from Barre Woods Harvard Forest LTER site, Petersham, Massachusetts, United States - Inc-BW-C-12-O ...
ATCGTCTACAGGCAAAGATAAACCATAAAGAAAATTTTCACTTGTTGCAAGAAAAAGTAGTGTCCCCCGGTGAATTCCAGTACCTTCCTGACGGGCGGCTTCCATCTCGTTTGCCGCGCTGGGGGCTGCTCGAGCTTGAGAAATGGGTCGGCAAGAAAAATATTAATCCTGAGATAATTTTCTCTTGACACGGATAATTTTCCTACCTATGTTTGGTGGAACCAGTCGAGACGCGAGATGCAGATCTTCCTATGAAGACTGCCCGGGCCCCCGGCATCCTGGCTCGTTTCTCGTGGGAGGCTGATCGTATCTGTTCAGTGAAGCCGCAAGACGAGAGCTTCGCAGTGTCCTCGACCATCCGTAGTCGCACGCGAGACCTATCGTTGGTTGCAGGTTGGGATCCCAGGGAAGTCGTCAATCGAGATCAGCAACAGTCTTTGAGAGCCTGTCGGGATGGAGGCAAGTGAATTATGACTGATAACGCAAGCTTCGAGACAGACCGTCGAACCTTCATGAAGCAAGCAGCCGGCACAGTGCTTGCCGCGGGAATGGATGCTCGCTCCTATGCCCGGGTTTTGGGAGCGAATGATCGCATCCGGCTGGCGCAGTTGGGTTGTGGTGGACGTAGTCGTGGACACGTGCACATGGTCCAGTTGGCTTCCAAGGAAATACCGGTTGAAACAGTAGCCGTTTGCGACATCTGGACTTTAGCTCGGGAGCAGCGCGCCGCTCAGGTGAAAGCAGCTTTCAACCTTGACCCGCAATCCTACAAATACTCTGAAGAGATGCTCGCCCGTAAAGATATCGATGGTGTGATGATCGCCACGGGTGACTTCCAGCACGCCAAGCTTTGTATCGAGGTGGTGAAGGCGGGCAAGGATTGCTATGTTGAAAAGCCCTTCGCCAATGTGCTGTCGGAGGCCATAGAGGCCCGTAATACGGTGAAGGCCTCAAAGCAGATGGTCCAGATGGGGTCGCAGCATCGTAGCGAGCCTTACCAGCTAGCCGTTCGAGACATTGTCCGGTCGGGCCGCATAGGCCAGATCGTCCATATTGAACAGGAGTGGAACATCAATATGGAGCGGTGGCGGTTTGTGAACAACGACACCGGCACATCCCGCGAGATGGTGCAGGATCGCAACATGGAGTGGCGCAAGTGGCTCCTCGAAACTCAGTCGAAACTTCGCGAAGAGGATACCGACTGGGAGCGGTGGTTGTTGGGTAAGCCTCATCGGCCTTTTGATCCCCATGTCTATCTGGAGTTCCGTCTTTACAAGGATTACTCTTCCGGAATCTTCGATCAGTGGATGAGCCACGGCAGCGATCTCGTGCACCTCTGGACGGACGAAACGTACCCTGAGAGTGTAGTGGCGAACGGTGGGGTTTATGCCTGGAAAGATGGGCGCGAAAATCCAGATACCTGTGTCGCGGCCGTCACTTATCCCAAAGGCTTTCTCTATACCTACAAATCAGTCTTCGGGAATAGCTACCGGAGCTTCTCAAGAATCCAGGGGCGTGACGGTACCATCGCGAATTACGGCGGGGAAGGCGCATCCCTGTTCACGGTGAGTAAAGAAGGGGGTAGGGACGAGTATTCCGGATCGGTAAACATAACCGGCGTTCCAGAGGTGACCCCTGACGTTGACCAGGAAGAAGTCGTAAAGGTCGCCGGCGCTGAGCCGCCAAACTCGCGCGGTCCGGGAGATGACAGCGTCGTTCACGTGACCAACTGGCTCAAGGCGATGCAGTCGAGAACCCCGCCGAATGCCAATGTAGATCACGGCTTCTCGCACTCAATCGTGATCATCATGGCCGCACAGTCTTACTGGAGCGGCAAGAAGCTCTATTGGAATCCGCAGACAGAAGAAATAGTCGATCGGCCTATTACCGTAACGAGCTAATGGCGTCCCCGCATCGCTCACGTGGACCGTCCTGTGACCAATATTCCAACGTAGACAATTTGCCGGAGGACCCATGCACCAAAATATGTTAATTGGGCCACTAAAATGCAGCGGTTCACTGAGGTCAGTCCTTGCTATCGCCATCCTGCTGTTGGCTCTGCCGGGAAACTCACAGACTGCTGGAACCGGGAACATTCAGGGTGTTGTCACCGATTCCGCAGGAGCATTCGTGCAAGGTGCGTCGGTTGCGGCCGTCAATACGGCGACACACGTAACCCATAACACAACCTCGGATAGCCGAGGTCTCTACAGCTTCCCCAACCTTGCTATCGGTACTTATGACGTTCAGGCGACGGCAACTGGCTTTGAACACTACCGTCAGTCCAACATCGTTCTCGATGTTGGCAGCAGTATCGCCGTAAACGTAACCATGAAGGTTGGGGGAACGGAGCAGACGGTCGAGGTGCGGGCAACGGGCCTGGCCTTGCAGACCGAGGACAGCACGCTGAAGCAGACCGTCGACTCTGCCACGCTGACTTCGATGCCTCTGAATGGCCGCCAGATGACCGACCTGGTCACCCTAATGGGCGGCGCCGTGAACGCCAACGAGGACAATGACGTACAAGGCAGCAAGACCTTCTGGAGTTCTGCTGTAATCTCCATTGCCGGCGGCCAGGGTAATTTTACCGATTACCGATTGGATGGCGGCGACAACAACGACTACATGACCAACATCAACCTTCCTTTCCCGTTCCCGGATGCGGTCGCTGAATTTAGCGTTGAGACGACAGCCATGGGGGCGCAGCAGGGGTTGCATCCTGGCGGGCTGGTCAATGTGGTTACCCGGTCGGGCACGAACCAATGGCATGGGTCGGCCTTTGAGTTCATCCGCAACAACTACATCGACGCGACCAACTTCTTTTCCACGTCGAAGGATAGCCTGCACCAGAATCAGTTTGGCGGCACGTTTGGCGGAAGAATCATTCGCGACAAACTGTTTGCTTTTGCTGGATATCAGCGCCTCAAGAGTGATCAGAGCCAGTCTTTTACGCCCGCGTATGTACCCACTGCTGCAAATCTGGCAGGCGACTTCTCGGCAACTGAGAGTGCGGCATGCCAGGCGACTCCTATTCAACTCGTGAACCCGCAAACCGGCGCTTTGCTGCCGAACAACCAGATCAATCCCAGCTATTTCAATGCCAGTGCGCTTGAGTTGGCCAAATATCTTCCGCAGGCGACGAATGCGTGCGGTCTTGTCACCTTCGCAATCCCTAACCAGCTCGCCGAGAACCAATTTGTCACTCGGGTGGACTCAACCATCAACGCCAAGAACAGCATCTATGGCCGATACTGGCTGGATGGCTATCAGAAGCCTGCATTCTATTCTCCAACCAATATCCTGATCACCGGACAGACGGGAAACTATGAGCGTGTCCAGGGACTTACCCTCGGGTGGACCTACGTCCTTACCTCCAAGATGGTGAATTCGTTCCATGCCACAGGAACCAGGCGGCGAATCAACCGCGGCCCCGCTCCGACCGGCATCAACCCGAGCACAGTCGGCATTGATATGTACGTTACGGCTCCGGTAAGCATGAATTTGACGGTGACGAACGATTGGACGATTTATTCCGGCGCTCCGGCTACCTTCAACGTGAACACGTTTGCCTATGCGGACGACGTCAATTGGGTCCGAGGCAAGCATCAGATAGGGTTTGGCGGAGAGTTTGTCCGCACCCAATTCAACGAAAACAACGTGTATCAAGGGAATGGCCAATTCAACTTCACCGGTGTCTTCAGTCAATTCGGGCCAGCTGGTGTAAGCACCGGGGGTACGGGCCAGAATGCGAATCTCGACTTCCTGACCGGCGCAATGAATACTTTCGAGCAGAGCAGCCCTCAACTGGATGCACTGCGTGCGCCGGTTCCGAGCCTGTACATCATGGACACGTATCACGCAACAAAGAGGCTTGTGCTGACCGGAGGGCTGCGCTGGGATCCTGAATTTTTCCCGACGGACTATTTCGGTCGAGGGTCTACCTTCAGCATGAGCGATTTTCTCGCTAACGCCCACAGCACGGTGTATCCGAATGCGCCTGCGGGAAGTTTATTCTACGGCGATGCCGGGGTCCCGAAGGCACTCACGAACGGGGCCATGTGGCGGTTCTCTCCCCGCTTTGGGGCGACACTCGACGCTTCTGGAAACGGCAAGACCGTTTTTCGCGTCGGTGCGGCGCTAGTGGAAGACATGGTCAACCTTTTCATGGGACAAAACATGAACGTCAACCCTCCTTTCTCCCAGTCTGTGGAGAACCAAAATGTGAATGCTCCTTTGAATTTCAGCAGTCCGTGGTCCAACGGTACCGTGACCACCAATCCGTTTCCCGTCCCCCTCAAACCGACGTCCTCCACCGTATTTCAGCAGGGATCGCAATACATCGTGCTTCCCAAGCAATATCAACCACCGCAAATGCTCCAATACACTGCCAGCATGCAACATGAATTCGGCAGCGGCTGGCAATTCCAGATTGACTATATTGGCAATCGAACGCTTTTTAACAGCTACGCCTTCCCCATGAATCCGGCAGTTTACATACCAGGGACGTGCGGCGGTAGCCCATGTTCCACGCTGGGCAATACGGCTTCGCGTTTCAGCCTGACCATGGCCAATCCAACTCAGGGGCCGTACTATTCGGGCGGCGGGCAGGGGTCTACCTTCGTTGTTACCGGTGCAAATTCAAGTTACAACGGAATGATAGCTACCCTTCAACATCGCCTTTCGTCAAACTTTGTGCTTATGAGCAACTACACCTGGTCGCACTGTATTGACATTGCCGACAACGTGGGGGACACGGAAGCAGTCACGGTACAGAATCCCTACGATATCAAGGGGGACAGGTCGAATTGCGGTTTCGACTTCAGAAATGTCTTTAATACCACCGTTGTGGCCTCAAGCCATTTCAGTTTAGATGGTTGGAAGGCCCAGGCTTTGAACCATTGGCAGATCGCTCCGCTGGTTCACGTCACAAGCGGCGCTGCATTCACGGTCGTGTCGGGAGTGGACAATTCACTTACGGACATCCTCAACGACCGTCCAAATCTGACTAACCCAAGTGTGCTCTATACCCATAACAAGATCCAAAGCGGTCCGGCAGCCAACGCACAGTACATAAACCCGGCGGCATTCACCCAAAACCCAACCGGCACGTTCGGGGATTCCAAGCCGTTTGCCTACCGTGGTCCTGCGTTTGTGCAGGTGGATAGCGCCCTGGATCGCTCCTTTGCGTTGCATGAGTCTTTAACGTTGACTCTTCGGCTTGAGGCCTTCAATGTCTTGAACCATCCAAACTTTGCTACACCCGAGGGGAACGGCTTCCTCGGACAACCCACGTCGTTGGTTTCTCCCACTTTCGGTGAGATCACATCCACGGTTAACAATTACGGAGCTAGAATCTTCCAAGGCGCGGTCAAGCTCACGTTTTAACCAGGCTGGTGGCACTGCCATCGACGGGGAATAACGGATTGGCCTTGCCATAAACGACCACGAAAGTCAGGGTACGACCATGAAGAGAGTTATTTGTTTGTTCTTGTTCGCTTCACTCCCCGCGTTAGCCGATGAGGTTTCGGGCGTGTGGAAGGTCAACGGACAGATCGCCGACCACATGATTACTCCAACCTGCACGCTGAAGCAGGCGGACAAGCAGATCTCAGGAAGCTGTAAGGTGGACGCGGATCACACGCTCAGCGTCGAGGGAAGCGTAAACGAAAAGCAGGTGACCTGGAAGTACGATCAGGAATATGAGGGTACGGTTTACACCCTTACGTATACCGGAACGCTGGATTCGGATACATCGATGAAAGGTACAGTGACAGCCGACCCCTCGGATTCGTCGGGAGACTTCACTGCTAAAAAGCAGTGATACGCAACTGGAGGAAAAGATGACAGACCAGGAGAACCTGGGAATCGATCGGCGAACATTTGTGAAACAGGCGGCGGGAGCACTGCTGGCTACGGGAATGGACGCCCGCTCCTATGCACGGGTACTGGGAGCAAACGATCGGATCCGTTTAGGTCAACTCGGCTGTGGAGACCGGAGTCAAGGCCACGTCCACATGGTTCAATTGGCAGCTAAACAGAATCCGGTTGAGACGGTGGCTGTTTGTGACCTGTGGACTTTGGCTCGGGAGCACCGAGCAGCACAGGTAAAGCGCGCCTTCAACCTCGAGCCGCAAACCTACAAGTATTCTGAAGAGATGCTGGCTCGCAAGGATATTGACGGCGTGATGATTGCGACCGGCGATTTCCAACATGCCAAACTTTGCACTGAAGTCGTAAAGGCGGGCAAAGATTGCTATGTGGAGAAACCGTTTGCCAATGTCCTCTCGGAAGCTATCGAGGCGCGGGATACCGTAAAGCAATCCAAGCAGATCGTGCAGGTGGGTACTCAGCATCGCAGCCAACCCTATCCGCTGGCTATACGCGACATCATTCGTTCCGGTCGAATCGGCAAAGTCGTCCACATTGAACAAGAATGGAATGTAAATGAAGGGCGCTGGAGGTTCACGCCGAACGATACCGGCCAGACCCGCGAGATGCTGATGGATGTCAACCTGGAGTGGAAGCAATGGCTCTATGGACGAAAATCCAAGCTACAGGAACAAGACACGGACTGGAACCGTTGGCTCCTCGGAAAGCCCGCTCGCCCCTTCGATCCCCACGTCTACCTGGAGTTCCGCCTCTATAAGGATTTTTCTTCGGGAATCTTTGATCAATGGTTAAGCCATGGTTGCGATCTAGTCCATCTTTGGACGGATGAGGCGTATCCAACGAGCGTGATGGCAACCGGCGGAATCTTCACCTGGCCGGATGGTCGCGAGAACCCCGACACAGCCGTTGCCGCGGTGACCTATCCGAAGGGATTTCTTTATACCTATAAGACGATCTTCGGAAACAGCTATCGCAGCTTTGCCCGCATCCAGGGCCGCGATGGCACGCTTGATAACTTCGGCGGCGAGGGTGCGTCTTTATTTACCGTCACCAGGGAAGGGGGCAGAAAGGAATTTGATCCGTTCGACGTTGGGCCGATCTATTCCAAGGTGCCCATTGTTGGCCCACCCGCTGATGGCGAAGAGGTTGTTCGGGTTCCCAACGCACCCCCGCCCAATTCGACCGGTCCAGACGATGACGATGTTACACATTTAGTGAACTGGCTGCAGTCGATGCAGGCGCGTAAACAGCCGAATGCCACCGTGGACAATGGCTTCTCCCACGCCATCGTGTGTATCATGGCTGCGCAGTCTTACTGGAGTGGCAAGAGGCTGTACTGGGATCAGAAAAATCAGAAGATTTGCGACCAGCCTGTCTGAAATAAAGAAGCCGGAACTAAGCGGCACCGCGGCTGGCACGATCGCCGCACGGCTCGAACGGCTTCCAGCCACGCGGACTCTTTGGAAGGTCGTCGTCTTACTTGGTCTCGGCTTTTTCTTCGAGCTGTACGATCTGCTCTATTCCGGCTATGTCGCGCCAGGAATCGTCAAGAGCGGTATTTTGACGACGACCACAGTCGGCCTGTTCGGCATGACCGGCGTAGCGGCTTTCCTGGCATCTTTGTTCGCCGGACTTTTCATCGGTACCATCGGCTGTGGGTTTCTCGCCGATCGCTTCGGACGCCGCACGATCTTTACCTGGTCGCTCCTGTTCTACAGCGCCGCCAACCTGGTGATGGCATTTCAGACCACGGCTGCGGGGCTAAACTTCTGGCGTTTCATGGCCGGGTTGGGCATCGGCGTGGAACTGGTGACCATTGGCACCTATGTATCCGAACTGGTGCCCAGGCACATTCGGGGACGCGCGTTTGCCTGCGAGCAGGCGATCGGCTTCTTATCTGTGCCTGTGGCTGCGTTGTTGTCGTATCTGCTGGTGCCGCGCCGGCCCTTAGGCCTGGATGGCTGGCGTTGGGTGGTCTTGATCGGTGCACACGGCGCTGTGTTCGTGTGGTTCATTCGCCGGTCGCTGCCGGAAAGCCCGCGATGGCTCGCGGAGAAGGGCCGGCTGGCGGAAGCAGACCGCGTGCTTGCAAAGCTCGAGGCAACGGTCGCAGAAGAGTATGGTGGACCTCTTCCTGTCCCGGCAGAGCCTGAGTTACTCACCACCAGTGGTCGATTTCGAGACATGTGGGTGGCCCCTTACGGTAAGCGCGCCACCATGATGATCCTCTTCAACATTTTCCAGACCGTCGGTTTCTACGGATTCGCCAACTGGGTGCCCACGTTGCTCATCAAACAGGGTATTACGCTCACCAACAGCCTGATGTATTCCTCGTTCATCGCCATAGCTGCACCGATCGGGCCGATGATTGGCCTGCTCATCGCGGACAAACTCGAGCGTAGAACGGTGATCGTGGCGGCCGCGGGAGCGATCCTGGTGTGCGGGCTGATCTTCAGTCAGGTATCGGGTGGGATGCTTCTGGTCACGATGGGCGTCGGCCTGACCCTCGCGAACAACATCATGTCCTACAGTTTTCACGCCTATCAGGCCGAGCTCTTTCCTACCCGCATTCGAGCACGGGCGGTGGGCTTCGTGTACTCCTGGAGCCGCTTGTCGGCGATTTTCACGTCGTTTATCATCGCCGGTTTACTCAAGCAGTTTGGCACCACCGGGGTGTTTGTGTTCGTCGCAGTCGCGATGCTCATCGTGATGGCGGCGATCGGTTTTATGGGGCCACGGACGCGCGATCTGGCTTTGGAACAAATTTCACGTTAACACTGAAACCGTTTGCCCACGAATACTCATCCATACATCCCGAGAAATATACCTGGAATAAACCCTCTACCCTCCGTGTTCTCTCAATGACGTTTGCAGCGACAACCTGCCACGAGAGGACAGGCTTCATTGATTTTTAATTCCTTAATCTTCGTCGTGTTTTTCGCCATCGTTCTCTTCCTGCACGCCATGCCCTTTCCCTGGCGAGTCAAGAAGGTCAACCTGCTCATTGCCAGCTACATCTTCTACGCGGCCTGGAACCCGCCTTTTGTGATGCTCCTGTGGCTGTCCACAGTGGTCGACTGGTTTGCCGCGCGCGGACTCGCGGAGGCGGACGAGCCATGGAAGCGCCGTGCCTGGATGCTCGTCTCCGTCGTCGTCAGCCTCGGGTTACTCTGCTACTTCAAATACGGCCACTTCCTCATCGAGAACTTCGCTCACCTGGCTTCGCTCGCGGGCTTCCACTACGCCCCGCCGCAATCGAGCATCGTCCTGCCCATCGGCATCTCGTTCTACACCTTCGCCACCATGTCCTACACGCTGGATATTTATCTTCGACGAGCAACTCCGGCCCGAAGCTTCCTTGACTACGCTCTCTTTGTTACTTTCTTTCCGCACCTTGTCGCCGGACCCATCATGCGCCCCACCGAATTGGTCCCGCAGTTTGAGGTCCCTCACAAGGCCACGCCTGACCAACTGCGGTTCGGCTTAGCACTGATGACACTAGGCCTGTTTGAGAAAGCAGTGCTCGCCGACGGATTCCTTGGCCCAATCGTAGAGAGGATCTACGACGGCAAAGCCGCGCCAGGCTTTATCGATTCATGGGCCGCGACTCTGGCCTTCAGCGGACAAATCTTCTGCGACTTTGCCGGCTACTCCATCGCTGCCATCGGAGCTGCCCTCTGCCTGGGGTTTGCTCTCTCTGACAATTTCCGCTTTCCCTACGCGGCCGTCGGCTTCACCGACTTCTGGCGCCGCTGGCATATCACTCTCTCCGCCTGGCTGCGCGACTATGTCTACATTCCCCTCGGCGGGAATCGCCACGGAGACGTGCGCACCTACTTCTCGCTGATGGCCACCATGCTCATCGGCGGCCTCTGGCATGGAGCCAGTTGGACCTTCGTCGTCTGGGGTGGTCTCCACGGCCTCTATCTCGCTATCGAGAGAATGCTGCGCAAGCAGTTTTCCGGCTATCGCCCGGGGCGCGCTGCTGCTGCGGCCCTCGGGCTGCTTACATTTCTCTTGGCCAACATTGCCTGGGTCTTCTTTCGCGCGAAGACCTTTCACCAGTCCATGCTGATCCTCGGCGGGATGTTCGGCAGAAATGCCCACGCTCAGCCCGTACTGGCAGGGGTCTACCTGCTCGCCACCGCTATCATCATCGGCTGCCTGGTGCTAGCGCA
>Ga0210391_10005907_pt1 | contig 10067 bp, 6 predicted proteins | sample IncBWC12OmetaG_FD_160573 | JGI IMG/M metagenome (GOLD analysis project Ga0210391, IMG submission 160573) | Forest soil microbial communities from Barre Woods Harvard Forest LTER site, Petersham, Massachusetts, United States - Inc-BW-C-12-O ...
GGCGAATGGAGCCAGGCGGGAATGCACTGGCCGCTGTCGTTCGCCGCTCCGACGCCGCTTCCGGTCGACTGGCCACTGCCGTCGGATGATGAGATCCGCCGGTTGATCGTCGTGCGCAACGCACCGCGCACCGGCCAGGGGATCGTCGTCGGTGTGCTCGCACTTGAAGGGCAGCGGTTCGTGGCAAGCGGCACGGGCGCCGCGGCCAAGGTCGATCGCGATACGCTGTTCGAGATCGGCTCGATCACCAAGGTGTTCACGGCACTGATCCTCGCCGACATGGTCAACAAGGGCGAAGTCTCGCTTGACGATCCGGCGGCGAAATACCTGCCGGCGGGACACCGCATGCCCGAGCGCAACGGGCGGCAGATTACCTTGCGCGATCTTTCGACGCACCGATCGGGACTGCCCCGAATGGCCGACGACATGCGGCCCGTGGACGATCCTGATGGCCCTTTCTTCGACTACACCGAACCGCGGCTGCTGGCGTTCCTCGATCGCTACCAGCTTACGCGCGACATCGGCTCGCAATGGGAATATTCGAACCTCGGCGTCGGTCTGCTTGGCTACCTGCTCGCGCGGGCGGCGCACACGGATTACGAAACGTTGGTGCGCAAGCGGATCACGGTCCCCCTGAAGATGGAAGACACGCTGATTACGCTGCCGCCGCGCCAGGCGGCGCGGCTGGCGCCGGCCTTCGATGCCTATATGCGACCGACGAAACCATGGAACATAGGAATCCTGACGGGCGCCGGCGGCCTCCGTTCGACAGCGGCCGACATGCTGATCTTCGCCAAGGCGGTTCTCGATCCGAAGTCTCCGGTCGCATCGGCCGTGAAGACGGCCCTATCCGTGCGCGTTCCGGGCGAAGCTCCTCAGGTCGACCAAGCGCTCGGCTGGGAAGTCATGCACCCGACTCCGGGCCGGGAGCTGCTGGCGCACTTCGGCGAAACGGGCGGGTTCCGGACGGCACTGATATTGGAGCCAGCGAAGAGCCGGGCCGTGGTGGCTCTGTCCAACTCCGCCGCCCAGCCGGCCCCTGACGACATCGCGCTCCACATCCTGATCGGTACGCCCGTCGCGCCGACTCCGCCCGTGCCGCCCGCGCCACCTCCGCCGACGAAGCACTCTGAAATCTCTCTGCCCGCTTCCGATCTTGACAAGTTCGTCGGAAGGTACGACTTCGGGTCTGGCATTGTGATTGCCATCAGCCGCAATGGCGCAAGCCTGTATGCGCAGAGGGAAGGCATACCGGGGGCGCCCGTGCTGCAGATCTTTCCCGAAGCACCGCTGGCCTTCTTCTGGAAGGCCGTGGATGCGCAGATTCGCTTCGCCACCGATGCAAGCGGCGTGGTGACCGGAGCCGCGTTCGCGCAGGGCAGCACCAAGCTTACGGGGAAACGCTCGACGCCCTAGCTGCAGCAGGATGGCGTCTCGACATGGAGTCGCCCCGGTCGACACCGGTCGGGATGGGCGGCCTACGCGCAAAGCGAATGGTCAGAGCTGTGCGCGAAGACACTGTGCGGAAGCCCCGAAACCGGCGTCCAGGCACAAGGCATGGAGCCAAGTCACGTTGCGCGGGAAGGGGCAGGAATTGACCGATGGCTGACCGACGCCTAGAATGGCTCCGACTTAAACCGCGCTATCTCCATTAGCGCCTCGTCATTTTGCCCATCCGCAAAGACGAGGTTTCCAAATGTCCAGCTTTCGTGCCGACTGCAGCAGGTGCTGCGGTCTTTGTTGTGTTGCACCCAATCTACTAGCCGCACAGGGTTTTCCGATAGACAAGCCAGCTGAGACGCCCTGCGTTTATCTGAACGATGCACACCGTTGCTCGATTTACGCGACGCGCCAGCTGCATGGATACGCCGCGTGTGAAGCGTTTGATTGTTTTGGCGCGGGTCAATGGATCACGCAGAACTTGTTCGGAGGCGCTGTATGGACGGACTCCCCTGACCTCGCACATAGAATGAGCGCGGCCTATTTCCATTGGGCGCCGCGATTTGAGGCGGCGGCTTTGCTCGAGGCCGCGCTCCCTCATGTGCGCGATGATGCAAGGCACGGCCTCACCGCGAGGATGCTGGCTCTAACCACCGTCGAGACAGCGGGTCCAACTGGTCCCACGGACAGGGGTCGGCTACATCGAGAGACGTTAGCGCTAATCCGGTCGGCGCTGCTGGTAGGCGACTCCGTTGGGGACTCGTTCGGCGGCAACGTCGCTAGATAACGACGAAAGTGCACCACTCCTGTTTCGTCGATGTGAACCAGGTCAGCCGGCAATCCGAGGCCTGACAGCCGGAGGCGCCGCGTCGGCTCCGGCCTCGTGCGCTACCGAAGCAAACGTCAGGACGGCTGGGACAAATCAGTGTGCTTACGATGCGCCTTGATGCTCTCTCGTGGGCTTCGGATGCCGCGTTCGATACTGGTTCAAGACAAAGCCCATTGATCTCGAACAGGGCTGCAACCGGACAAGAGCTCAGCGGAATCACGAGGGAAGTCGCCTTGATGCTGCCGACAAACGGAAATATCATAGTGTTCTAATGGGCCACTGCATCGATCTTTCGTCATGCGGGAAACGGCCGTAACGCGCACCTTATTTCGGCAGTTGCTTCGATTGCGCGTCCCAATTGGGGTTCACGCACAGACCGCACTTTGGGCCGACGAACATGGCGCTCGCATTTCTGTCACCCTTGAGCTGCCAGAGGGCCCAATTCGACGCGACATTCGCGAACTCTCCGCCACCGGGCTGCATTACTGTTCCGACATGACCCACACCATGCAGCGCGCCGTAGAAAACCGGCAAGTTATCTATGGCGTCGTACGCGGCCTTTGAGGGGCCCATCATAAAGTCGCTCTGGTGGCCGTTGATCAGTAGCACGGGGCCGTGCAGCCTCTTCAGGACGTCGTCGGTGGTGCCATAATTGAATACACCGATCGTGGCGACGCGCGGGTCGCCACCAAGCTCGATTGCCAGGCCTCCGCCGCACGACTGCCCCATGACGGCGACCCGCTTCGTGTCGATCTTGCCGTTGAGCAGTGAGCCGGGGCGAGTATTCTCACGCTCAGCCCAATCGATTGCGGCTATTAGGTCGTTGGCGGTGGCCTCGCGGCCCGTCGCACCTGTTGCGGGCAGACCCGCAGTGGTGATGACAAGGAAGCCGTACGAAGCGATTGTCGAGAGCAAATCTGTGTAAACCGGGGCGTCGAAGGTGCAGCCACCGTTTCCCCAAACCACCACCGGCAGTCTGTTGTGCCGCGAAATTCGATCAAGGTTGGCTGGTCGGAAGGCCCTGAGGCCTGGAGCTCCGGAGGCAGGTTCGTAAGTCGCCCGGTACGGACCCGGCTCCGCCTTCGCGGCGCCCGCTACTGCTGGGGGTGGACCGCCAAACCCGAACCATGCGGCGTCAATCTTGCCGTCCGGCGACAGCATGATTTGTATGTTCGACGTGCCGTGTTCGTGATGCACTTCGTAAGAGTCCATACCTAGAGTTGTAACACTGAGGAACTTGAGCGATTGAATCGCGCCAAGTACCTGAGCACCGGCTTGGATCTGAGCCAGTTGGCGGCGAGTCATTTCAGCGAACGCCGGAGCCATTTCGTCATAGTCGGGCTTACCCTCCAGCAAGCCTGTGAAAAGCCGGCTTACCGCAGCTTCGCTTCCAGGTATCGGCGTCTGACTTTGCACACGCGCGTTCACCGCATCCTGGAGCTGTTTCGCACGCTGCTCGATCTGTGCCGCGACCGAGTCATCAATTCGCGGTTCGGTAATCTGTCCGGCGCCCTGATGCAGGATCATCGCGGTGGCATGCCCCTGAGAATCTGCCACGAAGGTAATCTGAACAGGCGCTGTTTTCGAGAAGTACTCGGTCTTACTGCTCGGAATTATCTCCAGCGGGACTTGGCCTGTCGGTTGGATAAACAAGTGAGTCCCGTCCCGCGAGACTGTCATGACCGCGGTATCGCTGAATTTGTAGTGCCCCACATAGCCGTCGTAGACGGACGGATCCAATGTGATTTCCACATGGGTCTGACCGCCGGCCGCGCTGAGGTTCGGCGGGTTCACTTGAGGCAGCGCGCCCGGACAGACCGACATGCACCCGAGGAGCACCGCGAACCTCTGCCACCAACGAGCGGAATTACGCACCATAATCTGACCCCGTGCAAACAAAGTAATCCAGCGGAAGACGCGAATTCTTGGTCGAGTCTGGATAACGGCGTATGTCCACATCCCGGCTTGCAACGTCTGCTGTATCGATTGCGATCAACACTTCAGAGGCACTGAGCTGCGGGACCGCCAACTCTTGGGATGTCAATAGAGCGGCCTCGCCGGCCGCGTCGATCGGCGCGGCGCGCTTCCGCGCTGGCGCCGGCGCACAAATGCGCAACTTCAGGAACGCCCTTCTAATTGAGCACGAAACCATGGGTATCTATCGGATGCAACGCATCAAGTACTCATCTTGAGAATACCAAGTATGCTCAGAGGGACTGCCAATTCCAATACCGATACAAAGGGCTCGTCGGTTTCAAATGTCGAACGGTCAGAACGGCGGGGCCAACGGTCGATATTGGCTCAGAGCCGGTACGATTTAGTCTGATCAAGTAGGCCAATTGGCGGCATTTCTTGGCAGGTAGTGAAACAAGCGCCCGGAACTGGAGCGTGATGGCTGCGTTGCGCGAATTGTAATTCCGACTGGTGCGCCTCTAATAGAATACTCACTGACACAACTGGAGCGCTCCGTATCAGGTCCGATCACCTACTGGTGACTTGGTCAGATTAGAATCATGTAGGCATTCGCGTAGCGCGTGGGAAGTTTGATCGATTGGGGAGTCGAGGTAAGGATTGGACGAACTAGCGGGATTCAAGGGAGCATGAGCGAAGCACAGAGTGGCAAGAAATTGACGGGAATGCTTCGGCCAGTGTCCTACGCCTCTCAGTTTCTGTCCAACCCTCGCTCAATTGTCGACCCACATCTTAGGTGACTTCATGATTGGGACTCTTGTCACGTCGTCAACGTATGTGGCATTTCTTGTCGCGAGCTTTATCCTGGCAATCACTCCGGGCCCCGGTGTTGTCTACATTGTCACGCGGACGGCAGCGCAGGGACGGCGAGCCGGGCTAGCATCGGTTGGCGGGATTGCGCTGGGCAATTTCGGTAATGCCTGCGCTGCGTCCATCGGTCTGGCGGCAGTGTTCGCAGCTTCGTCCGTCGCATTTGCAGTAGTTAGATTCGCCGGTGCAGGTTACCTCATCTTTTTAGGGGTCAGGGCGCTCCAAAGGGGATCAACGATTGCCGCCGCAGCGCCCCGCAGTCGCCCCTCGCTTCTGAAGCTCTTTCTCGACGGGTTCCTCGTCGCCATTCTCAACCCGAAGACGGCGCTGTTTTTTGCTGCGTTATTGCCGCAGTTCATGAATCCAACCACGTCTCCGCTTGAACAAAGCTTGGTGCTCGGCTGCGTATTCGTCGCCATCGCCATGTGCACTGACACAGTCTACGCGCTCACGGCCTCCTTCCTGGCGTCAAGAATCAATCAGGGTGCGGCTCCGCGGACGTTCAGCCGTTACATTTCTGCTGTGACGTTCATTGGTCTTGGCCTCTACGCAGCGCTTGCGAACCCTCACGGCACAGTTGGGAAATAAGACCTGAGGGCGTTGAGCCGCCGCGAGCCGAGACCGACTCAAGTGGGCCGACTTATATGAGAAGCCGCGGCGATCCCCTTGTAGTTGACGGCGAACCGGTTGCGCTCCACGCCCCGCTCATAACGCCAGCCAAGGCGCCCTGGATGCCCGAGTATTTTCTTGACAAGGACTACCGCGTCGGAATAAACGGACGAACTCTATTAGAGGGCGCTCCTGACGCGCTTTCTCGCGAATACAGCGCCTCATAAACCGGGTTACACAACTCTGGGGACAGGCGGATCGCCGAACGTCCCACTCAACTAAGCGCGCTCGTCCAGACGAGCCTGCTGAGGGCACCGGCGCATTCCTCCGGGTCCATGAACTAGGCGTAATGACCGCCGTCGATTGGGGTGAACGCCTTGCGCCGCGCGTGTATCTCGACCACATATGCCTCGGCGGCAGAGAACGCGGTGACGTGAGCATCGCGCCCCTGAATGACGAAAAACGGCACCTCAAAGGCCACGCCGACTCGGCGCACATCGAAGGGCGCTACGGCAATCAAGGGTGAGCGCAACGGCTGGAAAAGTATTCGTCACGTTTTCCACCCGTTCATCTTTGAGCCTCATCCTTACGGTTCGCCGCGAAGGCTTCCGGATTGAGCTCCGAGATTCGCACGCCGCTGCAGGAGAAACCATCGAGTTTTGGCCTGTCTTCCTAGCATGCAATATCGAACGGTCCAAAAGGGGAGTCGAGCGGCTCTCTCGTCGGGCGACAGGAGTGCGTGCGCCCTTAAACCTCAATAGCGTGGCACCAACATTCCGTTCGCCCCACAATGTGCGCCGACATTTGCGTCGCTTCATAAGATCGGCGTATGCAAAGCATCGAAAACCCCTGGACGCCGACACCAAGGCGGTCTGATACTTCAGCGAGAATGAAATTTTCGCGCGTGCAATGCCGTACTCCAGATCAACGTCGTGTCCGGCGAAATCGAGATTGATGCTATGACTTTTGATATGCCTTTACCTCTCGCAAACCAGCCAACGGCCACACCTATTAGCATCGCCGCCTATCAGATGACTCAAGGTACGAAGTGCAGAAAAAGTTCCAACGGACAACGACCTCCGAGATCGTCTCAGCGCGAAGGGCTTGAAATACACCGCACTCAGCGGCATTGGTATCTGGAGTACGAAGTTGCTGTCTAACGTTCGTCGCAGCGGATGCGCCATGATTTCAGCGTCAGTCGTGATGTGGTGCCCCACCCCGCAGCAGAAGCCTGCGACCCAAGTCCATACGGAACAACCCGAACGCGTAATCAAACTGCTTGGGCATTTCCTGACGGCTCAGTTGGCCTGGGATGACAATTTCTTAGAAAAATTGAGGCTTTTTTGAAGATATTTCACCAAGCCTCTCCGCAAGCCGACTTGATCCCATCATCTGCTTAGGACACCACTGATGTTCCAGAAATTCTGCATTGGCGTAGCTTTGGCCGTTGTCCTTGCGGGAGCGAAGGCGCAGGATCTGCCCTTCTCGATGGCCCACTCCATCGACTCCCCGGCGGTTCCGCACGCGATGGCCGATCTGGCGGAGCGGCTAATGCTGGTCTATCCCAAGTCCAACCAACTCGACTACCTGAATGCTCTGTTTACGTTGCAGGCGGTGGCGCGACGATATGGGGATGCGAGCGACACCATGCGGTCCATACGAGCTATTTCGGTGCCCGATAGTCAACAGCGACGCGACGTTTCGTTGGTCTTCGAGTCCTATGTTCTGGCCAAGGCCTCTGAACAAAACAAGACTGACAGCTTCACAGGTGCTTTCAGCAAGCAGTTTCGTGCAGTGCTCGCCCCGCTGGACAATCCGGACGCTTACCGACTCGCGTACGCCTTTAGTGCTATCCCCTTTTACATTCGACAGGCCATGACAGCAGCTCTGGGACGGTACGGGTCCGCAAGCCATGTGTCTCGCGATGAAGCTCTTTCATTACTTCAGCTGTATCTCGCACTTGAGACCTTCTCAGACATAAATCCGCTCGTGGGCGGCCTCATTGCCGAGGACGACCGTCGTCGCTACGAAATAAATGAGGATTCTGTGATTAAGACCACCGACGGCACGACGGTAAGCGCCGTTGTGATAAGGCCTAAAGGCGCCGGCCGCCTGCCGACGCTCATGGAGTTTTCCATTTACACTGATCACGCTGCAGAAGATGTCAAGGAATCGGCCGCTCACGGCTATGTTGGCGTCTACGCGTTCACTCGGGGTAAGGGTGGTAGCTCGGCTCCGATCGAGCCCTTCGAGCACGACGGCCTAGATGCGCAGGCCGTCATCCGATGGATAGCGCGCCAGCCATGGAGCGATGGGCGCGTCGGTATGTACGGAGGTAGCTACAATGGCTTTACGCAATGGGCCGCGGCAAAGAACAGACCATCTGCTCTTAAAGCCATCATGCCTTCCGCATCCGCCGTACCGGGACTCGACCGACCCATACAGCGCGGCATTTTTGTAAATGGTTTTTATCCGTGGGTGCCATATACCACTGACAACAAGTGGGCCGATAACGTCACGTACAACGACGACGCTCGCTGGAATTTGTTGAACAGAACATGGTATCTGACGGGCGACAGCTACCGATCGCTGGAGCGTCTTGATGGCACTCCCAGCCCCATCTACCGGCGGTGGCTCGCTCACCCAAGCTACGATGCGTATTGGCAGAGAATGGTCCCTTATAAGGCAGAATTCGCTAACATCGACATCCCCGTGCTTCAGACGACCGGCTACTTCGACGGGGGCCATACGGGAGCCCTCTATTACTTTACTGAACACCACAAATACAATCCTAATGCAGATGATACCTTGGTCATTGGCCCCTACAGCCACACGGGGGGCGCCCAGCATCAGTCCGAGGATGTCCTGGACGGATATACGATTGATCCCGCTGCGCGCATTGACATCCATCAATTGCGCTATGCCTGGTATGACTATCTTTTCAAGCATGGCCCAAAGCCAGAACTCCTTTCGGACACCGTCAATTTCGAAGTGATGGGCAAGAACGAATGGAGACATGCTCACTCTTTGGAGCAGATGTCCACCGATCACGTCCGCTTTTATCTTGGTCCCGCTCTCGGTGCTTTGCGCGCGCGGCTTTCCGACCAGCCCCCTACCGCCGAGGCTTACGTTGACCAAGTGGTGAATTTCGCGGACCGAACGGATGTGAACTGGGTGCCTTCGTCACAAATCCTCAGTGGGAGTCTCGACACGCACAATGGTATTGCATACGCGACTGCCCCATTAGATCACCCTACGGAGATTGATGGAGCGCTATCGGGACAACTAGATTTCATCGTAAATAAGAAAGACATGGATATAAGCATCATTCCGTACGAGGAATTACCGGACGGAAATTATCTGCGTCTGTCAGAAGAATTCATGTTCCGCATGAGCTATCTCAAGGACCCCAGCCATCGGCAACTCTTAACACCCGGAATGCGGTCACGGGTTCCAGTTGAATGCGCCTGCATAACAGCCCGAAAGCTTTCTGCCGGCAGTCGTCTAGTTATGCTTGTTAGCATTAATAAGCGCCAGGACCGGGAGATAAACTACGGCACGGGACGAGATGTAAGCGACGAGACCATTGACGACGCCAAGGAACCGTTGAAAATCAGATGGTTTGGCGACAGCTACATTGATATGCCTCTCCGAAAGGATCTCACCGGGCAGGCGGATCTGCGGTAACGACGGCATACCTTTGCCTAGGAGGCGGCCGGAGGTCAGGAACCCAACCACGTCTCCGCTTGAACAAAGCTTGGTGCTCGGCTGCGCATTCGTCTCCATCGCTACATGCACTGAGATACTCTATGCGCTCGCGGAGTCCTTCCTGGCGTCAAGAATGAATCACGGTGCGGCGCCGCAGATATTCGGTCGATACAACTCAGCTGTAACGTTCATTGGTCTTGGGCTCTACGCAGCACTTGCGACCCCACGGGTCACCGTTGGGAAATAGACGCTGGCGGCTGAATTGCCACGACGAAGACCGACGAAACTGTGCCCACCTCGATGTGAAGCCGCAGCAATCCACCTGTAGTTGACGGCCAAGCAGTTGCGTTCGACGTCCGCTCTTAGCGCTTGCCAAGGGGCCATGGATGGCGGACGATTTTCTTAATAACGAGTACCGCTTTGGAACGAACCGACAAACTCAATTAGATGGCGCTCCTGATGCGCTTTGCCGCAGACGCACCACTTCATAAAGCCGATTACACAACTCTGGGGACGGACGGATCGCCGAATGTTGCACTCAGTTAAGCGCGATCGTCCCGACGAGCTTGCTGAGGGTACCGAGGAACTCCTTCGGATCCATGAAGCAGGCGAAATGACCGCCGTCGATTGCGATGAACGCTTTGCGCGGCGCATGAATTTCGGCGACATAGGCCTCGGCGGCAGCGAACGCGGTGACGTG
>Ga0210391_10005908_pt1 | contig 10066 bp, 8 predicted proteins | sample IncBWC12OmetaG_FD_160573 | JGI IMG/M metagenome (GOLD analysis project Ga0210391, IMG submission 160573) | Forest soil microbial communities from Barre Woods Harvard Forest LTER site, Petersham, Massachusetts, United States - Inc-BW-C-12-O ...
AGGGCGAATTTAGCGCTGCCCAGCGGCTGGTGGATGCCGCCGCCCTGCTCGCCACTCAGCCCATGACTCTACAGTTGCGCTATCTGCAGACGCTGACGGAAATCGGTGTGGAAAAAAATACCACGATCGTCTTCCCGCTGCCGATAGAAATGATGACACTCTTTAATAAAATGGGAGATAGGCTGGAGAAATAGTATGAGAACCCTTTTCGACACAGAGGAAGAAGAGGAAGTGAAAGCGTCTGAGATTACGCTGAGCACTGCTTCGTTGTTAGGAATTTTCTTTGGGCTGGTGTTGATCTGCGGCGTGTTTTTTGGTTTTGGCTATTCCATGGGCAGAGGAACCGGACAGGGAGCCCAGGCGCACGCACTGGAGAACATCCCGGCGAGCAACGCAGCTGATGGAGATGACAGCGCGAGCGCGGGGTCGCCACCAGCCGCAGCGCTGCCACCAGCCGCGGCGCCAGAGGAACAGCCGGCGAGTGCTAAAGCTGCATCGGCGCCTGTGGTCAAACCTGTAGTCAAAGAGGATTCGGCTTCCGAAGACGACACCCCGGTTAAACCGGTGCCGCTGGCCATCAGCAAACCCACGGCATTGAAATCGGTTCCAGCGTATGTCCCGCCGGCCGATGCGCCTGTTTCCCCATCTGGCCGGCCAATGGTCCAGATCGCCGCGGTTGCCCGCCCTGAGGACGCCGACGTGCTGGTCTCTGCTTTACGCCAGCGGGGTTATGGGGTGGTGGTGCGCAATGAGCCACAGGATAAGCTGCTGCATGTTCAGGTAGGCCCGTTCGCCGACCGCACGCAAGCTGCCGCGATGAAGCAGAAACTGCTCTCTGACGGCTACAACGCCATCATCAAGCAGTAATTACATTTTCTAGACAGTCGTTTCTGCGCCGTCGCCGTGCATCCATTCCGGCAAACCTGAGATTATCCCCGCGCGCACTGCCCCCGAGAGCTGCTCCCGGGTGGCAAATTGCTGTGGAAAAAGCGCCGGGTGAAAGGTCACATAGGCCGTCCCGGGGTGGATGCGCAGGCTGCCCTTGGTCATCATGTGCTCCGACCCCCATATGGAGACTGGGACCACCGGAACGCCGGACTCCATCGCCAGGTAGAAGGGTCCCTTCTTGAACGGCAATAAGATACCGTCGCGCGAGCGTGTGCCCTCGGGAAACGTGGAAATATTGACCCCGGAGGCCAACACTTTACTCGCAGCCAGGACGCTCTCCCGCGCCGACTCCAGGCGGCCGCCACGGTCTACCGGAATAAAACCGGCGAGGCGCATGCCATACCCCACGAAAGGGATTCTGAGCAGCGAACGCTTGATAAAGAAAGCCGTACGAAAGGGAAACAACGGCAGCAGGATCGGCGGATCAAGATTGGACACATGGTTGGCCATAAAAATACACGGCACTGCGGGTATGTGCTCGCGGCCTTCCACCTTGACCCGGATGCGCGCCAGCTTCACCCCTGCGCGCACGATATGCATACTCCAGCGATACAGCGGACCGATATCGCCGGTCAACAAGGCCCACGGAATGCCGGCCACCCCGGCGGGCAGGCCAAGCACCACGTACGTCACCAGCATAGTGACAGAACTGAACATCAGACCCGCTGCTCGAGACGCCTTGGCAACTTTTCATAAATCCCGTCGAAGCCACCGTTGGAAAGAATCGCCACCACGTCGCCCGTCTTGAGCCGGGGCGTAAGCTGCTGCACGATGGCATCTGCGGTGGGGTAGAAAGTGGCATCGTGTCCGCCGCGCACCAGCTCGGCAACCACCTTTTCCGGATGCATTCTCTCCCCCTCGGGAATGCTTTCCTGCTTGAATACTCCGGCAACGACGATCGCGTCGGCCAACGCGAGACTTTCCACCAGTTCGCGCTCAAACACGTTTCTGCGTAGCGTGTTCGATCGTGGCTCAAGCACCGCCCAGAGTCTCTGACCGGGATAGGCCGCGCGCAAAGCTTTCAACGTCTCCCGAATCGCCGTCGGGTGATGGGCGAAATCGTCCACAATCGTGACCCCGGCGGCGACGGCCCGCACTTCGAGCCTGCGCTTCACGCTTTGAAAGGTCGACAGAGCCTCGGCGATTGCAGCCGGGGCGATTCCCTGCCCCGCAGCCAGGGCCGCTGCTGCGGTGGCATTCAGCGCATTGTGCTCCCCTGGCATGGGCAGGGTTACCTGGAGCCACTCCTTGCCGGAGCGAAAAATCTTCCAGCTCGAGTTGCGATGGTTGTGGGTTAGGTCCTGCAGCCGCCAGGCAGAGCCTGGTTTGAACCCGTAATGCTCCACGGCACACAATGCGCGCGCAACACATTCGTCGACGTTTGGGCTGCCGTCGTAGGCAATCACCCGGCCACGGCGTGGCACCAGGTTGACTAACCGGCGGAAGGCGGTCTTCACCGCCTCCAGATTGTCGTAGATATCGGCGTGATCGAACTCCACGTGAGTCAGGATCAGGGCATCGGGAAAATAGTGCATGAACTTGGGCCCCTTATCGAAGAAGGCCGTATCGTACTCGTCGCCCTCGAGGATAAATTGCTTCCCGTCACGAACCCGAAAGCTGGTGCCGAAATTTTCCGCGATCCCTCCGATCAGAAAGGATGGGGCCACCTCCGGCTTAGCTCGTGAGGCGACTTCGTAGACCCACGCCAACATGCTCGTAGTGGTGGTCTTGCCATGAGTCCCGGCAACTACCAGCGAATCTCTGCCGGGAAGAAATTCGTGCTGAATGGTTTCGGCAAGCGAGCGAAAGGGTATGCGTTGATCGAGCACGCCTTCCAATTCCACGTTGCCACGAGAGATGGCATTGCCTACGATCACCAGGTCAGGCCGAGGCGAGAGGTTCGCTTCCGCATACGGCTCCATGATCGGGATGCCGAGCGAAGCAAGCAGGTCAGACATCGGTGGATAGGCAGCGGCATCGGAACCAGTGATGCGATAGCCCTTGGTTTGCAACATGCCGGCCAGCGAAGCCATCGCCGAGCCGCAGATGCCGATCAGGTGAATGTGTTTTGCCATAGGATTATTTCTCAGTCGCGCGTTCCAGAAAGCTGAGCACCGGGGCCCCCACGAGGTGCAATTCCGCTTCAATCCCAAAAGCTAGTGTGACGTTGCGCCGGGACACGTGGCCGGAACGAAGACCGATGGCGATGGGGCCCTGGAACCAGTCCAACACGCGCAGGATGACCTCGTCCAGCAAGCCGGGCTTTTGTCCCGGCGCGATGCAGTCCAGCATTTCGCCAAAGATAATTCCCTTGACGCCTTCGAATTTTCCCGCCAATACCAGCTGCCGCAGCAATCGATCCAGTTGATAGGGCTTCACATCGCGGTCCTCGAGAAAGAGCAGCTTGCCCTCCGTCTGCGGCGCATAGGGAGTTCCCAGCGATGCGGCCAAGAGCGTAAGACAGCCGCCGTAGAGGATTCCGCCGGCCTTTCCCGGCTGCAGTACACGGAGCCCTGAGGCTTCTCCCACGAACCATCGATCCCCACCCAGCGCGGCCAACAGGCTGGCTTCATCGACGCCCTCGGGCTGGGAAAAATCGCCGGCCACCATGGGCCCGTGGAAGGAGATGAGGCCCAGTTGATCCAGCAGCCAGGTTTGCAAACAGGTCATGTCGGAATGAGCCAGGAATGGCTTGGGGTGTTCGCGCACCAGGCCCAGATCAAGCCCCTTAAGCAAGTAGTTGCAACCGTAACCTCCACGGCTACAAAATATCGCACCCGCGGCAGGGTCGAGGAAGGCGGCGTGTAGATCCTCGAGCCTTGCCTGGGTAGTGCCGGCAAAGTAGTGGTGCGCCTTACTGAGCGCGTGATGTCCCACCCAGGGCAGGAAGCCGAGACGGCTCAGGGCTTCGACGCCCGTCGCCAGTCTTTCCGGTTGAGGGTAGCTTGCCGGAGAGAGCACGGTTACTTTGGCGCCCCGGCGGATCGCAGGAATATTGAGGTTTACCATGTTTCGCCGATACAAATAAGCTCCGCCGGCCCGGTAAGCCGGATCTCGGAACCGGGTCCTTGCCATTGCACGGTTTGTGCTCCGCCTGGAGCAATCACGCGCAGCACGGGTGAGGCTCCGCGCAAAGCGATGGCGGCGCTGGCGCTCGCACAGGTGCCTGTGCCGGAGGAAGAAGTGGGGCCAACGCCGCGCTCGTAGATGCGTATTTCAATTTCATCGGGGCTGATTATGCGCACGAATTCCACGTTGGTTTGCTGGGGGAAAAACGAAATGTGAGTGCAGATCTCCCATCCAATCGATTCCCATGGGTAATCGTAGAAGTTCGGCCGATCGACAAAAACGACGAAGTGAGGGTTTCCGGTTGACACGATTGCGCCTTCGATCCGTTCTCCACCTCCAAGCGGCAAGTTGGCGCTGCCAATCTGAGGCACCCCCATGGAAGAGGTAATCATAAATATCTGCCCGGTGCGGCCGTCGATCTGGCAGACACGCGGTCCGGCATCCGTTTCGAGGATAATTTCGTCACCTGGGCCGGCTTTGGTTTCGTAAGCAATCCAGGCTGCGGCGCAACGAGTTCCATTGCCTGATATTTCGGCGATCGAGCCGTCGGCATTATGCAGGCGTATCCTTCCCTGGCGTTTGCCTTCCCAGGTCAGGAACTCCACCCCATCGGCTCCTACGCCGGAGTTACGGTGGCAGAGTCTACGGGTCAGTTCGTTGCGGGGCTCGACGCCCGCGAGATTTTCCTGAATTACCAGGAAATCGTTTCCGCAAGCGTGTGCCTTGACGAAGGGGATCACGGGCCCTCCGCAGGGGTCGGTTGGGGTTTCATCAGCGTGATGCTAACACCACACGGCCAGACCTCGATGTAACCAGTTTTGTTCGTTAGGGTTGACGTCAGGGCTGTAGGGCAAAAAGGTTCCCCTTTGGACACATTTCCCGGCACGCTGCTGTAACGGGCCGGCTCGAGCGCGCACTATCCTCCAGATGAGCGAAGACGTTAAAATGTGCCCGAAGTGCAAAACAGTAACGCTGGAGCCCACCCTAGACTGTGCGATTCCGCCGGAAATGGTTCCATTGCTGCGAAAGCCAATTCCTAAAGACACCGAGCTCCGGGTGACGCCCTACTATTGCTCAAGCTGCGGCTGTGTCGAGTTGTACGCAGCGGGTTGACTTGTCATTCAATGACCTGTGCTCTTTGGTAACCATAGCAGTGTGCCACGCGTCTGACGGAGTTCCGCAGGAAGATGGTTAACGTGCGATGAGGCTGGTAATGCGGGAACGGTATCCTCGGCTCACAGGCAACTTGTGCCCGTCTGACATAGTGACAAAGCACTCCCCGTCGGTGCCGTCGGTGCGAAATTCCTTCACATGCTGAAGATTCACGATGGCAGAGCGATGAATCCGCAGGAAAACGTCAGGATCCAACCTGGTCTCGAAATTGGCCATGGTATTGCGAAGCATATGGCTCTCCTTGCCGGCGCAAATCCGTACGTAATTCTCTTCCGCTCCAATCCAGCGTATCTCCTCAATGGGCAAGAAGAGGATTCGTCCCTTAGAACGAAAAACCAGGCGCTTGGTATATTCCTTTTTTTGCACGGATTTCGCCGGCGCGTTGGAGCGCCTGCGCTCTTGCTGCTCACGCGCATGGTTGAGTGCAATGCTCAACCGCTCGCGGGTGAACGGCTTCAAGAGATAGTCGACCGCGTGCACCTCGAAGGCCTTTAGGGCGTATTGGTCGTGTGCTGTGGTGAAGATAATACTGGGCAGGTTCAGCGGAGACGAACAACTGAGAGCTGAGATGACATCGAAGCCATCCATGCCCGGCATGCGAATATCGAGTAGTAACACGTCGGGCCGAGTAAGCTGAACCAGGTCGATGGTTTCCGCGGCGTTGGCGCCTTCGCCCACTACTTCGATGTCTGGTTCTTCTCGCAAGAGTTGTAAGAGTTTTTGCCGGGCAAGAACTTCGTCATCCGCGATCACGACTTGAAGCGACATACCAGGACTCCGCGTTGTCACTGCTTGGACTCTTGTCGATCTCCAGGGGTAGTTGGATCACGGCGGTTACATCGCCTGGAGTTACTTCCCGAATAGTAAAACTTTGCCTGCTTTCATAGTGCAACTGCAAACGAGCCTTCACATTTGCGATGCCCACGCCCTGCTGTTTCGGGGCATCGTGAAAAGAGCCTGGAACACAGCCCGCATTGCGGATCGATATGCACAGTGTATCGCCTTCGATGGAAGCCTTGATCGCGATCGTTGCTTCTGCGAGAGACCGCGAAACTCCGTGAACATACGCGTTTTCAACAATGGGCTGAAGAATCATTGTAGGCACCAGTGCGTCCCAAGCCTCTGGCGCCACTTGAATGCTGTGTCTTACCCGATCGCCGAAACGCAACTGCTGTATGGAGACATAGAGTTGAACGACATCCATTTCCTCCTGCAACCGAACTTTTTGCGCCTGCCCCTTTGCCAACGTGATACGCAAAAGGCTGCTCAGCCGTTCCAACATTTCGTCGGCCAGGTCAGGGTCTGAGCGCATCAGGCTGGAAACGCCATTCAACGTGTTGAACAGGAAATGGGGGTTGAGCTGCATTTGCAGGGCCTGCAGCCTGGCCTGAACGAGCTGGCCCTCGAGGCGTGAAGCCGTCTGTTCCCGCTCGCGCAGCCGCTGGTAATAGCCGACGCCTCGGAAGAGGGCAAACACCAGCCAGAATATGGCTACATCTGTAACCAGTGCAGAAGACAGATTGCGCTCGACCCGGGCAACATAGGTAAGGTGTCTGCCTGGATGCTGATAACGAACGATAGCGGCGTAGCTTGCTTCCACCAGGAAGCTGACGAGAACACTCAAAGGCAAATACTGCAAGACCATCTGTCGCGGGGTGGCGCTTTGTATGCTCGCCCGCAAGAAGTGCCACAGACCCAGGAAGACCAAACCCCATAACAGATAATCAACTGTCCAGGAAACGAAAGGCATCCAGAGCGGAATCTTGTAGTCGCTGCCAAAAGACATTTCCACGAGTTCCTGGAAGCCAAACAAAATTCCAAGCGCCACCCAGCCCGACAAGAAGATCAGCGGGTGCATGAAAAAAGGTCGGCTTGGATCTGCCTCTTGCTTAGTTAGGCTTTTCAGCTTGGCTTTCAACCTCGTTGCCCACCGCCGGAGCATGCGTTATTGCATACACCTCCAGGAGGGGGAAATATTTTGAGTTCATTTCGTTGGCGAATGCAAACAGATCGTGATCCGGATGCGATTGCAGCCATTCCGCAGCCTCCTGATCTGCGGAAGTAGTATCGGCCAGGCTCCTCGCCAGGCGCTGAAGCTCGTGACGCACATAAGTCTCTGCCGGGCTTCCACCTTGCGAAACCGCTATGCGCAGCCAACGATAGGCTTCCCTTTGATCTTTGGGGACCAGCCGACCATCGCGGGCCAGGATACCCAGGGCCGCAGACGATGGCCAGTAGCCGGCCTGGGCAGATGACATCAGAAGGTTGATCGCCTCCTCCTTTGCTTGCGGCAACTCAGGATGGTTCACCAGCAGCAGCCCCAGACCATGAATAGCCGGCACATAACCGGTCGCGGCAGAGAGCCGTAGAAGCCTGGCCTCAAGAGCAATGTCGGGCACATGACCCGGCTCATAGGCGTCCCATTCCGCCAGGAAACATTCCGCTTCCGGGTCATGCCGTTTGACGCCTTTCTTGAGCCAGACCTCCGCCGCCGCGTGGTCGACGGGAACGCCCGATCCTATATAGCTTGACCAGCCGAGGTATGCATCTGCCCGACCATAACCCTTCTCTTCAGCAGACCGCAGCAAGCGCAATGCTTCCGCAGTGTCCTGCTTGACTCCGTCCCCGCGCATATAGTGGGCTGCCAGGTTCACCTCTGCCAGTGGGGAGTTTGAAGATGCGGCGCGCCTGTACCATCGAATCGCTTCAGCCGTATCCTGGGGCACGCCGAGGCCAACGGAATATAGGTAACCGAGATAGACCTGTGCGGCGGGATTTCCCTGATCTGCCGCCTTGCGATACCAATAGGCAGTCTGAGCGAGATCTTTCGGCACTCCTCTGCCGGCGAAGTAGGCAGCGGCCAATTCCAGCTCCTGCTTAACGAATCCTTGTGCCGCTTTGGTCTGCATCTCAGCCACGTTCGAAGAATTCTCGGACGGTGCATCCCGTTTAGCTTCTGCGCTCACCGAGCACAGCCAACAAAGCGCTGCCAGCAACGATATCAAACTATTGAGCGACATAACATTCCTCACAGATCTTCGAGACCATAGTCATTGATCCGCGAAGCGTTCCAAGGCGCGTACGTCGCCGGATTGCACTGCAGATATTCGATTGGCGACCGCTCGTCCCGCCGCTGAGACACTTGGTCACATATTGCAGTAATGTTTGTTTTCTTATGCGATCCAGAATGTGTAACGGCAGCTCGCCACTTAAATGCACGCACTCGTCAATGAGTAAGTGCAGTTCGTCACTAACTTTCGTCAGTTAATGGATTTCTTCGAGCTTGCTTGCACGAACGATGTAAAGGGGGATGGGGCGCGCCAAAGGCTTCGTAATCGCAAGCATCCTTGCACTTGGCTTCGGTCGAGATGACAAAGGGAGGGGCAGCGCCTCCAAGGTGGGTGTTGCCGAACAAAAGGAATTTTCATCGTCTCGAGTCTGCATCCAAGACGCCTAAAGAACGCTGTTTGCCCTAGCTGCTGCCTGATTGCGAGCGGTAGATGCGGGCACAGGGCTTGCCCGTGGAGCAAACAACATTGATCAACTGTAAGCCTTGAGGATGGCTCTGCACGGCTTGCGCAACAACATCGCCGTCCACCGCAACCACAGCAGAGGCGCCTCGTGCAGGATCTTTCAGAGCCCGCTGCCAGGTGAGATAGTCACCTTCGTTAATCGTGCGACGCAGCGGAATACCAGCTTGCTGCAGTGCGCCTACATCGCCGGAGACAGCCATGAGGATCTGTCCCTGCACAGGCAGATTGCTGAGTGCCTTAGCGAGCGCGGTTTCAAAGGCCACGCGGGTTCGCGCGTTGACCATAGCCTCCTGAAACACCAGGGGCCGGGCCCGCAAGAGCACCACGCTGTTGGCTACCACCAACAACAAGCTCAGCGGCATCGCGTAGCGCATCACGTCAGGCTTGCGCGAGAACAGCACCCAGAGCAGGCACCCGAGAAACAATGCGAACGCCGGCAACAGCTCCATGCCATACCGCGTGTTGTACCAGGAATAGGGCCGCCACACCGGAACAAAGATGGGAACGGAACCATAAGCGACCGAGTAGGCATAGAACGGCAAGGGCAGCCACAACAGCAGCAATGGCCAGATTTGCCGGCGGCGAAACGCCCATAGTGCCGCCAGCGTGCCCGCGGCGCTGAGCCAGCAGAGCAGCTTCCCTAAGCCCACAGGAACCGCGCCCAGTTCCGCAGCCTTAAGGAAATAGAACGCGGAGTCGTGCATGTTATGGATACCCGGACGAGGCGGAGAACCGGGAGGAGTAGTTCGGGCTTCAATCGCGCGAGCCGAATAGGGGCCGCGGACAAAGTCCAGCGGATCACCAAATTGCTTTGCGTTGTAGGCCAGCCATAACGAAGGAGCGGCAATCAACATCGCGGTGAACAACACCCACGCGCCGGCTACAGGGCCTCGCCACGGCGGGCGGGCGCGCAACAGCGGCCAGGTTGCGAAAAGCCAAGCCAGGGCCGCAAAGATCCAGCCGTCGTAACGCGTGAAAACAGCGCAAACCAGAACCAGCCCGGCCGCTAACAGAGCTTTGCTCTGCTGCGTCCGTTGAAACTCAACGATCAACAGTACCGCCCAGATGATCTCGGCTAAAAAGAGTGGCTCGGTCATGGCCGTGGTGGCCATATACAGCAACCCTGGATTTAACCCATAGAAGGCGACAACCACGAGCCCGGCAGACATCGGCAACCACATGCGCGCCAGGCGGTAGATACCGGCGCAGCCCAGCACATAGCTGGGGATAGAAAGGCATGCCCCCGCAAGACCGCTTCGCCACCAGGCCATATTCCAGACAAACGGCAGAAGAAGAATGTGGGGCAAAGGCAGCCACACGGAACCCAGCTGCCGATAGCCAGG
>Ga0210391_10005909_pt1 | contig 10065 bp, 7 predicted proteins | sample IncBWC12OmetaG_FD_160573 | JGI IMG/M metagenome (GOLD analysis project Ga0210391, IMG submission 160573) | Forest soil microbial communities from Barre Woods Harvard Forest LTER site, Petersham, Massachusetts, United States - Inc-BW-C-12-O ...
TGAGAAATAGGGAGACTAAGCTGCCTTTGGCCGCTACATTTCCTGCGGGCGGCGTTTGCGTAAATACGGTGGAAGTCTCACGGATGTCGCCGGAAAAAATCGCTGACAGTCCCGCGTGGTTCATTTCGATTTCTGCTTCTTTACCAACTTCTCCAAATACATTCGGCACGATGACCAGGGTGCCGTTGGACAGAGCTGCGAGGAGGCCACGCCCAGAGGGGGAGCCCAGGCCTGTCGTCGGGTCCCAGCCAGGCCCCGCTGAGTAGTTGCCGTTCGATCCGCTTGTGATGTCTCGGAATCCAGCAAGACGCGCCGGGAGTGCGTAGAGACTTGAATTGAAGAAGCCCAGGCGTTTGCCAAGTGCCTGATTCATTAAAGCCACCAGACCGCTCCAGAGAGGTGCTACTGCGCTCGTGCCATTTGCTGGCTCCATTCCACCATCAACCCCAATCATGTAGGCTGAAGCCGCACCGGCGTTCCCAGCTACGTCAGGAATGCCCCGTCCGCCCGTGGGCGACTGAATACCAGCAGCAGATTGATAGGCAGGTATAGGGAAGAGAGAGCTGAAGCCGCCGCCAGTTGCCCCACTGGAATCGTTCCAAACTATCTCGCTCGTTATTTCTTCTCCCACACTGTGTAGGGTAGTGCCACCGCAGGCCAGGACATTCGGACTTGATGCGGGGAAATCGACATGACTTTGGCCGTCGTCGACCGAATCGCTCGAGCCAGTATCGCCCGATGCCACACAGATAGTGATACCGAGCATTGCCGCGTCAATCGCAGCCTGATTGAATGCACTCGTATATTGCTGTGTTGACGCAGGTTCGGGGTTACCCCAACTAATAGAAATCACGGATGGTGAGTTGATGACGTCGTCGATCGCACTGGTGAGAGCGTTTACGTACTCCTCGTCCGTTTCAAGCGGCGCGAAATAAACCACGATCTTGGCTCCAGGCGCGACGGCTCCGGCAATCTCAATGTCGAGGCACACTTCCAGATCATCAACGAAGGAACCATCTTCGGTGTCGAGGTTTTCGATAGGTGGATGCGGCGGGCCGGTAGGGCTATTGATGGGATTGGTTACGGGGTCGTTTTGACCCCCATCGACCGATACCCATGTTATCAATGGCAATTTGGCTCCAATCGTTTGAAAGTAATCGCTGACCTGTTGAGATCGAAAGCCCCCGCCGAATTCCAGAATGCCGATGGTCTGGCCAGATCCATCGAACTCCTCTAACGGAAAGTCATAGAGTTGACCTACCTGGACGCCTGTGTACCCAGCAACCTTCGCATTCGCGGCGATCACTTTATTGCGTTTGGGGGTGCGGCAATACGGCCGAACTTGAGGTCGATTATCCAGTCCAAGTACAGCCAAGATCGAGTCGGCCAGATCCGCGGGTATCATGATGCCTCCACTCCGGCAACGATAATGACGTCCTTCGTGCGCGCATTCTTCGAGAGACACATCAAAGGCTTTCATGAAATCGGCGACCATTCCCTCGAGTCTTACCGTGCGCCGGGTTAGCGAAACCTCTGTAATCCTGAGGCCCTGATGGAGCGCAAAATCAAGAAGTTTCTCGATAGCTGCTGGATCGGCGGCATGCCGCGCTGCAAAATCCTCCCGCGAGACGGGGTGAGCGCTGGGCGATGATGCGACCGGAAGAGGACTCAACGGTTTGAGAATTACAGAGACCATCATTTTCTGGTCGGTAGGATATGGGCCAATTCTTTCGCCAAAAGGTTTACGTTCGCTGCCCGGAAGCAAGACTTTTATCGGTTTGCTGTTTTCTACTTGAGGCTTATATAGCTGCATCTTGCCCATGCCTTCGGTCTTCTCAGCTTCAATACTCGCGTTAAATTTCATATTTCCTCCTTGTTCTGATTAGTTTGAAATCGCCGCGAATGCGATGTCCCTCGATGAGTCTTGCATCCGTTAAGAGGCCCACTGCAGCGTAAGCGTCGTTTGAACGGCCATCGATGATAGCGTCGATAAGAAGTAAAGGCGCAAGAAGGGGTACTAAGTCGATGGGAATGCCCCTCGCAAATTCTATGGCCGGCTTGCTGTCCTCGCTCAATCAGGTCGATCGCCAATTCCGTCCGCGTTGCACATCCACCTTCGGCAAAGCAGATGTGACCCGGTCGATTCAACCTCCGCTAACGGCTGTCATATAGGTTCGTTTGTTCTCTTAAGGGGACAGATGCGGATCTATCCCCGCTGCCGGAAAGGGGCCAATATTCCAAATTTGTTTCCATGCGGTTTGGGGTCAGCTCAGAAAGAAGCCCGATTACGAGCCGGCCCTCTGACTTACTATTCTTTTTCGCAGGTCACGTGCGTGTTCCAGTCTACGTACGCACCGTGTGGATTATCGCGCCATGCCCAGACGTGCAGCTCAAACAACCCGGGCAAGCCGTATCGGTTAGGTGCGCCTATATATTGCAGCAGTTGACCCTCGAGGATCGGCGGAGCCTGCTGGTGCGCCGTCAACCAGGGGTCGGCAATCGCGATGAACTCCACCCCTACCAACTTCATCGCTTTGCCCACCGGCTCGTAGATCAGTGCTTGCGGGTCTTGGGCATTGAGTTGGCCGCCGCTGACTAGGGCGCTATTGATGTAGTGCACGCCCATGGCGCCCATATCCGGCCCGGTAACGCATCCAAAGGCCGGCGCGTATCCGGCAGCGGTGGCCGCGTTTACGTCGACGAATCGCTCGGTAGCTTGGCGAACGATCTGCACCAGGCTGGACGGGGCGGCTTGTGCCGAGTCGTCTCCCCCCGTATCTGCTGCGAGTAGCGGGCCGGCCGCGGCAAAACTGCTGAGTAACCCCAAACGCAGGATGCACAAGGTTGATTTGTGGAGCACGGTCATAAGGGAGGTCGTCATAAGTTCTCCTTGTAAATCGGTTTGTGTGAACATTTGCTGCCTGTGATGGATCGCTTGCTCACGTGGCTCATACTGCCGCAGCTGGTCTTGACTGACAATGGCGAACGCCTGAAGAATGTCTTAAGCCAAATGAATTCGTAACTTGCTGTAAGTACAGTGGTTACGGAAGAATCGCGCAGTCAGTGTAGAATTGTGCTGCTTTTGGGGCGCTCCTATGCGGTCCGATCCAGCCAAAGTTTCCAGCCAGCTCCGCCTAGGGGAGAACTTCGAACTAGACTTGCGTTCGTACGAACTGCGCCGCGCCGGCCGGGTTCTCAAGCTTGAACGCATTCCTATGGAGCTGCTGCTGCTCTTAGTCGAGAAGAGAGGCGAGCTGGTCACCCGCGATCAAATCGTCGAGAGAATCTGGGGCAAGGATGTCTTCCTGGATACAGACAACAGCATCAACGCTGCCGTCCGCAAGATCCGGCTGGTGCTGAAAGATGATCCGCTTCACCCGCGCTTTTTGCAGACAATCACCAGCCGCGGATACCGGTTCATCGCTCCTGTTGTCGAGGCTCACCCTGCTTCTGCCGAAGTTGCCGTTCCACCGCAGGCTGCGGCCGGCAAGGACAACATGATCGGGAAGCAGATCTCCCACTATCGGCTCCTGTCGGAGCTGGGTGCCGGCGGAATGGGAGTGGTATACGAAGCGGAGGATATCCGCCTGGGACGCCGGGTGGCTTTGAAATTCCTGCCGGAAGAGCGGGTACGCGACCAGAAAGCGCTGCAGCGGTTTGAGCGCGAGGCACGCCTCGCCTCCTCCTTGAATCACCCCAACATCTGCACCATTTACGAAGTGGAAGAACATGATCATCGGCCGGTGATCGTCATGGAGTTGCTGGATGGGGAGAGCTTGAAGGAGCGAATTCGGGAAAGGTCAATCTCCACCGGCGAGCTTTTAGATTTCGCGATTCAGGCATCCGATGCCATGGCAGCAGCGCATGCCAAGGGGATCATTCACCGGGATATAAATCCCGGAAACATTTTCGTCGTTGGCCATTCGCGGCTAAAGATCCTGGATTTCGGATTGGCCAAGGTGTGCACCCCCGAAGCTGCTGACGACCAGTCCGGGGAGGAATCGCTCACTCTCGACGGCGATATCCTGGGTACAGCTTCTTATATGTCTCCGGAGCAGGTGCGCGGAGAAGAGCTTGACGCGCGTAGCGACTTGTTTTCCTTCGGTATTGTGCTTTACGAAATGGCAACGAACCAACGGCCCTTCGCAGGCAAGAATTCTGTGCTGATCATGAATGCGATCTTGAACGAACAGCCGGCCGCTGCCAGCAACGTGAGCCCTTCCTCACCCGCCGCTCTGGATGCAATCATCGCCAGGGCGCTGGAAAAAGACCTCGAAAAGCGCTTTCAGAGTGCGGCCGATCTTTGCTCGGAGTTGAGGGGACTCAAAGGGCAGACGGAAAACGGCCCCGCGACTGTTACTAATATTCAGCCGTTCCGGCCAAGCCACCAATGCTACCTTTCTTCCCTCGGTCAGGACCCTGCAGCTATCCAGGACTGCCTCTCAGAGAGGCCAGCAGAGCAGTTGGAAAGCCGCCGGACCAACCTTCCCGTGCAGCGAACCGGCTTTGTGGGGCGGGAGAAAGAAGTAGCTGCGGCCAAAGAACTCCTGTTGCGACCGGATGTGCGCATGGTCACGGTCACGGGTCCGGGCGGGATCGGCAAGACGCGTCTCACGGTGCAGGTCGCGACCGGCCTGGCTGAGCGCTTTCCCGGTGGCACTTATTTTGTTCCGCTCGCCTCGCTCAGCGATCCGGGCTTGATTGCATCCGTGATAGTTCAGACGTTGGGGATCCGGGAAGGGGGAGCGCAGTCGCCGCTGGAAGTACTTAAGCACAATTTACAAGATTCTTTGCGCGCCTCGATGCTCCTGATCCTGGACAATTTCGAACACCTGATTCAGGCGGCTCCAACCGTAGCGGATCTGCTCGCCATCAGCTCCCATCTCAAAATAATGGTGACGAGCCGCGAAGCGCTGCGCGTGTACGGAGAACATGAATTCCCCGTGCCGCCGCTTATGCTCCCGGATGTCCGATCCATATCCTCGGTCGAGGCTCTATCGCAGTACCCTGCGGTCGCGCTGTTCGTGCAGCGCGCCGTCGCGGTCAAGCCGGATTTCGACCTTACCCGGGAAAACGCGCCCGCGGTCATTGAGATTTGCGCCCGATTGGATGGCCTGCCTCTGGCGATCGAACTCGCTGCCGCCCGGGTCAAAGTTCTTTCCCCCTCAGCGCTGCTCGCTCGCCTGGCGAGCCGCTTGCAGCTATTGACTGGCGGCTCACGTGACCTGCCGCAGCGTCAGCAGACCCTTCGCGCCGCAATCGACTGGAGCTACGATCTTCTGAGCACCGCGGAGCAAAGGCTTTTCAGAAGACTATCAGTGTTCGTAGGCGGATGCAGCCTGGAGGGCGCAGAAGCTGCGTGCGACACCAAGGGCGATCTCGATATAGACCTGCTTGACGGCATAGCGTCGATGGTAGACAAAAGCCTGGTGCAGCAGATCGACCAGGCGACGGGTGAATTGCGGTTCGTGATGCTGGAAACGATCCGCGAGTACGGTCTGGAAAGACTGGCGGCCAGCGGCGAAGAGACACTGACCAGGCGCGCCCATGCTGCCTATTGCCTGGTGCTGGCGGAAGAAGAACCTACGGGGAAGAGCGGGGAGGAATGGCTGCAGCAGTTCGGATTGGAACATGGCAATTTTCGGGCTGCCTTGGAGTGGCTGATAGAGACCGGAGATGCCCAGTGGGGCCTGCGTCTCGGCGCAGCCCTGTTCCGCTTTTGGGAGATGCGCGAGTATTTCGCCGAAGGAAGGGATTCGCTGGACAAGCTACTGAAGCTTCCGGACGCGGCCGTCCCCAGCAAGGTGCGCGCGCGCGCCCTTTTTGCCGGAGGTGCGCTCGCCAGTGGGCAGGGAGATTACGCCTCAGCGGATGCGCTGATCGGCGAAAGCCTGGAGATCGCGCGTCAGTCAGGCGACAAGCAGGGCGCCGCAGTCTTTCTCAACGCGCTCGGAATCATTGCTCGCGACCGGGGCGGCCTGTCAGTTGCGCGCTCTCTTTTCGAGGAAAGCCTGGAGCTCTGGAGAGAATTAAGCGACCAGAAGTCGATTGCTCGTTCTCTCAGTAATCTGGCGAATGTCGTCAAGTTACAAGGGGACAATGCCGGCGCGGGTTCGCTATACGTGGAGGCTCTTTCCATCTTCCGTGGGATCGGAGATTGGACCGGCGTCGCCTGGTCGATGAATTACCAGGGTGATGTGGCACGCGACCAGGGTAACTCTGCAGCGGCGCGGACGATGTACGAACAGAGCCTGGCAATTTTTCGGGAACTCGACAACCAGTGGGGAATTGCGGGTACGCTCGCCGACCTAGGGAGTCTAGCGAGCGTACAGGAAAACTATCCCACAGCGAACTCGATGTACCGGGAAAGCATAAAACTCTTTCGGGAATTGGGCCATCAACGCGGAATTGCGCGCCTGCTGGAGCTTTTCGCATGCTCAGCGGCCGCTCAACTCGAGAGCGAGCGTTCGCTGCGGCTTGCGGGTGCTGCCGCTGCACTACGCAAGAATATTGGCGCTCCGCTCACGCCCGCAGAAGGAGCCAAACTGGAAGCAAGTCTGTATTCGGCGCGACAGGCATTGACCAACACAGTAGCCGACGCGGCCTGGTTAGAAGGTTGGGACACGCCGGTCGACAAAGCAATTGAAGAGGTATTGGTGCTGGAGTCTGAATCCTCTTCCCCTCAGCGCCCGACATCGTGGACGCACGGACGCGAAGCAAATTCAGACGCCCTCTCGTAGCCATCGCCTACTCTGCGCTTGTGGGGTCGAGAAGCCGCCGTACGGCAGAGACGCGATTGGCAGGCAGGCCGACGCGCCGGGCGTGTTCCCGGATGGTCTCCTCGTCCGGTGCAAGGTAGACGCAGTACACCTTGTCACCGGTTATGTAGCTATGAAGCCACTGGATCTGGGAACCCATTTCCCGGAGGACAGCGACCGAAATTTGCGAGACTTCCCGCAATTGGGCGTCGGATAGATTTCCCGCTCCCGGAATTTCACGCTCGATGACAAATTTGGGCACGCGTTCCCCCTATGCGCCCACATCCTAGCATATGGAATGGAGCGGCTCCAACGCGGCTCCGAGAGCCCCGGCGATGATTGCATCCAGAGCGGTCGGTGAGGAAGGACTCACGCTGCTGGCCACGCCCGGCTGTGCGTTCAAGATGGCATTTATGATCAGCGCACGGTTCTTGCCTGCGAAGGGCCGTTGGTTCGTTGCCATTTCGTAAAGCGCAACGCCGAAGGAAAACACGTCGCTGCGCGTGTCAATCTATTCTCCGCGCACCTGCTCCTGAGACATATAAGAAAGCCGTACCCAGGATAGTGCCGTCGAGAGTGAGCGATTCATACTCGGCATGGTCGTCAGCAACCTCACTGGGTCGGACCGCATAAGAGCGTCCTAAAGGACAAGCAATTCTGCACTGGCTGAGCGGCTCTTCGGTAACCGTTGTATTTACAGCAGGTTACGAATCTATTTGGCGTAAGACATTCTTCAGGCGTTCGCCATTGTCTAGTCAAGGTCAGCTGCGGCTGGATGAGCCGTACAGAAGGACAGATCTGCGAACTGTGCCGCGACGCCAGTATTCCGCAATCCGCTGTCTTCGTAAAACGCGAAGCCACTGAATTGGCGATTTTGACCAGAGTAGTGAAAGTTGAACGATAAACGAGAGCGTCGTTTTGCCTTAACCCAAAACTGGGTTGCCGGTCTTCCTGTTGCCGATTTTATATGTGGATCGCGGGCGAGCACGACGTGCCCACCACACCGGAAACGGTGTTTGAGAATTGAACTCCATTAAAAAGTATTGCCTCTGCCTCTGCCTGGCGTTCGCTGTCGGCCAAGCCGGCTTTGCGCAGGCTCGTTACGATAATCGACCCCAAAGGAAAATGCTTACAGCGGGAGACAGTCGAAATATGTCACCTACCATGGCTCTTTGGCGCTTGTCGGTGAGGCGAACGGCGGTGCATTCGTTCGCCTCTGCTATGTTTTTGAGAGCCCGCATTCCCGGAAGGATACCAACTCAGACGCTAAGGCGCGGTCTATTTGATTCAATCACCCGCGTAGGGAGAAACGAGTATGAGCCGAGCGTAGTTATGGAACGGATTGCTGAAACATCGCCGCGTACCCTGGCCAGGGTTGCCGGTGCCATCTCGTTGGTTGCGATGCTCATGGGAGTGGCCTCCCAGTTCTTTGCTCGCGACTGGTTGGGTTCGGCAGCCTTCGTAATCGCCACCTTGTGCAACATCTTGGCGACGCTGCTCTTCTATCTCATCTTCAAGCCGGTGAACAGAAGCCTCTCTTTGCTCGCAGTGTTCTTCGGCCTCTCCGTATCGATCATTGGGATTCTTAAGTGGCATCCTCACGGTGTGGACATCGGCCTGATATTCTTTGGATCTTATTGTCTCCTGATCGGCTACCTCGTTTTCAGGTCCGCCTTCTTGCCTCGAATTCTGGGTGCCCTGATGGCGATTGCAGGCTTGAGTTGGCTGACCTTTCTTTTTCCCCCGCTCGCAGATCGTTTATCTCCGTACAATTTGGCTGTCGGTGTTCTCGGGCAAGGAACGCTGACCCTGTGGCTCCTCGTAGTGGGTGTGAACGTTCAACGATGGGGAAAGCAGGCGAGCGTGTGAAAGCAGCCTACATCAAATACGGTCCGCCAGACGTTGTCGAGGTCAACGACCTCTACAAGCCAGTTCCAAAGAACAACGAAGTTTTGATAAAAGTCCGCGCGGCGTCCGTCAATCCACTCGACTATAAAACAATGACAGGCGGTCCGTACATCGTTCGTTTACTGCTCGGGTTGCGCAAACCAAAGATCAAACAACTCGGCGTTGATGTAGCTGGCCAGGTCGAATCGGTTGGGGGGAGCGTAACGCAGTTCAAACCAGGCGACGCGGTGTTCGGCACATGCCGTGGGGCATTTGCCGAGTATGCGTGTACTTGCGAGTCGGCGAGAGTCATGAAATCGGCGTTGGTCATGAAACCGCATAACGTGACGTTTGAGCAGGCCGCTTGTCTACCGATTGCGGCACTCACCGCTTTGCAGGGGCTTCGCGACAAGGGGCGGATTCAGCCGGGGCAGAAAGTCCTGATCAATGGCGCAGCGGGAGGCGTGGGTACGTTCGCCGTGCAGATCGCCAAGTCGTTCGGCACAAACGTAACAGGCGTATGCAGCACCAGGAATGTAGAGATGGTTCGATCCATCGGTGCAGACCGGGTCATTGACTACACGCAGGAGGATTTCACCAGGAGCGGGCAACGTTACGACATTTTCTTCGACGCCGTAGGTAATCATTCGTTGTCAGCATGCAGGCGTGTGCTAAGTCCCAAGGGGATATTAATCATGGTAGGGGCACCAAACGACGCTCGTTTGGTCGGTATTCTGGCTCGTTTGATCGGAGCCCTTGTGTTGTCATTGTTTGTGAGCCAGGAGCTGGTCATCTTCCTGGCGAAATCGAACCGGGAGGATCTGACCACGCTGGGAAACCTCGTGGCAACCGGAAGAGTAACACCGGTCATCGATCGGCGCTTCAGCTTGAGTCAAGTCCCCGAGGCTCTCCGGCATCTGGAGGAAGGGCACGCTCGAGGAAAAGTGGCAATCATTCTCGAACAACATAACAAGGAAACATAACAACGCATTGCGCTGAACATAGCTGGCCATCTGGTGCGCCTCTGAAGTCATAGTTCCTTACGAATCACGGCGCCGGTCGCGCACACGACAACTCGTGCGACCAGCTATTGATGAGAACGGAGACCTCGAACATGAAGCCTAATGAACCCAGCCGCACAGCCCTGATGATCGCCCTGCAACGAGCTGCTCATCAGGTGCTCGATCATGGCTCAATCCTCTATGACCCATTTGCCATGAAGATTCTGCGTGAAGAAGAAAAGGACGTGCTTCAATTCGCGAACAAACACCCCCTGGCCAGCATTGGACGCCTGTTCACCGCCGCGCGAAGCCGGATTGCGGAAGATGCTTTGTCAAGAGCTGTCGAAACAGGGGTTCGGCAGATCGTCATCCTTGGCGCCGGACTCGATACTTTCGCTCTCCGGAATCCCCATGGCGCA
>Ga0210391_10005913_pt1 | contig 10060 bp, 4 predicted proteins | sample IncBWC12OmetaG_FD_160573 | JGI IMG/M metagenome (GOLD analysis project Ga0210391, IMG submission 160573) | Forest soil microbial communities from Barre Woods Harvard Forest LTER site, Petersham, Massachusetts, United States - Inc-BW-C-12-O ...
GATGATCGCGTTGCGCGACGGTGGCGCGGATGCCGTGCTTTGCGCGTCGAACCCACTCTCGACGCAGGACGAAGTGGCGGCGTCGCTCAATCGCGACTTCAATATCCCGACATACGCCATCAAGGGCGAGGACAACGATACGTACTATCAGCACATGAAGGCGGCTCTCGAGCACAAGCCGCAATTCACCATGGATGACGGCTGCGATCTCGTCACTATGTTGCTCACCAAGCGCCAGGATCTGGTTTCCAACGTCATTGCGGGCACCGAAGAAACAACCACTGGCGTGATTCGTTTGCGCGCCATGGCCAAGGACGGCACGCTGAAGTATCCGATCATTGCCGTCAACGACGCTATGACCAAGCATTTCTTCGACAATCGCTATGGTACGGGGCAATCCACACTGGACGGCGTGATTCGCGCTACCAACGTGCTCATCGCCGGATTGAAGGTTGTCATCGCCGGATACGGCTGGTGCGGCCGCGGCGCTGCCATGCGCGCCAAGGGCTTGGGTGCGGACGTCATCGTAACGGAAGTCGACCCGGTTAAGGGCATTGAGGCCGTGATGGATGGCTTCCGCGTGATGCCTATGGCCGATGCCGCCAAGGAAGGCGATATTTTTATTACCGTCACCGGTAACAAAAACGTTATCCGCCGCGAACATTTCGAAGTGATGAAGAGCGGGGCCATCGTTTGCAATTCTGGCCACTTCAACGTCGAAATCGAAATTCCAGCGCTTCAGGCGCTGTCTTCGGGCAAAAGGGAAGTCCGGCCGCTGGTGGATGAATTTCTGTTGAAGGACGGACGCAAGGTTTACCTCATCGCCGAGGGACGCCTGGTGAATCTGGCCACAGCCGAAGGGCATCCCGCCTCTGTGATGGATATGAGCTTCGCGAATCAGTCGCTCTCCGCGGAATACCTCGTGAAGCATCACAAGGCATTGAAACCTCAGGTATATGTGGTTCCTGAGGACCTGGATCGCGAGATTGCGCGGTTGAAGCTGGAGTCCATGGGCCATCGTCTGGACAAGCTGACCGCGGAGCAGGAACAGTATCTTGCGTCCTGGCAGGAAGGCACGTAAGCGGGCGAAGCAACTTCCAGAGCGTGTTATCTTACTTGGGGCGTCTCGAAGCATCGGGGCGCCCCAAACTTTTGGTGGGACCATGTGGGATTATTGCGGACATTCGCTTGAGGTGGCACGGTTGCGCGGCGCAACGTATGCCGACGTGCGCATGATGCACCACCGCCAGCGCGACCTGACTACGAAAAGCGGGCGAGTCGGCACGCTGGGACAGAGCGATTCGATCGGTTTGGGAATCCGCGTGGTTGCAAATGGGGCATGGGGCTTTGCCTCAACCGACCAGTTGACGCGAGACGGCGTGGCTGCCTGTGCGTCGCAGGCCGTGGCCATCGCGCGATCCTCGGCGCTGGCTAAGAAAGAAAACGTGCGGTTAGCGCCGGAAGGCACGTATATCGATAGTTGGCAGGGTCCATGTGTAAAAGATCCGTTCGAGCTTCCACTGGAAAGCCAACTCGATCTGTTGCTCGCTGTGGATGCCGCGATGCGCCAGGTGAAGGGCGTCACGCTGTCAGAGACGGATATGCAATTTCGAAAGATAGACACGTGGTTCGCCTCCAGCAGCGGCTCTCAGATTCATCAACGGCGGGTGACGTCGGGTTGCGGCATTGTGGCTACGGCGTTTCAGGGCGGCGAGATCCAGAAGCGTTCGTATCCAAATAGTTTTGGCGGTCAGCACGTTCTTGGCGGCTACGAACTGATCGAAGCGATGGAACTGCTTCGCCAGGCTCCGCGAGTTGCGGAAGAGGCGGTCGCGCTTCATTCCGCGCCGCAATGTCCGGAGAAAGCCGGGACGCTGATTCTTGGCGGCAGCCAGCTGGGATTACAGATCCACGAATCGGTGGGTCATCCCATCGAACTAGACCGCGTGCTCGGCCAGGAGGCCAATTTTGCCGGCACGAGTTTTCTTACGCTCGATAAGCTGCATAATTTGCGCTACGCTTCGCCAATCGTCAACATAGTGGCTGATGCGCGGATGGCTCATGGCGCGGGCCTCGGTACTTTTGCGTACGACGACGAGGGCGTGCCCGCCCAGTGCATCGAGGTGATTAGGGATGGCGAATTCCACGGCTATCTTTCCAGCCGTGAAACCGCTCATCTGATCGGCTTGCCGCGTTCCGGCGGCACCGTGCGCACTGAAGGTTGGAATCGCTTGCCGATGATTCGCATGACGAATGTCAGCATCCTGCCCGGACCCTGGACGTTTGAGAATCTGATTGCCGACACTGACGACGGCATCTTGATGGACACAAATCGCTCCTGGTCCATCGACGATCGCCGTTACCAGTTTCAGTTTTCCACGGAAATCGGCTGGGAAATCAAAGGCGGCAAGAAGGGGCGCATGCTCAAGAATCCCAGCTACAGCGGGATTACCACGGAATTCTGGAATAGCTGTGACGCCGTGACGAATGCGGACAATTGGGTGCTATGGGGCACTCCGAACTGCGGAAAGGGCCAGCCGATGCAAGTGATGGGCACAGGCCACGGCGCTTCTCCAGCACGTTTTCGCAACGTGAAAATCGGCACGGCCTTTTCGAACCAATGAGCGCGCTCAAAAAACAATCTGATTCGAAGCGCACACCCGCGGTGGCGTTACGTGCGGAGCGGGAATTGCATCAGATTGCCGCCAGGGTGTTGCGACTGGCGAAAGAGCGCGGCGTTCCTGAAACGGAAGTCCACATCGACGAGACCATTCAGGCTCTCACGCGTTTTGCGAACAATACCATTCACCAGAACGTCGCCGAGCAGGGACTGGTGGTCTCCATTCGGACCGTAGTTGAAGGGTGCACAGCGCGCGTCACGACAAACCGCGTTGACGAAGATTCCTTGCGTTCGGCTATCGACAATTGTTTGTCCCTGGCTTCGCATCAACCGAAGGATCCCCGGCTTTTGCCGATGCCGGGAAAACAGAAGTATGGCGCCGTCCGCCATTTTTCTCCGGCCACGGCGGCTCTCACGGCGGACGATCGCGCCCGCGCCGTTAAGAATGCCTGCCAGTTTGCGGAAAAACGGGGGCAGGTTGCCGCGGGAATTTTCTCCAGTGGACAGAGCCAAAGCGTCCTGGTCAATTCCCGCGAATTGTCGGCCGCCTACCGTCAAACGCATGCGACTTTCTCGGTGACCATGCAGCAAGGCTCGGCCGCGAGTTGGGCCAAAGCCAATTCCGGAGACGTTCGCCAGGTAGATCCGCCGGCGCTCGCGAAAATAGCCAGCGAAAAGGCGGCGCGAGCACAGAATCCCGTCGAGTGCGAGCCCGGAAAGTACACAGTCGTGCTCGAACCTGCTGCAGCCCTGGACCTCGTGGGCTTTCTTTTCTACGACTTTGCGGCCACCGCCGTGGCGGACAAGCGCTCATGCCTCTCAGGCCGCGTCGGGAAAGCCATTTTCGGCGAGAACATCACAATCACGGACGATCCATACCATCCGCTGCAACTCGGCGCTCCTTTTGACGGGGAAGGAATACCTCGACAGCGAGTTGTGCTGGTGGACGGCGGGGTGGTCAAAAATCTGGTCTATTCGCGACGGTCGGCCAAGCAGGCTGGCAAGAAACCCACTGGGCATGGCTTTCCGCTCCCCAATGAATATGGGGAAGCGCCCCTCAATTTGGTGGTGGAGGGCGGAAAAACCTCGTTGGAGGAGATGATTGCCTCAACCGACCAGGGTTTGCTGGTCACGCGGCTGTGGTACATCCGCGAGGTGGACCCTTACGAGAAGATCATGACCGGGATGACCCGAGACGGCCTGTTCCAGATTGAAAAGGGCAAAATTTCCCATGCCGCGAGGAATTTCCGATTCAATCAATCGGTCCTGAAAATGTTAAGGAACGTCGAATGTCTGGGCCCGGCGCGGCGGGCGACCGGGGAAGAAGCGTTCGAAATGGTGGTTCCCCCAATGAAAATCCGCAATTTTCACTTCAGCGAAGTCACGAAGTTTTAATGTAGTTAGCCTTTTGGTCACCCCTGCAAAACAGATGCATGGTAGAAAAATTCTGCATTGTACATTCAGCGGTTTGGACACTATTACACTAGTATGTGTAGTTGTCCCAACCGGACATCCAGGCCGCGCCATCCCAACTGGGGACACCCTGATCATGACGCTTGCGGTACTGGCTTTATCGTCCAGATGGGCGGTCCGCCAACCCACGACATTCTGACCTATTCGTTGCAAGCGCTGGAACGCCTGTCGCATCGTGGAGGAGTTGACGCGGATGGCGCCAGTGGCGACGGTGCGGGAGTGCTCACTAGCCTCCCGGTCGATTTCTTTCGTGCGCGTGCTGCTGAAGACAAGCTTGCCCTGGATGAGGTTTTTGGCGTCGGCATGCTTTTTGCCCTGCCAACTCGCCTGGCCGATGCCCGTGTCGCCATCGAGGATTCCATCGGAAGAAGTAAGCTGCGGCTAGTTGGATGGCGCCGCGTGCCGACAAACTCAAATTCGCTGGGCCAGCGGGCGCTGGAAACCATGCCGGAGATCTGGCAGTTCTTCATAGAACCGGCGGGCGCGCGCAACTCCGGTCCCGGCTTTGCCCAAAAATTTGAGCGCAGCCTTTGGTTGCTGCGCAAGCGCGCGGAACGCGTTCTCCCGGAGCGTTGTTACCTCTGTTCGCTTTCATCGCGTACCGTTGTCTACAAAGGATTGCTGACTCCCTGGCAATTCTCGCGTTTTTATGAAGACTTGCGCAGCACCGAGTTCGCGACGCGGTTCGCCGTGTTTCACCAGCGCTATTCGACGAACACCGAACCTTCCTGGCAACTCGCGCAACCGTTCCGCTACGTGGCGCACAACGGCGAAATCAACACGGTGATCAGCAATCGCCGGTGGTTACGCGCGCGGGAACGAGAGGTTCGCAAACGCATTGGAGTAGGGAAGTGGTTCCGATTGCTCGAAGAAAACGTCAGCGATTCCGCTAGCTTTGATAATGCGCTGGAATTAAAGCTGCTCGAAGGGAAAAGCGTGGAAGCGGCGATGCTGGCGCTCGTGCCTCCCGCGTTTTCGCAGGATCCGTTTATTTCACCGGACGTGCGTGCGGCGCTGGAAGCGCTGTCTCGCGAGGGCGAGCCGTGGGACGGCCCCGCCGCTCTGGTGTTTAGCGACGGGCTCTCCGTGGGCGTAAAACTGGATCGCAATGGTTTGCGGCCGATGCGATATACGGTCACCCACGATGGCTTGGTCATTGCCGGCTCGGAGACGGGCTTGCTGGACCTGGAAGAATCGCGCATCGCGGAGCGGCATCGCCTTGGGCCGGGAGAAATTCTTCTGGCCACGCCGCATACCGGTTCGTTGTTGCGCTGGCGCGAACTCCTGAAGACTGTCACCGCGGAGATTCCTCACAAGGCTTTGACGCGTTCCAGTGTGTTGCGGCTGGACGATTCTGCGGAGCGCCCCGCGATCCTTCACCCGAAGCGCGTCGCCTCTGCGGCGGGCTGGTCCGACGATCAATACAAAATTATGTTTCGCCCACTTCTTGCCGGAAAAGAAGCGGACTGGAGCATGGGCGACGATGCCCCGCCCGCGTTTCTTTCCATGATTCACCGGCCGCTCTGGGATTATTGCAAGCAGCGTTTCGCGCAGGTGACGAATCCACCGATAGACCCGCTGCGTGAATCGCACGTGATGTCCTTGGAAGTGCCGTTGGGCCACGGCCACTTTCTGGCGAGTCCGATCTTGAGTGCGGCGGAGTTGGCTTCCCTGTGCACCGAACTGGCTCCCGTCCAGACCATCGACTTTACATTCTCTTCCACCCTGGGAGTCCCGGGTGCGCGCCGCTGTCTTACTCAGTGCAAGACTACCCCTCTGAGTAGCGGCGATCGCCCGGGGCTCCTCCTCCTTTCTGATCGCAGCATTGCGCCGGAACGCGCGGCTTTACCTGCTTTGCTGGCTGCCGCTAACGCCTGGAAAACTCTGGTCAACCGGGAATTGGCGGACTTGCCTCTGGTAGTCGAAAGCGCGCAGGTTTTTGAGACGCACCATGTCGCCATGCTGCTTGCTGCCGGAGCCAGCGCCGTGGTTCCGTATCTCGCGGAAGAGTTTGCCGAAACGGAAGAGGCAGGCGCGTTCGACAAAGTTTGCAAAGGCATGTTGGCCGGGCTGCGCAAAGTTCTGGCGCGCATGGGTATTTCCACGCTGGCCAGTTACCGCAATAGCCACCTGTTTGAATTGCTCGGCTTGGACGAGGATATTTGCCGCGAATATTTTGAGGATGCCGCCTGTTATCCCGGCACGAAGACGCTGGATTCTTTGCTGCAGGATTATCTGCACATGCACGCCGCGGGTTACGGCGGCGCAACGGACGATATGGCCGATCACGGCCTGTATCGCTTCCGTAAAGGCGCAGAGCTTCATGCCACTTCGCCCGATCTTGTTCGCCGTATGCATGCACACGTGCGTAAGCCGGACGATGGCCATTACAACGCGTACGAGCAATTGGCCAAGGCCGATGGACCGACATTCCTTCGTGACCTGCTGGAGATGCTGCCCGAGCAGCCAGTTGCGATTGAAGAAGTCGAGCCGCTGGAATCGATCCTCGCGCGTTTTAGTACGCAAGCGATGTCGCTTGGTTCCCTGAGCCCGGAAGCGCACAAGACACTTTCGATTGCGATGAATCAACTGGGCGGCCGGAGTAATACTGGTGAAGGCGGCGAAGACAGCGATTTGTATCGTACGCCCGGCTCGTCAAATAAGATCAAGCAGGTGGCTTCCGGCCGGTTCGGAGTGACCGCCGAATATCTGGTGCGCGCCGAAGAGCTTGAGATCAAGATGGCACAGGGCTCGAAGCCCGGCGAAGGCGGCCAACTGCCTGCGCGCAAAGTTACCGAATACATTGCGCGGATCCGGCATGCCACGCCCGGAACGCCCTTAATCTCGCCGCCTCCTCATCACGACATCTACAGCATCGAAGATCTTGCGCAGTTGATTCACGATTTGCGCGCGGTGAATTCGCAGGCGCGCATCGGCGTGAAGCTGGTTTCCGGCACGGGCGTCGGCGTGATTGCAGCCGGAGTAGCGAAAGCGGGCGCGGACGTAATAACCGTCAGCGGCCACAATGGCGGAACGGGTTCTTCGCCGTTGACCTCGATCAAGAACACCGGACTTCCTTGGGAAATCGGCCTTCGCGAAACGCATGAAACTTTGTTGCGGGCTGGCTTGCGCTCTCGCGTGAAACTTCGCGTGGATGGCGGATTGCGTTTTTCCCGTGATGTGCTTATCGGCGCGACGCTTGGCGCAGACGAATTTGGCTTTGGCACCGCTTCCTTGATTGCCATCGGCTGCGTGATGGCGCGCCAATGCCATTTGAACACTTGCCCGGTGGGCATTGCGACACAGGACGAAACCCTGCGGACGCGTTTCAGTGGCAAGCCAGAAATGGTCATCGCTTATTTCCGCTCCCTGGCAGAGGAAATTCGCAAAGGACTCTCGCAACTTGGCGTGCATTCGCTCACAGAACTCCGCGGTTGGTACGATCGCTTGGCAACGCAGTCCGGCCTCGATGCATTACTGGTTATTCCGGTATCCAAGCCGCGCCGCGTTCTTCCGCAGCAAACGTCAGTGCTCGATGGCGGCGTGGAAGAAACGGAATTGTCCTTCGAGCACATGCAGCTGCCTGGTGCGGCTTCATCGGTAATTCACAATTATCATCGCAGCATTGGCGCGCAGTTCAGCGGCGAGCGCATGAGCCAGCGCCTGCAGCAAAAGGAACCTCCGATCGCCACGCGCGAATTTCGCGGCACCGCTGGACAAAGTTTTGGCGCGTTCCTCACTTCCGGACTTACCTTGAAACTTGCGGGAGAGGCCAACGATTACGTGGGCAAGGGGCTTTCCGGCGGCACGATCGTCATTCGAGCCGGACACAACGCCTCCAAACGAGGCGACGTTCTTGCCGGGAACACCGTGCTGTATGGCGCTACGTCCGGGCAACTTTATGTGGCAGGGCAGGCAGGTGAACGTTTCGCCGTGCGCAATAGCGGCGCCGTTGCGGTCGTCGAAGGACTGGGACAACACGGCTGCGAATATATGACCGGGGGCGTCGTCACGGTTCTCGGTCCGATCGGACTGAATTTTGGTTCCGGGATGACCGGAGGGCTTGCTTACATTTTGCGGAACGAGATGGATCACGTTCTGAATCTGGAATTTGTGCAGGCGCACGAACTCGAGGAAGCGGAAGAGAGTAATTTGCGCCGTCTGCTTGAATCGCATGTCGCGTTGACGGATAGTCCGGTCGCTCTGCGCCTGCTGGCGCGAAGGACTTCGTTGCCGTTTGTGCGCGTTCAGCCGATCCATTTTCAGGGGACCTTGCAGGATGCGTGGAAAGCGGTTCCTGGCGCAGTGTTGGAACCCATACCCGTGGAAGCAGGGAATTACGTGCGGCTTTCTGAGAGTACCGCCCCGCACTATGCCTGAACTCGGCAGGAACACCACTTTTTCCTTATACCAATTCAGTTATACTCTTACGCGTAAGCGAGAGTTGAGGCTATGGACTTCGACCAACTAACTACGTTTGTGCAAGTCGCCAAACTGAAAAGCTTTTCCAAGGCGGGTCAGAAAGTGTTCCGTTCGCAATCCGCCGTGAGCGCGCAAATCCGCCAGTTGGAGCAGGCTTACCACGCGAAGCTGTTGGATCGCTCGGCGAAATCCGTGGAACTGACGCCCGCGGGCGAAGTGTTGTTCGAGTTTGCGGAGCGGCTGCTGCGTCTGCGAGACGAATCCATGCAAGTGGTGGCGGACCGCGGCAATGTGGTGCAGGGCCCAGTCACCTTTGGCGCGAATGAAGCTACCTGCCTCTATCTCTTGCCGGATATTCTTTCGGAGTTTCAGCGCCGCTACCCTCTGGTGCATATCAGCATCTACCGCAACTTCAGCCACAAGATTCTCCAGCGACTGGAGGATGGCTCGTTGGATCTTGGCATTGTGACGCTGCCGCTGAAATCGCCGAACTTGAAGATGCACATTATCAATCGAGACCGGCTGCGTTTCTTTGTGAGCAGCAAGAATCCCCTGGCGCAACGCAGCCACGTGACTCTCGATGAAATTGCGGCGGCTCCGCTGATTTTTCCGAAGACCGGTTACACGCGCCAGGTGCTGGATAAGCTTTTCCGGCCACATCGCTCGCGCCTGCGCATCACCATGGAATTGCCGAGCATCGGGATGATCAAGACGTTTGTGGCGGCGGATGTGGGCATTTCCATCATCAGTGAAAGCTTCGCGCGCGATCAAGTCAAGACGGGTGACGTGAAGCTGCTGAATGTGGAAGGTGTCGACCTCTATCGTGAACTAGCCTTGGTTTATCGGCGTGACCGCAGCCTGCCGCGCGCGGTCCAAGCGCTGATTGCAATGATTCGTGAAAGCCGCAAGTTGCAAGAATCCGCGGCGAGCTAAACTCGCACTGCGTTTTCACCCTTTCAATAATTAGTTCGAGTTGTGTTGGAAGACGTCGCGGACGTGTGTCACTTCACGTTGAAGTCGAGGCTGGCAATCGAGCGCGCAATCACGTTTTCCTGAATCTGGATCAGGTCCGTATCCGCGAACGTCATTCCCATCACTGTCAGGAATTCTCCGCCATATGCCACCACGGACAGCGTTCCCGACCAATCGTGGTCATCTGCCTTCCCCTGGTAGCGATATTCGATCGCCGGCTGTCCGCCAATGACCGTTTTCCTTTGCGAGATCAGCCGGTAATTGTCGTACACGTCGTGGAGGCGTTTTTCGACGGTCTGCGCGGTCGGCTCTAATGCATCTTTGGATTTTTCGTGGCCGATCACCAGCAGCGTTGATTCGTTGGAAGTCCCCATCGCGACAATCGCATTTGGCAACGTCTGTCCTGCTCCGTCGATGATCTGCCAACTGGGCGCCTTGTACATACGAAAAGCGAATTGATGGTTGATGTAGAGATTTCCCTGAATTTCTTCGTGGCTCTCCGGCGTATCTTCTTTCGGCGGAGGCGGTGGAGCGGCGGCGGTGACGAGCGTGGCCTTTGGTCCAGCAGGCGTC
>Ga0210391_10005917_pt1 | contig 10054 bp, 5 predicted proteins | sample IncBWC12OmetaG_FD_160573 | JGI IMG/M metagenome (GOLD analysis project Ga0210391, IMG submission 160573) | Forest soil microbial communities from Barre Woods Harvard Forest LTER site, Petersham, Massachusetts, United States - Inc-BW-C-12-O ...
GTCGTGCGGCGCGACGGTAACGCGAAGCGTGGTGCCCCCGATGCGGAAGTCACTCGGGAGTTCGAGCTTGGCGGAAAGGATGCGTTGGTCGGCTACGTAGGTGCCGTTCGTCGAGCGAAGGTCGCGAAGCAGCACGCTGCTGTCTTTCACTTCGAGTGCGCAGTGGAGACGCGAAACTTGGCGATCGTCGAGTTCAATGTCAGCGCCGCCGCCGAGCCGACCGATAGTCGCGAGCGGCATGGTGAGGTTGCGTTCGAGGCCCTTCGAATTGCCGTCCACGACGCTAATCGTGATCGACTTCCCTTCCGGCAAGTCGAGCGATGCGTTGCGGTTAGAGCCAGACTCGTCGAGCCGCGCACCGGCGAAAGGGCGCTCGTCGTCCGACAGCGGGTCGGTGATGATCGTGGACGACCCTGAATCGCGCGGCACAAGATCGATGATCGAGCTCTGCGCGCACATCCAGCAGCGCACCTGGATCATGCGACGGCCGGCGACTTCGGCGTCATCAACCTCGATTTGGGCTGAGCAATGGGCGCAGCGAACGCGCATGGGCGGAAATGTACCATTTTTGTAAAAGCTGTCAGTCGGGAAAAGGCGGTAATGTAGCGGAAACTGAACGATGTAACGAAATGTTACAATAGTTCGCACTATTGCGCACTTTCTATGTGGCGCTGCGTTCAACATGTAGTATAGTGCATGTCGATGAGCGTCAAACCTCCTGCGGATCCCCTCCTGGGCCCCGATCTCGATCCGGTTTCGCTTGCCACGACGGAAGAGGGCTTCCTCGCAGGCCTCGGCCGTCGTGTCCGCGGCTTTCGAAACCGCCGCGGGATGACGCGCAAGATGCTGGCAGCTGAAGCCGATGTGTCTGAACGACACTTGGCGCAACTCGAAACGGGCGACGGAAATATTTCCGTGCTGCTTCTCCAACGGATCGCACGGGCGCTGAGCGTTTCGATTGGCGAGCTGTTCATCGATCCTCATGTCGACGATCACGAAACGGCGACGATTTTGAAACGTCTCGAGCGCTTGCCTGCGGCGCGGCGTCGCGAAATTGTGACGCGCATTCAGTCCGATATTGAAGACGACGGCAAAGCGCGCGACGGGCGCATCGCGCTGATCGGTTTGCGGGGCGCGGGAAAATCCACGCTGGGCGCGCGGCTTGCCGCCGATTTGAACGTTCCGTTCATCGAACTTGATAGGGAGATCGAGAAGGACGCAGGCGTCGATCTCGCCGGGATTTTTTCGCTTTACGGGCAGGCGGGTTACCGGCGTTTTGAGAACCGGGCGCTCGAGCGCGTGCTCACCGCGCATGGACGCGCGGTGATCTCAGTAGGCGGCGGCGTGGTTTCCGAACGCGAAACGTACGATCGCCTGCTCGCGAGCTGTTTCACTGTGTGGGTGAAAGCGAAACCCGAAGAGCACATGGCGCGCGTAGTGGCGCAAGGCGATTTGCGCGCGATGGAAGAAAACGACGAAGCGATGGAAGACTTGCGAGACATTCTGGCCGCGCGCGAACCGCTCTACGGCATGGCGGATTTTCAATTGGAAACTTCGGGCGATTCGGTAGACGAGAGTTTTTCGAAATTAAAGCGGGCGGCAACCGCTCGCTAAATCTCGGAGGAAGCTGTGGAAACGACGGCGACGCAGGAAGCGCAACCGCAACTGGCCGCGGTGGAATACCAGACCGATCCTTCACGCTACAAACACTGGCGTATCACGTTCGAGCCGCCAGTGGCGACGCTAACGATGGATGTGAACGAAGAGGGCGGGTTGCGACCGGGCTACAAATTGAAACTGAACTCGTACGACCTGGGCGTCGACATCGAGCTGCACGACGCGCTGCAGCGCATCCGCTTTGAACATCCTGAGATTCGCTCCGTCGTCGTCACCAGCGGCAAATCGCGCATCTTCTGCTCGGGCGCGAATATTTACATGCTGGGGCTCTCGTCGCACGCGTGGAAGGTGAACTTCTGCAAGTTTACGAACGAGACGCGCAACGGAATTGAGGATGCAAGCGCGCACTCCGGTTTGAAGTTTCTCGCGGCGTTGAACGGGACGACGGCAGGCGGCGGCTACGAGCTGGCGCTGGCGTGCGACGAACTGGTGCTGGTCGACGATCGATCGTCGGCCGTGAGCTTACCGGAAGTGCCGCTGCTTGGCGTGCTACCTGGCACGGGCGGCTTGACGCGATTGACTGACAAGCGGCGCGTGCGGCGCGATCACGCAGACGTCTTCTGCACGAATCCTGATGGCGTGAAGGGCCAGCGCGCGAAGGACTGGAAGCTAGTCGACGAGACCGTGAAAACCGCACAGTTTGGCGACTACGTAAAGCAGCGTTCACAACGGCTCGCGGAACGCAGCGACCGGCCTGCGAATGCGAAGGGCGTGACATTGACGCCGCTCGATCGCACGGTCGACGACGCGGGACGGCACTACAAGTATGTGGACGCGGCTTTCGATCGCGACGCGCGAACCGTGACGATTACTGTGCGTGGCCCGGAAGCGGCTTTGACAAGTGGAATGACGCTTGAGAGCGTGGCCGCGCTCGGCGCGAACTGGTGGCCTCTGCAGATGGCACGCGAACTCGACGACGCAATTCTCTCGCTACGGACCGATGAGCGCCACATGGGGCTTTGGATTCTGAAAGCCGCGGGCGACGCGGACGCCGTGGTCGCGATCGACAAATTCCTGATCGAGAATCAGGACAACTGGTTTGTGCGCGAAGTTCTGGGGATGATGCGGCGCACGTTCGCGCGGCTCGACGTTTCGTCGCGCTCGATGTTCGCTTTGGTCGAACCGGATACGTGCTTCGCGGGGACGCTGGCAGAGCTGGCGTTCGCGGCGGACCGCGTCTACATGCTCGACACACAGGAGGCCGACGCGAAGAGCTGGGTGATGCTCAGTCCGATCAATTTCGGCTCGCTGCCGATGGTGGGACGGCGATCACGTTTGCAGGCGCGCTTTCACGGCGATGAGGCGGCTTACGACGCGCTGCGCGGACTTGTGGGGCGCAAACTCAGTGCGGCTGAAGCGCTCCAGGCGGGTCTCGTGACGGCGGCGCCGGACGATCTCGACTGGGCGGACGAAATCCGGCAAGCGATCGAATCGCGAACCGCGCTTTCGCCGGATGCGCTGACCGGTCTCGAATCAAATTTGCGATTCGGGCTGCCGGAAACGATGGAGGCGCGCGTCTTTGGGCGTCTGAGCGCGTGGCAGAACTGGATCTTTGTGCGGCCGAACGCCGTCGGCGAGAGCGGCGCGTTGAAAGTATATGGCACGGGCGCGCCGGTGAAATTCAACTGGGAGCGCGTCTGAGTTCGCGAACGCGCTTTTTGAATTTACGAATTCTAGATACTGAGGTTGAGCGATGATCGATTACACCGAAAAAATTCCGAACAACGTGGACCTGGGGCGCGACCGCGTATTGCAGCGCGCGCTGGAACACTGGCAGCCCGCGTACATGAACTGGTGGTACGACATGGGGCCGAACGACAGCCACGCGCTCGACGTGTATTTGCGCACAGCGACCAGCGTGGAACCCGACGGCTGGGCGCAATTTGGCTACGTAAAAATGCCGGAGTACCGCTGGGGGATTTTCCTGCAGCCGCGCGATGCGGAGCGGCAAGTAAATTTCGGCGTGCACAAAGGCTCGCCGGCGTGGCAGGAGGTGCCGGGTGAGTACCGTTCGACGCTGCGGCGCGTGATCGTGACCCAGGGCGATACCGAGCCGGCGTCCGTGGAACAGCAGCGGCTGCTCGGAATGTGCTGCCCTTCGATGTACGACCTGCGGAATATTTTCCAGGTGAATGTGGAAGAAGGGCGGCACCTGTGGGCGATGGTTTATCTGCTGCACCGCTACTTCGGGCGCGATGGACGCGAAGAGGCTGAGGCGCTGCTCGAGCGGCGTTCGGGCGATGCGGACAACCCGCGCATTCTGGGCGCGTTCAATGAGGCAACGCCGGACTGGCTGGCGTTCTACATGTTCACATTTTTCACCGACCGCGACGGGAAGTTCCAGCTGAGCGCATTGGCGGAGTCGGGCTTCGATCCCCTTTCGCGCACGTGCCGCTTCATGCTGACCGAAGAGGCGCACCACATGTTTGTGGGCGAATCGGGAGTGAGCCGAATTTTGCAGCGCACGTGCGACGTGATGCGCGAACACAAAATCGACAATCCGGCCGATGCACGGGCTCTTGGCGTGATCGACCTGCAAACGATGCAGCGCTACTTGAATTTCCACTACAGCGTGACGATCGATCTGTTTGGTTCGGATGCTTCGTCGAACGCCGCGAGCTACTACACCACGGGCCTCAAAGGCCGATACGACGAAACCAAGATCGAAGACGATCACGTGTTGGCCGAGGCGACATATCCCGTGATGGAAGTGATTGGGCAGCGGATCGTGGCGAAGGACGTGCCCGCGCTGACGGCCTTGAATGAACGGCTGCGCGACGACTACGTTTCCGAGATTCAGGCGGGCGTAAATCGTTGGAATAAGATCATCGAAACGGCTGGAATTCCTTTCACTCTCACTCTGCCACATAAGGGCTTCCATCGCGCGATTGGAAATTTTGCGGGACACTACATTTCGCCGGAAGGCGACGTGCTGACGAAGGATGCGTGGCAGAACCACGAAGGCGAATGGCTGCCGAGCGAGGATGACTTCAAGTTCGTGCGGTCGCTGATGGCGGGGCGCGTGATCGAGCCGGGCAAATTCGCGAACTACATTGCGCCGCCGATTCGGGGTATTAACCGCCAGCCGCTTGATTTCGAGTACGTACGGTTTAACTAGAGCTGAGCGCCGCGCTAGTAGGCTTCGGTGAGCGTGGTGAGCTTCATCGACGATTTCCGGTCGTCGAGTGAAGCCGGCGATTTCACTGTGATCGTGATGGGCTCCCCAGGCAGTAGGTCGATGTAGTTGTCCGAGAACGTCGCATCGTGATCCCCGAATGAAACGTACACGCTGCGCGCCAGCACGGGCGATTGCAGCGTCACGGTATAGCCGTCGCCTACTTTTGCAATCGTTGCGTCCACCTTGGGCGCGACCGGCAAATCGAGATCGTGCATCACGCCGAAGAATTGCAGGTTGCGCGAGACCCGCTTCCCCGCCACGCTCAAATCGAAAACGAGGAACGTTTTTGTAGGATCGGCGCTTACGGTTGAGAGCAGATCTTTCCGGTCGAGCGTGAATGCGACAGCGCTCGACTGCGCTTCGATCTGGACATCGGTGGACTTCTCCGACAAAACCTTGCCTGAAAACTCGAGCAGGCGCGTGCGGATTGTTCCCGTCTGCGGTGTGAGTGAGTCGGATACAACGTAGACGTCGATTTTCCCGTCGTGCTCGAACGGTGAAACGATCGTATCGGCGTAGAACTTCTTCGCGTAATACTGCAGGGCCTTCCAGCGGCCGTAGTAGTCGATGCTGGCCCAGGACGCGACAGGCCAGCAATCGTTGAGCTGCCAGTACAGCGAACCCATCACGCGCGGGCGCTGCCGGCGCAGGTGCTCGGCGCCGATTTTGATGATTTCGGCCTGTTGCACTTGGCTGAGATACACGTAGGACTCGAAGTTCTTGGGCTCGCGATATTCGCGCAGCATGTAGGTGAGGATACGGTCGTTGCCGCCGTTGTTTTTCTGGTGCGACTGCATCGTCACCGAGTGGATGTCGAAATCCTGCGGCTCGGCGAAAGTGCGAATCGTGCGCATCTCCGGGAAAGACTGAAAGCCGAACTCGGACATGAAGCGCGGGAACTGCTTGGTGTAATCCATCGCGGGCGCTTGCGCGTGCCACACGGCCCAGTAGTGCATGTCACCGTTGTGTTGATTGTCAGGCGGCTCTTCAAAATTCGCGCTGGGCGAGCTGGGCCAGTACGGGACGCCGCCCGCATACTTCGTCACCGCGGCCTTCAGAATGTCCGCGAACATCACCATGTAGTCCTGCCACACGCGCTGGCTATTGATCGGCGAAACCGATTCACGGAACTGGATACGGTCGCCCCAGTGAAACCAGCCGGTTTCGACTTCGTTGTTGCCGCACCACAACACAACGCTCGGGTGCTCACGCAGGCGCTTGATCTGCTCGATCGCTTCCTGCTGCACGTTATTCTGGAATGCCACGTCGCCGGGAACCATCGCGCCGCCGAACGCGAACTCCTGCCACACGAGAATGCCTAGTTCGTCGCAAATGTCGTAGAAATCGTCGGACTCGTAATAGCCGCCGCCCCACTCGCGAACCATGTTCATATGCGCGTCGCGCGCGGATTCCAGAATTTGGCGATGCTGCGCGGGCGTGATGCGGTTCGGGAAACTGTCGAAAGGAATCACGTCGGCGCCCTTCGCGAAGACCGCGATGCCGTTGACGTAGAACGCGAAACTCTTGCCCCACGGATCGGTTTCGCGGCGCAATTCGATCGAGCGCAATCCGGCTTTCACTTCGGCTTGTGCGAGCGTTTCCTTGCCGCCGCGAATCACAGCACTAAAGGCGTAGCGATTCTGCGCGCCGTAGCCGAGCGGATACCAGAGCTTCGGCTTCGCAATGCGATAGGAGTACGAGATGTCGTTCGAGCCGGGATCGAGTGTGAACGTCTGTGTGCCATCGTTGACCGGCGCGCCGGTGGGCAGCTCTCGATGAGAGAACGCCACGGTGACGGTCGCGGGTTTCGAAGATTGGACGGAAAGCCGCGCGGAAACCGATGCGTTATCAGCGTTAATTTTCTGCTGCTCGATGTGGAAGTTATCGACGCGCGCGGTGTCCCACGTATCGAGATGCACCGGCTGCCAGATGCCGATGGTGACGAATCGCGGCCCCCAGTCCCAGCCAAACTGATATGGCGCCTTGCGCACATACGGCGAGACGGCCGGCTCGCCCGGAGCGCTCACGTCGTTCGGAGCGGCGAGCTGGTACGCAAGCGACTTCACGTACGGCAGCATTTTTGTGATCGGCGAGTGAAAGACGACGCGTAGTGTGTTCGCGCCCGGCTTCAGCATGGATTTCCCATCGACGCGCCAGCAGCGGAACATGTTGTCGGCGGTGAGAATCTGTTTTTCGTTCAGGTAGACGTCGGCGAACGTGTCGAGGCCATCAAAAACGAGTTCGACGTGTTCGTGCGCGAGCGTCGCGGCATCGACGTCAAAACTCGTCTGGTATTCCCAGTCCGCCATGCCGATCCACTGCAGGCGCGCTTCGTTGTCTTGATAGAAGGGATCGGGAATGAGCTTGCCTGCGAGCAGGTCGGTCTGCACGACGCCGGGAACCGTCGCGGCGTGCCAGGACTTCAAGTCGTCGCGGTCCGATGCGCCGACGATGCGAAATTGCCAGCCAGTATTGATCGCGCGGGTCGTCGGCTCACCGGCATGCGTAGAAGGCACAGCGAACAGCGCGACCGCGAGAACAGCGTAAACGGATACGAAATCGCGAACAATTCGGGCTAACGAAGCGATGCGCATGCGTGCTCCTGCTGCTGGATGAAATGACTTCGTGATGCGACGAGCCTAATTTCCCGACGGTGGCGGCGCGTCGTGCTTGGACATTTCCGCGCCGATCGCCACGGCGTTCCGGAACTGCTGCATCAGGTCGGAGATCGCATTCGGCGTGTGCGGCACGAGAATCGTATTCGTGCGATCGTTCGATGCAATATCTTTCAGCGTGTCGAAGTATTGCGTCATCATCACCAGCGCGAACACTTCGCGTGGATCGACTTTCGTCGCCGTCGCCAGCGCTTCCACCGACTCCTGCAAGCCGCCGATGATGGCCTTGCGTTGGTTGGCAATGCCCTCGCCCTGCAGTTTCTTCGATTCGGCTTCGGCCTCGGCTTTCTTCACAAAGATGATTTTGTCCGCGTCGGCTTTGGCGGAAGCGGCGTCGCGCTCGCGCTGCGCGGCGTTGATGTCGTTCATCGCTTCCTTCACGTGCGCGTCGGGAACAATGTCCGTGACCAGCACTTTCACGATTTCGTAGCCGAAGTCTTTCATCGAAGTGTCGAGGAGAGCTTTCACGTCGTCGGCGATGGTTCCCTGATTCTCAAACGCATCGTCGAGCTTCATCTTCGGAACGTGGCCGAGAATGCCGTTGTACACGTAGGACTCGATCTGGCGGTCCGGATCGGTGAGCCGGTAATACGCGTCATACACTTTTTCGGGCAGCACGCGGTACTGAATGGCGACGGGAATCGTGACGAAGACGTTGTCCTGCGTTTTGGTTTCGATTTTGGCGATGAGCTGCTCCACGCGCAGGCTCATCCGGTGCACTACGGTGTCGACGATCGGCAGCTTGAAGTTGATGCCGGCCTGCGCGATCTTCTGAAATTTTCCGAGGCGCTGAACGATCGCGACTTGCTGCGTATCCACCGTGAAAAACGAACCGAAGAAAATAATCAGCGCGAAAATCACCACGAACCCGAAGAATACGAGTCCCACGCCTTCCATGGTTTCAATCTCCTCGCAGCCGCGGGCGATTCCAGGCGTCTGGAGCGGCTTCCCGTGTGAATCTTGTACCACCGACTGCGGAAAACACTGAGTTCATTTCGCGCGCGTGTTTCCGTTTCAGATGCCGGAACGCGACACGATTTTTCCACCGACCATCGTGAGCAACACTTCTGTCTTCCCGATGGCGTTCGGCGGGATCTTGTGGAGATCCTGAGACAGCACGATCACGTCCGCCAGGTAACCGGGCTTGAGTTGACCGAGGCGGTCTTCCATGAACTCGCCGTAGGCAGCGTTGCGCGTGTAGCCCGCGAGCATCTCGTCAAGCGTGAGCGCCTGTTTTGGGTAAAAACCTCCGGCAGGCTGGCCGTCGGGCGTCTGGCGCGTCGCTCCGGTCTGCATGATCACAAACGGATTGATCGGCTCGACGGGCCAATCGCTGCCCATGATCAGCGTCGCGCCCGCGGCAACAACGTCGTGCCACGGGATGCCGTCCGCCATGCGCTCGGTGCCGACGCCAGCACCCCACGGTTCATCGAGCGACGCGCAGCACCACGGCTGAAATGCCGCTAGAATTTTCAGTTCGGCGAGCCGCGGACGGTCCGACGCCGCAACGACCTCCATGTGCTCGATTCGCCAGCGGCGATCGCGTGGGCCGTCTTGTTTCTCCACAGCCTCATAAGCGTCGAGTACGGTGCGAACGGCCCCATCGCCTACAGCGTGCGTCATTATCTGAAAGCCGTGTTTGTCGAGAATGAGGTAGTCGCGCTTCAACTCCTCGGGCGAATAAAGCAACGTGCCCTTCTCGCCGGGAAATCTGGCGTCCGCGTAAGGCGCGAGCATGCCGGCGGTGTGCGTCTCGACGACGCCATCCGAAAAGAATTTCACGGCGCCGAAGCGCACCCAGTCGCCCGTGAATTTGGTGCGCATCCGCTCGAGGCCGGCCAATTCGGCGTCGGATAGCGTGTGTTTGCTCCCGACGCCGTCAGACATCGACGTTGTCATGCGCACCGTTAGTTCGCCGCGGTCGTGCAACGTCGAGTACAAACCGAATTCGTGCGCGTCGCCCGTTGCGTTCACGACGCCGGTGATCCCCTGACGATTCGCGGCTGCCATGCCATCACGCAGATCCTGGAGCACAATTTGATCGTCGAGCGCCGCGCTGACGAGATACTGCGCGCCTTCCTCCAGCACTCCGGTCGGCTCGCCCGTTTTCGAATCGCGAACGATGATTCCGTGCAGTTCCGGCGTATCGGGGTTCGGCGTGCTGCGCGTGATTTTGGCGCGGGCGAGGGCCGCGGAGTTCGCCCACACGCTGTGCCCGTCGCTCGAGACGAGCAGGACGGGCCGATTCGGAAAAATCCCATCGAGGATTTCTTTCGTGGGCAGCCCGCCGGGCCAGAAGCTGCCGTAGTCCCACCCACCGCCGTAGATCCAGCTGTCTCCCGGATGCGCCTTGGCGAATTCGACGAGGCGCGCCTTCACGGCGTCGATGCTTTCGGCCCCCGCAACCGAGACTCCTGCAAGAATCTCGCTACCTTCTACAAAATGCGTGTGCGTGTCGATCATGCCCGGCATCGCCATGCGGCCGCCGAGATCAATCACTTTCGTTTGCGGCCCTCGCAGCGCA
>Ga0210391_10005919_pt1 | contig 10053 bp, 10 predicted proteins | sample IncBWC12OmetaG_FD_160573 | JGI IMG/M metagenome (GOLD analysis project Ga0210391, IMG submission 160573) | Forest soil microbial communities from Barre Woods Harvard Forest LTER site, Petersham, Massachusetts, United States - Inc-BW-C-12-O ...
CGGCGGCTTCGGTGCCGCTGATTCTGAATCCCTACAACGGACCGCTGCCGTTCGCGACGATTATGGATTCGTGGGACAGCCCAAGCTTTGATGAGATTCTCGCGCAGCATGGATTTGCGGTGCTGAATGTGGATGGACGAGGGACGGGTGGACGCGGGCGAGATTTCTTGCAGCTCGCGTATCATGACTTCGGCAAGGTCCAGTTTGCGGACCAGATGGCGGCGATGGACCAGGTGCTCGCCCGCTATCCGCAGCTCGATCCGAAGCGCCTGGGATGGTGGGGGTGGAGTTGGGGCGGGACGTTCACTCTCTATGCGATGACTCACAGCGACCGCTTCCGCGCGGGCGTGGCGGTGGCTCCGGTTCCCGACTATCTCAACTACGATTCGATCTATACGGAGCGGTTTCTAGGGCTGCCATCTGAGAATGCCGAGGTTTATAAAGACGCCTCTGTGATTAATGAGGCTGCGAAGTTGAAGGGCCGGCTGCTGATTGCGCATGGGACTGGGGATGATAACGTTCACATGTCCAATACGATTCAATTCCTGCAGCCGCTGATCGATGCGGGGATTCCTTATGATCTGCAGTTGTTTCCGCGGAAGACGCATTCGATTGCCGGGCTGTCGGCGCGCAGTGAGTTGTTTAGTAGGATTTTGTGGCAGTTTGAGACGTATTTGAAGCCTGTGCAGTAGGACAGACGATGTTTGTCCTATCGAGCCGAGGCAGTTTTACGAGGGCGTTGGGCGGGCTTGGCCGAGCGATTCGCAAGCTTCTTCAACGACCGAAGAGCCTCATTGACCGCCTCTGAGTCAGGAAAGGTATCGAGAAGATCGGGCGCGATCAAAACGATGTTGGTGCCCCGCTGCATTCGGTCGAAGTGTTTGCCGCGCACACCTTTGCTGAAGTCGAGTGATGGCCGCGGTGCAAGAGGATCAAGCTGGCTAGCTTTCTTCATATTGTTTTCTCTCGGCCGCTGTGGCGGCGCGGGCTCCGATTAGTCGGACGCCTGAGCTGGTTTCAGTGTAAACGACGAACAGGAGACGATGGTTGAACGAGATCCCGACAGTGATAAATCGGTTCTCCTCGAGTGAGTGTTGATCGTCTGGAAGCGTTGATGCGAGGGGGTCTCCAAACACGGTCATCGCCTCGGCAAACGACACCCCGTGCTTTTTGAGGTTGGCGGTAGCTTTAGCTGGGTCGAACTCAAAGATCTGACGGGGGTAGTTCATGGGTCTTTGCGACTGTAGCGTACTGTGTGTGAACTAGGCAAAGTAGAGCGAAGGCCCGGGGCTTAAAACCTCTTGTTTGGCCGGGCTTTTGGTAGGGCCTGCGCTCCCTCCCGAGGTCAATAGAATTATGTGGAACGATCCGATGATGTGGGTGGCGGATGAGGGTGGTTGACCGGCGTGAAGAAAAATTTGAGAGCTGGGCTACTATCGAGCCTGAATTCAACATCTATGCTGACAGGCTCAAAAGAGGAACGGAACGTTTATGACAACGGCGCGGGTTGTATTTCTCGACGAGGGTGGGAAGGAAATCAAAACGGTCGTCCTGGCGGGGCTGGTGGTAACGATTCGTCTGACAGACCAGGAGGACTCCTGCAACAACCTCGATGATGTGATTGGATGCCTCACGGGCAAAGAACACCAGATCCTCAAGGTCGGTGGAACTATCACCGAGGTCGCGTAGAATGCGATTTCTGAAACCAGCGGCGGTTTGCTAAATTGCGGTATTTTCCGGAATTAGAGATGGGCTGCCTAGGTGAAAAGGCCGTCCCGGTTGGGACGGCCTTTTGGTATCTGGTAAAGAGGTTGAGGATTAGTCGCGGTCGAATTCGGAGCGCTTCCAGTTGATGAGGTCGCCGAGCGTGGTACTGCTGCTCGAAGACGAGGAGGAAGAAGAGGAGCCGGAGTTGTTGCCCTTGGGCGACTTCTCGCGCTCCTTGTAGCTCTCGACCTCGGCGCGGCTGGCTTCTTCGCCTACGGCGCGGATGCTGAGACCGACCTTCTTCTCTTCCTGATTCATCTTGACGATCTTGAACTCGTGCTCCGAGTCCACATCGAGCGCCACTGGCTTGCCATCGGGACCGACTGCTTCGGAGACGTGGCAGAGACCTTCGACTCCTTCAGCGATCTCGACGAAGGCGCCGAACTGCGCGGTGCGCAGAACCTTGCCCTTGATGACGTCGCCGACGCGGTGCTGGGCGAAGAACGTCTCCCAGACATCGGGTTGGAGCTGCTTGACGCCGAGCGACAGGCGGCGATTCTCCGGCTCAACCCCGAGGACGATCGCGCGGACCTTCTCACCCTTCTTGAGGACTTCCGAAGGATGCTTGATGCGCTTGGTCCAGCTCAGGTTCGAGACGTGAACGAGGCCATCGATGCCGTCTTCGATCTCGATGAAGGCGCCAAAGTCGGTAAGGTTGCGGACGCGGCCTTCGATGATGGCTCCGGTCGGGTACTTGTCCTCAAGCTGCTCCCAGGGATTTTCCTGGAGCTGCTTCATGCCGAGCGAGATGCGGCGGTCGTTCGGGTTGACGCTGAGGATGATGGTTTCGACTTCGTCGCCGGGTTTGACCATCTTCGACGGATGCTTCATCCGCTTGGACCAGGTCATCTCAGATACGTGGACGAGGCCTTCGATGCCCTGCTCGAGTTCGATGAACGCGCCGTAGTCGGTGACAGAGAGGACGCGGCCGCGGACGTGCGCGCCGATGGGATAGCGCTCGGTTGCGTCGAGCCACGGGTCAGGCGTGAGCTGCTTGAAGCCGAGCGAGACGCGCTGCTTGTCCTTGTCGAACTTGAGCACCTTCACCTGGATCTCATCGCCTACGTTGACGAGGTCGCGGGGGTGGGTGAGGCGGCCCCAGCTCATGTCGGTGATGTGGAGCAGACCATCGAGACCGCCGAGATCGACGAACGCGCCGTAGTCGGTGAGGTTCTTGACGGTGCCAGTGAGGATGCTGCCCTCTTCGAGAGTGGAGAGAGTAACGGCCTTCTTGGCGTTCTGGTCCTCTTCGAGGAGCTCCTTGCGGGAGATGACGACGTTGCCGCGCTTCTTGTTGAGCTTGATGACGCGGACTTCGATCTCGGTGCCGATGTAGCCGTCGAGGTTGCGCACGGGGCGCACTTCGACCTGCGAGCCGGGCAGGAATGCCTTGATGCCGATGTCGACGGTGAGACCACCTTTGACGCGGCCGAGCACCATGCCCTTGACGGGAGCCTTGGTGTTGGCGGCTTCCTCGAGCTTGTCCCAAACCTTGTGACGGAGAGCCTTTTCGTAGCTGACCAGGTAGCCGCCTTCGGCCTCCTCGCGCTCAACCACAACCTCAACCGCATCGCCGGCCTTGAACTTCGGTGCGCCGTGGATGTCCAGCACCTGCTCGAGCGGGATGAGGCCCTCGGACTTGAGTCCGATATCGACGACGACGTGCTTGTCCGTAATCTTGATGACGGTTCCAGAGATGATCGCCTCTTCCGCGGTCAGATTCTGGGCAGCGGCGGATTCGGCAGCCTGCTCGCGATCAAAGTTCGCAAGGGCTGCGGCGAAGTCTGCGGCGTCGTAGTTGAGGTCGTCATCGTCGGCTGCGGCGGTAACCGTGGCGACAGTGCCGTGATCGGCAGTCTGTGCGGCGGACGCAGCAACGTGCGGTGCGGCTTCACTTGAGGCGATGTGCGCCGTCTCGTGCGGTTGGGTGGAGGTGGATTCAGAAGACAGGTCGGTATGATCCGCTGTCGCTTCGTGCGCTAGGACTTCCGTTTCGGTGGTCAGGGGTTTGCTCTCGTTGTCAGAATTATGGTTTTCTACCATGGTGAATGCGGACTCCGGGATCCAAGAACTCCTTCCGTCTCAAGGGCGAGTGGGGCTCGAACAATCAGCGGATCAAACAGGAACCGCTGGCTGCTCATTCTCCCCGCATCGTCTTCGGCAGGCTGGAAGGAATCAGGTCTTTCAGAGGAGCTAGTGCACTTGGGTCCCACACACATTAGCTCGCTTACATTAAGCATAGAACTTTGCCTACGGTACGTCAACAAACGTGCGGAATCGACGCGGGGAATTCATCTCCGTGTCATCTGTCCAGATAAAGACTTTTTGGGTCACGTAGCTTTAGATGCGTATGGAGCGCTCGACGTTCCATCTGCGGGGATTAATTTGGCTGTGGGGGAATTTGGCGGCAGAGGGGAGGAGTCGACGCCGCTATACTCGGCGAATGGACCGGCTATGGACACCCTGGCGCTACAGTTACATCACCCGCGTTGATCCGCAGGCGCGAACGGGCGTTCCTGCCGAGCTGAACGCGTGGCCTCCAACAGAGGCCGAGGACAAGCATTGCATTTTTTGCAACATGATCGCGGCGGTGGATTACGCGATCGCTCGTGGGATGGATCGCGAGGCCGCGGAACGGGCGGCGCATCTGGTTTATCGCGGTGAACACTGCTTTATCTGCCTGAATGCTTATCCGTACTCGACGGGGCATGTGATGATCGTGCCTTATCAGCACCTTGCTTCGCTGGCGGACCTGCCAGTCGCGGCTGCGAACGAGATGATGGCGCTGGCGCAGAGGAGCGAGGTGGCTCTGCGGGAGGTGTATCGGCCGGGCGGGATCAACATGGGGCTGAATCTTGGAGAGGCTGCAGGCGCGGGGATTGCGGACCATCTGCACCTGCATGTTTTGCCGCGGTGGCTCGGCGATACAAATTTTATGACGGTGACTGCGGAAACCCGTGTACTTCCGGAGCCGTTGGATGTAACATGGACAAAGCTACGGGCCCCTTTCAAAATTTAATACAACCACCGAATTGCCATATTCATCCAAGCTCTTATAGCAGACAGAAGGCGTAAGCCTTGTCCTCCTATCGAGCTATTGAGGACGTTCCCCATGGCAACCTTTCAACAAAATCTATCTCTGTCCCTCCGCGGCGGTGCGTCATCGACGCAGGAAAACCGCGGCATCCCGACGCCGGACCGGCGTCCTTACCTAGTCACTGTTCCTCCGCGCAAACCTGTCGCCTCGATCAATCAGAATTCTGTGGCGTCGCGTCAGTTTCTTGCGCTTTTCCCCCACGAATCCGAGGATGCGCGCATCACCGGCGCGACTCGCTCCCTCTATCGCCGGCTGCTGGCGCTCAACCTTCCCGGAACGGATGTCTCGATTGAGACTCGTGAAGTGACCGAACAGCGGTTCAGGCTTCTCGACACACGCAGTGCATAAAGAGCAACTGAAATCTTCAACAGAAACACTAAGACCTTGCCGATGGGCAAGGTCGCTTTGTTTAACCAGGTAAGACCCCTGGGAGGGTTAGGGGGGCCCGGGAGGGCTGGGGACGCTCGCCGTCGCCTTGGGCGAAGGAGCATGGTCGGGCCTGGGTCCGGGCACCCTCGTTGCCTCAAAGCTGGTGATCTTCCATAGGCCGGATGGGAGCCTTTGATAGACACGGGTATAGCGGTACGTTCCCTTGATGGACGCTCCGTCGTTAGTGCCTTCGACCTCGGCACGGGAGGTGACAATGGCAATGGAACCAATCAACTTGACCTGACGGTCTCCCAAGTCGAGGCGGGTGAGGGCGATCTTGTGCATGCGCATGCGATCGAGCTGCTGGGCTTTGGTATTCACTTGGCCGGTGATGGTAATGCCGATGTAGTCGTCGGAGAGCAGCTTGTCCATAGTGGCAACGTCACCGGCAAGCTGGGCTTGGCGCCACTGCTCTTCGAGGGCCTCGACCTGCTGCTTGGCGGCGTGCTTTTTCTCGTGGAGGGGCTGGTTCCAGGCGGCGCAGAACGCTGGCACAGACCATCCCATCGCTATTGCTGACAGCAGCATAGCGGTAGGGACAAGCCCGCAGCGAATTGGTCGACCAATTAACCGCATTTCGTACCGGATACTAGACCGATCTACGGATCACAGTCAAAGAACTTTAGTCGTATCCGCCTCTTAGGCCTATAAGACGCTAGATCGGCCGGAAAAGTCCAATGTGAAGCTCTTAGCAGATTGCAGAAAGGTTTTCGACCTGGCGATCCTTCATCTTTTGATACAGACCGCCGATTGCATATTGATGAAAATGGGGGGTTGCCCTGTGGTGCTCGAGCGCCGCTTCGTCCTTGTACTGCTCGTAAATCAGGACGGTGCAGCTCTCCCCCTCCACAAAGTGAGGGACATAACTGATGCAGCCGGGCTCTTTACGGGTGGCTGCGGATAGATGGTAGAGAATCTCATCGATCGCCTCGCGGTCCGCCTGGTCGAACGTCATACGAACGGTAAAGCTAACCATAATTGGCCTTTACGCCTTCAGCGCTTCGTCGAATGCCGGCAGCGTTATAGTTTGGTCGCGATCAGGCCCGGTCGAAACCATACCAATCTTTGCCCCAGACTCTTTTTCTACGAACTTGAGATAATCCTGCGCCAGTTGCGGTAGCTTATCAAACTCCGTGATTCCTTCTGTGGAAGATTTCCAACCTTTGAGTTTCGTGTAGACGGGCTCGATGGCGTTGTATCCGGGCATGTCGGCGGGGATGACGTCGGTGAGCTTGCCGTTGATCTTGTAGCCGGTGCAGACGGGGATTTCTTCACACTCGTCCATGACGTCCATCTTGGTCACCACCAGCCATTCCGTTCCGTTGATCATGTTGCTGTAGCGGAGGAGCGGCAGGTCGAGCCAGCCGCAGCGGCGGGGACGGCCGGTGACGGCGCCGTATTCCTGGCCGCGTGCGCGGAGCAGGTCGCTGGTGGCGTCGTGAATCTCGGTGGGGAAGGGGCCTTCGCCGACGCGGGTGACGTAGGCTTTGGTGACGCCGATGACGGTGCCGATGCGGGTGGGGCCGACGCCGGTGCCGGTGACGGCTCCGCCTGCGGTGGAAGAGGAGGAGGTGACGAAGGGATAGGTCCCGTGATCGATGTCGAGGAGGGCGCCCTGGGCTCCTTCGAACATGACCTTTTCGCCGTTGTCGAGGGCCTGATTCAGCATGACGGCTGTATCGGTGACGAAGGGAGCGATCTGCTCGGCGGCGCGGGAGTACTCCTCATACATGGTTTTGGGGTCGAGGGGCTCGGTGCCGAAGAGCGCGTGGGCGATGGTGTTCTTCTCGTGGCAGGCGTTCTCGATGTGCGTGCGGAGGAGCGCGGAGTTGAGTAGGTCGACCACGCGGAGGCCGCTGCGGTGCATCTTGTCTTCGTAGGCAGGGCCGATGCCGCGGCTGGTGGTGCCAATCTTCGTGCGGCCGGGGGCGTTTTCGGCAGCGAGCTCGATCATACGGTGGTAGGGCAGGATAACCTGGGCACGATTGGAGACGAAGAGCTGGCCATCGACCGGGAGGCCGGCGTCTTTGAGCTTCTTGACCTCGTTGAGGAAGGCCATGGGGTCGAGCACGACACCGTTGCCTATGACTCCTTTGCAGGCAGGACGGAGAACGCCGCAGGGGATGAGCTGGAGGACAAACTTTTTGCCCTTGATGATGACCGTGTGGCCGGCGTTGTGGCCGCCCGCGTAGCGCGCTACGACGGAGAACTTCTCTGAGAGGACGTCGACGATCTTACCTTTGCCCTCATCGCCCCATTGGGCACCCAAAATGACCGCTGATTTGCGTTGACTCACGATGAAAATGTTCTCCAGGGATTTGCGTTGGCCGGCTAGTGCGCATTTCACTGCGAATGCGCACCACTATCCATCATATCGCGTTCTCCGCTCCGGGCATCGCGGGAGGGCGCTCTTCAAAACATCACAGATTTGGTTGAGTGTAATAGCCCTTGCGCGTCCGCGTTGTTAGGCCGGGTTGCCTGGTCTTAACCTCGATGTCGTGATACTCCTCCGGTTTGCCGGTAGGAGGCAGATCAACTGCGATCGTATATGAGACGCTAGCATCGTCGATGCAATGGTTGATCAGAACCGATAGATCCTCACTCGCGTCCAAAACCAGGCCGCCGCTCTGCTCCGCAAGCACCTGCAAGGCGAGATCTCCCGGCAACGCCTTCTTTGCCACAGCGACCGGTTTCAGGAATCCTCGGTACAGGAAGAGCATGAGGGTTCCGTCCTCCTGGTCGAGGTGCTCGATGTTATAAAGCGTGATCCGGGCCTGGCGCAGTGCGGTCGAGGTCGAAAGGATCGAGGCAAACAACGCATCCTCGGTTTTGGAAGTGACATCGATGCTTGAATCGGACAGCACGGGCCAGCCTGGGCTGATCCAGATCATAATCTTGCGCCCTGGTGTCTGTATCTGCTTCGTCGCGAGCGATCGCAATGTATTGCTGCCTAAGCGAAACCGTTCAACCTCGCCGGAAAGCCCCGAGGTCTTGTTGACCGCGCGGAGTGCCGTCAAATGCTTGTCGAACGCCGTCAGCCACGAATTACCGTCAAACGAAGAACTGTTTTGCATTTCTATCCCGTCATTGCCGAAGAAGACTATGGAGAGAGGGTAGGTGAGCTTCGCATTGTTTTGAAGGAGAAACTTCCTGATCTCGGCCCGCTCGTGCGTTACCTTGCTGAAGCTTGAGTTCACCTCGTCGACAACCAGAATGACCTTCAGCGGCGGCTCCGTAGTAGGAAGCTTAGTCTGATCAGCTGCACCACTTGCCGTCTGCCCCCCGACCGCGTGCCAGCTTGCTATCTTCAGAGGGTGGTCATTTTCGAAGACAGAAAAATCCTGCTCTCCGAGCCCCTCGACAGCCTTTCCGGAATTGTTGGTCACCACCACATCGAGCGTTAGACGACGTCCGCTGTCACTGCTCTTAGGCTGGGCGAAGATTGAAATCGATATAACCAATAAATAAAAAGGAAGTACACCAGTTCGCAAACCGACGTTCATGTCTTTCTTCCTAAGAGAACGGCCCAACTGAATTGCAGCGAAAGACTACCACGAACTATGGGCAGGTCAATCGTTCTTGGGTTGATCAGGGCTGAACGTAATAGCCGTCACGCGTTCGCGGCGTGAGTCCCGGCTTCGCGACCTTGACGGTTAACGCGTGATAGGAGTTTGGCGCATCGGCTGGAGCCTGATCCACAACGAGCGTGTAGTAGGCATTCGCTTCGTCCACACAACGGGTAATCTGGCTGGTGATATCGTTGCTCGCAGTCGTTGCCAGACCGCCGCTTTGGGTGGCAATGACCTGCAGGGCGAGGTTGCCGAACTGGGCCTTTTTCGCCGCAGTCACCGGCTTGAGAAAACTTCGATAGTAAAAATCCTGCGAGCCGGCTGCCGCACCGGCTCCTTCCGGGTCGACGCTGTAGAGCGTAATTCGCGCCTCGCGCAGGGCCGTGGAGGTGGAGACGATGGATGCGAAGATGTTCGCTTCGTCCTTCGCGGTTAGATTAATCCCCGGCCCTGAGAGCATTGGCCAACCGGCGCTTAACCACACGACGAGCTTCCTTCCGGGCTGCTTTGTTTCAGCCTGCGCCAAAGAACTTAAGGCCGTGAGGGAGAGTTGAAAGCGATCAACCGCTCCATAGAATCCGGCCGATCGGCGAATTGTCCGCAGCGCCGTCTCATGCTGGTCGAAGACCGCCAGCAAGGCATTGCCATCGGTGGACGAACCTTGCTGTACCTCAATTCCCTTGTCGGAAAAAAATGCCATCGACATTGGGTGCTTGAGAACGGCATCGTTTTTCAGGAGAAACGCCTTGATTTGATCGCGCTCGTAGGCAACCCGGCGGAAGTCCGAATTGACTTCATCGACGAGCAGGATGATCTTTACGGGAGGCTCAGCGGCCTGGCTCGGCTGTGAAGGAGACTCGCCCCCTCTGGCGTGAAACGCAAGAATCTTTTGTTCGTGCCCGTTGTCGAGAACGGTAAAGTCCTTCTCTTCAAGCCCTGGGATGGCTTTGCCGGAACCGTCGGTCACGACGACATCCAGGACGATCCCGTGGTCGGCTGGTTTGGTTGGCGATGCAGGTTCGACCTGGACCTGCGCGACGGCTGAGGACAAAAGTGATGCGATGGACAGAACAAGCCCGGCCCGATAGGACAACGTCATGACGACCCCTTGGAGAACCCTCTCTACTTTACTCGGATGCCGCGAAGAAAGAACCGCGATACCCAGCGCTAATCTTTTTTGATGGCGCGGGC
>Ga0210391_10005920_pt1 | contig 10053 bp, 7 predicted proteins | sample IncBWC12OmetaG_FD_160573 | JGI IMG/M metagenome (GOLD analysis project Ga0210391, IMG submission 160573) | Forest soil microbial communities from Barre Woods Harvard Forest LTER site, Petersham, Massachusetts, United States - Inc-BW-C-12-O ...
GGCCGTTCAGACTTACGCGCAAGCCCACAAGCTGATGGCCGACGAATTCCTAGAAGAATTAATCGTCCGTCGCGAGCTGGCCTTCAACTTCGCCAGATTCAGCGACAACGTCGAATCTTTCGACAATCTGCCGCGTTGGGCCCAGGCCACGCTCAAAAAACACGCACGCAACAAACGCGATCCCGTCTATTCGCCCGACCAATTCAAGCAAGCGCGAACGCATGACCCGCTTTGGAACGCGGCTCAAAAAGAACTGCTCCGGCGTGGAAAAATTCACGGCTACTACCGGATGTACTGGGGCAAAAAGATTATCGAATGGTCTCCGACGCCCGAGCAGGCGCTTAAAACGATGATCTACCTGAACGACCGCTACGCGTTGGATGGGCGCGATCCCAACGGGTACGCCAACATCCTGTGGTGCTTCGGGCTGCATGACCGGCCGTGGGTTGAACGTCCTATTTTTGGCCAGGTGCGCTACATGTCCTATCAAGGCATGCGCCGGAAGACTGATGTGGATGGTTACATTCGCGGCATAGAATGTGAAGGGGAGCGGGAATGAATATCACCGTCACAGGGGCAACCGGCTTCGTTGGCGCGCAACTTACTCGGGCGTTGCTAAGTGCCGGCCACACCGTCCACGCACTGGCGCGCCACCGCCCGGCGAATCTTCCCGCCGCAGTCCAATTCTTAAAATGGTCCACGGAGCAAGAGCCGCCGCGTGAAAGTCTCGCCCATGCCGACGCCGTGATTCATCTGGTAGGTGAGCCGGTGGCGCAGCGCTGGACTCCGGAAGCCAAGAAAAGAATCCGCGCCAGCCGCGTGGATGGAACGCGGCATTTGGTAAACGCGCTCTCCACCGAATCGCGCCGGCCGCAGGTGCTCATCAGCGCGTCGGCCATCGGCATTTATGGATCGCGCGGCGATGAAATCCTGACGGAACAATCCAGCCCCGGTGACGACTTTCTTGCAACATTGGTAATGGACTGGGAAAAAGCCGCCTTGTTGGCTGAAGCGCTGGGAATCCGCGTGGTGCGGTTCCGTTTCGGTGTGGTGCTGGGCGAGGGGGGCGCTCTGGCAAAAATGCTTCCGTCTTTCCGGTTCGGCCTGGGAGGAAGGCTCGGTAACGGTCGCCAGTGGATGTCCTGGATCCACATCGACGACGTAATAAACCTGATCCTGTTTATATTGACCAATGCCGGTGTCCACGGCCCGGTCAATGCCACTGTCCCTGAGCCAGTCACGAACGCGCAATTCACAAAGGAGCTTGCGTCCACGCTTCATCGCCCAGCCATCTTCCCGGTTCCCAAATTGGCTCTCAACCTACTGTTCGGCGAGATGGCTGGATTGGTTCTGGCCAGCCAGCGCGTGCTTCCAGAAGCGGCAAGAAGCTGTGGTTTTGAATTCCAATATCCAAAACTCGGCCCCGCGTTACGCAATCTGCTAAGTCAGCTTACCGAACCGCGACCGTAAGGGAGTTTCCATGGGCCTACCGGCCGACCAAATGTCATGAAGACGCGATGCGGAAAGTTGGGTTGGCAGGCGAAAGCAAAGCGCCTGCCCCACGTCGGCTCCCAGTGGGGCAGGCGCTTTCGCCTGCCGGCCGAACGGTCCCGGCGTCTTCGACGGAGTCGGCGATTTTTTCAGCAGCACAGCCAAAAAGACCCCTCTGAGGCACAATAGTACTATGAAGTGGGTTTTTTGCCTGGTGACCGCCCTGGCCCTCGCCGCAAGCGCGGAGATGAGCCTGACGGTCAATCAATTAATCAAATTCATTCAGTCCGCCATCCAACTCAAACAGCCCGACCGGCAGGTGGCTGAATATCTGAAGCACGTAAAGATGGTGGAAAAGCTGGAAGACCAGACCATCGAAGATCTGCAAGGCCAAGGCGCGGGACCTAAAACCGTCGCGGTCTTGAAAGAATTGGGCACGGCCTCCGCATCCCTCGGAAAAGCCGCGCCTCCTCCGCCGCCCAAACCCACCTATGTTCAACCGCCGCCGCCGGACTCTATCGAACAAGGCAAGATCATCGAAAAGGCGCGCGAGTACGTGAGGAGCTACACAAAAAATCTCCCGAACTTCATCTGCGTACAAGTGACGCGGCGCGATGTCGATCCCACTGGCACCGGAAACTCCTGGCATCATGTGGATACTATCAGCACCAAGTTGTCCTACAACCAAGGCCACGAAGATTATCAGATCGTGCTGGTGAACAATGTTCCTCCCGATCCGGGAACAACCATGGAAAAGTTGGGCGGCACCACATCCGCCGGCGAATTCGGCAGCATGATGAGCGAGATCTTCTCTCCCGAAAGTTTCGCCCGCTTTGAGTGGGATCATTGGGGCACTCTCAGAGGCCGGCCAACCTATGTTTTCTCCTACGATATCGAGCAACGCTACTCCCAGTTTCATGTCACCGCCGACAAAACATTAGATATTGTTCCCGCTTATCGCGGACTGGTCTATATCGACAAGGACACCGACATCGGAATGGTGACCAAGCTCACCCAGATCCCTTACGACATGCCGGAGACGTTTCCCATCCACGACGTGGCGCTCTCGCTGGATTACGACTTCGTCAAAATCGGAGACGCCGAATTCCTGTTGCCGCTCAAATCGGTGAATTCGTCCAGCCGGTCGCGCTATAAGACCAGGAACGAAATCGAATTCCGGCTGTATCGCAAGTTCGGCACCGAGAGCACCATCAAGTTCGAGACCCCCGATCCGCTGCCGGACGACAAGACCAAAGAGAAAAAACAATAACCCTCATGGTTTTCAAATTGTGCGTCTTGGTGCTGGTTGCCGCCGGCGCATTTGCGGCCACGCCAGTACAAATCACAATTTCAAATCAAAAGGACACATCGGTCGGGCTGAATGGTCGCCTGAATCTTTCGAGTTCGACGGCGTTCCAGCCGGCGGAATGGGACAACACATTTTTCCTGAATCTTCCCACCCAAACAACAGTTCTAGGCGAAATGGCGCCCACGCACATCAATGTTCAGCCGCAGAGTCAAGGCCTGGCTCAAACCGGACCCGACTCCTGGGACTTTACCGTCAACAACAGCATGCTGCCCAGTATCCTGAGTGTCGGCGACCACAATCCCATTTATCAGGTTGCATCCGCGCCTGCGTTCATGGAGACCAACGGCGCCCTCGCTCCCGCAAACTTCCCGCAATTCGCCGCCTATTCCGCGAACATGGTGCGTTACTTCAACACCGGCGGATTCCACGCGGGCGGCCAGCATTTCCAATCGCCGGCTCCCTACCAAATCACCTGGTGGGGGATTTTCAATGAGCCTGACGTCAACAATGTTTCCGCCTCCGATTATCCGACGCTCTACAACACCGTCGTTCCAGCCATGCAGGCCGTGGATCCGAACATCAAATTCGTTGCGCTGGAATTGGCCTATCTGTACGACTACCTTCCGGAATTTCTAGCGAAAGTGAAAGCTCGCGTGGACGTCATTGCCATGCATTTTTATGGGTCCTGCGGGCGTCAGAATTCCACAGACGTGCAGGTATTCGGCGATCTCGAATACTACGCCACTGGAACGGCCAGCGGCGCGGGCGCATCCATGACACTGCCGTCGGCCAGAGCCGCGCTCGCAGCCAATCCTGCGTTTCAAAATGTTCCCATCTGGATGACCGAGAACAATGTGGACGCGGACTATAACAACAACGGCATGAGCGCGTGCCTTACCGGCCAGGCTTACTCCGCCGATTTGCGCGAGAGCAGCCCATTCTACGCCGCGTTCTATCCGCTGGTTTTTGAAAGGTGGGCGCAGAACGGCGTGCAGTCCATGAATCATTGGGATTATTCCGCGGACGGCACGTTCGGCGAAGTGGATCAGACCACCGGCAACAAGTACCTCAGCTACTGGGTGGATTATTGGCTGGCCCACCTGTTTCCGGCGCCTCCGGGCGCGGATATCCTGCAGCTGACATCGAGCGACACCTCCGGCAACACGGATGCGTTTGCGGTGAAGAACGATGACGGCTCCGTTGTCGTGATGCTGATCAACCATCAGATTGCGTCCCCTACCGATAACAACGGAAGCGGCGTGGCCAACACATTTTCGCTGGACGTTTCCGCGTTAGGCACGTTTCAATCTGTCACCCAAATCCAGATCGACGAAAATACCGATCTATCCGCCGGGCCGCAGGTCCAAACCAGCCCGTTCCTGGCGAATCTGCAGGCGTCCATTCCGGGTTATGGCGTCGCGTTCTTCAAGTTGAATCAGACTCTGCCTCACGTAGGCGCGGTGGTGAACGGGGCGAGCTACAAGAATGGACCCGTCGCTCCGGGCGAATTGGTAACAATTTTTGGCGAAGGTATGGGCCCCACCGGAGCTTACGGCTCCGAGTTGAATGTGCCTGGATTTCTGGCTAATTCTCTCGCCGGGGCGCGAGTGCTCTTCGACGGCATTCCAGCGGCGCTCATTTACGAAAGCGCGCTCCAGATTTCCGCGCTGGTTCCCTATGAAGTGGCGGGCCAGACCAGCACGTCCATGCAAGTGGAATATCTGGGGTCAACCAGCACTCCACTTTCGCTACCGGTGGCTGCCACTTCACCTGCGATTTTCACCGAGCCGCCCACCGGAACCGGTCCGGGAGCGATCCTCGATCAGAATTATCAACTCATCTCCAGCGCCAACCCGGCCAAGCCGGGCGACACCGTGATCCTGTATCTGACCGGAGAAGGCAAAGTGGATCCCGAGGCTCTGGATGGCCGGATCGCCGTCGGCGCAGCGCCCACCAATACTCCTGTGACTGTGACCATCGGCGGTACCAACGCCAACGTAACCTACGCCGGACGTGCTCCCGGCGAAGCGTTTGGAATAATGCAAATCAATGCTGAGATCCCGAGCGGCGTTCCGTCTGGCAATGTGCCGATTCAAGTAGTCATAGGAAAGGCCATCAGTCCGCCGGGCGTGACTATCGCAATTCAGTGAAGAACAGGACCGTCCCCTTGCTGACGCGCGGGGCTACATTCCTGGGGGTTATCAAATTGGCACGAAGCCCCGCGTCAGCAAGGGGACAACTCCTACACCATATCCCGCGTCCGCTTCTGGCTGTAAAAGAAATATATAAACAACCCGATCACCAGCCACACAAAAAAGCGGATCCACGTTTCCAGCGGCAGACTCAGCATCAACACCAAACAGCAAACAATCGAAATCCCCGGCAACAACGGAACCCAGGGAACCCGAAACCCGCGTCTGCGCTCCGGCTGTTTCTTCCGCAGCACGATGACGCCGGCCGATACCAGGATAAAGGCGAACAGCGTCCCGATGTTCGATAAGTCGGAGAACCAGCTGATATCGAAAATTCCCGATGGGATTCCTACCAGGAATCCGGCCACCCAGGTGCTGATATGCGGCGTCTTGAACGTTGGATGAATGCGCGAAAATACGTCCGGCAGCAGCCGGTCGCGCGACATGGCGAACCAGACGCGCGCTTGCCCATATTGGAATACCAGCAGGGACGACAACATTCCAACCAGCGCGCCCGCGGTAACAATCAGCCGCAGCCGGTTCATCCCGATGGCCTTCAGCGCGTTCGCCACCGGCGCATCGTTGTTCAAGGTGTCCCAATGCGCGATGCCGGTCAGTACCAGCGCCACCGAACCGTACAGAATGGCGCAGATGGCCAGCGTCGCAAAAATTCCGATGGGCATGTCTCGCTGCGGCCGATGGCATTCCTCAGCCGCCGTGGAAACCGAGTCGAACCCGATATACGTGAAGAAAACGATGGCGCCGCCGGTGAGTACGCCCGAGTAGCCGTTGGGCATAAAGGGATGCCAGTTTCCCGTGTTCACGGCCTTCGCCGCTCCGAACACGAAGAACAGAATGGCCACCAGCTTGACCAGCACCATGACGTTATTCGTCTCGGCACTTTCGCGGACCCCGCGCACCAGGACGTAGCTCAACAGCATCAGAACCAGAAATGCCGGGAGATTGAACCACGCACCCGTCCGCTGGCCCTCCTCAAACATGGGTTGCGACAACTGCATCGGCAAATGGAACCCGAACAGGTTGTCGAGAATGTCGTTGAAGTACGCCGAGAACCCCACCGCGACGCTCATGTTCGAGAACGCGTACTCCAGGATCAAATCCCAGCCGATGATCCACGCAAAGATTTCGCCGAGTGTCGCGTAGGAATAAGTGTAGGCGCTCCCGGCGATGGGGATCATGGACGCCAGCTCGGCGTAGCAGATGGCCGCAAATCCACAAGCGATCGCTACCAGCACGAAGGAAATGGAAATCGCCGGCCCTGCGCCGGCGCGTCCGCTCAACGTGGCTGCGTTCCCGCCGTTTACAAGAAGATCCAGCAGCGGGGCCTTCAATATTGACTTGCCCATGAAGTGCTCGCCCGCCGCCGCGGTTCCAGTGACAGTGAAGATTCCCGAGCCGATCACCGCGCCAATTCCCAGAGCAATCAAGCTCCAGACGCCCAGCGATTTCTTCAGACAATGCTCCGGCTCCTCGGAAGAAGCAATCAGCGCATCGATGCTCTTGGTGCGTAAGAGTTGGCTCATGCAACCAGAAACCAGGAACCAGAAACGCGCGTGCCCGCGCGCGTTTACCGCTTCCGCTGGCCCTTCGTTAATTTCTTAACCCGCTTCTTCAAGGACCCGCGCGCCACTCCGGCGGCCCGTTTTGGCTTGGGGGCCGCTTTCTTGCGGGATGCGCGCTTGTGCTTCTTGCGCTCGGCTTTGTCGGTAATGTTCTTAGTATTCATTCCTCTTGGATTCCTGCGTATTTTTCTACCAGCTTCTTCAACCCATAACCCTGGAAGCTTACAGTGAGCTTAGCATCGTCGCCCTCCCCTTCGCGCCGCAGCACCGTCCCGATGCCATATTTGGGATGCCGGACGGTGGCACCAAGGCGGAGGCCTTTCTTGCCCGCCGGAGCCACGGTGCGGGCCGGGCTGACGGTTTTTGCCGTCGCTGGCACCGTCCTTTGCGGAGCCGCCGGCGACCCTTTGGCGCGATCAGCGAAGAACTGCTGGATGTTTTCCACCGAGTTGAATGTTTTGCCCGTGTAGAGATTCGGCTTGGGCGTTTCGCGCACTTCGCGGGATTCGGAGTACCCTCGTTTGGGATTCAGATCGTCCACCAGCGACGCCGGCACTTCTTTCAGGAACCGCGACGGAATGGACGCTTCCGGCTGCCCGCCTCCAAAACGCCGCCGGTAGCGCGCATTGGTCAGAAACAGCCGCTGCTCCGCCCGCGTCATGCCCACGTAGCAGAGCCGCCGCTCCTCTTCCATGGCAGCCTTGGAATCGAGCGAGCGCATGTGCGGAAACAAGCCCTCTTCCAGACCCGCCAGGAACACAATGGGAAACTCCAGCCCCTTGGCGTTGTGCAGCGTCAGCAACGAAACCTGCGCGCGTGAATCCAGCGAATCGCTGTCCGCCACCAGCGCCGCGTGATCCAGAAATTCCGAAATCCCTTCACCGCGCTCGGCCGCTTCCGCCGCGGCATTCACCAGTTCATCTAGATTACCCAGCCGCGATTCCGATTCCCGATCGTTATCCGCTTCCAGCATTCGCTGGTATCCGGTGCGTTCCAGAATTTCTTTCAATGTCTGATGCACCGGTTGCGATTCCACCACCGACGAAAGCTGCTGAATAAGTTTTTGAAACGCCTGCAACGCCGCTTCGGCCCTCGCGGAAAAGATCTTCTCCTCCAGCATTCGTCCGATCGCCGACCATACGCTCAGCTGCTGCTCCAGCGCGTATTGCTCAATCTGATCGATAGTGGTTTTGCCGATGCCGCGCGCCGGCGTGTTGATGATGCGCAGCAGGCTGACGGAATCCTGCGGACTCGAAATGGCCTTCAGGTAGGCCAGCGCGTCCTTCACCTCGGCGCGCTGATAAAAGCTCAAGCCGCCCACCACAATATATTCCCGGCGATAGCGGCGTAGCGCTTCTTCAATCTGGCGGGATTGAAAATTGGTGCGATACAACACCGCCACTCGATGGCGCGGATTCACCGAGAGCAGCCGCTCGATGGTTTCGGCGATGAACAGCGCTTCCTGCTCGCCGTCGAAAGCTTCGAAGCGGCCGATTCGCTCACCCGCGCCGGATTCCGTCCATAGCCACTTGCCCTTGCGCTCTTCGTTGTTCGCCACCACCGCGCTGGCCGCTTCCAGAATGTTCTTGGTGGAACGATAGTTCTGCTCCAGCCGGATCACCGCCGCGTTGGGATAGTCGCGCTCGAAATCAAGGATATTGCGGATGTCGGCGCCGCGCCAGCCGTAAATCGATTGGTCTTCGTCGCCCACCACGGCGACATTTTTGCGCGCCTCGGTCAACAAGCGCATCAGCTCATACTGGCTGCGATTGGTGTCCTGGTATTCGTCGATCATCACGAACTCGAAGCGGCGGTTGTATTGGCGCCGCAGGTCCTCATCGTGCGCCAGCAGCCGCACCGATTCCAGCAGCAGATCGTCGAAATCCAGCGCGTTGGCCTGCCGCAACCGTTCTTCGTACTGCTTGTACACGGATGCCATCCGCTCCGTGCGATCGTCAGTGGCGCCTCCGTACACATCTTCGGGCGATTCCTTGCGGCTCTTCTGATGGCTGATCCAGGACACCATGGCACGATACTGTAGGAATTTCTCATCCAGGCCGGTCGCCTTGAAAATCGATTTGATCAACGCCAGTTGATCGTCATCGTCATAGATAGTGAACTTCGGCGTAAAGCCGGAGCGTATATCAGCCAGCCGCGCGCCATCGCGCCGCAGCAGGCGCACGCAAAACGAATGGAACGTAGAGACCAGCGGAGCCTCCCGCGAACCAACTCCGCCCAACAAGTTATTCACGCGCTGGCGCATTTCGTCCGCCGCTTTATTCGTGAATGTCACGGCCACGATGGCCGGTCCAGGCACCCGATGGGCCTCAATCAAGTGCGCCATGCGGTGCGTGATCACCCGGGTTTTACCGCTGCCGGCGCCCGCCAGCAGCAAAAGCGGCCCTTCTACGTGCTGGACGGCCTCTTGTTGTTGCGGATTTAGACCCTGGAGAAAATCCATTTGGTGGGGTGAAATCCAATTTTAGCATGTTGATGCCAAAGGGTTTTTGTCTTCGTAGCGTAAGCCTCAGGCTTGCGCCCGGACCAGCCGGCAGGCTTGTCCTACTGGCACAACCCTTTGTAACCTAACAGTTTGCCGGTACGCCTGTATAGTTGTAAGATTAGGCGGCTGGCTCTAAGGCCGCATGCTGGTTGAATTTGAACAGATCGAGAAGGCGCAGCATGGTGACGACGCCGCGTTCAACCAGGTTGTGGTTGCGTATCGAAAGCGGATTTTGGGGACCATCGCCAGGTTAATTGGGCGGCCCGAAGATGTAGAAGATGTCGCGCAGGAGGTGTTCCTGCGCTTGTATTATTCGCTCGATCAACTGCGGACTCCGGAAGTTTTCGAGCCGTGGTTGTACCGGCTGACGGTGAATGCTTCGTATGATTATCTGCGCAAGCAGCGCCGGCGCAGCGAGTCGCGGATGTCGGACCTGAGTGAACAACAGGTCATGATGGCGGATGCCGCGGCCGGCGGTAAGGTATCGAATGAAGAGCAGCGCCAGAAGCAGGTGAAGGAGTTGGTGGATTCACTGCTCGGGGCGGTATCCGAGCAGGACCGTATTCTGCTGACACTGAAAGAAGTGGAAGGTCTCTCGTTGAAGGAGCTTGAAAAGATTTATTCCGTGAACGAAAATGCTTTGAAGGTGAGATTGTTCCGCGCCCGCCAGCGCGTTCTCAATGCCTTTGAAGCCACGCGCCGCGGCGTTGTAAAGCCTTCGGAGCGGAAGGACTAGAAATGCAGCAATTCCATGACGAACTGAACAACGACGAACTGAACGAACTATTTGCTCGCTACAAAGCCGCCGTGCCGGATCCCGATCCGAGCGCGAACTTCATGCCGCAGTTGTGGCGCAACATCGAAGCCCGCCAGACTCTAATGCTGCGCGTACGCAAGCTGACTCAGGTGTTCGTGGGCGCTGCCGCGGCGGTCTGCCTGCTGTTCGCCATGATCGAGGTTGTACCGGCCGGATCT
>Ga0210391_10005924_pt1 | contig 10050 bp, 12 predicted proteins | sample IncBWC12OmetaG_FD_160573 | JGI IMG/M metagenome (GOLD analysis project Ga0210391, IMG submission 160573) | Forest soil microbial communities from Barre Woods Harvard Forest LTER site, Petersham, Massachusetts, United States - Inc-BW-C-12-O ...
GTGCGTTGATTCTCGCGCGTGCGGTAAGCGACGACGAACTTTCAGATTTGATCTTGAAAAGTACGGCCAAGCGGGTAATCAAGCGCGCCAAGGTCCGCAAGGCCGTCCGCAGTTCCTGACCGGACGACGACGGCGTCGAGGAGGATTGTTCGTGCAACACAGAAATGCGACGGCGGCGGTGATCGGAGCCGGCGATTATATCGGCGGCGCAATCGCAAAAAAATTCGCAGCCGAAGGCTTCACCGTTTTCGCGGGACGGCGCCAGGGCGACAAGTTGGCGCCGTTGGTCGCCGAGGTCGAAGCGAACGGCGGCAAAATCTCGGCGAGGTCGCTCGACGCGCGCAAGGAAGATGACCTGACCGCCTTCCTGCAGGACGCCGACAAGCACGCGCCGCTCGAGGTTTGCATTTTCAATATCGGCGCCAACGTCAATTTTCCGTTGCTCGAAACCACCGACCGCTTGTTCCGCAAGGTCTGGGAGATGGCATGCTACTCCGGCTTCGTAGCGGGCAGAGAGGCCGCACGCTTGATGCTGCCGCGCGGCCGCGGCGCACTTTTCTTCACCGGCGCAACCGCCAGCGTGCGCGGCGGCGTCGGATACGCGGCGTTCGCGGCGGCGAAATTCGGGCTGCGCGGGGTTGCGCAAAGCGTCGCACGCGAACTCGGGCCGAAGAATATCCACGTCGCGCATCTGATCATCGATGCGGGCGTCGACACGGCGTGGGTGCGCGATCGGATCAGGGAACGAGAGGGGGAAGAGGCGATGAAGAACTTCGACGACGCGCGACTCATGCGGCCGGCCGCCGTCGCCGAAACGTACTGGCAGCTATATCAGCAGCCGCGCGACGCGTGGACATTCGAGCAGGAAATCCGTCCCTTCGGAGAAAAATGGTGAGACCATGGCAAAAGTAGAATTTCATTTCGACTTCGGCAGTCCCAACGCCTATCTGAGCCACCTCGTGATTCCTGAAATTGAAAAGCGTACGGGAGTGAAGTTCGAGTACGTGCCGGTGCTGCTCGGCGGTGTCTTCAAGGCGACCAACAATCGGTCGCCGGCGCAGAGCCTGGTGGGCATCAAGAACAAACCCGAGTACGAGCGGATCGAGATGAATCGTTTCATCAAGCGTCACTGCATAACGCGTTTCAAGAGCAATCCATTTTTCCCCGTCAACACCTTAATGATGATGCGCGGAGCGATCGCCGCCCGGCCACTCGGTGTGTTTGAGCGTTACGTCGACGAGATGTTTCGTAATATGTGGGGCGAGCCCAAAAAGATGGACGACCCCGCGATATATCGCGCGGCGCTCGACGAGGCCGGGCTGCCCACCGTCAAAATCGTCGAGCTGATCGAAACTCAGCCCGTGAAAGACCAGCTGATCGCGAATACTCAGCGCTCAGTCGAGCGTGGCACCTTCGGCTCGCCGACCTTTTACGTCGGCGATGAGATCTTTTTCGGCAAGGATCGGCTACGCGATGTCGAAGAACTGATCGCGGCATCGAAGTAGTCGCCTCGAAGATTTCCGCGCAAGCGTGACGCTCGCTGCCTTTGCCCTAACCTGAATAAGGGTCTAGGCTCTGTCATCCCGGAGTCCCGGGCATGGGAGGCTGAACCATGACTGGCGAATACGATGATCGCGACCTGTTCGACGACGAGCATCCTGGCCCGCAGGTGCTCGAATCCGCATTGGCCAACACCGCGCTCAGTGAGGTGGTCTCGCAGCCGGCGCTGATAGTTACGCCGTCAACCACTCTGGCCGACACAATTCACCTGATGCAGCAGGAGCGGCGCGCCTGCGTGCTGGTGATGGAGGACGATCACCTCGCCGGCATCTTCACCGAGCGCGACATCCTGATGAAAGTGGCGGGCCAGCCGCTCGACCTGGTGCACACGCCCGTGTCGATGTCGATGACGCCCGATCCGTTCACGCTCCCGGCCGACGCCAACGTCGCGTTCGCGCTGAGCAAGATGGTGCTCGAGGGTTTCCGCCATATCCCGCTAGTTGACGACGCCGGCCGTCCGACTGCGGTAGTTTCGATGCGCAATCTCATCGAGTATCTCGGCGAGATTTATTCTCGCGAACTGCTGACGATGCCGCCCGAACCGCATCAGCACCGATTCAAGAGTCGCGAAGGCGCCTGATCGCACCATCGTTCGCGCGTTCGCTTGACGCGCCGCATTCGGCCGCGCTAATCCCGCTTAATGCGGTTGCGACACTATCGAGCGCTGACGCTTGTCGTCTTCTTCGGCTTGGTGCTGTCGGGATGCAACGTCAACAAGCTTCCGACGCTCGACGAGCAGGTCAAGGCTGCGTGGAGCGAGGTGCTGAATCAGTATCAGCGGCGCTCCGACTTGATTCCCAACCTGGTCGAGACCGTCAAGGGCTACGCCCATCAGGAGCAGACAGTTCTGACCCAGGTGGTCGAGGCGCGCGCGAAGGCGACTCAGATGCAACTCCCAGCGGACGTCCTGTCGAACCCGCAGGCATTTCACGAGTTCGAGCAAAACCAGGCGCAGATTAGCGGCGCGCTCGGGCGATTGCTCGCGGTGGCCGAGGCGTATCCCGATCTCAAGTCGAATCAGAATTTTCTCGCGCTTCAATCGCAGCTCGAGGGCACCGAGAATCGGATCGCCGTGGCGCGCCGCGACTACATTCTCGCCGTGCAGGATTACAACACGGCGCTCCGGACCTATCCGCAACGCTGGATAGCGTCGATCCTCTACCCGGATCTCAAAATCCGCGAGACCTTCACGATCTCCGACCAAGCCCAACAGGTGCCCCAGGTAAAATTCTGATGCGCCTTCGCTGCGCATGGGCGGCGCTTCTTTTTCTGCTGATCTTCGCGCCTTCGACTCTTGCCGCCGAGCCGAAATTTCCAACGCTCACCGGCCGTGTCGTCGATGACGCCGGCGTACTAAGCGCTGCGACTCAAAGCCAGCTCACCGACATGCTCGCCGCGCACGAACGCGCAACCGGCCAGCAGGTCGTGGTCGTCACACTCGACTCACTGCAGGGTTTCACGATCGAGGACTTCGGCTATCAGCTCGGCCGCCATTGGGGCATCGGGCAGAAGGGCACCAACACGGGAGCGCTGCTCATCGTCGCGCCCAAGGAACACAAGGTTCGCATCGAGGTTGGTTACGGCCTCGAAGGCACACTCACCGACGCGCAAAGCCGGACGATCATCGAACAATCCATTCTGCCTTCGTTCCGCAGCGGCGACTTCAACGCCGGCATTCTCAACGGCACGCAAGCAATCATCCAGGTTCTGGGAGGCAATCCGCTTGCGGCCGAGTCCCAATCGCAGCCGGTTGCCAATTCGGCGGAGGTTCCGTGGGGGTTTCTCATCCTCTGGTGCCTGTTCTTCTTTGGGCCGTGGGGAATTTTCATTTTCAATTGGCTGCGCCATCACAATGACCCGGTCTGGCAGGCGCAACATCGACTTGCGCTCGTCAGTCAGCGCGGCAGCGGCGGATGGTCGGGCGGATCTTCGAGCTGGGGCGGAGGAGGAGGCGGCGGGGGATTCTCCGGTGGCGGTGGATCTTTCGGCGGCGGCGGCGCGTCCGGGAGTTGGTGACGAAGTTGAATCCGCTCACGACGATCGAGCGCGAGCGCATTGACGCCGCGATGAAAACTGCCGGCGCTCGGACCAGCGCCGACTTCGCGCTGATAATCGTTCCGGTGAGCGACCGCTACACGCTCTATCCTCTGCTGTGGTCCGCGATCATCGCGCTTTCGGTGACGGGCATCGTCGCCCTGCTCCGCCCGGGCTACTCGATTCAAACCGGCTTCATCATCGACAGCGCACTCTTCATTGCACTGGCTCTTGCGTTCGACTGGATGCCGATTCGCATGTGGCTGGTGCCGGCCGAAGTGAAGCGCTCGCATGCGCGCCAACTGGCGCATCGCGAATTTGCCGTCCGCATCGTGGCGCCGGGGACGCGTCGCACCGGCGTGATGTTCTTCGTTTCCGTTGGCGAGCGCTACGCGGAAATCCTGGCCGATCGCGATACTCACGCGCATGCGCCTGACGCTATCTGGAATAAAATCGTCGACCGATTCCTCGACGCAGTGAAGGCCGGCCGCCTTGCCGACGGCGTCGTCGATGCGGTCGAGGCCTGCGGCGCCATCCTCGAGGAACATCACCCGCCGCCCGTATCATAATCCTTGACGCGGCGCGTCTACCCGCGCTAATGCGCAGCTATGCAAACGATACACGCTGCCGACGTTGAATGGGGCGAGGTTTCGGGCCATCGCTCGGGTGGAATCGACTTCAAGCGCCTGCTGCAAGGAACGCTCGGCGCGCCCGACAATTTCGAGCTGAGCATCGTGCGAACGGCGGGCGACTACTTCACGCCGCGCCATCGCCACAACTTCGACCAGGTCCGTCTCTGCCTCGAAGGTGCGATGAACTATGCGCCCGGCAAGGACCTCAAGGCCGGCACGGTCGGCTATTTTCCCGAGGGGACATTTTACGGACCGCAATCCGACACCAGCACGTCAATCGTGCTCTTGCTGCAGATGGGCGGGTCGGCCGGCTACGGCTTCATGAGCTATCAGCAGTTGAACGCGGGCTACCAGAAATTGTCCGACCTCGGTCGCTTCGACGGCGGCGTCTTCACGCGCTCCACTCCCGACGGCCGCGTGACGCGCAAAGACGGCTACGAGGCGATCTGGGAGCACATCAACGGTCGCGCCGTCGAATATCCGCCGCCGCGTTACGAGGAGCCAATCGTGATTCATCCCGACGGCTTCGGATGGATAGCGACGCGCGATCCCGGCTTCGAGCTGAAGCATATGGCCACCTTCGGCGAGCGCGCCGTGAACATCGGCGAGATACGCGCCACCCGGGGCTCGCGTCACAAAGTCGACCGGCATCGCGCGCCGGAGTTGCTGTTCGTCGAGCGCGGCGCGATTCGCGACGTCACTTCCGGCGAGGTGCTCGATACTCACTCGGCCTTCCGTGTCGATCCCGCCGACACGGGCCGCGAGCTCGAAGTCGTGGAAGACTGCCTGTTGTTCTTCGTCCAGCTGCCGAAGTTCGACTCACAAACCGCGGCCGCCGCCGCTTGACCGCTGGAGGCCTTCACGATGGCATCGACGACCGCATTACCGCGCGCGCACGGCGCCCGCACTTCGAAGAGTCGTGACAAGAAGCCGGCTGGATTTCATCAGTCGTGGTACGCGATCGCGCGCTCGGACGAAGTCGGCATGGGCGAAGTGATCGGGCGGGATTTCCTCGACGGCCGCGCGATCGCCTATCGCGGCGAGAACGGACAGGCAGTCGTGATGAATGCCTACTGCCGCCATCTCGGCGCCGACCTCAGCATGGGCAAGGTCTTCGGCAACGACATCCGCTGCGCGTTCCATCATTGGCAGTACGGGCCCGACGGCGCGTGCACGAAAATTCCGGCGTCGGAAAAAATCCCGAAGGCCGCCAGGATGTTCAAATATCCCACCGTCGAAAAGTGGGGGCTGATCTGGGCGTTCAACGGCGCGACACCGCTGTTCGACGTGCCCGAATTTGTCGATTACGCCGAGCCGGATCTCGACCTCCGCACGGCCGAGGCCTTCGATCTGCCGGTCGAGCCGTGGGTGCCGTTCACCAACTCGATGGACTTTCAGCATCTGCGCGTGCTGCATGGGCTCAAGATCGAATGCGACCCCGACGCGATCGACGTCGGCGACTATCGCATCCAGTACGACGTGCGCTTCGAGGATCCCAACCTCGGCGTCTTCGATCAGCGCATCCGCGTGACCGGCACCAACACCATCGCGCTCGCTGGACGCCTCAATGGCATGGCGATTCTCTCGATGGCGACCGGTACGCCGACGCCCGATGGCCGCACTCACGGATGGTCCGTCACGGCGACGCCGAAAGCTGAGGGCAGCGACGCCGAGCGCGAGCAGCGGCTCCAAATCGGCGAAGCATTCTTCAAGCGCCTCATCGATGAAGACACGCCTATCATGCAGACCATCCGCTTTCACGACGGCCTGCTAATAGACGCCGACCGCGCGCTCGCGCGCTTTCTGCAATACGTGCGGCGCTTCCCCACCGCGCGCCCCGTCGCTGACTGAATGCAGCGGGGGCTGATATGAGCGCGTCGACTCGTTTTGCATTTGGGGCAATTCTGCTCGCGCTAATGGTCGCTTCGACCTCGTACGCAGCGGCGAAATGTCCGAACCGGTTCTTCAAAAAAGTTTCAGTCAAAGGCTTCGGCGACACCCAGCCGAACGCTCAAACGGCCTACGACAACGACATGGCCAAGAAGATCGCGGCGGCGAAGCCGGACTGCGACAAGCTCGAATGCGAAGACAGCGACACCGAGGCCTGCACTTTTCTGCACACGGAGAAAAAGAAGGCTGTCTGCACGCAACAGGGGGCAGGTTGGAAATGCACCGGATGGATGCGTCCCGGATGCTTCTGCCAGGAACCGGACGAAGAGATCAAATGACGGCGCGCGTGTAGCCCGTCAACTCAAAGGAGAAAAATCATGGCGCGGCTGACCGGCAAGGTAGCGTTAATCGTCGGGGGCGGTGCGGACGGACCGGCGAAAGCAGGTGACAAGCTCTCGATCGGCAACGGCCGCGCCACCGCGATAATGTGCGCGCGCGAAGGCGCCGCCGTGATGGTCGCCGATCGCTCGCTCGAACTCGCGCAGCAGACCGCCACTGCAATCCGCGGCGAAGGCGGCCGCGCCGACGCGGTCGCCGCCGACGTCAGCGTCGAGGATCAATGCCGCGGCGCAGTCGAAGCCACCATCCGCGCATTTTCGACGCTTCATCTGCTCGTCAACAACGTCGGCATCGCGATTGGCGGCAACCTGCTGAAGACCTCGACCGAGCAGTTCGACAAGATGCTCGCGGTCAACCTCCGCAGCCACTTCCTGATGATGCGCTATGCGGTGCCGGAGATCGCGAAAGCCGGCGGTGGCGCGATCGTCAACGTGTCATCGCTGGCCGCGATGCGCTCCAACTCGCAGATTTCCTACGAGGCGACCAAGGCCGCGCTGCTCGGGCTTTCGCGCTCGGCCGCCGTCTCGCACGCGCGCGACAACATCCGCGTCAACACGATTCTGCCCGGGCTGATCGATTCCTCGATGGTGCGCCGCCTCGTCGGCGATCGCGAGAGCACGGTCGCGCCGCGAATCCCGATGCGCCGTCAAGGCACGCCGTGGGAAATCGCCAACGCAATCGTCTTTCTCCTTTCCGATGAGGCGTCCTACATCACCGGCACCGAATTGATCGTCGACGGCGGCCTCGCCGCCCGATGAACATGTGAAATTTTTCTCTCACGCCGGTAGGCTCGCACAGGAAAACCGCGGTGAAGAAGCGCTGGCACCTCAGCAAATCCTCGCGCGCCACAACTTTTTGCGCGTCTCTCCTACTTCTTTTGTTGTGCTTGTTCGTGACCACCGCAGCGGCAGGCGACTCGACCGGGAGCAAGGCTGACATCGAGCGCGGAACGAAGACACCCAAAGTTGATTTCAGTGGAAACAGGGCCTTCAGTTCCGAAAAGTTGCTGGAGGTATTGTTGAGCAGAAGGCCGAGATGGTTCACGAAGTCCGGCAGTCTGAATCCGAAGTTCGCTTATGAAGCGAGCGACGATCTAACGGCCTTTTACTACGACAGTGGATATTTGGAAGCTGAGGTCGATAGGCCACAGACCACCTCGGCCGATCGGCCAATGATCTCAATCTATGAGGGTCAACTATACCGATTTGGATCGATTACGATCGAAGGGCAATTGAGGTTTCCGCAGCGAGATGTTCAGTCGCAGTTGAGAATACGGAGCGGGCAGCCCGCCTCGGCAACTACCTTGGAGCACGACGTTTATGCGCTAGCCGACTTCTATTCGGATCGGGGTTTCGCGTACGTAAACATAGATCCGAGGACGGAATTAGATTCCAAGCGCCATCTCCTGAACGTCAGGTTTTTAATCAACCCCGGTGATGAGATTCGAATCGACCAAATCATGGTAAGTGGAAACACGAGAACGCCGGAGCGGGTTATCCGAGCGGCGCTGCTAATTCATGAACACGAACTGTACTCGGCGCACGCTCTCCAAGAATCGAAGGCTCGGTTGGATGAACTGGGACTGTTCAGTGACACTCACATAACGACGGAGTTTTCACCCAAGCCGGACGAGATCAACGTGCGAGTGACTATTGTCGAAAAATCTAAAGTCTGAGACACGTGTCTCGATGCTCGTATCTATACTCCACGGATCGAATGGCTCTCAGTCATGAGGTGAATCGTGCGTAACGTGAAAGTTGGCTATCAGCTCGATTTCCGCAATCCTCCCCATTCGGCGCTTTCGTTTCGAGAACTTTATAACGAATCGCTGGCGCAGGTTGAGGCGGCCGAGCAGCTCGGCTTCGATTCCATTTGGCTCACCGAACATCACTTCACCGACGACGGTTATTTGCCCGCGCTGATGCCCGCCGCTGCCGCTATTGCAGCGCGAACGACGCGAGTCACCATCGGCACCTACGTCCTGCTCGCGCCGTTTTGGCATCCACTCAAGCTGGCCGAGGACGCAGCCTTCGTCGACGTGATCTCGGGCGGCCGGCTGCGGCTCGGGATTGGGCTCGGTTACCGCGCCGAGGAATTCGAGGGCTTCGGCATACCGCGCGCGGAGCGACTTGGCCGCACGCTGGAGACGATCGAGATTCTCAAGCAGGCGTGGACCGGAGAGCGATTCAGTTTCGAGGGCAAGTATTTCCAATTACCCAACGTGCGCGTGCTGCCGCGGCCAGTGAGCCAGCCGCATCCTGAGTTGCTATGGGGAGCGGGCGCTGCGAAATCAATCCGCCGCGCGGCTGCACTCGATCTTGGATTCGCATGCGTCGGCGGCCGGCGGGAAATAGGCATCTACCTCGAAGCGCTCAAAGCCGCCGGCAAGGACGCCGCGCACTACAGCATCGTCAACAGCCGCGTCGTTTACATCGCCGACAGCGAGGAGGAGGCGTGGCGCGACACGCGTGAGGCGCTGATGTACCAGGCCGAGCTTTACGGCAAATGGCTCTCGGCGGCGGCCGGCACGACCGACCAGAGCAAGCTGCTGATTCGCCCCGACCCGGAGCGCCTCAGGCGCACCAGCGTGCTAGGAACGGCTGCAGAAGTCAGCGCGCGGCTGCAAGAAATCCTCGCGACGACGCCGATGACTGAGCTTATTGTCGTGACGCAGTTACCGGGGCTCGATCCGAGGTTGGCGCGGCGCTCGCTCGATCGATTCGGCACCGAAGTTCTACCCAGCCTCAGATAACTTTGCGTGCCAAAAAAGAAAACCCCCGGAGTTACCCGGGGGCCTTCGGACTCTCAACTTAGCGGTCGCCTACATTGCAGGAACGAGGATGGCGGCGCCGTGGTCGTAGGTCACGGACCACTTGACGTTAGCCGTGTTCGCTCCCGGGTAGGTCGAATAAGCCCATAGGCTCATGAAGTCGCCTTGGGCGAACACCTGGCTACCCGTCAGGTCGCTACATGCCGTCTGCGGTCCGGTGATGATGCAGGTAAGGCCGCAGTCCCCGGGGAAGGCGTTACCGTCGCACAGAAAGAACACAAACGAACTGGGCAGCCCATTGTTCATCTGAGTTCCGGGATCATTGTCCACGTCGACGAACAAACGCTCCGCAGTGCCGGCCTCGGACATCGGCACTTCGGGCGTCACTGACTCATCGGCGCCATTGCCGGGTCCCAGTATCAGGATCGTGCCCGGGCTGCCGACGCTGTTGTCTCCGGACAGCGCAATGCTGAATGCTCCGCCAGTCTGGTTACCCAACGTGCCGAGCGTGCCGCCGGTGAAGACCGAGATATTCGGCTCGGCGATACCGGGTGCGCCAGTCGCCCCGGTTGGTCCGGTAACACCAGTCACCCCGGTGTCACCGATGACTCCGGTCGGGCCCATGAATCCTATTGGACCCGTTGGTCCGGTCGGACCCTCAACGCCCTCCGGGCCCTGAGGTCCTGCAGCTCCCTGTGCTCCCGGCGGGCCCTGCAAGCCCATCAGGCCAGCCGGTCCCTGCTCGCCCGGGATTCCGGGGTTTCC
>Ga0210391_10005928_pt1 | contig 10048 bp, 8 predicted proteins | sample IncBWC12OmetaG_FD_160573 | JGI IMG/M metagenome (GOLD analysis project Ga0210391, IMG submission 160573) | Forest soil microbial communities from Barre Woods Harvard Forest LTER site, Petersham, Massachusetts, United States - Inc-BW-C-12-O ...
GCAAGCCAGATCCACCGCTTTCCAGCGTATCCAGCAGTTCGCCGTCTGCAACTACGGCTACTTTCCCCATGGCCGCAAGGCTCCCGAAATGGTCACCCCCCCACCCACAGCCCACCCGCTCTCAGGCAACGAACTCAGCACCGCAACCCACGACCACCTCACCCACCTCGACATCCTCTGCAACGAATGCGAACAACGTTTCGGCACCACCCAATTCGCCGCCCACAACGTCCTCGGCCCGCTCAACGTCAACCAGTGGCGCCGATTCCAGTTAGCCCACGGCCGCCATCATCTCAAACAAATCGCTGCCATCCGCCAAGCCAACAAACTCTGACGATCGCCGATCAAGCTTCAATTTCAGCCGCGCTATCTTCCTCCAACAGATCATCCTCCACCCGCAGATATCGCCGCATATAGCGCAAAGGCTCCTCAGCAGCTGCCAGCTCCTTCAAGTGATACAGCCACGCGTCCTCCCGGGCACTGCGCCGCGTATATCCCTTTCGTTTCACCGTGCCGATCGTTCCATCCTTCATCCTTCGCGTAAACGTCTGCATCGGAACCTGAAACGTCATCACCTCGCCCGGCTTCCAGAACGTCGAGGCGAACTCATGCGAGAAGAGCAGGGCATAGTACCGCCGCTGCAAAGCCAGCGTCTCCACCGCCTGCCGCGCGTTCTCCCACGGCAGCCCCAGTTTCGTCACATACCATTTGCGAAACTCGAATCCATTGTTCCGTGCTTGTCCAATCAGAAGCAGTAGCAGTTCAACCCGTGTCATAAAATCCGTTCACCTAAGCGAAAGTCGAGCAACCAAAGGGTATAGTCTCCCGCCGAATGCGTCCAATGGATTGTGCCCGTCCCACAGGAAGTATCATCTTGTTAAAAGTCCTGTAGCCGTGCAGAAACAATTTCCTCGCGAGCCCTGGAGAAGAACCATAAAACGCTGCGTCAAAATCCTCCTCCCCTTCGTCCTCGCCCTCTCGTTGACCTTTACCGCCAACGCCCAGACCTACGACCCCGCCGTCCACACCGACCCCATCAATCTCCTTCCCGAACTACGCGAGGCGCGCGACCACTTCTACATCCTCGACTTCGACGGAGCCCTCGCCAGCTTCGAAACCCTTCAGAAGGCCCATCCACAAAGCGTCATCGCCTCCGGTTACATCCTCATGACGCTCATCTTCCGCGAGCTATACCGTCAGGACCTCCTCGACACCACTTACTACGCGCACGACTCCTTCCTGACCAACAAGCGCCCTGTCAACGTTCCCCAGCCCATCCGCGATCGCATCGAATCCGTAACAAACTCCGCCATCGCTTTAGCCGACCAGCAGATCAAGGCCAATCCCAACGACGCCAACGCCTACTTCGCCCGCGGTTACGCTCGCGGCATGCACGCCGCCTTCATCACCCTTGTCGACCACAGCTACGTCGCCGCAGCCCGCCAGGGCCTCGCATCCCGCAACGACAGCGAGCAGGCCCTCCGCATTGATCCCAACTATGCCGATGCCAAGATGGCCGTCGGCATCCAACAGTTCGCCGTCGCCAGCCTCCCCCGCTTCATTCGCATCATGGTCGGCATCGCCGGTGTAGGCGGCAACAAGGAAAAAGGCCTCGCCCTCCTCCGAGACTCCGCCGCCCACGGTATAGTCACACCCATCGAGTCCCGCACCGCGCTCTCCCTCTTCCTACGCCACGACGGCCGCTATCAGGAAGCCATCGTCGTCCAGAAGGGCCTCGCCGACCAGTACCCGCACGACTATATCTTCTGCCTCGAGGTTGCCAACCTCACCAAGGACTCCGGCAACGGCCCCGGAGCCATCGCCCTCTATCAGGCCGTCCTCTCCGACGCCCAAAAACCCGGCTACTTCGTCGAACCCCGCCTCCACATGGCCTACTGGGGCCTCGCCGACACCCAGCGCGGCCAAAACCAGATCGCCGAAGCCGCCCAGAACTACCTCAACGCCGCCTCCGAGCCCTCCTGCTCCGACTGGCTCCGCCGCCGAGCCCAGCTCAACGCAGGCCAGATGTTCGACCTCCTCCACCAGCGCGACAAAGCCGTCCAGCAATACCAACTAGCCTCCGCTGCAGGAGGCGACCAATCCCAATCCGACGCAGCCCACCGCTACCTCAAAACCCCCTACACCGGAAAATAGCCACTTCGCAAAAACCGAAGCAGAAAACCCGGACTAGCGGACATTGACTCGTGGAATACTGGCCCGATGATGTCCATCAAAAGTCTCAAGGCATCTCACATCCTTACGGCAGCACTATTGATAGCAGCCGCCGTCTTCTTCGTGCGATCGCGATACCCCCAAACAAACTCAAGCGTCCTCGACGCCAATGGCGCTGCCCACATCACTCGCGTCATCCCTGTTCCAACTACCATCAGTCCCGAGGCGCAAGCCTCCCTGCGCCGTCACTATTCCGACAACGCATCGACACTCGCGGATCGCCGCACTCGGACCGATACCTGGCAGATCGGTGCAGGGAAGTCCTCTCGTGCGGCCTATCCCGTCAACATCGAATCCCTCACAATCGCCGGAGTTCCCGTTCGCAACATCACTCCAATCGATCCTTCGCCGCATCCCGACTCGGTCCTCATCAATCTCCACGGCGGAGGCTTCACCTCCGACTCCGGTTCCTTCACAGAGTCCATCCCCATCGCCAACCTCACCCGCATGCGAGTCGTCTCTGTTCTCTACCGTCTCGCACCGGAACATCCCTTTCCCGCAGCTGTTGACGACGCGATCGCCGTGTATCGCGAACTACTCAAGGCCTATGGACCTCAGCATATCGGCATCTATGGAACATCGGCCGGTGCCATTCTCACAGCCGAGGTCGTAGTTCGCCTCCGCCAACTCAACCTGCCAATGCCCGCGGCCTTAGGTGTCTTTTCAGGGATGGGCGACTTCAGCCGCACAGCAGATTCCATATCCATGTACAACCTGAATGGTCTCACCGGCTCACTTCCTCTTCCCGACGACAAACCCCACGACAGCGAATACGTCGGCAGCGCCAACCGAAAAGATCCCGTCCTCTCGCCCGTCTACGCAGACCTGAGCGGAATGCCTCCCACACTCTTTATCACCAGCACACGCGACCTGCTGCTCAGCGGTACCACCATCCTCCATCGCCGGTTTCTCTCAAGCGGCGTGGACGCCCGCCTCGTCGTCTTCGAAGCACTTCCTCACGCCTTCTGGAACGACATAAGCCTCCCCGAGACCAAAGAGGCCTACACCATCATGTCGAATTTCTTCGTTCAACAACTGACAAGATAACTGTTTGTGCAAGGGCGAGTCCTTGCCCTAAGAAATCTCACCCTCTCTCCTTGACAAACTAGGAGAGCACCTTCACAATTCTCCTAGACCACCAAGGAGAGACCTTTGCCCAAACAAGTCGACCTCATGCAGGGAACCCTCGAGATGCTTATCCTCAAAGCCGTCTCCCTCGGCAAACTCCACGGCTATGGAGTCCTCCTCCGCATCCAGCAGATCAGCGGCGAGCAGCTCGTCATCCAGCAGGGCTCTCTGTATCCCGCGCTCTACCGCCTCGAACATGAAGGCGCCATCAAAAGCGAATGGGGAGAAAGCGAGAACAATCGCCGCGCCAAATACTACTCCCTCACTCCCGCGGGCCGTAGACAACTGGTCGCCGAAGCAGAAAAGTGGAATCGCATGACCGGCATCATCGGCACCATCCTCAACTTGACCGAGGTCGAATCATGATCGCCCGCCTGAAATCTCGCCTGACCTCCTGGCTCCGTTCCAGCCTTGGCCGCCGCCGCCTCGAAGAAAACATGGAAGCCGAAGTCCAGTTCCACATCGACGCCCGCGCCGCCGATTTCATGCGCAACGGCCTCACCCCCGAAGAAGCAAAACGCCGCGCACGCCTCGAGTTCGGCTCCATCGCCTCTCACAAAGACGGCATGCGCACCTCCCTTGGCCTTCGCTGGGCAGACGACCTCTGGTGCGACCTCCGCTACGCCGCCCGCATCCTCCGCAAGAGCCCGGGCTTCACCGCCATTGCCGTTGGCTCGCTCGCCCTCGCCATCGGAGCCAACACCACCATCTTCTCCATCGCCAACGAAATGCTCTACGAACGCCTCGGCGTCCCCCATCCCGAACAACTCCGTCTCTTTACCCTCGTCGGTGACAACAACGTCGCCGTCCACTCCTCCTGGGGAGACTGGAATCACCTGCCCGGCGGAAGAATCCGCTTCGACTCTTTTACCTATCCCATCTACCAGCAGCTTCGCAAAGACAATCGCGTCCTTCAGGATATCTTCGCCTTTAAAGACATCGGTCGCGCCAATATCACCGTCGACGGCAACGCTCAGGCTGTCCAACTCGAACTCGTCTCGGGAAACTTCTACGAGCAGATGCAGGTCATCCCCACTCTCGGTCGCGCAATCCTCGCCTCCGATGACGGCGCGCCCGGCACTGGAGCAGTCGCCGTCATCAGCGAAGGATTCTGGCAGCGCAGCTTTGGACGCTCCCCCAACGTGATCGGCAAAGTTATCAACGTCAACACCATCCCTGTCACCATCATCGGCGTCAATCCTCGCGGCTTCACCGGAGCCAAAAGCGTCCAGAGTTCACCCGAACTATTCATGCCTCTCTCAATGATCCCGCTGCTTCATGCCGATATCGGTCGCGACGGTCCCATCTTGTCGAGCACAAAATTGTTCTGGGTCCAGTTGATGGCCCGCACGAGGCCTGAAATCCCCGTCGCCCAGGCTCAGATTGCCCTCAACCTCGCCGTAACCGCAGCCATCCGCGCTACGATGACGGTCAAAAAAGACGACACCATGCCGGAGCTAACCCTTAGCGATGGCAGCCGAGGCCTCAACTTCACCGCACGTGAATTCGCGAAGCCCCTCTACGTCCTGCTCGCGCTCGTCGGATTTGTCCTCCTCCTCGCATGCGCCAACATCGCCAATCTCATGCTCGCCCGAGCCTCCGCCCGTCAACGCGAGATGAGCGTCCGCCTCGCCCTTGGAGCGGGCCGCTCCAGAATCCTTCGACAAGTCCTCACCGAAAGCCTAATGATCTCTGTCATGGGCGGCTTCTTCGGAATCTTTCTCTACTTCATGGGGCGCTCTTCCATCCCGAAGCTCTTCATCAACGCATGGGAGCAACCAGATCTCGTCCTGCCCTTCCACTGGCGCGTCTACGCCTTCACCGCTGCGGTAACCATGCTCACCGGAATCCTCTTCGGTCTCGCTCCCGCTTGGTCCTCCACCAAAGCCGAAATCGGCACAGCCCTTAAGGAAGCTGGCAAGACTGCAACCAAACATCGCAAAGCCTGGAGCGGCAAGGCCATCGTCGCCTTCCAGGTTGCTCTCTCCACCATGCTCGTCGTCGGCTCCGCGCTCTTCATCCGCACGCTCATCAATCTCAGTTCCATCGACCCCGGCTTCCGCGCCGATCACCTTCTCCTCTTCGATATCCAGCCGCCCAGCAAGCAATATCCCGCGCCGAAGGACGTCGCCCTCCACGCGCAGCTTGAGCAGGCTCTGCGAACTGTTCCCGGCGTCCAGTCCGTCACCCTCATCGACAATCCTCTCGTCGCCAACGACATGTCGAACTCCGACTTCATCATCGAGGGGGCTCCCAAGGTCGAACACAAACGCGGAGACAACAGCGGAAACGCAGACATGGCTCAAGTCGGCCACGACTTCCTTTCCGTCATGGGTATCCCCATCGTTGCCGGACGCGGATTCACTCCTCAGGACGCCAACTCTCCGCAGCGGGTCGCGGTCGTCAATCAAGCGCTCGTCCGCCAGTTCTTCCCCCATGACAATTCCAACGACAATCCCATCGGCAAGCGCTTCTCCCTCGACGACCGCCCCGAAAAACAGCAGTGGATCGAGATCGTAGGCATCGTCGGCGATACTCGTTACTCCAGTCTCAAAGAAGAGCCGCCGCCCATTCACTTCGATCTCTACAATCAACTCCCCGAGATCGGAGGCGTCACCTACATCGTTCGCACCCAGATGCCTCCCGAAGCCATCACACCCTCCCTCCGCGCCACTGTCCAGCGCATCGATCGCGATCTCCCGTTGATGGACATCCGCACCCAGCAGCAACAAATCGACGCCACCACCCAGCAGGAGCGCATGTTTGCCTCACTCACCGCAGGCTTCGGAGTCCTCGCTCTCGCTCTCGCCTGCGTCGGCATCTACGGCATCATGGCCTACACGGTCTCGCAACGCACCAACGAGATCGGCATCCGCCTCGCCCTCGGCGCCGAACGCTCACAAGTCCGCACCATGATCCTCAGCGAAGCCAGCCGCCTCACCATCCTCGGCGTCCTCTCCGGGCTAGCCGCAGCCTTCGCTCTCGCCCAACTCGTCAAATCCATGCTCTACGGCCTCACCGCCACCGATCCCACATCCTTCGCCGCCGCAGCCCTTCTTCTACTCGCCATAGCTCTCCTCGCCGCCTGGATCCCCGCCCTCCGTGCCTCACGCGTAGAGCCCATGGAAGCCCTCCGCCACGAATAGCCACGCTATACACAAATCGAGCCTCGCGGCAGCGCAAAAAAATCGCCAACGCAAGGCTCGACGGTATTAGTCCGCCAGGGTGTAGTTGATCGTGATCGTAGTCTTCACCACAGTCGGATCCCCATTCAGCAAAAACGGTTTCCACCGCCATTGACTCACCGCATCCACCGCGCTCTGGTCATAGTCCGCACGCAGACTCTTCTTCACCCGCACAGTCTCTGGCACCCCATCCTTACCCACCACAACAAACAAAACCACCGCACCATTCACCGTATCCTTGTTCGCCTTCGCATCCGCCGGATACACAGGCATGACCTTCGACACAATCGACCCCTCCATCACCCCCGGAGCCACCGACAGCGCATTCGGAGCCGCACTCTTCCCCTTCGCATCATTGCTCTGCACGGTTGCTGCCGACACCTCCATCCGTAAAGCCATCGCTGAAACACAAGTCACCGCACCAATTGCCGCGCAAGCCACAGCAATCGCAACTCGCCGCAAGCCACTCACTCGCACATCCCGCCGTGTCAGATTCATAATTCTCCTTTCAAAAATGTTGGCATCGAAGATCCCGATGGCGTGAAGAACCCTGACCGGCGCACGATCAGACAGCATCGACGCCAACCGCAATAAGCACCGCAGATATCTCTCCCGTCCCGCAACCGCCTCCGCCGCCATCCGGTCGCAGACCATCTCCCGGCTCTCCGCCACCCGCAGCCGCGTCAGCCAAAGCAGCGGATGATAATTCACCGGCAGCGAGACCATCTCATACACCAAGTTCTTCGCAAAATCCCGTCGCCGCATATGCGCAAACTCATGCGCCACCAGTGCCTCAAATTCTCTTTCCTCTAAGCCCGTCAGAAAATCCGGAGGTACCAGCAACACCTGCCTCGCCACTCCAACCGTCACCGGCCCCGCAATCATCGGCGACACCTCAACCGCCCCATCGCCTCTCTCCAACCCAAAGAACCTCCGGCAACGCTCCCAAGCGTCAGCTATGTCACCCGTCAACGCAGCCGGTTCTCCCGACCGCCCCATCAAACCCGTTCGCCAAAACCCCCAACCCAATCGCCCCACAAAATAGAGCAAGCACCCCGCATAAATCGCCACTGCCGCCGTCAGCACAATCGCCGGAAGCCGCAAGACGCCTGCACCCACACTCGAACCCGTCCCAATCACAACATTTACTGCGTCGCCGACAACGCTTTCACGTCGCCATGGCAAGATCCCTCTCACCCAACCGGCCAGCCTCGGCGGATCAAGCCGAAGCGCAGGCAAAGCTGCTTCCGACAACAGCGCAACTACCCATATCCAGTGCTCGATTTGCGGCCCCGCACGCCGCGTCATCCGGGCCGCAGCGCAGGCTGCCGCACACACCATCGGAACCTGCCACAAAGAATTCAGCGCATACTGCAACACCCACAGTTCGAGCATCTTCATTCGCCACCGCCTTCCTCTTCCAGCCGCTTCGTCAACTCCGCAATCTTCTTGGCATCAATCTGCTTGCTCTTAATCAAGCTCATCACTAACTCCTCGCTCGATCCGCCAAACATGCGATCCACCAGGTCGCGCACCGCATGGCTCGAAGCCTTCGCCTCCGTCACCACAGCGCTATACTCAAACGCGCGTCCCCTCAGCCGCCGCTTCAGCTTGCCTTTCTTCTCCAGAATGTTCAGCATCGTCTGCACCGTCGTATAAGCCAGCCGCTGCTCCAACCCCTCCTGCACAGCCCCCACATTGCTCGGCCCCAGCCTCCAGATCACCTGCATGATCTGAAGTTCCAACCCTGTCAGCTTCTCTTTCTCCCGCTTCGCCATCGATCAACCTCCTAAACAATTAGGACTATAGGCTGGGACCTTGCAATTTGTCAACTAAAACCTTAGGACCTGGCGTAGGCGAGAAACTAGCTCGTCCTCCCTCCGGAACGAACAACCCCAGCCACACGTATCTCCTTGTGGCAAAATAGAATCGTCCGGAGAATCCGCCCATGTACTGCACGCAATGCGGTAAGCAACTCGACCCAACCTCCCGCTTCTGCTCCGCCTGTGGAGCCACCTTCTCTACCGCGCCCCCGCCCGGCGCATACCCCGCTCCCGGCCAGCTCACCCGCCCGCGCAACAACCGGGTCATCGCCGGAGTCTGCGCCGGCCTCTCCCTCCACTATGGCTGGGACCTCACCCTCGTCCGCGTCCTCACCGCCCTTCTCGCCCTCTTCACCGGCGTAGGCGCCGTAGCCTATCTCATCGCTTGGCTCATCATCCCGGAAGCCCCTTACACCCTCCCCGCAAAGAGCTGAGTTTTGCCTAAAACAATCGCTAGCAATCCCCGCCCCTTCGCCTACCGCAATCGCATTCTCCACTGTGACGGAGCCAGCGTGGCCACCCTCGCCGAAAAATACGGCACACCCCTCTACGTCTACTCGGCAGATCAAATCACCCACCGCTTCCAACTCTTTCAGCAAGCGTTCGCCGCGCGCCCCCACACCATCTGTTACGCCGTCAAAGCCAACTCTTCCCTCGCCATCCTCCGCCTCTTAGCCCATCACGGAGCAGGCTTCGACATTGTCTCCGGCGGCGAACTAGAGCGCGTCCGCAAAGCCCACGCAGCCGCCCTCAAAAAGGTGGTCTTCTCCGGAGTAGGTAAACAAATCTGGGAGATCGACCTCGCCCTCCGCGCCAACATCCTCCTCTTCAACGTCGAGTCTGAAGCAGAACTCCACCTCCTCGCCGCCCGCGCCGCAGCCCTCGGCAAAATTGCCCGCTTCGCCCTCCGCGTCAACCCCGACGTCTTCGCCGAAACCCATCCCTACATCTCCACCGGCCTCAGCGAGCACAAATTCGGCATCGACATCAAAGCCGCCCGCGCCATCTACCGTGCCGCAAAAAAATACAAAAGCCTCGACCCCGCCGGAGTCTCCGTCCACATCGGCTCCCAGATCCGCAAAGTCGATCCCTTCGCCGCCGCCCTCGCCCGCGTCACAGCCCTCATCGCCGACCTGCGCAAAGACGGCCACAACATCCGCTACGTAGACGCCGGCGGAGGTCTCGGCATCGACTACGGCGCCCACGCGTTCGACCCCGACAAGCAGGTAGAAAAATACGCCGCAGCCTTAGCGGAAGGCCTCGCCAGCGAACCCGCGCATCTCCTCCTCGAGCCCGGCCGCTTCATCGTAGCCCAGGCCGGAGCCCTCCTCACCCGAGTCCTCTACGTCAAGAAAAACGGCAGCAAGACCTTCGTCATCACCGACGCCGCCATGAACGACCTCATCCGTCCAGCCCTCTACCACGCCCACCACGAGATCATCCCCGCAAAGCAACCAGCAGGGAAATCCTCGCTCACAGCAGACGTAGTAGGCCCCGTCTGCGAATCCGGCGACTTCTTCGCCCGAGACCGCGAGCTTCCCGCGATCAAGCCCAACGACCTCGTAGTCCTTCTCGACGCCGGAGCCTACGGAATGTCCCAGACTTCGAACTACAACACACGCACCCGCCCAGCCGAAGTCCTCGTAGAAGGCAAATCCGCAAAACTAATCCGCCGTCGCG
>Ga0210391_10005931_pt1 | contig 10046 bp, 6 predicted proteins | sample IncBWC12OmetaG_FD_160573 | JGI IMG/M metagenome (GOLD analysis project Ga0210391, IMG submission 160573) | Forest soil microbial communities from Barre Woods Harvard Forest LTER site, Petersham, Massachusetts, United States - Inc-BW-C-12-O ...
GCGGTACTCAATCAGAACCTAGCCAGGGCAGTGTTCCGTTCGATTCACACTTGTAAGCGATTTTAGCCTTTGAGACTCCAGCGGTTAGACTTTGTTCTGGGTGTTGCATCGACCTATTGAGACCACCGCGTTAATCAGGAGCTAGGTGACTGATAGGCTTAGTTGCCTCAGCACCGATGTCCCGCCCGGCTCGCGTTCCTTTACGATTGCATTAAGGGAACAAATCCGAACGCCCCGCAGTCCAAAGAGAGATGAACGTCTCCATAGGTGGCCGAATTGGTGTTTGCCTGATTCTAGGTGGCATTGGGCTGTTTTACTGCTCGATTCGCTGGTTGGCTCCGCACCCAGATGTCTCATTAGAGATGCCCGTGTCACTCTCGCCTGGGCATGTCATCACGGGCAATTTCAGCGTGAATCCGGACACGATCTACTACATCGATATCAAACTTGATAAAACCTCGCACGTTCACGCTAACTGTGAACCGCGTTCTGTGCTGAACACGCGATGGGTCTTGTCCAGCGAGGGGGAAGCACAGGAGGGCGGGAGCCCGTGGGAGGATACGGGCCTGACGATTGCTGCCCTGTATGGCGAAGGAAAAAAAAGGTATACGTTCGATGCAGAGGTCTTGCCAGGCGCAAGTTGCCTGAACGACCGCAACCCAAGATTGAAAGTACAGACCCACCCTGGTCCCAGCGACTTGTACGTGGCTTTAACCTGGCTCTCGATTTTGCCTGTAGGTCTAGGATTTGTACTGCTGTCGCGTCCATACTTCGGCCGGCAGTTCAGCATAGCCGAAGGAGTGCGCATATTTCCGGACATGGTCTTACGTAATGTTCTGCCGGTCAAGAAACACGCGCCGCTGCGTTTAATTCACGAGCCACCACACTGGCCGCTGTTTTGCGTCGCCATTCTGTCGTTTCTGATTTTTGTCTTTATGAGTTTTGGCCCGCTCGGGTCCAAGGGCCTGTTCATTACTTTGAAAAACCGCGACGCGGTCGCTTGGGAGAAGAGTCCCTGGCCGGTCGCGCTTGAGGTATACGTGCGCGCACCGGCGCGTTTCTTCATAAATGGGCAAGAGGTCTCGTGGAACGACGTACATGCCAGACTAATTGAGCAATTGAGCCGCCGCGCCGAATGGACCGTCTATTTCGAGGCAGAGCCCGATGTACCTTTCATGCACGCCGCCAATGCCATAGATATGATTCAGTCTTGTAGAGCGAAATTCGTCTGGATTACCCCGAAGATGCGTGAAGATTGGCAGCAAAAATCTAAGGAGTCCAAACCGTTGAGACGCTAAGGTCAAACTAATTTTGCAGTCAGTGCCTGGTAAGTCGGGTGGTCTCAATAGGTCGACGCAACACCCAGAACAAAGTCTAACCGCTGGAGTCTCAAAGGCTAAAATCGCTTACAAGTGTGGAATCGAACGGAACACTGCCCTGGCTAGATTCTGATTGAGTACCGCCCGACAGATCGCTTCTCTCGGGGAAGTGCTGTTGGATCAGGGTATTAGAAAGTGTTGCGACGACCAGTTGAGCTGACAGCGTTAATCAGGAGTTTACTGCAAAAAGTCAGGGAAGTGGACTGCTAGTTCGTCGCAAGCAATGCGAATGGAGCAGGGTTCCTCCGCTTAGCGGCCATAACTACTCGGTTGTTTACAGACAGGCAACAGGAAAACGGGCAGCGCTTACGTGCCTTTCTCTACGCGCTATGCTTGGTAAATGGTTGGGAGAGTTTCCCTCATATTCGGTGTACTGGTCCTCTCGCACGGCGTGTTGCTGGCCGTGCCACATGTCTTGGCGCAAACCCAGCCCGATCCGACAGCAAAGTCCGCCAAGGCACCTTTTCCCAAACTGTCAGTTAGCTCCGACATCGTGGTGGCGGACATCAACGGGAATTCCGCTCAGGACGTAACACTCCACTACTCGATTGATGGCGACCTCTCGCAAGTGGATAAAGCGTGGGTCGAGATCGCCGATGGCCCTCACGGAAAAGTCATATTTGCCCGGCCAGTTCCAATACAGTCCGCTGGCGAAGTCATTTGGCCGCAAGGCCAGCCAATGGATGCCACGCCAAACGACATTTCCTTTCAAGTTTTCAACCCCGACGGCGGAGTCAGTTCTCCGGTAGAAGCCCAAGCCGAATATCCATTGCCCGCTGACGATCCAACTCCAATCCTCTCCTCCATTACTCCCAGGCGTGTGGTAAAGGGATCGAAGGGTACCTCGATTGTGCTTCTCGGAAGAAATTTTGTCCCCAACGCCATAGTCACGTTCAGCAGGGATGGAGTCAACAACGACGCCAAACTCAAGCCTCGCTTCATCAGCTCGCATCGTCTGATTCTGCTGCTGCCAGCGGGCCTTACCGTCCAAGAAGCTAATTGGCAGGTCGAAGTTCTTGAAAATGACGTTTCCAACTCCTACCCGCCAGTTGCGCTTCGCATCGTCCCGCCAGGATTGCCGCCAGCGCCCAAGCTTACCTCGATATCGCCGAGTCAGCTTCCTTCCAGTAGGGAACCAACGGACAAATGGATCATGCTTCTAGGCGAAAACTTTCAAAAGGGTGATACGAAGGTCATGACCGGCAGCATTCCAGATGAACTCGATACGAAATTTGTCTCTGCGCATCGGATGCTGGCGTTAGTTCCCGCGTGGTGGTTGTCGGGACCGTCGCGCATGGACATTCACCTCGAATCGGCGCTTGATTCGGACTTGGCGTCGCGGACCTTGCCGCTTACAGTTCTAAATACAGTGGGAGATGTATCGCCGGGTCCGATTCCACCGGTTCTCAATTCAGTGAATGACGGTCGCGTCGTAATGCCAACGAGTAGAGAAGCTCGGCCGGCCACCGTAATGCTCCTGGGAAGCAACTTCCGTCCCGAAGCTCAGGTGACCGCGACCGTCGACGGAGACGCCCGCGCGTTGAAAACCGTGTTTGTGTCGTCGCGTGAATTGCGGGTCGTAGTGCCGACAGACTTGTGGTCGCTTCGCTTCTTCGTTATGACTTTCCTCATCAATACGAAGCCCGCGACTCCCACCGCTTCCGGAAAGACACTCACGGCCGTCGTGAGCCTTCACTAGCAAACCTCTAAACTGGGGATCTGTGTCCATGCATCTCGCTAGGTCCCGATTAGTCGTGTCAGCTCAACTGGTCGACGCAACACTCTCTAGTAGCCTGATCCAGCATCACTTCCCCGAGAAAATCGATCTCTCGGGCGGTACTCAATCAGAATCTAGCCAGGGCAGTGTTCCGTTCGATTCAACACTTGTAAGCGTTTTTGGCCTTTGAGACTCCAGCAGTTAGACTTTATTCTGAGTGTTGCGTCGACCTATTGAGACCACCCGTCTAACCGGACAAGTGCCAGCCGTGGAGTTCCGGTTCTGACTCAAATCGATCCGAAGCCACGCTTAGTTGTTGGGTTTTTCGGGGGCGGGGTCGGAGGTAGTCGGGGGCTTGGGTTGGTTGATGGTAGAGAGGGTTTGGACGTTGAAGCGTTTGTAGTCGGAGTAGCGCGTCACTGCGTTGACGTTGAAGCCTTTCATTAGGAGGACGCGGACGCCGACGTGGGCTTCTTCGTAGGTGGGGAGCCAGACTTCGTTGTTGAAATAGGATTGCTCGAAGACGAAGCTGGTGCCTTTTTGGAGATTGGCGAGGAGGCCGCCGGCGACGCGGAAGTCGCCGACGAAATAGGCTTCGAGGCGGGCGACTTCGTGAGCGTGCTCGTCGACCCAAATGACGCCGGCGAGTTCGTGGACGATTTTCTCGACCATTTTGTGAGGCTGGAATTCGGGATTGGGCTCGAAGTCGAAGACGAGGACGTCCTGGCCGCGGAAGCGTTCGCGGCGCGGATTGACGAACTGAGCAGCGCGGAGGAAGGTTTCGATGTCCACGTCATCGTCGTCCTTGTCTTTCTTTCCTTCTTCTTTTGCTTTTTCGTCCTTGGTCTCTTTTTTGGCTTCGCGTTTTTGAATTTCGGCGATTTCTTTTTGGGTTTTCTCGTTTTCCTTCTTTTGTTCTTCTTCGCTAAGGGGCTTGTTGTCTTTTTTGACGAGAGTCGAGACTTCGTCGCCATTTAAATAGAAGAAGGTGTATTCGCTCACTTCGGTCTTTTTGACTTTTCCGTCTTTTTCGAAATCGGTTTCTTCCTCGACGCGCGTGCCGGCATAGTTCTCGCGGATCTTGTCCGCGGCTTTCTGATTTTCGTCGATTTCCTTGAAAAGAGCTTTGAGGTCGGGGAGCTTCACCTGGGATTTTATGGGGAAGTCGAACGTGCGTTCGCCGATGGTTTCGTTGATCACGGCGCGGGTGATGTTGATGGAGTAGATGTCGGGGCCGCGATGAAGCTCGATTTTATAGGGGAGCTTGACGCCGTCGATGCTGCGGTAATCGTCGTAGAAAATTTCCTGGTCGAGGCCGGCGACGGGAGCGGATTCCTTGACGAGGAGATGGGATTGCGGATCGAAGTAGAGTTCGCGGCGGATATTGGCGGTGGTGGTGAGTTCGAGCTGGAGAGCGTCTTTGCCGCGGACTTGGGCATGACCGATAAAGGCAATGGCGAGCTTGTGCGTTTTGAGATTGAGGAGGCGGGAGTTGTAGTAGAGCGAGGCGGCTTCGAGTTGCTGGCCTTGCTGGCCGAGAAGGGTGGAGAGTTCGCCGCTGGGGGATTGGTGCCAGGCAGATTTGCCGTTGTAGGCTTCAATGAGAGGTTTATCGCCGAGGACGAATTCGGAGTAGTAGCGGTTGGGGACTTTGAGGCTGAAGGTGTAGGTGGAGGGCTTGCCGTCAGCGGGATTGTTGAAGGCGCCTTCGAGGGTTTCGGTTTGAATTTTGGAGAGGGCTTTGCTGCCGCCGGAGGCTTTGACGTAATCGGAGACGATTTTGGCGGGATCCTGAGCTTGCGCGTGAAGAAGCGGGCAGGCGAGCAAAAGCGCCAGCAAGATGGATTTTGTCGGGCCGAGCATGGGGACCTCTCTTACTTGTAGACGTGGTTGGATGCGGAAAATTACGACCGTGGGCGAAAATTTACCTGGGGGCGCAGCCCTTCGAAGCTCCCTTCGTACCTCAGGGCAAGCAGGGTAAACATGCTGCGCCACTACAAGTGGCGGGCATACGAAAAGCGGCAGCAGAGCTGCCGCACTCCATGGGGCTACTCGTAGCGCAGGGCGACCAACGGGTCGACTTGGGTTGCGCGGCGGGCTGGGAAATAGGAGGCCGCGATCGCGACCGTCGTCAGCAGAACGGAAACACCAACAAAGGTGAGGGGATCGTAGGCGCTGATGCCGAACAGGAAACTTTGCAGGAGGCGCGTCAGTGCGAGGGCGGCGAGGAGACCAATTCCCACACCGACCAGGGCAAGCCGCAACGCTTCGCCAACGATGATGCGGAACACGTCTTGCGGCTGGGCGCCCATCGTGACGCGGACGCCGATTTCGCTGGTGCGCTGCGTCACGGTGTAGGACATGACGCCGTAGACGCCGACTCCTGAGAGGACCAGAGCAAGCATGGCGAAGATTCCGATGAGCCAGGCGCGGAAACGCGGCTGAGCTACCGTGGTGGCCATGTTTTGCTCCATCGTGCGCACTTTTACCAGCGGTTGATTGGGATCAATCTCCGCGAGCGCGCTGCGAAGCGCTGCTGTCTGAAGCGCGGGATCGCCTGCCGTGCGCATCACGACGGAAAGTTGAAAGACCGGAAGAATCAAATCCGCTTGGCGGTAGGGCAAGTACATTTCCGATTGCGGATCGATGCCGAGACCGGGTAGAACGTCGCCAACGACGCCAACGATTTCCATCGTTGGGACATCTTGCTCGGCGGTTGCTCCGAGTTGGAGGCGCCTGCCGATGGGATTTTCATTTGGGAAAAAAGTGGTGACCATCGTCTTATTAATGATGACGACCGCAGGCGAGTGGTCATTATCGGCAGGCGTGAAGAGACGGCCTTGCAAAAGCGGGACGCCGAGCGTTTCGAGGTAGTTGGGCGTGATGGTGCGGTAGCCGGCGGCGATGAACTCTTTGGGAGATTTCGGCGGATGTCCGGTGATATTGAAGTGGATGATGCTGCCGCCGCCGCTGACGGGAAGGAAGGATGCCGCGGCCGCAGAGCGGACGCCAGGAAGCGTTCTGGCGCGTTCGACCAGGCGATCGAAGAATTGGTAGCGGTCTTCCGGCTTGGCATAGGCCGTGAGCGAAAGCGGAACATCGGCGACGAAGAGATGATCAGGCTGAAAGCCCGGAGGGACTTCCTGGAGCCGGGAAAAACTGCGCAAGAGTAAGCCGGAGCCGACGAGAAGCAAAAGCGCGAGCGCGATTTCCATGGCGACCAGCGCGCCGCGAAGGCGATGCTGGCCGGGACCGGAGGTCGAGCCGCGCGAACCTTCGTTGAGAGCTTCGCGCAAGTCCAATTTGGCGGTGCGCAATGCCGGGACAATGCCGAAGATCAAGCCGGTAAGCAGCGCGACGGCGGCGGTGAAAGAGAGCACGCCGGGATCGAGGCCGATGGGAGCGCCTTGCGGGACACTACCGGCAGCAACTTTCAGAAGCGGGCCGATCGAAGCCCAGGCGATGAATATGCCAAGAATGCCTCCCGCCAGCGAGAGCATGACGCTTTCGGTCAAGAGCTGGCGGATGACGCGGGCACGGCCCGCGCCCAGGGCGGTGCGGATGGCGACTTCTCTGCCGCGCGAGGCTGAGCGCGCGAGTAAGAGATTCGCGACGTTAACGCAAGCGATAAGCAAGACAAAACTGACAGCACCGAGCAAAAGCAGAAGCGCGGGGCGCGAGTTCTGAACAATCTGATCCTGCAGGCCAACGACGTTGGCGCTGGTGCCGGTGTTGTAAAGAGGATATTGCTGCTCGAGGCGTTTGGTGACGCCGATCATTTCGGTGTTGGCTTGCTCTTTGGAGACGCCGGGTTTGAGACGACCGAGAGCGAGGATGCCTGGATGCCAGTTGCGATCTTGCGGGAGCGTGGCGGCCCAGGGAGCGAAAGGCAGAAAAACGTCGGCGGACTGGAAGACCTGGAAACCCGCGGGGAGAATGCCGACGACTGTGTAGGGGCGACTGTCGAGATTGATGGGCTTGCCGAGGATTTCCGTGGAGCCGCCGAAGCGCCGCTGCCAAAGGCCGTAACTGAGAAGAACGACCGGTGTGCCGCCGGCACGATCCTCTTCGGGAAGGAACGTACGGCCGACCTGGGCGTTGATGCCGAGCATGGAGAAAAGACCGGCGGTGGCCATCTGGACATTCAGGCGTTCGGGTTCGCCCACACCGGTGAGAGTGATCGCGCCGGAACGGACGGCTTGCATGCGTTCGAAAGAGTTGGATTGATCGCGCCAGTCGCAGAAGTTTTCGTAAGAGGTACTGACCACGGGGAAAGAGCTTTTTTCCGCGATCAGAACGAGGCGGGCTGGGTCTCGAAAAGGGAGCGGGCGGAGGAGTACGCCGTTTACGACGCTGAAGATGGCGGTGTTCGCGCCGATCCCGAGAGCGAGCGTGAGCACGGCAATCGCCGTGAAGCCGGGGCTTTTTGCCAAGAGGCGGAAGGCGAAGCGAATGTCTTGCATCAGTCTGAACATAGGTTCCCCTGCCTGAGGCACAAATCTACGCCACTTCATCAGACGGATGCTATGAGCAATCGTTACCAGAGTTGGCGCGAGGCACCGTAATGCAGACGCATCAATTCGCGGCGGCGGCTTTTGGTCGATTTAGATACTTTTCGTAGAGCCGCTGATGGCGGTTATCCAGCGAGGTCTGCTGGCCTTTGATGAAAAGGAACTTCACGTCGGTCGTTATTTCGAGTGGATCGCCGTTGGTGACGATGATGTTTGCGAGTTTTCCGGTTTCCAGTGTGCCGACTTGGTCGGCTACGCCAAAAATCTCGGCTGGATATATCGTGACGGCTTTCAGGGCTTCGTCGTAGGGAAGACCGTAAGCGACGGCGTTCGCGGCTTGCTGGCCGAGGCGTCGCGCGAAGGAATTGTCAAAGCTGCCGAGCGCGAATTTCACGCCGGCTGCCGCGAGTTCCGCGGGCTGGGAGAGGAGACGATCGTACGCGTCATCTTCGTCAATCGTGAGGGTTAGGGTAGGCCTCAGGATCACGGGGATTCCCTTGGAGCGGAGCAGATCCTTTATCTTGTACGCTTCTGCGCCACCTGCGAGAATCATCTTTAGCTTTTGCTTGTCGCAGAATTCGATGGCGTTGCGGATGTCGCGCGCACGATCGGCGAAGACAAGCACAGGCAACTGGCCGCGGATGACCGGAGCCATCGCTTCCAGTTTCAAATCGCGTTGATAATCCGCGGGGCCGCCGTGGCCCATGGCTTGCGCGTAGTGCCGGGCGCGATCGAGATAATCTGCCAGCTCGTTAACTTGTTTCTCGTAGTCTTGTTTGGCTTCGGTGAACGGTTTGTTCTTTATGGAGAATGTAGTGAAATCGAAGGAGCGCGTCTCAATATCGGGCCAGCTTATGACCATGGCGACGCTTCTCTTGATGAGCATGTCGTTGATGGTCCATCCGGCGAGATTAATCGCAGAGGCTTGGCCGCCAATGACGCCGCTCGATCCACGCGTGTCAAAGCCGCCGCTGTCCGGAACGGCGAGGACTTCGGTGATTCCCGAGGCGCGTGTCACAGGGATGTGTTCGCTCGATGGGAAGACCGCCGTCGCCGCGACGACGTCTGGGTTGTAAGCGCCCGTTTCGGTTGTATCGACAGTGGCGTTTACGGCGGAAATTTCGCTCATGCCCATTTGCGTGATCGGATCGAAGAGGCCGGGATAAATCTGTAAGCCCTTCGCGTCGATCACTTGGGCGCCTGCGGGAACTTCCACATTGGCGCCGACCGCGGCGATTTTGCCATCACGAATGACGAGCGTGCCATTCTCGATGGGCGCGCCTACCAGTGTGAAGATTTTCGCATGTGTTAGCGCGACAACAGACGGCGGTTGCGATTGAGCGGAGACGTTCAAAGATAGAATGCAAACCGCCGCTGTTACTGTCACGAAGCGCAGAATTCTTTTTGTGCTCTTCACAGAGCACCTCCGGAAACAGCGTCCGCTTGCGGCGGCTTGGGCTTGTCCTCGTTTTTCTTTTCGTCTGGTTTGGCGCCGGGCTTTTTGCCAATTTCAATGGTGGCGTCCGGCTTTTTCTCGCCGGCCTTCTTTTCCTTTTCCATCAGCGCTTTCTTTTCTTTTTCGAGGGCCGGGCGATCGGCGATATCGCGTTTGCGATCGAAATACACGCGGCCATCAATCAGCGTTTGTTGGACGACGGCATAGGCACTGAGCGGATCGTGATTGTAGACGACCAGGTCGGCGTCTTTGCCAACGTCGATCGAGCCCACGCGCTTGTCGATGCCGAGCTGTATCGCGGGATTCAGCGTGACGAGTTTGATCGCTTCGTCGTGCGAGAGTCCGCCATACTTTATGGTCTTCGCGGCTTCCTGATTGAGGTGCGTGGCCTCTTCCGCGTCATCGGAATTGATGGAAACGATTACGCCGCGGCGGGTCATGATCGCCGCGTTATAAGGAATCGCGTCATAGGCTTCTACTTTATAGGCCCACCAATCGCTGAACGTGGACGCGCCGGTTCCCGCGGCGGCGATTTCGTCGGCTACTTTGTAGCCTTCCAGAACGTGCTGGAGGGTGCGAATCTTGAAGCCGAATTCCTTCGCGACGCGAAGCAGCATCAGAATTTCGTCTTCGCGATAGCAATGTGCATGAACGTAGCGCTTGCCTTCGAGAACCTCCACGAGTGGATCGAGGCGAAGATCTCGGCGCGGCGGAATCGCGCTTTTATCGCCGGCAGCGACGCGCTTGTCGTAGTCCTCCCAAGTCTTTTTGTAGTCGCGCGCCTCGACGAACGCGGTTCGTATCGTCTCTTCAACGCCCATGCGGGTGGTGGGATAACGCGGAGTCACTCCTGGAAGGCTGAAGTTGGAGCGCTTGGGATTTTCGCCGAGCGCGAACTTGATGCCGGGAACCGCGCCCTCGAACGGGAGCTTCGAGGCTGGCAGCCCCCAGCGGAGCTTGATGACCACGGTCTGGCCGCCGAT
>Ga0210391_10005932_pt1 | contig 10045 bp, 6 predicted proteins | sample IncBWC12OmetaG_FD_160573 | JGI IMG/M metagenome (GOLD analysis project Ga0210391, IMG submission 160573) | Forest soil microbial communities from Barre Woods Harvard Forest LTER site, Petersham, Massachusetts, United States - Inc-BW-C-12-O ...
CGATTGTGATTGGGCGCGGAGTGCCTTGGCAGACGGCCTTGGGCGTGGTGTTTTTGTCGGGGCTTTTGTTCCTGCTGCTGACGCTGACGAACGTGCGCGAGCATATCGTGAATGGGATTCCGGATTGTTTGAAGCATGGGACGGCGGCGGGGATTGGGTTGTTCATCGCGTTTGTGGGATTGCGGAACGCGAAGATTATTGTGGCGAATCCGGCGACGTTTGTGGCGTTTGGAAAAACTTCGGATCCGGAGGTGCTGCTGGCGGCTGCCGGCGTGATATTGATTGCGATTTTGATGATCCGGCGCGTGGGCAGTGCGATTTTGCTGGGCATCGTGGCAATCGCGCTGGCGGGGATTCCACTGGGGCTTGACCACTGGCCCGCGCAGTTATTTTCCTGGCCGCATCCTGCGGGGACGTTTTTGAAATTGGATTTGCGCTCGGCTGCGCGGCTGGGCCTGGGCGAATTGATCTTTGTGTTTTTCTTTGTGGATTTGTTCGATAACGTCGGTACTTTGGTGGGCGTGTGCGAACAGGGCGGATTCCTGCGTGATGGGAAATTGCCGCGCGCGAGCAGGGCGTTGCTGGCGGATGCGTTTGGCACGATCGTGGGCGCGTTGACGGGGACGTCCACGGTGACGAGTTACATCGAGAGCGCCGCGGGCGTGGCAGCTGGTGCGCGGACGGGGCTGGGCAATCTGGTGATCGCGGGGCTGTTTGTCGTGGCGATGTTCTGCGCGCCGCTGGTGGCCGCGATTCCCACGTACGCGACCGCGCCTGCGCTGATTCTGGTGGGCGCGCTGATGTGCGGCTCGATTGCGAAAGTTCGCTGGGATGATTTCAGCGAGGCATTTCCCGCGTTCTTGACGCTGGTGGCGACGCCGCTGACGTTCAGCATCGCGACGGGATTGAGCCTGGGCCTGCTTTCTTTTACGTGCGTGAAGATTGGGGCGGGAAAATACCGGGACATCAGTCCACTGATATGGGTGCTATCGGGAATATTCCTGCTGCGATTTGCGTTTCTTGGTTCCGAATGATACGGGCGCGCGCGATTTCCCCTGACGGCCGCCGAAATACAGTGTAGAAAACAAACAATCGCTTTTCATCTGCTTCAAAGGCACGTTAAGCTCGCCACTTCCGAGCCTGAGGCTCGAGCACTCGAAAAATGAACCACGCTGCCGCCACACTCGCACAAAGCCACTGGATTCCCGTGGCGATTTTTCTGGCTACTTACATTTTGATCGCGGTGGAAAGCGGGCGTGGAAGCCATCTGGACCGCACCGCTGCGGCATTTTGCGGCGCGGTGGCGATGGTGCTGGTAGGCGCGGTGCCGCTGACAGAGGCGTACCAGACGATTGATTGGAACACGCTGATTTTTCTGCTGGGCATCATGATCCTGGTTGCACATTTTCAGATTTCGGGATTTTTCGATTGGATCGCGGTGCACGTGGCGGCGGTGGCACGAACGCGGTTTCAGTTGCTGGTGGTGCTGGTGTTCGCCACGGGAATTCTGGCGGCATTTTTCGTGAACGATACGATTTGCCTGATCTTCACTCCCATTGTGCTGGTGGTGACGCAAAGGCTGGAAGTTCCGCCAATTCCGTACGTGATCGCGGTGGCCACGTCCGCGAATATTGGCTCGGTGATGTCCGTGACGGGAAATCCGCAGAACGCGGTAATCGGCGTTTCAGCACATTTTTCGTTCCTGGGATTTTTGGCGCATCTGGCGCCTGTTTCGCTGGCGGGGATGGTGATCAACGTGGCGGTGCTGGCGCTTTTCTTTCATCGCGAAATTTTTCACCATCCATTGAAACGGCAGCCGCCATCACTGCCGGTGAAACTGGAGCGGGGCCTGCTGATTAAGTGCTGCATCGCGGCGGCGCTGGTGATCGTGCTGTGGATACTGGGCTATTCGTTTCCGCTGGTGGCCATTTCGGTGGGCGCGTTTATTTTGATCATCGGGCGAGTGAAGGCGCAAAACATTTATCAGCGGCTGGATTGGGAACTGCTGCTGTTTTTTGCGTCGCTATTCGTGGTGATCAAGGGGTTCGAGGCTTCGGGCGCGCTGGAACACCTGATCGGATATTTTCAGGCCGGGCTGCAGGGCGGAATGATTTCGCAATTATTTGCGGTGAGCGGGGTGATGCTGATTCTTTCGAACCTAGTGAGCAACCTGCCGGCAGTGCTGCTGTTTCGTCCGCTGGTGCCTGCGATTTCGAATACGCATTACATCTGGTTGGCGGTGGCCAGCACCAGCACGCTGGCCGGGAATGCAACGCCATTCAGTTCGGTGGCGAATTTGATTGTGCTGCAGCAGGCGGGCAAGAAAGTGAAGATTACGTTCTGGGAGTTCGCACGGGTGGGATTAATCGTGACGTTGATCACCACGCTGGCGGCGATTGCGATTTTGGCGATAGAGCATTGGTGGTTGCCGGGGACGTGAGTAAGGCAGACCCAACTGCGCCCGCCTGAAGGCGGCCGCTACAAAGGCGACAGCAAATTCAAAAGCTGGCGGTCTGAAGACCGCCGCTACAAAAGCTAATCAGCGCGAGAATTTGCAGAGGCGGGTGCGCGACCCGCCCCTGCTTTTTGAAATGTGATTGAGGATGGAGATTACTTCTTGGCGTGGGCGAAATTTTCTTCTACTTGCGCCCAGTTGATGGTGTTCCACCAGGCCTCGAGGTAATCGGGGCGGCGGTTCTGATACTTCAAGTAGTAGGCGTGTTCCCAGACGTCCACACCGAAGAAGGCTTTGCCGCCGTCCATAATGGGGTTGTCCTGATTCGCGGAGGACTCGATGACGAGTTTTCCGTCGCGGAAGAGAAGCCAGGCCCAGCCGGAGCCGAAGCGCTTGGCGCCCGCGTCGTTAATTTTGGCTTTGAAATCCGCGAAGCTGCCGAACGCGGAGCTGATGGCTTTGCCGAGTTCGCCGCCGGGTTCACCGCCGCCGCCTTTCTTCATGATCTTCCAGAACATGGAATGGTTCATGTGGCCACCGCCATTGTTGCGCACGGCGGGGCGAATCGCTTCCGGCACTTTGTTGATTTGCGCCAGCAATTCTTCGATGGAAAGCTTTTGCAGGTCGGCGTGGCCCTCGAGAGCTTTATTGAGGTTGGTGACGTAGGCGCCGTGGTGTTTGTCGTGATGGATTTCCATGGTTTTTGCGTCAATGTGGGGTTCCAGAGCGTCGAACGCGTACGGCAAAGGCGGAAGTGTGAAAGTCATCTGAGGAGCGGCTCCTTGTCCTGTAGAAGTTGCGGTCATAATGTACCTCCTGATTTGTTAATCCTGCCCCATAATTATACGCGCCTGCCGGGGGAGAGGGGTACGGGCAGCTGGAAATATTGGATGAGGAGAGGGAGTCGAGGATGCCATCCGTCGAACATGTGGAAAAACATTTCACCGCGACTGCCGCGGTGCGCGACATTGTTATTGGAATGTCGGATGGGTTGACTGTGCCGTTTGCGCTGGCTGCTGGATTGACGGGAGCGGTGGCGTCCACTGGGATCGTGGTGACGGCGGGGCTGGCTGAGATTGCGGCTGGTTCGATTGCGATGGGATTGGGCGGGTATCTGGCTGCAAAGACGGATACGGAACATTACGCTTCGGAGCTTGACCGGGAATATCGCGAGACAGTGGAATTGCCGGAAATTGAAACGGAAGAAGTGGCGAAAGTGTTTCGCGATTATGGGTTGACGGAACAGCAGATGGCGCCGATTGTTTCGACGATTACAGCGAATCAAAAAAAGTGGGTGGATTTCATGATGCGGTTTGAGCTGGGATTGGAGCCGCCGGATCCGGCGCGGGCTACGCGGAGCGCGGCGACGATTGCGGCGTCTTACATTGCTGGAGGTTTAGTGCCGCTCGCGCCGTATATGATCATTCACCACGATCTGCATCTGGCGCTGATTTATTCAATTGTGGTTACGCTGCTAGCGCTTTTTGGATTTGGCGCGGTCAAAGGGCATTTCACCGGAGTGAAACCGTTGCGCGGTGGGATGCAGACGGTTTTGGTGGGCGGGTTGGCGGCGGCCGCGGCATTTGCGATTGCGCGATTGATTAGTTAGGGTTGGCGGCGCGAAAGTTGAGCAGCTGGCACGGCATGCCGTGCCTCTACGGCTCCGTACCGATGTTGACGCCGGGGCAAGCTGGGACGCGACCCTACCCCAGTGAGAAGTGCAGTTCGCAAACCACCCCTACTAATACAAACCAAATCGTCGCGCGGTATGTTGCGTTGCTACTGAGTTGCGGGCGCGGTTCCCAGATTGCCGAAGGGCCAGAGACCGAACGCTTTCAGGATACCGTCCTGGTGTTTTTCCACTAGCATCTGAGCGGTTTTTTCCTGGGGCCAGGGACCGGCGAGACGGTCGGGGCGGTCGGCGATCCAGAATGCGGCGAGAGCCATCACCGTGGCGTTGCGATCCAGAACATCGGCTTTTACTTTATCGAAAGTGTCCACGGCGGAGTGGTGCGTGTATTTGTAATCCGAAGTGTCCTGATTGAGGTTGATGGCGGGAAGGCCGGCGAGAGTGAATGGGCCGGTGTCGGTGCCGAATTCCACTTCATCGTCCACTTCCAGGTCGCCGAACGCCTGCAACGACGCAGCGAATTTCTGCACGGCGGGGATCAGGTCATCGCGGCCGCCGAGTTGAAAGCCGATCACCGCGCCTTGTCCGGCGTCCAGAATAAGCGCCGCGACGTAATTGGGCATTTCGCTCTGATGCGCCTTCACGTAGGCGAGCGAGCCGAGCAAACCTTCTTCTTCGCCGGTGAACAGGACGAAGCGAATGGTGCGTCGCGGTTTGAATCCTGATTTGATGATGGCTTCTGCCGCGCCAAGGGTTACCGCGGTACCGCAGCCATTGTCCGTGGTGCCGGAAGCGAGATCCCAGGAGTCCAGGTGCCCGCCAACAACAATTATTTGCTCGGGATTTTGCGTACCGCGAATTTCGCCGACGACGTTTGCGGAATCCACAGGTCCGTCGGTGGCGCGATTCTGCACATTGACTTTCAGGCGCACGAAGACGCCGCGATTCAGGTAGCGCTCGAGCTGTTCCTGGTCTTCGGCGGCCATGCTGACGACGGGAATGTCGTAGTAAGTATCGAAGCCGAGAGCGCCGGTGTGGGTGAGGTGCATGCCGACACTCTTGCGGCCGCCCTGGCCGCCGATGATGGCGATGGCACCGGCTTTATGAGCGGCGACCAGAAAATTGCCAAACTGGGCGAAAGCACTCATGCGATCTTTGGGCGGCTGGCCTTTCTGGACGATGAGCAGAATTTTTCCGCGCCAGTTGCCGGAATTATTTTTCAACTCGTCCTGCAGCTGGTAGCCATTCACAGCAACGAGGTCGGCCTCAGCGCCCGCGGGCGGCGTGGAACCAACCCAGCCGAGCGAATCAACCATCAATTTGCGGTGAATGGGCGCGACGAGTTCGGCTTCGGCGGAAATGCGCGTCCAGCCGCGCGAAATTTTCCAGGGTTCGGTGTGGACATTCTCCAGGCCGATCGCTTTCATTTTCACGACGGCCCAGGCGATGGCGCGAGCGGCGTCTGGCGAACCGGTAACGCGCGCGCCGATGTCGTCACTTAATTCCTCGAGGTCCTGGTAAGCATGCGACTCCATATCGCTGGCGCCGGCGATGGCGACCAGAGCTTTCAAGGTGCCGTCGTCAGCAGCAGCGGCGGGAGTTTGCTTGCGCTCACCGGGAGCGGAAATTGCGGGCCGCGCTGCTAGCAACAGGAAGGCTACGCTGCATACGAGCGCGAGGATTTTTCGAGTCATGCCAAAGCTCCTTTTTCTAATGTCGGGAAAATCCCGGGAAAGAAAAACCGGCGGCTGCGATGCGCCGCCACGTCTTGGTGGATCCCGTGATGGCGTACCAAGATACCTCAAACGGCGCAGAATACCAGAACCGCGCCTTTAGCCTGGTGGGTCAGTTTCCGATTACGCGACGAACCAGGACTTGTGAGTCTAGTTCGTGTTCCTGTCAGCCATACACCGAGCGCCAACGCTTCGATGCGTGGACTTGCTGCATGAGCCTGTCTTCTGTGCCACAATCCAGCAGTGAACCCCTTCAAATTCTCTGACTGGCCACCACCAAGAAGTTGGGAATGGCCTGCGGACTATCGCAGTGGCACCGGTTGGATTTTTGCGTTCACATTCCTGGCGAGCCTGGTGAACATTGTGCGCGAGATTCTTCACCCTCACTCGCGCACGCTTTTGCAAAACGTGCTCGTCGGACCGATGTTCCAGTGTGCGATGGCTGGCATGTGTGGAGTAGCTCTATGGGCTATCTGGAAGGATAAGTCCTGGGCGAGATCGTGGGCAGTCGCGGCAAGTTCTATGTATTTTCTAGAGTTCCTCAAACAATTCATAATTTCGTTGCGACCGGCCTGGGACTACCGCCTAAGTTCGCTGATTGTGGGAGTCGTCGGTGCGCTTGCTTTCTCGTGGCGTGAGGAACCGGCTAATGCTTCCCGTTCGGACCAGCCTAACGATTCGAAGCTGAGTGCCGTGAATCTAGCAGCCACACCGCACAGCCCGAAATGTCCGACTTGCGGCGTTGCAATAGGGTGCCTCCGAATCAAAATCGTCAATCCTTTTCCGTGTCCGCATTGCGGTCGCCTATTGATGGTTCCAAGAACCTATTTCAAGCGGCTCCGCTTCTTTTGCTACGTTTTAGCCGCTGCGGTCACAGTGACTATCGGCCTTAGATATTGGGCCACCGCACCCAGAACGGATGCGGGCGTGTGGCATACCTATTTGCTTTTGCTTTTTACGTTTTTTATTACGTTGCTACTGACGGCATTCCTCGGGGGCATTCTAGTCAAACTCATTTTCCCGCCAACGCTGGACGACTTCGAAGAATATTCAAAACAGGCTCACTACACCGCGCTTTGACCGCAAGCTGCAAAGAGTTCCTACATTCAACGTCGGCCCCGGTCGGCCAGGGCTCTGGCTAAGTCCTGATAAACGCCGTTATCGGAAACTGACCCACTACCGCGTTTGGACGAACGACGAACAAAATCGCACAGAGAACCCCAAACTCATTCTTTGCATCTATATAGCGAGGAAAGAATCGCGCTTCCCACGGGAATGGCGAGAACACTTATTTACGGATGTTACGTCAAATACCGTATTCGCTGTAGCGCCAACGTAGCGCTTCTCGCGATATAATCAAAGACCGACACAAGACGATATTAAGGAGAGACAGCCATGGAACGCAGTAGCTTCAGTATTCGCCGCTGGGTCGCCACCGTAGTGGTGATCGCGGCATTTGCGGGAGGAGCCCTCCTCTCGCAAGGATTCCGAGACTGGGCGGGTCACACCGTTCTGGGCTCGCCACGAGAGCCCATCGCCATCGCGCAAAACGCGCTGCCGGTAAGCTTGGGAAATTTCGCAAACGGATTTTCCGCGGTGATCAAGCCGGCGCTGCCGGCGGTCGTGAACATCCGCACCTCAAAAATGGTGAAGACGCAAGGAAATCAGATGTCGCCATTTTTCAACGATCCAACTTTCCGGCAGTTTTTCGGCGATCAGTTCGGCGGAGGCAAACCGCACCAGGAGCGCGAGCAGGCTCTGGGTTCGGGCGTGATTGTGACTCCGGACGGAACAATTCTGACGAACAATCACGTAATTGACGGCGCATCGGACATCAAAGTGCAACTGAGCGACAAGCGCGAATTCAAGGCGAAGCTGGTGGGCGCCGATCCGAAGACGGATATTGCAGTGTTGAAGATCGAAGCGAGCGGCTTGCCAACTCTTCCGCTGGGCGATTCTGCACAGCTCAACGTGGGAGATTTGATTTTCGCGATTGGCGATCCGTTCGGAATTGGCGAGACGGCCACGATGGGAATCGTGAGCGCGACGGGCCGCGGACAACTGGGAATTGAGGATTACGAGAACTTCATCCAGACCGATGCGGCGATCAATCCGGGAAATTCCGGCGGAGCGATGATTGATATCCACGGCAACCTGGTGGGCGTCAACACCGCGATTCTGTCGCACGGTTCGGGCGGCAACGAAGGCGTGGGTTTTGCAATACCGATGAGCATGGCCAAGCCGGTGATGGATCAGATTCTGGCGCACGGCAAGGTGGTGCGCGGATACCTGGGCGTGCATATCCAGGACCTGTCGCCGGAAATTGCCAAGGCTTTCAACTACAACATGAGCGGCGGCGCGTTGATTGGCGACGTTTCTCCAAACACGCCAGCATCGAAGGCCGGATTGCAGAAGGGCGATGTGATTGTGAAGCTCAACGGCCAGGCGGTGAGCGACTACGTGGACCTGCGGCTGCGAATTTCGCAGATGGCGCCGGGCACGTCGGTGAAGCTGGACGTATGGCGCGACGGAAAGACGCAGGACTACACAGTGGCGCTGGGTGAACTTCCGGAGAAAGCGGCAGCGGAAGATACCAGCAGCACCGACAGCAGCGGCGGACTCGAGGGAGTGGAAGTGGACGAACTGACTCCGGAGATTGCGCAGCAGCTTAATCTGGGCGCGGGAGTTCACGGCGTGGTAGTCACAGCCGTGGATCCTTCCAGCCCGGCTGCGGCGGCGCAGCCTCCGATTGGACGCGGCGATGTGATCCAGGAAATCAATCACAAGCCGATCCGAAACGTAAGCGATTACCGGCAGGCGATCGCCGGGGCAGGCAGTCAGCCAGTGTTGTTGCTGGTGAATCATGGCGGCGTGACGGGATATTCGGTCGTCCAGCCGCACTAAGCAGTAGCAGTTCGATGAAAAAAGTGTAAGTGCAGGGGGCATGGCCGGCCACGGTCATGCCCCTTGACTTACGTAACACTAACGAATAAAAGTCCGCAACTGATCCGCCCAGCCGGGTTAGATTGGTACATGGGAGCGTCCATGTGGGTGGAGTTTCCGCAACGTAACCATCGAAGGGCTAGCCTTCTAGGAACCCCTAGCACTTGGGTTATCGCTTTCAACACGACTGGGGGTAGAATAGTACTCGAGTCCTATTCTTCCCAGCCCCTCGTTCTAGTACTAATTGAGTGTCAGCCGCAATTTTGTCTCGACGCATCTTAATTTCTTGATCCAAGGATTCTGGTGATCGTTATGGCACGGAGTACAACAAATCGAGCTGTCTTCAATGCATCGCTGCTGCCAGAGGCGGAACCTCGCTGGGATCTGTTCAGCGCCGGGTTTGGGCTGCAGATCGCGGCGGTAACCGCGCTGGTGGTAATACCCCTGCTGCTGCCGCAAAAGCTTGATATTGTACAGCGTTATTGGACGACGCCGGTGGAAGCGCCGCCGATCGTAGCTTGGAAGCCGCAGCCGGTGCAGCCAGCACCGAAACCAGTTCCGGTGAAGCACGAAGTGGTGAAGGAAATGCCCAAACCAAAGCCGGAACCAGTGGTGGAATTGCCTAAACCGAAGATCTACACGCCGGTAGTGGCCGCGCCGATCGTCAAGAAGCCGGCTGTGCATAAGGATACGCCGCCGGACATGACCCAAGTGGCAAAAGCGTTCCCAGATCAGAATCCGCCGATGTCCATGGGCAGCTCAGCGATTCCCACATTGAGGAAGCCTCGCGAAGCCGTGCAGACGGGCGGATTCGGCGATCCCAATGGCGTGCCGGCAAACGGCAAGACGAACAAGGCCGCGAACATCAATGTTCAGGGCGCTTATGACATGCCGACAGGGCCTGGCACCGGCAACGGTACGGGAGGCGCGAAGGGAGCGAAGGGCGTAATCGCCAGCACCGGGTTTGGTAATGGTGTTGCAGTAGGAGGCCCCGGGGGCCCGCCACACGCGGCCGTGCAACAGGGCGGTTTCGGCGACGAGAATGTCGCAGTGGCAGCGCCGAAAGTTAGACAGACGGCAAACGTCGCAGCGAAAACAACACCGGTAGAGATTCTGTTCAAGCCGAAACCAGTTTACTCAGACGAGGCCAGGGTCAAGAAGATCGAAGGCGAGGTACTTTTGCAGGTGGTGTTCACGGCGTCGGGGGACGTCAAAGTTCAGCGGGTAGTGCAAGGGCTGGGGTACGGGCTGGAAGAGTCCGCGCAAGCGGCAGCCCGGCAGATA
>Ga0210391_10005934_pt1 | contig 10043 bp, 9 predicted proteins | sample IncBWC12OmetaG_FD_160573 | JGI IMG/M metagenome (GOLD analysis project Ga0210391, IMG submission 160573) | Forest soil microbial communities from Barre Woods Harvard Forest LTER site, Petersham, Massachusetts, United States - Inc-BW-C-12-O ...
GAATTCCGTTTTCGGATCTTCCGGTTCTTTCTCGATCTGGGCCACGCCGCCTAATGCGAACAGCGTTATGGCCTTGGTGGTGAGACCGCGGGTCCTCGCCACCAAGGCGTGCGACAGCTCGTGCGCGAGCAAGGTTGCAAAGAAAAGCAGAGCAGTCATCAAAGAGGTGGTCCAAATAACGGCCGGGCCCCAATCGGCATGAGTGGCCTGGAATTGCGACGAAAGAGACATGGTGATGAGCAGCGCGATCAGAAACCAACTGTAATGCAGGCCGACTGCGATTCCGAACACGCGGCCAAGCGGAATGCTGGATTTCATGTGCACGCCTCCGCAGATTAGATTACTACTGGGGGTGGTTGGTTGCGGGAGATCGGTCTCCTTGCTGACGCGCGGGGCTACTTTGTGGGTAGTTATTTTGCGGTTAATAGGCCGGAGCGTTCCAGGAGGGCGTTCGGATCCGGATCGCGCCCCATAAAGGTGCGATACAGCTCGGCTGGATCCTGGCTGTCGCCACGGGACAAAATGTTCTCGCGGAAGCGCGCGCCGACATCGCGGCTGAATATCCCACTGGTCTGGAACATGGTGAACGCATCGGCGTCCAACACCTCGGCCCATTTATAGGAATAATAGCCCGCGCCGTAACCAACCGGGCTGGCGAAGAGATGCGTGAAGCTGGCGATCATCCCGTAGTTACGGGGCAATCTGGCCGGCGAGAACGCCTGCAGGATGTCGCGTGCGTAAGCCAGAACATCCGGGTAAGATTGGGGTGAATATTCGCGATGAAGAGCGAGATCGACGAATCCGAATCCGAGCTGGCGCATTTGGGCGTTGGCGGCGCGGAAATTGCGCGCGCGCACCATCTTCTCGAACAGGTCCCGGGGAACTGGTTGGCCAGTCTCGAAGTGCCGCGCGAAAAGATCCAGAGCCTCGCGTTCCCAGCACCAGTTTTCCATGATCTGCGACGGCAGCTCGACGAAATCCCAAGCCACGTTCGCACCGGCGAGGCTGCGTACTTCCACCTGGCTGAGGCAGTGATGCAGCAGGTGCCCGAATTCGTGGAAAATGGTCTGGACCTCACGGTGTGTGAGCAGGGAAGGCCGATTCTCCCCCGGCGGAGTGAGATTGCCGCAAATGAGCCCGGCGTGCGGCTCGAAGCGATTGCCGAACGCGACTCCGGTAATAAAGGCGTCCATCCAGGCGCCGCCTCTTTTGGTTTCGCGCGGGAACCAGTCGGCGTAGAAGGCTCCGATCAAGGTGTTGTTGGCAGGACGGGTCTCGTCGTGAATCTGGTAGTACTTGACAGCGGGGTCCCACACCGGAACTCCAGGCTTCTCCACCACGCGAATTCCGTAGAGGCGTTGAACAATCTCGAACATTCCCTCCACTACGCTTTCTAGCGGGAAGTACGGGCGTAGCGCTTCTTCATCGAAGTCATAGAGCGCGGCGCGCTGTTTTTCGGCATAGTAGGCGATGTCCCACGGGGCCAATTCGGCGCGGCCGGCGAAACCGGCGAGCTCGGCATTTTCCTTTTCAAAATGCGCGTCGGTTTTCGTTTTCAGGTCGGCTAGAAACGCTTGGGCGCGAGCGCCGGTATGCGCCATACGGTCTTCCAATACCAGATCGGCGAAATCGCGATAGCCCAGCAGATTGGCCTTTTCGCGGCGCAATTCCAAGATCCGTTGGATGACCGGCCCATTGTCGCGTTCGCCTTCCAAGGCGCGATTGACGTAGGCTTCATAGACACTCTTGCGGATTTCGCCGTCGTCCAGGTAGGTCATCAAAGCGATGTAGCTGGGCGCCTGCAAAGTGAAGCGCCAGGCGGGCGCAGTGAGGCCTTTGGATCGAGCGCTGTCGCGCGCCATGGCGACGGCGCTTTCCGGTAACCCGGCCAGCTTCGGCTCAGCTGCGATCACTAACTCGAATTCATTGGTTGAATCGAGCACATTCTCCGAGAAGCGGATGGTCAGCTTGGAGAGTTCCACATCCAGAGCGGCGATGCGGGCTTTACCGGCGGCATCCAGTTCAGCGCCGTGGCGCCGGAAATTGTCGATGGTCTTTTCAAGGAATCGCTTGCGCGCGCCGGAGAGGCTTCGGGCTTCTTCGGTTTTTGAGTACGTCTGCACCGCCTGCCACAGCGATTCGTTAAGCGGGAGGGAGGAGTAGAACGCGCTCACCAGGGGTTGCACGGCATTATATGCGGCGCGCAGCGTGGGGGTGTAGCCACGGCTTCCAGGTGCCTGGCGATACCTACGGCATAATCCAGACGCTCCGTCAATGCGTCCAGGGGCTCCATGGTACTGCTGAAAGTGCGCGGTCCGGCATCGGACGTCAGGCCATCAAGCTGCGACTGCGCATCGCGCAGAAGTTCGGCCACGGCGGGCTCCACGTCTTCTGCGCGAATTTGATCGAAAGGGATTTCAAATTCAATCCGCAGGAGCGGATTTTTGGGGTTGACTGAAAGCATTTTGTAATGGGTCTCTATAATTCTATGACAATTTTTGTCCGGTTTCAGTAGCCCGCGCGTCAGCGAGGGGATGCTGGCGTAACCGAGCGCGGCGGGTTGGCAGGCGCAAGCGCCCGCCCCACGTTGGAACAAAACAGAGCCGTTCCCGCGTATCCTATGGGTGAGTGTCCTCCGAATACGCTATTGAGACTTCCGATTTGGCCAAGGTCTATCGCTCGATGTGGAAACGGCGCGAAGTGCGCGCCGTGGACGGAATCTCGCTGAAAGTTCCGCGCGGAACCACCTTTGGGCTGCTGGGACCAAACGGGGCGGGGAAGACCACTTTCGTCAAGATGCTGCTGTCGGCGGTGCACCCCACCCGAGGCAGCGCGCTGATCTTCGGCCGCGACGCGCGCCATCCGGAAGCGCGCCGTCCCATCGGCTACTTGCCGGAAAACCATCGCTTTCCCACCTACTTCACCGGTGCGGGGATGCTGGACTTTTACGCGTCGCTCTCCGGCGTGGAATCGCCACAACGGCGCAAGCTGATTCCGGAACTGCTGGAGCTGGTGGGCCTGGAACAATGGGGCAGCGTTCGTATCGGCAAATATTCCAAAGGCATGTTGCAGCGCCTGGGATTGGCGCAGGCGCTTATCCATTCGCCTTCGATGTTGATCCTGGACGAGCCCACCGATGGCGTGGACCCGGTGGGACGGAGGCAGATCCGCGACGTTCTCACGCGTTTTGAAGAGCAGGGCGTCACCATCTTTATCAACTCGCACCTGCTGGTGGAAGTAGAGCTTTTCTGCCGCGAGGTAGCGATTCTCGACAAAGGTAAAGTTGCGCTGAGCGGCAAAATGCACGATCTCACGGCAGGAAAGGGTTACCGGCTGACGGTTGCGGAGGCGCCCGAGGTTCTGGTGGAACAGTTGCGCGCCACGGCAACTTCCATGGCGTCCAGAAACGGATTCGTCGATTTCCAATTCGCTACGCGCCAATCGGCAAACGAAGCGGTGGATCTGTTACGGGCGGAACATTGCGAGATCGAGTCGCTGGCGCCAACCACCAGCACGCTGGAAGAAATCTTTGTCAGGACGGTAGCGAAATGAAGAATTCCATGACGGCCAGCATAGCTTTGATCCGCGACACCTTCCGCGAAGCGTTCGCACGGAAAATATTCTGGGGTTTGTTCGGGCTCTCCACGCTGATGATTCTGTTCTTTCTGTTCCTGCTGCGCATCGACCTGGTGGAAGGGGGCCTGGCGGCGGTAAAGATGTTCGGACAAACCATGAGCCCGGCCACCGATGTGGACCGGCTGGTGCGCGGCGTCTATGGCGGTATCGCGACATTTCTCTACACTTGGGGGATGTTTCTGGCGGTGTTCGCTTCAGCCGGATTGATTCCGAGCGTGCTGGAACCGGGACGCATCGAATTGCTGCTGTCCAAACCGGTCTCGCGCACGCATATTCTGCTGGGCCGCTACGTGGGCAATGTGCTGGTGGTTTCCTGCAACATAATTTACTTGGTGCTGGGCGTGTGGATTATCCTGGGCCTCAAAACCGGCATTTGGTCCCCGATGTTTCTGATCTCCATCGCCACCACGATATTCGCTTTCGCGGTGTTGTTGTCGGTGGTGATCCTGATTGGCGTGTTGTTCGAGAGCGCGGCGCTGGCCACCATGGTGGTGGCCGCCCTGATGATCATGAGCCTGGTTCTAGCGCAGATCAGTGTCATGCTGCGCCTGCTTTCTTCGGAGTGGTCCCGGCAGATTTGGCGGACGCTGTACTATACGCTGCCCAAGATGTATGACCTGGGCAAGATGACGCTGGACGCCATCCGTAGCCGGACGTTTGACGGATTCATGCCTATCTGGACCTCGGCCCTTTTCGCCGTGGTGGTGCTGGGCTGTTCTCTGGTGATCTTTGCGAGGCGGGATTTTTGATGCGTCCCTGCTGGGCGTTTGTCCTCGGTTTGGCCCTGGTGGGTTGCTCCGGGAAGAAGCCGGGGCCGGTACGCATTGACCCGGCGCTTGAAGCGCTCATTCCCGCCGATACCGTATTTGTTGTAGGCGGCAACATCGATGCGGTTCGGGAAACGCCGGTTTATCAGAAGCTGCTGAGCCGCGTGCCGCTCACTCAATTGGATGAGTTCACGCGAAAAACAGGAATCGATCCGCGGAAGGATCTTTCACAGATTCTTTCCTGTTCGAACGGCAAGAACGGCGTGCTGATGGTGCGCGGCAAATTCAAGATTCCCGATCTCGAGGCGCGCTTGCAGTCCCAGGGCGCTACTCGCTCCAGCTACAAGAACCATGACCTATTTGGATTTGAGCGGCTCTCGTTTCTCTTCTTGAACTCCTCCACGGGCATCGTGGGACGCGCCGCCGATCTACGTTCCATCATCGATCGAGGATCGCCAGGAGGATTGCCTCCGGCGCTGCGGGATTTGATGCGCACTATTCCGGCCAACGATCAAGTTTGGGCCGCGCTTACCGGCGGCCTGGAAAGCTTGAATCTGGCTGCGCCATCCGGCAGCAATATGGCGAATATTGTTAGCGCGTTGAAAACCGTGGAGACGGCAACCATCGGAATGGACCTTAGCAACGGCATCGGCTTGGCCGCCGCGGTGACGTGCAAGACCGATCGCGACGCCAAATTCGTGCACGACATGTTGAAGGGCGTGATTGGCATCGGCCGGCTCAACACTCCCGATAGTCATCCGGAGCTGTTGCAGCTTTACGACGGCATTCAGGTGACGCAGCAGCAGAACCATGCCGAAGTCACGGCGCAGATCTCAGCGGATTTGGCGGATCGATTTCTGGATTTGTGGCTGAAACGGTAAAAACTGGTTTCTGGTTCCTGGTTCGCGAGACCGGACCTAACTAGAAACCAGAAACGGGTTTTTATTCCAGCGGGCGGTACCAGATGTTGCGGTAGCGGACTGGGGTATCGCCGACTTTCTGATCGTAGTGATCCTGCAAGCGTAGCGGGCCCGTTTCGCAATCGTGTGCGTTGCTGCCACCGTACGTGACACCTTTGATGGTGACGTGATCCTGCACCAGCACGCCGTTATGCAACAGGGTCAGCGTGCCTGGCTCAGAGACCTTACCGTCTGATCCACACTTTGGCGCGTGAAAAACGATTTCGTAACTCTGCCACTGCTCTGGTGGCCGGCATACGTTCACCAGGGGGGCGTATTGCGAATACAAAGCTCCGCACGATCCATTGGCGTAGGTGGGGTTCTGATAAGAATCCAGCACCTGCACTTCATAACGGCCCTGCAGATAGACGCCGCTATTGCCACGTGCCTGGCTGTGGAATTTCGGCATGTAGGGAGTGGAGAATTCTACATGGATTTGAGCGCTGGCGAATTTGTGCTTGCTGAAAATGTCGCCGGTGCCGCTTTTGCAGATCAGGATGCCGTTCTCAACGCGCCACTTCGCGGGAGTTCCGTCCTCATGGATCCACTCGGACGCATCCTTCCCGGAGAAGAGCACGATGGCATCGGAGGGAGCTTCGCCCGGTTTACCGGGATCGACGACGCGCGGCTGCGGTCCGTCCTGAGCGCAGCAGAGCAGGGAACCTGCGAAGAAAATTGAAATGAATCGGATCATTTTATTTCTTGCCAACCGGGATGGCGTCGCCGAGGTTCATGGAGCCGCCGCCCTCACTGACGTAGTTGCGGTTCCAGGAAGGAATTTCAACATCCACGTCGCCCAGAACGACGCACTGGCAGCCGAGCCGCGAACGCAGCGTCAATCCCGCGGCCATATCCAGCCGATCGGCTTCGTCGTCGTCCATTTCAGACAGGTTTTCCATGCCGCTGTTGACGATGACGTGGCAGGTGGTGCAAGCGCAGTTACCTCCACACGCATGTTCCAGCTGGATGCCTTTGCTAAGAAAGATGTCGAGCAGGGATTCGGGCTTCCCGTGTTCGTGATAAGGAAGCTCGCCATGTTCAAACTCAATAGTCTTTCCGTCGACGGTAACCTTCGGCACTCTTTGATTATAGGGTGTTTCAGCAAGCACACCGCCGCGGCGCACTTCCAAGCGCCGCCGGCTGAGCCGCGACCGCAAGGGAGCGCTGAGAGAACGCCGCGGCAATCGGCACTGTTCTTTCGTGATCTATCTCCTCACATTCGCCTGTTACGGCACCAGGCTACATGGCGAGGAATCCGGCTCAGTAGATCCGAAGCGCAATGTTCCAGGACATAGACTATTGATCCAAACGCCGCACGAGCTTTATCCGCACAAGACAGAATGAGGCAGGACATCTATGAAATGGATGAGGCGCGGAGGCTTGCTGTGCTCGCCGCGGTACGGCAACACTGTGAATGCCGAAACTGGCTGCTGTTAGCCGTGCATGTGCGGACCAACCATGTGCATGTTGTCGTTGACGCGCCAGTTGCCCCCGAAAAGGCGCTGAATGAATTCAAGGCTTATGCGAGTCGGCATCTGAACCGGATCGGGCTGGATCCCCCCGATCGACACCGCTGGAGCCGACATGGAAGTACGCGATATCTGTGGAAGCGAGAGGAAGTGGAAAACGCGATTGCGTATGTTGCCGACCGCCAGGGTGATCCAATGGCGTTGTACGTGAATGAACATAGGTGGTAGCGCTCCCTTGCGGTCGCGGCTCGGTTCGTCCGCGTATATCACCCCATCGAAAACAATTGGCGTGGCACACTGAATACTAGTGTTCCATTTCATCGAAAAGAAAATTTCCGACCGTGTGTCGGAACACGTTAAAGCCCAAGTCGCGCTGGAGCAGCCTAAGCAGGCTTCGTTCGGCGAACTTGCTATTCCTGTTGCATTTCATCTGGCGCGGCAGTTGAAGCGGGCACCCAAAGCCATCGCGGCTGAGATTGTCGCTGCTCTCGGGCCAATCGAAGGAGTGTCCGCGCTCGAAGTGGCTGGTAATGGATATATAAATGTCCGGTTGGATCGGGGGGCTTATGGGCTCGGAGTATTGCGCGGCGCCGGCGAGTCCGCTGAGCCGGCCGCAGGTAAGATCATCGTCGAACACACCAATATCAATCCCAATAAAGCGGCCCACATCGGTCATCTGCGCAACGCCATCCTGGGCGACACTTTCGTGCGCATGCTGCGAGCCGGCGGCGGCAACGTGGAAGTGCAGAATTACATCGATAACACGGGGGTCCAGGTGGCCGACGTGACGGCGGCATTTCACTTCATGAGGAGTAAATCGCTGGCTGAAGTGGAGGAACTGGCGAAGGCGCCAAAATTCGATTACTACTGTTGGGATCTGTACGCGGAGGTTTCGGCGCACTACAAAGAACATCCAGAAGCACTGGACTGGCGGCGGGAGACTTTGCACGCCATTGAGAGCGGCGCGGGTGAACTTGCGCAATTAGCCGCCACCGTCGCGGATTCGATTGTCGGTTACCACCTGAGGACCATGGATCGCCTCGACATTCACTACGACGTTCTGCCGCGCGAGAGCGAAATCCTACACCTCAAGTTTTGGGAAACGGCTTTTGAGCAGCTGAAACAACGGCAGGCCATTTATTTCGAAACCGAAGGCAAAAACAAAGGCTGCTGGGTGATGCCAGCGAGCGCATTCAAGGAACAAACCAACGAAGACACGGAGGACAGCAAAGTTATCGTTCGTTCCAATGGAACGGTTACCTATGTGGGTAAGGATATTGCCTATCAGCTTTGGAAATTCGGATTGCTAGGCAAGGATTTCTATTACAGACCCTGGGTCGAAATCGGCGGCCACGTAGTGTATATCACTACGGCAAAGGAGGAGCCGGCGGGACCGCAATTCGGCAAGGGCGACACCGTTTACAACGTAATCGATTCCCGCCAATCCTATCTGCAGGATGTTGTCGTGGCCGGATTACGCGCGCTCGGCTACAACCAGCAAGCCGACCACTCCATTCACTTCTCGTACGAAATGGTGGTGTTGACGCCACGCACCGCCGTCGAGCTTGGCTTCGAGCTTTCGGAAGAAGACCAGAAACGGCCTCACGTCGAAGTCTCCGGACGCAAGGGCCTGGGCGTGAAAGCGGACGATTTGATCGACAAGCTGATTGAGAAGGCGCTGGAAGAGGTTGACTCGCGCCATCCGGAAGCTCCCGAAGCCGAACGCCGCAAGGTTGCCACGCAGATCGCAATCGGTGCGCTGCGCTACTTCATGTTGAAGTACACGCGTAATTCGGTAATCGCGTTTGACTTCCAGGAAGCGCTCAGCTTCGAGGGCGAAACCGGACCGTATGTGCAATATGCGGCCGTGCGGGCGCGCAATATTTTAAGAAAGCTCGCCGAACGAGGCGAGACCATGCCGGATTTCGCCCAGGGGCTGGATCAGACGGCGTTCGCTCGCCAGCTTGCCGGGGAAGACTTTTGGCAAATGTTGCTCATGGCATCGAAAGCGGATTCGGCGATTCAGCGCGCAGTGAATTCCGGCGAGCCGGCTCATGTGGCCCGTTACGCTTTCCAATTGGCGCAGGCGTACAACAATTTCTATCACGGGTATCCGGTATTGGCGGAAGAGAGCCGTGAGACACGAACGTTTCTGTTATGGATGACCGGCTATTTTGGCGCCCAACTGGAACGGACCCTGGGCGTGCTGGGTATCGCGGTACCCGAGTATATGTGACAGGCAGTGGCCGAAATCAACCACCGCTGGTCTTACTCGGCCATTGTTAAATGAGGTTAAGTCATTGGATATCAGACGATTACATGTTGGAACTTAGCATGCTTGGATGTGCGGGGTGAGGCATCGCGCAATTATGAAATCGCAACACAAATGGCTATTCGGTTTGATCTTGGCGGGGTCGCTTAGCGCGGCACTGCCTGCTTTCGCTCAGGATCCGGCGCCCTCGAGTCCGCCGCCACCTTCAGGTGGATGGCGCAGATTCGATCAGAACAATCCCCCGGCGAACAATACGGATGTTCCGCCGCCGGCTGATCCGGATCAAGCTCCACCACCGCAAGGTCAGTTTCGCACTCGTTATCAAGGTCCGCCGCCTGCGCCGAACACCCCCGTTAGGCTCACGCTGCCGGCCGGTACCTGGATCACGGTGCGGGTGAATGAGCCGATTTCAAGCGACAAGAGCCAGCAAGGCGATACTTTCACGGCCACCATCGCGCGCCCGGTGATTGCCGATGGACACGTGATTGCGCACCCCGGCCAAATGGTGAGCGGCGTAGTTTCGGAAGCTCAAAAAGCGGGCCGTGTAAAAGGAGTTTCGCGTCTGGGCCTCGAACTCACTGAGATTGGAATAGCTAATGGCAGCCAGGTGCAGGTCAAAACGAAGTTGATGGAACGCCGTGGCGACACCTCGGTTGGGCGTGACGCTGCTGCCATCGGGGTTACTACGGCTACCGGCGCGGCAATTGGCGCAGCCGTGAACGGTGGAGTAGGTGCGGGAGTAGGCGCGGGAGCCGGACTGGTGGTCTCCACCATCGGCGTATTGCTCACGCGCGGTCGGCCGACCATCGTTTATCCGGAGCAACCCCTGACTTTCCGTTTGGAGACTCCTCTGACGGTTGAAGGCACTGAAGCGGCTTTCCATCCCGCGACTGAGCAAGATTACGCGATGCGGCAAGGTGGGCCGCCGCCCATGCGCTAT
>Ga0210391_10005935_pt1 | contig 10042 bp, 7 predicted proteins | sample IncBWC12OmetaG_FD_160573 | JGI IMG/M metagenome (GOLD analysis project Ga0210391, IMG submission 160573) | Forest soil microbial communities from Barre Woods Harvard Forest LTER site, Petersham, Massachusetts, United States - Inc-BW-C-12-O ...
AAGCGGAAGTTGGGGAACCAGAGGCTTAGGTAGAGCTGATCGGCCATAGGGATAGTTTAGTCCGGCTGAGGCCACGGGTTACGCGGAGAAACGCGTTATGGATCAGTTTGGGGTGAGAAGATAGAGGAGGAATGAGCGTTTCGGTAGAACGGCTGCGGGTCTGGTTGCTGGTGGGGGCGGGCCTGCTTGTTGTTGTGGTTGTGGCCTTCCTGGGGTACGCGCACTACCGAAAGCATAGGTTCCTGGCGAATCTGCCGGCGAAGCTGGGAATTGACGTTCGGCAGGAGACCAATAACTTTACTTATTCGCAGTCGGTGCAGGGGCGAACCGTTTATACGGTTCATGCGGCCAAGGCGGTGGAACGTTCCGATGGAAAGATGACGCTCCATGATGTGGGGATTGTTCTGTATGGACGAAAACAAGACAGAGCCGACCGGATCTATGGCAAAGAGTTTGAATATGACCAAAAGAACGGTGTTGTCCGTGCCGAGGGCGAGGTGCATATCGATCTGCAGGCGCCTGAAGCGGCAGACGCGAATGCAAAGATGGATTATGCCGCTGGGAAAGATCTGCACGGAAGTGGGCATGAGAGCCGGGATCCGCGTTTGATCCATGTGACGACCAGTGGGCTTGTGTTTTTGCAAAAGCTGGGGGTAGCAGCAACGGATAAGGACATTGAGTTTGAATCGGGTGGTTTGACGGGACATGCGGTTGGGGCGGAGTACAACTCGGACACAGGCGTTGTGGTGCTGCATTCGGCGGTGAAGGTGAACGGTTTGGAGCACGATCAGCCGGTGCTTTTGACGGCTTCGCGTGCGGTGCTCGACAGATCAGGGAATACCGTAGTGCTGTCGAAGGCAAAGTATGTGTGGGGGGGGGGAAAGGCTGAGGGGGAAGAAGGGCAGACGGCGCGCGGGGATCATGTCGTGGTTCACTTGCGGAGCGATGGTTCGGCCGAGAGCGTGGAGGCCGAGGGAGACGTGACGCTGACGAACGGCGCTGGAGGGAGTGTGGTGGCTCCGCGTGGGGAAGTGACCTTGAACGCGCAAAGTCAGCCGGCGTCGGCTGTGATGACGGGTGGGGTGACATATGGCCTGGATGATTCGCTGCGACAGGCGAAGGGTGCGGCGGCAGATGCCCGGGCGAGATTCGACAGCAAGGGACGCATGGAGCATTTGACGATGACCGGCGCCGTGGAAGTCAGGGAGCGGGTGCGGGCTTCTCAGGCGGCGGGTGAGCCGTGGAACGAGCGGGAGTTGAGCGCTGCAGCAGTCGAGTTGGCACTGGCGACGGACTCCGCGGGGAGGTCGCGATTACGGGATGCGAAGGCGACGGGACAGGCGCGTGTGAAGGTAGTTAACGCGATTGCGAAGGGTGGAACGGAGAGCAGTTGGCTGGGCGGTGACGTTTTGACCGGGCACTTTGTCGAGATTGGAAGAGTGGACCATATTTCTGAGGTCCATGGAGAAGGACATACATCTCTGAGACGGGTGGGTGCGACCGGTGTCGTGAGTACTGGGTCCGGCGATTCGCTGATGGCGCATTTTCGGAGTGGAACAGCCGGGCAAGGGGTGGCCGCGATCGCCAAAGGGCAGGTGGCGGGGAAAGGGCCAGGTGCTCAGGGCGGCGATGCGATCTCCGACGCGACGGAGCTCGGGCATGTCGTGATGACAGAACTGCCTATACGCAAGCCCGGGGATACGGCGGCTCCGGCTGAGGAGCGGGCGACGGCGGAGCGGGCAGCCTATGATGGTGAACTGCAGAGGACGACGCTGACCGGCAGCGTTCAGGTGAACGACGGGACGAGTGTACTTTGGGCCGATCGGGTGGTAATGGAACAAGAGAGTGGCGACGCCACGGCCGATGGGTCGGTGAAGGCAAGTTATAGACAGCCAGGAAGCGCGAGTGAACCGGTCCACGTGCTAGCGACACGCGCCGAACTGGTTCACGAATCGCAGATCGCTACCTTTCACGGAGTTCCGGGGACGCCGGCGCGGTTGTGGCAAGAGGGTTCTCAAGTCGACGCTCCAGTGGTGCAATTTGACCGGAAGCGGAGGCGGCTCCTGGCACACGGAGAAGGTCGCGGGTCGGCAATGGCGGTCCATACGGTATTGGTCAGCAGCGGAGGTGCGCTCCCGACAGGCAAGGCGGATGCGGCAAAGCCGGTGTCGGGGAAGGCAACGGCACCGGGCGGGAAGACAAATGTCATTCGAGTGGCGAGCCGCGACCTTGTTTATTCGGACGAGGCTAGGAAAGCGGAGTTTACCGGGGGAGCAGAAGTCGAGAGCGGCGACGGCGTCATGAAAGCGCAACAGGTCGTGGTCTACCTGCAGCCCGCGCAAAAGACCGACAGCGGGGGGAAAACGAATGCCCCTCCTTCAGCGGCCGGCGAAGGTTTAATGGGCGGCAGCGTGGAACGGATCGTCGCGACCGGGAACATTGAGATGGAGCAGCCAGGACGTCGCGCAACAGGGGAACAGTTGGTGTATACGGCGAGTGACGGATTCTTCGTATTGACGGGGACTGCGACTGCGTTGCCGAAGGTGGTCGATGATCAACGAGGCACCGTTACGGGTACGTCCCTCCGATTCCATTCCGGCGATGACAATGTCGTGGTTTCTAATAGAGGAGAGAGTGGCGCTGGCCCAAAAGTGCGCACGGAGACGCGGGTGAAGAATAAGCAATGAAGACGTTATCGACGGAGGAGATTGCAAAGTCATACGGGGGGCGCCAGGTCGTCAAGGGAGTTAACCTGCAGATCGAGCAGGGAGAGGTGGTGGGCCTGCTGGGGCCGAACGGCGCTGGGAAGACGACGAGTTTTTATATGATCGTGGGTCTGGTGCGACCGGATTCGGGGCGGGTGTTGGCAAATGGCCACGACATCAGCCGGTTGCCAATGTACCTGCGAGCGCGGAGCTATGGAATCAGCTACTTACCGCAGGAGCCCTCGGTGTTCCGCAAGCTGACTGTGGAGGATAATATTCTGGCAGTGCTGGAGGCGCAACAGCTGAGCTGGGAGAGCCGACGAACCCGTACCGAGAGATTGATTGAGCAGTTGAATCTGGGGCATGTGCGGAAGACGCGCGGATATGCTCTCAGTGGAGGGGAACGCAGGCGTGTGGAAATCGCACGATGCCTGGCGATCGAACCGGCGTTCATCTTGCTGGATGAGCCATTTTCGGGAATTGACCCAATTGCCGTGTTGGATTTGCAGGAGATTATCTTCGGATTGAAGCGGAGCGGGATAGGCGTCTTGATTACTGACCACAATGTGCGGGAAACTCTGTCTGTAACAGACAGGGCGTACATCATTACGGAAGGCAAGATTTTTGCGACGGGGACACCAGGGGAGCTTGGACGCAATCCTGATGTGCGCCGGATCTATCTGGGGGAAAATTTCTCGATGGATTGAGGATGCATTTCCGTACAACTTCCGTTGTAAGGGGACACTGCTATAGGTGGATTTTCTCCAGTCGTTGGCAGGGTTAGACTTACAGCCAGAACGATCAAAGAGGTTGTAGACTGTGGCCAAGCCAATAAATGGTGGTTGATGTGCAGACGATTGCACAATATATCGGAATAAGCACGATGATAGCCAAACGGCATATCTACATACAAGAAGAGCGAACGGGTCGATAGAGGTAAACGTGCTGCTGCAACCAAAGCTGAACTTGAAGGTCTCACAACGGCAGGTCCTAACGCCTGGTCTGGTGCAGATGGTCAGCGTGTTGGCGCTGAACAAGCTCGAGCTGAAGGAGATGATCAACACCGAGATGGTGGAAAATCCGGTGCTGGAGGAGTTGGAGGAGTCTGCGGTCACGCTGGAAGAGCGGGCAGGGCTCGAGGGTGACCGGGAGCGTTCTGCGGAGGAAGTTGCTGCGGAGAGCGAGCGGGTGGAGAAGGATCCGTTCGATGAGATCGACTTCGGAAGCTATTTTCAGGATTATCTTGATCCGGGATTTCGAACGGTTTCGAACTTTGAAGAGTATGACAAGCCTTCGTTTGAGAATTTTCTCTCCCAACCAAGCACCCTGACCGACCATCTCTCATGGCAGCTAGGTTCGTTGACGCTGAGTCCGGATGTTTGCCTGGCGGCGACCTTGTGGTGGGAAATCTGAATGAGGATGGATACCTGACTGCGAGTGATGAGGAGTTGATCGAGTCGCTGCTGCGATCGAGGGGTCCCGCACGGCAGGACCCGATTCCTTTCGAACGCGGAGCCAAGAACAAACTCGCGCATCTGTGGGAAGAACCGGGCAAGGATGTGAATGGAGCAGAACCGGTCCAGGAGGACGAATCGGCGGAAAGTCTGGCCGACGGGGTGGATCTGGCAGCCGTGGCGGAGGAGGATGTTGCGCATGTGCTGGTCTCCATCCGCGAGGCGCGATTGCTGGTCAACTTTCTTGACCCCGTTGGCGTGGGAGCCCGGGATTTACGGGAGTGCCTGCTCATTCAGATCTGCGCTCAACAAGGCGAAGCTGCCATTGTCCTACGGCGCCGGCAGGCGATCTCCGGAGAGGCTACCGAAGGAGAGCGGAGTGAAAAGGGTGGGATAGAGCCTGCCGGGAACAGTCCAGAGCGGACGGATATCTTCACTGTCGCAACGCATATTGTGACGAATTGCCTTTCGCTGTTGCAGAAGAAGGATATGCGGGAGCTAACTCGCAGCTGCGGCAGGACGCCAGAAGAAGTCATGGCGGCAGTGGAGTTTATCCGAACGCTGGATCCGCGGCCTGGTCAGCGTTATAACCACACCGAGACGCGGCTGATTGAGCCGGATGTGGCGTTTGTGAAGCGTGACGACGTTTATATCGTCGTGATGAATGAAGAAGATATGCCGACGCTGCGGTTGAACCAGAACTACCGGAAGATGTTGCAGCAGAAACAAACGGAGAAGGAAGTCAAGGAGTATGTGAAGGAGCGGTACAAGTCTGCGATTCAACTACTGCGAAATATCGAACAGAGGAAGAATACGATTGTGCGGACTTGTGAGGTGATCGTGCGCCGGCAAACTGAGTTTCTGGAGCACGGGGTCAATGCCCTGAAGCCGATGATGATCAAAGAGGTGGCCGAGGAGATTGGGGTGCATCCTTCGACGGTAAGCCGCGCAGTGGCGAATAAGTACGTCCACACCTCTCAGGGCGTGTTTGAACTACGGTTCTTCTTTTCTGAAGGCGTCAACGGACCAGAGGGCGGGGACCTGCCGCTGGTGCTGCTCAAACGCAAGGTGAAGAAGCTGATTGAGGAAGAAGATGAACGGAAGCCGCTGACGGACGATCAGCTGGCCGCGGAGTTGCAGCGGCAGGGAATCCAGGTTACCCGGAGGACGGTGGCCAAATACCGGGAAGACATGCAGATTCCAAGTACGCATCAACGTCGTGTACGCTAATCGTCTGCGATAGAGTCTTTCTAAATCGCAGGGACGAGGTGAGCGGATGGACGTAGAGTACACCGGCAGACAGACAACGATTACAAAAAAACTGAAGTTGCAGGCCGAAGCCGGGCTGGCTCGGATCACCAAGATCGTGGGCAACTCCGGCATCGTGCATGTGACTCTTTCAAGCGACAAATATCGACGGATTGCGGAGATCACGGTGCAGACGAAGCACCTGAATCTGGTGGCGCGTTGCGAAGGTACCGAAATGGATGAGGCTCTCCGCGACACCCTGGAGAAGATTGAGCGCCAGGCAATCCGGCAGAAGAAGAAGTTCGGAACAATCAAGCGGCATCCCAAGTCGGATGTGAAGGGGGATACTGCGGAGGCCGTCCCCTCGGCTGCGCGGAAGACGGTGCCTGTTAAGGTCGCGACCAAGAGTAGCACTGGACGCAAGGCTGTGCCGATGTTGGTGCACTCTTTCCCGTCGCACTCGCCGCTGGCGGAGCCGCATGTTGTGCGTTCGACCGATGGGGTCGCTTTGCGGCCGATGTCTGTGGAAGAGGCGGTGAAAGAAGCTGCATTTCGCGACCGCGACGTCTTTGTGTTTCGCGACCACGGAGGACAGGCAATGGTGCTGCATCGGAAGCGAGATGGAAAGATGGAACTGATCGAGGTTCCCTAGGCGGGGATGCTAGGATTCTCAGCATGGCGAGCAAGCGGGACTCGAATCGTTCGACAAAGAAGGCTTCTGGAAACGCAAAGAAGCACAGCACTCCTGCTCGGGCGGTGGAGTACAGGGGTGAGCTAGTCATTTTGACAGGACTGTCGGGATCGGGGAAACTCTCGGCACTGAAGGCATTTGAGGACCTTGGGTACTATTCGGTGGACAATCTGCCGCTGGAACTGGTGCCGAGATTTGCCGATCTGGTGAGGCAATCACCGGAGATCGAGCGAGCAGCGCTGGTCGTTGATGTGCGTGAAGGGATGCGGCTGGATGAGTTTCCATCGATCCTAAACGAGGTCCGCAAGGTGCTGCCGACCCGAGTGCTCTTTCTGGAGGCGAGCGAAGAGGCGCTGATCCGGCGATTTTCTGAGACGCGGCGTCCTCATCCGATGGGGCGGAGCGAGACGGTGGTGAAGTCCATTCGCGCGGAAACCAAGCGGCTGGATCCGATACGGAATGTGGCCGACATCGTGCTCGATACGACAAAGTTCAACGTGCACGAGCTTCGGGCGCGGATCGACTCACAGTTCGGACGGGAGGACAGTGGGCGAAGCCTGATGATCTCGTCGAATAGTTTCGGATTCAAGAACGGCGTGCCGACGGAGGCAGATCTTGTCTTTGACGTGCGGTTCCTGCCAAATCCGCACTTTGTGCCGGAGTTTCGCAAGCTGACGGGCAAGGACCCGAAGGTAGCGAAGTACGTTCGACAGTTTCCGCAGACGAAGGAGTTTCTAGACAAGACGGCGGATCTGCTGAAGTTTCTTCTGCCTCATTACATCAAGGAGGGGAAGAGCTATTTGACGGTCGCATTCGGTTGCACGGGGGGACAGCACCGCTCGGTCTTTATCGCGGAAGAGATCAAGAAACGCCTAGCGAATGAGGGCTACCGGGCGAAGACTGCACATCGGGATATGCCGAAATAGGCGTCGGACTAAGGCGAAAGAGCCTGCGCGCAATAGAATGGAGAGATGCGCAGTAGGATGACGACTGGGAGAGTGGTGGCTTGAGACGTATCTGGCGATTGCTGCTCTATGTTCGGCCGTATGCGCTCTACTCGCTGGCGTCGGTCGGGTTGATGGCGGTTGTGGGTGCGATGGCAGCGTTCCGCATCCTGCTTATCAAACCAATACTCAACAACGTGCTGAGCTCCAAGGCGTCGCCGGATCAAGTGCTGGTGTTCACTGTGCCGCATACGAGTTGGAGCATCAATTTGCAATGGCTACTGCCGAGCCACTTTCACAACGCCTGGACAGTGGTGGCAGTGGCGCTTGTGGGCTCTGCGGTTGTGAAGTCGGTGTGCGACTATCTGGGGACACTGCTGACCAATAAAGCGGGATTCGGCATGATTACGGATCTGCGCAACGATCTTTACGACGCTTTGTTGCGCAGATCGGTGGCTTTTTTTCAGAAGCATACGACAGGGACGCTGCTCTCGACTTTGATCAACGACATTGAGCGAGTGCAGATGGCGATGTCGTCAGTGATGAGCGATTTCCTGCAGCAGTTGTTTACGCTGATCTTCATGATCGGTGTTGTGATTCTGGTGGGCGGCAAGATGGCATGGGTTCTGCTACTTTTTGTTCCGGTCATTTTCAGTTCGGCACGGCGGATTGGGCGGAGGGTGCGGACGACCACGAGGACGGGGCAGGATAAGCTGGCCGAGATTCAGAACATTGTGCATGAGACCATCACGGGGAATCGGATTGTAAAGGCGTTCGGCATGGAGCTGTGGGAGATGCGCCGGTTTCGCAACGCGGCGAATCGCTTGTTGAGCGCGAACATACGATCGGTCGCGGTGCAGTCGATTAGCTCCCCACTCATGGACTTTCTGGGAGCGGTTGCGATTGCGCTGCTTTTGTACCTGGGTCGGGTGCGCGTTCTTCACGGAGACAGCGCTGGCGGCTTTGTTACGTTCCTGGGCGCAGTGATTATGCTTTATGACCCAGTCAGAAAATTTCCGGTGTTTTACAACAGCTTTCAGCAGGCATTGGGGGCAAGCGAAGAGATATTCAAATTCATGGACGCTACAGATGATGTCCAGGAGAAGAAGCGCGCGTTCGTGCTGAAGGGCTTCAGCAAGGGCATTCAGTTTGAGGATGTGGGCTTTGCCTATTCAAGCGATGACGGTGAAACGAGGCAGGTGCTGCATGGAATCAATCTGACGGTGCAGCCGGGGGAGGTGATCGCGTTGGTTGGGCCCAGTGGTGCAGGGAAGTCTTCGCTGGTGAATCTGATTCCGCGATTCTTCGATGTGAACGAGGGACGGATTCTCATCGATGGGCACGATTTGCGGGATGTGACGATTGCTTCGCTGCGCGAGCAGATCGGCAAAGTGACGCAGGAGACCGTGTTGTTCAACGACACGGTGCGGAACAACATCGCTTACGGGCAACCGGACGTTCCAATGAGCAAAGTGGAAGAGGCCGCGCGAATGGCGCTTGCCCATGACTTCATCCTCAATATGCCGGAGGGATACAACACGAAGATTGGCGAGAAGGGTGCGCGGCTGAGTGGGGGAGAGCGGCAGCGGCTCGCGATTGCGCGGGCGATCCTGAAGAATGCCCCGATCCTGATTCTGGATGAGGCTACGTCCGCTTTGGATACCGAGAGTGAGCAGTATGTGCAAGCGGCGTTGGCGAATCTGATGCGCGGACGGACGGTGTTTGTGATTGCTCATCGGCTGTCGACGGTGCGGAGAGCAAGCAGGATTGCGGTCATCGAGGGCGGTCAGATTACCGAGATTGGTACGCATGAGGAGCTGATGCGGAAGTCGGGTACCTATCAGCGGCTGTATAACATGCAGTTCAGTATCGGGGACCAAGGAAGTGGTAGTAGCGGAGAGGTTGTTTTGGCGGCGAATCTGGAGGGGATTGCGTGAGCGACGTCTACTCGATGACTGGATATGCGAGTCTGCGGGGAGCGGTGCGGGAGCAGGTTGCCTTTACGCTGTCCATGAAGAGCGTGAACCATCGCTTTCTGGACCTCAACCTTCGGTTGCCTTCTTACTGCGATGGTCTGGAGATGCAGATGCGGCGGATGCTGAAGGAGCGTCTGCGGCGCGGTCATGTGGAGGTGACGCTGCAGCTGGAGCGAAGGGCGAGTGCGGATATCCAGCTGAATAGCGGGTTGTTGAGCGCTTACATGCAGGCTTATCGCGACGCTGCGGAGGCGAATGGTCTGGTTTATGAGCCTGACCTGAACGCGATGCTGCGGATTCCGGGCATGATGACGGCGGAGAGCAGTGTTGGAGCGGAGGATTTGGCGGGGCTCGAAGCTGCTGTTCTGGCACAGGTTGGAGCGTTGGTGGAGAAGCTGAATGAGGTGAGAGCGCAGGAAGGCGCGATGCTTGCTGCGGAGCTGCGAGCTTCGATGCTGCGGTTGAGGGCATTTGGGGAAGAGATGGCTGGTCTGCGGAATGGAGTGAGAGAAGCGCAGTTTGAGCGGTTGCGAAGTCGGTTGACGGAGCTGACTGAGGGAGTTCCGGTGACGGAGGAGAGGTTGCTGACCGAAGCTGCGGTTTTGGCGGAGAAGAGCGATATCGAGGAAGAGATCGTTCGGTTGCGGACGCATGTCGATCGGTTTGTGGCGATGCTTGATGAGGGTGGTGAACTTGGCAAGCGGTTGGACTTTCTGTTGCAGGAGCTGAATCGCGAGGCGAATACGATGTTGTCGAAGACGAGTGGAGCTTCGGGCGAGAACAGTCTGCGAATTACGGAGTTGGGGTTGGAGATGAAGGCTGAGATCGAGAGATCTCGCGAGCAGGTTCAGAATCTCGAGTAGCGATTTCCCGCGCGGTTGTTAGACTGGAAAAATCAGGACATTTTGCACGTGATGGAAGGGTAATGGCAGGAATTCTTTTTATTATTTCGGCGCCGTCGGGGTCTGGGAAGTCGACGCTGGTGAGTCAGCTTCGGACTCTGGTGGAGGGTTTGGAGTGTTCT
>Ga0210391_10005936_pt1 | contig 10042 bp, 8 predicted proteins | sample IncBWC12OmetaG_FD_160573 | JGI IMG/M metagenome (GOLD analysis project Ga0210391, IMG submission 160573) | Forest soil microbial communities from Barre Woods Harvard Forest LTER site, Petersham, Massachusetts, United States - Inc-BW-C-12-O ...
GCGGCGCGCTTCACGACCTATCTCGCCGCGGTGCTGGCCGACCTGCGCCGCGCCCTGCTCTAAACCGGAAGCCGCGACCCGCCCTCAACTTTCAAATTCGTCTATGCGATTAATTCATTCGATCGATTGATTCGGTCATTCGATTGAATTAATGTCGCTGGGATGGCGGTTACCCGGCTTGCTCATCCGAAAGAACTCGCACCGCTGCGCGGCGACGCCACCCGGATGCGGCTAATCGAAGCCGCCATCGAGATTTTCGCGGCCAACGGCTTCGATGGCACCAGCACGCGCATGCTGGCCGAGCGGGCCCAGGCGAACCTCGGCGCGATACCCTATTACTTCGGCGGCAAAGCGGGGCTCTATCGCGCGGCCGCGCAGCACATCGCGGACGGGGTCGGCGAAAAGATGCTCGCCGTCGTCAGCGAAGTAGAACTCGCGCTGAAGGATCAAACCCTCAAGCAGGCGCAACTCTTCGAACTGCTGGATCGCTTGATGATCAAGACTTTCGCGGCGCTGGTGCTGGGTTCGGCGGAAGCTGACAGTTGGTCCTACTTCATCGTGCGCGAACAGATGCGGCCCCAGGCAGGATTCGAAATTCTCTACCGCAGCATGATCGGGCGGATCCAGCGGCTCCTGATGACGCTGGTCGCGCGCCTGCTGAAGGTCGCCGACGACGACCCGCGCACCGCCATCCGCGCGATGGCGATCATGGGCGAGATCATGATCTTCCGCACTGCCCGCGCCGCCACCATGAAGCGGCTGGGCTGGTCGCGCTTCACTGCGGAGCGGCTGACCGAGGTGCAGTCGGTGCTGCGGGAAAACTTCCGGCACTTGCTGGTCAGTCTTGCGAGCGAACGAAAATGAAAAAGCGACTCATTGTGGTGTTATGCCTGGTGGTTTTAGTCGGCGCCGGATGGGCCGCCTATTCGTTTTTCTTCCCGTCTACGGCATCCACCACTTCCCTGTTGGTCTCGGGAAATATCGAGGCGCACGAAAGTCTCGTCAGCTTCAAGGCGGTCCAGTCGCGGATCATTGATCTGCCCTTCGATGAAGGGCAGTGGGTGGCGGCGGGAACTCAGCTCGCCCGGCTCGATGACTCCGACTACCGCAAGCAGGTCGACGTCGACCAGACCGCGCTCGTCGTGCAGCAGACGCAGATTTCCTCGAGCCTCGAAAAACTCGGCTCCGCCAGGGCGACTGTGACCAATGACGAAGCCGACGTCGCGCAGAAAGTCGTCGACGACAAGCGTAATCGAGAGCTGTTCCAGCAGGGCGTGATCGGCGCGCAAGTGAATGACCTTTCTGCCACCGCGCTCAAGCAGTCGCGCGCCGCGCTGGCCCGCGATCAGGCCGGCGTCAGAGCCGCAGAGCAGGATGTCGAAGTTGCCAAGGCGAATGTCGAGAACGCCCGGCAGACGCTGCAGCTCGCGAAAATCATGCTCGGCTATACCGTCCTGAGCGCGCCTTTTTCCGGAGTCGTGCTGGTCCGCCAGGCCGAACTGGGCGAAGTCATGCTGCCGGGCGCCCCGGTGGTGACGCTCGCCGACCTCGATCACATCTGGCTGCGCGGATATATCAGCGAAACCGACCTGGAGCATGTTCGATGGGGTCAGCCCGCGACTATCACCACTGATAGTTATCAGGGCGAGACCTTCCCCGGCCGCGTCTCCTTTATCGCTTCCGATGCGGAATTCACGCCCAAGAGCGTCGAGACGCATAAGGAGCGCGTGACCCTGGTTTACCGGATCAAGATCGACGTCGATAATCCTCAGCACAAGCTCAAACCCGGCATGCCGGCCGATGGATTGATCGATATTGCGGCGCCTACGCCGCCGCACCTGCCGCTGGCGATTCATGCCCAATGACGCGATCCAGGTTCGCGGGCTCAGCAAACGCTTCGGTGACCTGGTCGCCGTCGACGACCTGAACCTCGAAGTCAGCGCGGGAGAGATCTTCGGGCTGGTCGGTCCCGACGGCGCGGGCAAGACCGCGGTGCTGCGGATGATGGCGGGCATCATGAGCGCCGACGCGGGCGCCATCACCATCGCGGGCTGCGACGTCATCCGGCATCCCGAGGCGGTGAAGTTTCAGATCAGCTATATGCCGCAGCGCTTTGGGCTATACGAGGATCTCACCGTCGACGAGAACATCCGTTTCTATGCCGACGTCTTCCGCATCAACCGGCAGCAGCGCGAGCAGCGTTCCGTCGAGTTGTTGCGCAGTTGCGAGATGGAAGATTTTCGCCAACGCCTGGCCGGCAAACTTTCCGGCGGCATGAAGCAAAAACTCGGGTTGGTCTGCGCACTGATTCATACGCCCAAGGTGCTCTTGCTCGACGAGCCGACCAACGGTGTCGATCCCATTTCGCGCCGCGAATTCTGGGCCATGCTCTACGCGCTGGCCGAGCAGGGCGTCACCATCCTCAGCTCGACCGCGTACCTGGATGAAGCGGAGCGCTGTAACCGGGTGGCATTGATGGACCGCGGGCGGTTGCTTTTGTGCGATACGCCGAGCCGCCTCAAGGCGCTGATTCCGGGCGCGGTGGTGGCCATCACCTCGCCGCAGGCGCGTGAGATCCGGGATCGCCTGAGCGGCAGCGAAGGAGTATCGGGCGTGGTGCTGGTCGGTGACGCGGTGCATCTGTTTGTGGACGACGCGCCGCGGCGGGTGCCGGAATTTCGCGGCACCCTCGATCAGGAAGGATTTTCCTACGTCGAGATAGCTCAGGTGCAGCCCACGATGGAGGATTTGTTCGTCCGCACCGTGGCCGGCCGCGAGCTGGCAGCGACCCCATGAGCATCGGGGCAAATTCGGTCGAAGTCGAGGACCTGGTTAAGCGCTTCGGCTCTTTCACAGCTGTCAACCACGTGACCTTCCAGGCCCGCACCGGCGAAGTGTTTGGTTTCCTCGGGCCGAATGGGTCGGGCAAATCCACCACTATCAGAATTCTATGCGGCCTGCTGCAACCTACTTCCGGCCTCGCGCGGGTTTCTGGAATCGACGTGGCAAAGAATCCCGAAGTGGTGCGCAAGAACATCGGCTACATGTCGCAAAAGTTCTCTCTCTACAACGATCTGACTGTGGTCGAGAATCTGCGCTTCTTTGCCGGACTTTATGGCGTCGAGGGCGACCGCTTGAAGCAGCGCATCGCATGGGCGCTGCGGATGGCAAATCTCGAGGGCCGGGAATCAAGCCGTACCGCGACACTGCCCGGCGGATGGAAGCAACGTCTCGCACTCGGGTGCGCCGTGATGCATCAACCGTCGGTGGTTTTCCTGGACGAACCTACCTCGGGCGTTGATCCGCTTTCGCGCCGCCAGTTCTGGGAACTCATTCACCAGATGAGCGGCGAGGGGGTTACAGTTTTTGTGACCACTCACTATATGGATGAAGCTGAATATTGTAACCGCCTCGCGCTGATGTATCGCGGTAAGCTGGTCGCCTTTGCCACGCCATCGGAACTGAAGCGGACCTCGATGAAGGGCGACCTGATCCTGCTGGAGTGCGAGTCGCTGGGGCGCGCGATTCAGCTAATTCGCGAAATCGACGAAGTGCGCGAGGCCGCCGTATTCGGCAATGCGCTTCATCTGGTGATGAAGGAAAGCTCGGCTCCGATTGCGCCGCTGCGTGTGCACCTCGAGGCGCATGGCATTCATGTCACACGCCTCGAAAAAATCCGACCTAGTCTCGAAGATGCCTTCGTGGCCTTGACGGGTCATGCGCCGGAACCCGCGGCGGAGAGTGCCTGACCAATGGATTGGGCCCGCACCATTGCCATCGCACGCAAGGAAACTCTGCAGATCCGGCGCGATTTGCGCAGTCTCATAGTGGTGCTGGTAATGCCGGTGATGTTGATGAGCCTGATGGGATATGGAATCAACCTCGACCAGACCCATGTGCCCTTATGCACCTTCGATCAGGAAGGAAGCCAGCAAAGCCAGGATCTCCTGAAACGCTTCGCGCACAACAAATACTTTGACCTGACACTTAACGCGAGAAATTACGATGAGATGATCGCGGCGATAGACGCGCGGCAGTGCACGGTTGGCATCGTGATTCCGCTTCTCTTTTCGCAGCGCCTGCGCGAGGGCGACGCGGTGGGAGTGCAGGCGATCGTGGATGGCACCGACCCTAACACCGCCAACCTTGTCATCGGATACGCCCAGCAGGTGACCGGTGACTATTCCACCACGGTGGCGGTCAATTTCATGCAGCGGCGAGGACTCGGGGTTGTTCCTCCACTGTCGGTGGATGCGCGAACCTGGTTTAACGAGGAACTCGAAAGTCGCAACTTCATCGTGCCGGGAGTGGTCGCTATCGTAATGGCGGTGATTGGAACCTTCCTTACCTCGCTCACCATCGCGCGCGAATGGGAGCGCGGCACCATGGAGCAGCTGATCTCGACGCCGGTCAGCGCGCTGGAAGTAATTGTCGGAAAGTTGGTGCCCTACTTTGTGATCGGAATGGCGGACGCCGCGTTCTGCGTGATGATTGCCATCTGGTGGTTCGAAGTGCCGCTGCGCGGCTCTGTGCTGGTGCTCGCGGGCGCTTCGGCGTTGTTCATGGCAGCGGTTCTATTGATGGGCTTTCTGATCTCGGTGGTAGCCGGGAGTCAACTTGCGGCAAGCCAGTTTTCGTTGCTGATTACCTTTTTACCGTCGTTCCTGCTCTCTGGATTCGCGTTTCCGATCGACCAGATGCCACTGGCAGTGCGGCTTTTCACTTTTCTGATCCCGGCACGCTACTACGTCGTGATTCTCAAGGCAGTATTCCTCAAGGGTTCGGGTTTGGTCGCTAACGGAAGCCAGTTTCTGGGCCTGACTTTGTTTACCACGGTGGTGGGAACGATGGCGGTCCGGTCCTTCAAGAAGAGTCTATAGATGATGAAGGAGAGCTTTGCTCGAATCTGGCAGTTGATCGTTAAGGAGTTCATCCAGGTGTTCCGCGATCCCAGGGCGCGGTTTTCGCTGATTGCGCCGCCGCTGGTGCAGATGTTGATCTTCGGCTATGCGGCCAGCTTCGAGGTGCGCCACGTCACCACCGCGATTCTGGACCTCGACCATAGTCAGGAAAGCCGCGAGTTGATTTCGCGTTTCTGGGCCAGCGACTATTTTGATATCACCGGCAACCTCAAAGAGCGGAGCGAGATCGCCGGTCTCATCGATCGCCGCAAGATCGCGCTCGCGATTCATATCATGCCGGGTTTTGCCGAAAACCTGCGCAAGGGTCAGACCGCCGGTGTGCAGGTGATCCTTGACGGAACGGACTCGAACACCGCGCTAGTAGCTCTCAGCTATGTCGGCGCGATTACCCAACGTTTCTCGCAGGAGTACCTCGCCGATCACATCATGCGCACTATGCCGGCGGTTGCGCGAGTTCCGTCGGTCCAGTTGATGGAGCGGCCATGGTTCAATCCGGACCTGGACAGCACCTGGTTTTTCGTCCCGGGGACGATCGGGGCGCTCACGCTAACGCTGGTCATGACCATGACTGCGTTTGCAATCGTGCGCGAGCGCGAGATCGGCACCCTCGAGCAAATCATGGTGACTCCGGTAAGTCCCGCGGAATTAATCGCGGGGAAAACCGTGCCTTATTTTCTGATCGCCTTGGTCCAGCTCACGCTGGTGGCACTGCTGGCAGTGTTTTGGTTTCGCGTGCCGTTTGAGGGGAGCGTCCCGGTGATGATCCTGGGGTCGTTTCTGTTCATTTTCAGCGTACTTGCAATCGGGCTGTTAATTTCGACCATTTCGGCGACCCAACAACAGGCGATGGTCACCTCTTTTTTCTTCATCATGCCGGCGATCACGCTGTCAGGTTTCAGTTTTCCAATCAGCTCGATGCCAACCTTCCTGCAATGGCTCACCTACATCGATCCCTTGCGCTATTTCGAGGTGGTCTTGAGGGACAGCTTCCTGAAGGGCAATGGGATAAGTGTCCTATGGCCACAGATGGTGGCGATGGCGGTTCTCGGCGGAGTCCTTATCACGTTTGCTTCGATCCGTTTTCATAAGACTCTCGACTAGATAGCTACTACTTCCGATTTGCGTGGGCCAACACGTCTGGGTTAGCTACCCGGATGGGCTTTCCGTTGCTGAAAGCGAGCACTGCTTCCACCGTGTCAGTATAGAAGGCCCTCAGCGTCTCGTAGGTCACGTAGCCGAGATGCGGAGTGACGATAACGTTGTCCATAGTACGGAAAGGATGATCGGCGGGAGGCGGCTCAACATCGAAGACGTCGATGCCCGCCCCGGCGATTCTCGTGGTTCGCAACGCCGCAATCAGATCCGCTTCCACCACGATGGGTCCGCGCGAAGTGTTGATGAGATAGGCCTCTGGCTTCATCAAAGCCAACTCACGGGCGGTGACCAGACCGCGGGTGCGATCGCTAAGCTGAACATGGATCGAGAGGACGTCGGCAAGACGAAAGAGGTCATCCTTTTCAACTCGCCGGACACCTACCGCCGCGGCCGCCTCCTCGGTCAGATTCTGACTCCACGCGATCACTTTCATGTCGAAAGCGCGGCCATATGCGGCCATTCGCTTGCCGATACGACCGAGTCCTAACAGCGCGAGCGTGCGGCCGGCTAGAATTGTACCGACCGTGCTCTGCCATCCACCCGCGCGCATATGGCGCGCCGCAAAGTTGAATTGGCGAACGACCGCGATCATCAGTCCCCAGGTGAGTTCGGGAGTGGCGTTGAAGACGCCCGCATAGATCGGGTTGGCAAAGTTGGAATGGGCTACGATCACTCCATGCTCGGTCGCGGCCGCCATGTCCAGATTAGGCAGGGACATGCCGATGATGGTGACGAGCTTGAGGCGAGGCAAGCGCTGGAACAAGCTGCGCGGCAAACTCATGCGCTCGCGCACTGTGCAGAGAACATCGAAGGGCTGCAATACCGCTGCGGCCTCGTCCTCGGACAAATGCCGATCAAAGACAGTGATTTCCGCTTTGCTTTGAAGCGCTGACCAGTCGGCCGATTGAAGAGCAACTTTCGCGTAGTCGTCGAGGATAGCGATCTTAAGCATCGAGGTAGACCTCTCTAGGATCAGCTTTGGTGATATCGCCAGTTTATAGCTGGAGCACGGGAAGGACAGAAGTAGGACACGGTTTTCGCCACCACTGTGAGCCCGATGCCTTAACCGAGTCTTTCAGTCTTGCTGCAGATGGTTTTCCCACCTGGAGTGCTTCGGGATGAAACTTACCAGAGCGGTTTCGGTGTGCTATGTAGAGTTTAGTTGATTCTGACCACATCACGCGCCGTCGCATATGCTCTCTGTGACACTTAACAGCTAAGACCTGCATCATGGTTAACACTACCGGGGAGCTGACTCGACTGAACGCGGGCACGATGCACGCGGAGGAGATGCTCAAGGCCTCCCAACGCATCATGGCCGTCGCGGAGGGATCGCATTGGAGTCAGGCCGCCGCGTATCGTGGCTGGGCGCTATATGCGCAGGGGCATGTGGCAGATGCGCTGGCGCTAATCGAGGAGGCATGGCAACGCGCTGAGGCGCTCGACGATCCGATTGCGGGAGGGCTCGCGGCGGGCCTCGGCGGCGCGTGCTGCGCGACGTTGTACGACTTTTCCAGGGCTGAACAATGGTACACGCGCGAAATGGTTCGGCCGCGTGCGCGATTGTCCGCAGCCGTGCGCTTCGAGTTGACTCATCTTCTGGCGTCGGCGCGGATCAGCCAGGGAGATGTCGCGGGCGCGCGCGAGTTACTGACTGAATTCGAAGGGGCCGCATCGAATCACTACCTGTTGGCCTTTTTTGAAGGCGACTGGGAACGCGCAGTGGCGCTGCGCCGCCGCGAGCTCGATGCCGCGCGGGCGCATGGTCAGCGGCAAACAATCGCGGATTGCGCCTCGATATTGGGGCGGTTTGCGCGGCTCGGCAACCTGCGACGCGAGGCCGAGGAGTACCTTGATGAGGGTCTGACGGCATCGATCGCGTCACCCTCGCTTAATCGGGAGATCTTCATTCGGGTTGAACGGGCACTCTTCAATGCCGACCTCGCACGTATTGACGAGGCGAACGAAGATTTGCGTCGATGCCGGGAGATTCTCGACGGCGGCGAGGACTGGCGCGGCCATCGCGGCGCATTCGCCTGCGCCTCGGCGCTGGTCGAGGCCGCCGAACCGATCGCCAAAGCGAAGCGGAGCGAGCCGTTGTGGGCGATGCCGGCGGCCCGGATGAAACCGGTCAAGCTCCCCGATCGGGTCACGGAAGGATTTGGCGCGGCAATCGAAATCTTCCGCCGCTACCATTCGCCCTGGGACGAGGCGATGGTGTTGGCCTTATGGTCGCGGGTGTTGCTCGCCTCCGGGCATCATCGCCAATCAGTGGAGAAGTTCAATTGGGCATTTGCGATTTTCGACAGCCTCGAAGCTCCGGCGCAATTGACCGATCGAGTGCATGCCGAGATGTTCCGCTTCATGGCGCTAACCACGCGGCCGGCCGCGACCACACCGAGCCTGATCCTCGGATCAAACCTTTTCCGCAAAGAAGGCGAGTACTGGACGATATCGTTCGAGGGTTCGGTCTTTCGGCTGCGCGACACCATGGGGATGCATTACATCAGCCGACTGCTCGCCAATCCGGGGGTGGATTTTTCGGCGCATGATCTGACCGCCGTCGCGCATCGGCACAATCTTAGACGCGCCCGAGGAAAAAAGCCTTCAGCGTCGATGCGGAACGGACGCGTGAGCGAGAGGCGCGAAAACCACGCCGATGCGGACCGCGAGCGCGCGCGTCTGATGGTTACCAAGCGGATCAAGGACGTCATTGCAAAGATTCGGCTGACGCATCCGGAATTGGCGCGCCATTTCGCCTCCAGCATCCGAACCGGCTACACCTGCGCCTACCTCGCCGACGAAGACCAGCCCACTACCTGGGCAACCTAGACCGTCAGATACTTGACTAATCGTCGTCCGATTTCCGCGCGACGCCATTTGTACCGGCGAATGGCACATTTTTCCATTGCGACTGGTTTCTCAAACGCGCTGAATTGACCGCGAGTTGGGCGGCTGCGCCCGAAATTTTTAGCGTCGATCCGGGGGAACGGATGAATACGCGCGTTCGGTCATTTTCATTGGCGTTGATGGTGGCGGTTTTGTCGCTGGTCGCGTCGGCGACGATTGCCGGTGCGACAAAAACCAGGCCGGATAAATCCGCGATGGTGCGTATCCCGGGTCATCTGCTACCGGCGCTCGCCAAAGCGACCAGGGTTACGTCGCGAGCGAACGCAATGAATCAGCCGATGACGTTGACGATCGTGCTGAAGCGCGACGATCAAGCCGCATTTGATAAATATCTGAAGGATATCTACGATCCGCATTCGAAGAATTTCCATCACTATCTGAGCCAGCGGCAAATCGCGGATCGCTTCGGCCCGTCACAGGATCACTATGAATCCATGCTCACGCTTCTTACGCGGCAGGGTTTCAAGCTTGAGCGGAGATCCATAAACCGACTTACTATTACGGTAAGAGGGACGCGCGCGACGGCCGAGCGGGCATTCGCAATCGGGATCAATGACTATCGGATGGGTAGGAACAGCTTTTATGCCGCTGATTCAGACCCGGCTCTACCGGCAGAATTTGCGGCTCGCGTGCAGTCCATTGCAGGTTTCTCCAACTTTGCACGACCGGAAGTGGCGATTCAGCAGGTTAAATCAGACGTCGCAAAATGCTTCAACACCCCCTATTTGAACGGCGCGATTGCGTCATTGTTCAATCCTCAATGCTGGGCAAAGATTTTCAGCGGTTTTCGCGCAATCTTCAGTTCTAATGGCAGCTACACTTCGTCGGATCCACCGGCCGGATCCTGGCCGACCTTGAATGGAGCGGGCCAGACCATCGCGCTGCTCGAATTCGACACCTATGCTACGAGCGACGTAGCCAACTATCTAAGCGGCATCGACCGTCCTGCCGAGCAAATCAACAACCTGACAAATGTCCAAGTCGATGGAGGTGCAACGCCGGGCGCCAATCAGGACGAGGTGCTGCTCGATATCGACACGGTTATGACGATGGCG
>Ga0210391_10005937_pt1 | contig 10039 bp, 6 predicted proteins | sample IncBWC12OmetaG_FD_160573 | JGI IMG/M metagenome (GOLD analysis project Ga0210391, IMG submission 160573) | Forest soil microbial communities from Barre Woods Harvard Forest LTER site, Petersham, Massachusetts, United States - Inc-BW-C-12-O ...
GCGGGCGCCCGCGCGAGGCTGGGGTGCAGCTCGATCGCGGCGAGGTTGGCGACCCAGATCAGCGTCGGCAGGTCTTCGATCAGGCAGTAGTCGAGCGTTCCCGCCTGGCGCCCGCTCCACACCGGCGCGGTTTTCACCCATTCGGGGCGGTAGGTGGGACAGCGCTTCTCATAGAAATACGACTCCTTCACCCCATCCGGGTAGCGCTTGAGCGTCACCGGATGCCCTGCCAGATGTGGCAGCAGAAATGGGGCCACCGCGGTGTAGTAGTCGATCAGCTCGCCCTTGGTGAAACCAGCATCGGGGTAGAGCACCTTGTCGCGATTGGACAGTCGCAGCCGCCTGCCCCCCACCTCGATCTCGACGTGGCGCTTGGTGGTGTGGACGATCTCGTAAGGGCGCTCCTCCACGCCCGCTCCGGGCTCGCCGCCGCGGGCGCCGGCATCCCGCCTTGGGCTCCTGCTCTCCGGAAGGCCGCCGAGTGCGACACCCGCCTGCCCATCCCCTCCCCCCTCGCGCTCCAGTGTCACCTCCTCAGCCGGCTTGTCGGTGCGCAAGCCCTGGTAGGAGGAGTGGCGCAGGATGCGGTCGCGTGTCCAGCGCGAGAACTCGATCTCGGCCACCAGCTCGGGCTCCACGAAGCGCGCCTCCCGCGGCGGCTGGACGCCGCGCTCGGCGAACGGGCTGCCGCGGCGGCTGCGCGCCGCGAGCTCCCCCGCCAGGCGGCGCAGCTCGGGCTCGTCGAAGCCGGTGCCAACACGGCCGGCGTAGCGCAGTCCTTGGCTCCCGTCGGTGTCGTGGTAGCCCACCAGTAGCGCGCCGAGCTGCCCAGAGCGCCCCTCCTTGCCCGGCAGCCACCCGCCGATCACAAACTCCTGGCGGTGGAGGTTCTTGACCTTCACCCACTCGCCGCTGCGCTCACCGGGGCGATAGGGCGAATCGAGGCGCTTGGCGATCACCCCCTCCAATCCCTGCTCGGCGGTCGCCGCCAGCAGCTCGGCGCCGCCGCCCACGCACTGGCCTGGAACCTGCCAGGCCGGGCCCTTCAGCCGTAGCCCCTCCAGCAGCTCGTGCCGCTGGCGGTAAGGCAGCTCGATGGTGAGGTGGCCGTCGAGATACAGCAGATCGAAGATCGCGTACGTCACCGGTATCTCGCGTGCGGCGCGCGCCACTGCGCTCGCGGAGGCCAGGTGCATCCGTTTCTGCAATCGCTCGAAGCTCGGCAACCCGCGCTCGTCGAAGGCGACGATCTCCCCGTCTAGCACCACATCGTGCTCCCCCAGCTGACAGCCCAGCGCGTGCAGCTCGGGATAGCGGGCGCCGATCTCTTTGCGGTTGCGGCTCTCCACCCGCATGGTGGGTGCCGGATGCCCCGAACGCCAGTAGAGGAGCGCCCGCACCCCGTCCCACTTGACCTCGAACGCCCACCCCTGCTCATCCTCCGGCAGGCGGCCGGGGCTGGCAAGCATCGGAGCGAGATGGTCGGGCATCGGCTCGCGCGGGTTCCTCGTTGGGCTCATGCGGTCGATCATCCCACCTCGCACCGTCTATTTTGAAGGCCCACCAGGCGATTGCTGGAGACCACACAAAGGGGGAGTTCGGCGCGATGACCAAGCCGGGGAGTGAGGTCCCCAGGGATCTGCTGATCGAGGCCGGGGCGATCCTGGCCAGCTCGCTCGACCCCACCACGACGATGGAGCAGGTCGCACGGCTGACGGTGCCGCGGCTGGCCGATCTCTGCGTGATCGACCTGCGCGACGAAGACGGCGCGATCGTGGACGTGGCGGTCGTCGCCACCGAGGAGGGGCTGGCACGCGAGCTCGAGGAGCTGCGCGCCCGCTATCCGCTCGACCCAGCCGGGGAGCATCCGGTGGCACAGGTCATCCGCGGCGGCGAGCCGGTGCTGCTGGCGGAGATGACAGACGCGCTGCTGCGCTCGTTCGCGCAGGGATCCGAGCACGCGCGGTTCATGATCGAGCACGGCTATCGCTCGGCGGTCGTCGCCCCGATGGTCGCACGCGGGCGCACGCTCGGGGCGCTGTCGACGCTGCGACTGGGCGAGAGCGAGCGTTACGGGACCCAGGAGCGGGATCTGGTCGCCGAGCTCGCTCGACGGGCGGCGCTGGCGATCGACAACGCCCAGCTGTACTCCGATCTGCAGCGCCTGGAGCAGCGTCTGGAGGCGGTGCTCGCAAATCTCGCGGAGGCGATCACCGTGGTCGACAGTCGCGGGCAGATGGTGTTCGCCAACCAGGCCGCCGCCGACCTGCTCGGGTTCCTCACGCCCGGGGAGCTGACGCGCGCACATCCGGGAACGGTTATGACCCGCTTCATCGTGCAGGACGAGCACGGCCGTGAGCTCGATCTGGAGAGCATGCCCGCGAGGCGGCTGTTCAGGGGCGAGCAGCACGAGCCGCTGCTGGTGAGAAACATCGTTCGCGCCACCGGCGAGGAGCGCTGGCTGATTGTCCGCTCCTCGCCGATCCCCGACCCGGAGAACGGTCGCATCGGCTACGCGGTCAACGTCTTCGAGAACATCACCGAGGTCAAGCGCGCGCAGCTCGGCGAGAGCTTCATGGCGGAGGCCAGCCGCGCGCTGGCATCGTCGATGGACTATGGGGAGACGCTGCAGCGGGTGGCACGGTTGGCGGTGCCGCAGATCGCCGACTGGTGCGCGGTCGATCTGCTGAATGAGCGGGGGACGATCGAACGGGTGGCCGTGCACCACCCCGACCCGCGCAAGCTCGAGCTGGCCGCGCGCATCGACCGCGCCCACCGCCCGACGCTCGACGAGCCGGAGGGGGTTCCCGAGGTGATCCGCACGGGAGAAGCCCGCATCTTCAACGACATCCAGCCCGAGGCGCTCGCGGCCTACGCGCACAACTCCGAGCACCTCGAACTGCTGAGCGCGATCGGGGCGACCGCGGTGATCATCGTGCCGATGATCGGCGCCACCGGGGCGCTCGGCGCGATCACGCTGGTGTCCTCGGAGTCGATGCGCCGTCTCACCGCCGCCGACCTCGGAGTCGCCGAGCGACTTGGCCGCCGCGCGGGCACCGCGGTGGAAAACGCGCGGCTGTACACCGAGCGCATCCGTATCGCCCACACCCTCCAGCGCGCGCTGCTGCCGGAGTCGCTGCCCGAGGTGCCGGGGGCCGAGATCGAGGCGCGGTACTGCGCGGCGGGCGAGCTGAACGAGGTCGGCGGCGACTTCTACGACGTGTTCGAGCACGGCGAGGACAGCTGGATGCTCGTGATCGGCGACGTCTGCGGCAAGGGTTCCCGCGCGGCCGGCGTGACGGCGCTGGCGCGACATACCCTGCGCACCGCGTCGATGGGTGGCCAGTCCGCCGCGGAGATGCTGGAGACGCTGCATCGGGCGCTGCGCCGCCAACCCCCCGGCGCGGATCTGTGCACCGCCTGCCTCGTGAAGGTGACGCCGGCCTCGGGGCGGATGCGCTTGACCGTGACGCTTGCCGGGCACCCGCCGCCGGTGCTGATCCACGCCCGGGGAGATGCGCGGCAGGTTGGCCGGCCCGGGACGCTGCTCGGCGTGCTCGACCCGATCGACGTCGTCGAACACGAGACGGAGCTGCGCGCCGGCGAGACGCTTCTGCTCTACACCGACGGGATCCCCGAGGCCGGCCACTCGGGCGAGGCGCTCGGGGAGCGCGGACTGATCGAGCTGTGCCGCAAGGCGCCTCAACTCACCCTCGCGCAGCTGCTCGAGCACATCGAGCACACGGCACTGGAGCACGCCGAGGGCTCGCTGCGCGACGATCTCGCGCTGCTCGGCATGCGTATGTGCCACAGCCCGCTGCGATAGCATGAGCGCTTGTGATCGTTGGGGAGCAGCTCACCATCGAGGTCAGGCAGGATGACGACAGGATCGTGCTGACGCTCCATGGCGAACTCGACCTGCTCGGTGCACCACGGCTGCGTGGCGAGATCGAAAGCCACGCGGTCGATGCCGCTGACATCGTTGTGCTCGACCTCGATGACGTCCAGTTCATCGACTCCGCCGGTCTGCGAGTCGTCCTCGCCGCACACGAGCGCACGGTGGAGCGTGGCCAGAGGCTGGCGCTAACCCCCGGCTCGCCTCAGGTTCAGCGGCTGCTGAGCATCGCCGGCGTCAGCGGGCATCTGCAGACAATCGCCTCGGCCGACGCAGCGCTCGTTTAGCTTCGCAGCCTCACTGGACGTCAGTCTTCTCCGGGCATCAGCGCTGCTTGTTCTCGACGGCGCGCTGCAGGTCTTTGCCTGCCGTCGCGTTGCCGGCTCGGTCAGACGCTTACGCGGTAGTGGAGGTGAACGACGCCGTTTCGGAACCGGCGCTCATCGAGAAGTTCGAGTTGCGCGCGGACGTTGTCTGGCAGGGCGCGCTTGCCGCCTCCCACCACGATCGGGCACAAGAACAGATGGCACTCGTCGACCAGTCCCGCGCCGATTGCGTGGCCAGCGAGCTCGGCACCCCCGACTGTGATGTCGGCCCCCGAGGACTGCTTGAGCCGCCGGACGGCGTCTCGATCGAACTCGCGCTCGATCCGCGTCCTCGCGCTGGATACTGTCTGAAGCACCCGGGAGTACACGATCTTCTCAGCTGCCCGCCAGATCCCGGCATAGTCCCAGAACACTGCCGGCTCATCGGCCTCGGTGCTCACGGTCTCCCAGAACACCATCGTCTCGTACATCCGGCGCCCGTATAGGTAGGTGCCGATCGGCCGCTCGAGATCGTTGACGAACGCATGCACCTCGTCATCCGGCGCCGCCCAGTCGAACCTGCCCTTCTCGTCCTCGACGTACCCGTCAAGCGAGGCGATCGCCGCATAGATCAGCTTGGCCATCTCCACTCCGATCGGCCGTTACGGTGCAGCCACGGCCGCACATGCTGAGACCGCGATCCGCAGCCAAACTATCATCGATCACGGCATCGCAGGAGCACGAGCACAGACCGACTCGCTCATCCCGCGCCCCGTATGCCGCGCGAAGCGAGGTGAATCTCCGGCCGGCCGACGCTACGGACGCTTGAGGGCGAGTCCGAGCTCGCGCCCGGGGACATCGTCGCCTTCCCCCGGGGCCGCCGGGGCGGCCACACGCTGGCTAATCGAACCGACGAGCCGGTGCGGTACCTCCCCGCGGGCGCCGGGGGGCGCTGTGGCGCCACCCGAGTCCTCGCGACGGCGGCATGAGCTCCTACGGGAGCATGTCGTAGTCGCTCGGTTCCCAGGCGAGTGCCGCGTAGAGCTCGAGCAGGGCGCCCTGGTCGAGCAGGCGGTAGGAGGAGCCGGGCGACGACGGCAGGTGGAAGAGGTTCTGGCCGTTGCGGTAGTTGTTCCAGGCGTCGTCGGCGTAGGTCTGGGCGGCCTGCAGGATCTTAGCCCGCAGGGTGTTCTCGCCAGTCGCCGCGTAGAGGACTAGCAGGCCGCGGAAGTAGATGGCGACGAACGCCGCCGGCTGGGTGTCGAGGTAGTCCGCCTCGGTGAAGTAGTCGAGGGATGCGTTCGCGAGCGCTTCCGCATTCATCAAGTAGTCGGTTTCGCCCGTGTCCTGGTAGGCGGTCACGTTGGCGGCGATCATCGCCCCCTGGTTGTAGGTCCACAGCGTCTGTCCGACCCGCCCTTCGGTCACTTTGTCGAACACGAGAGCAGGCTTGCTCGGTTCGTAGTTGGGATTCGGCGCGTTGGGGTCGGTGGGATTGCCGTCGACGTTGTACAGGTAGTGGTTGACCCAGCCATACATCATCATCGACCCGGTTTCGTAGGTGGCCTGGTCGCTGGGGTCGAGTTGCTCGAGCCGGAACCCGAGCTCGGCGTTGGGCGCGTTCGACGTGGTCGTGCGTTCGTGGTTGGTCAAACCCAAACCCGCTCCCTGCTGGACCCAGAACGTGCCGCCTGGGTCGAATTCGCCGGAGTTGCCGTCCCAGCCACCCGGGTACACGAACGAGAAGACGTTCTCCGCGTCGCTCAGAGCGCTGGCGTTGTGGGTGAGGCGGTAGTCCTGGGCCAGCGCCAGCCCGACCCACGCCTGGTCGTCGTAGTACTTGTCGCCGCCGCCGCCGAACGGCGCGGTCACATAGGAGTCGTATCCCGGCGGATTGGCCGCGCCGTCCCAATAGTGGGAGAGCCCGGTCAGACGATCGTTGACGTCGGCCTGATAGTCGAGGCCGCCGTCGATGCTCGGCGGGATCCCGGCCAGGGTGATGGTGCCGACCAGCGCCCGCGAGAACGGCCACAGGTAGGAGTAGCGGTTTCCGCCTTCGCTCTGGGGGTCGTCTTCGGCGTACAGGCTGCTGGTGTCGCCCGGGTAGACGTTCGGGGCGTAGAAGTACTGCTGCATCGCCGCGTAGGCGGCGATGGCGTGGTCGGCGTCTTCCTGCTGGGTGCTCGTCGGCGTCTGCGTCGTGAACGTCTGGTCGGCGCCGTAGGAGGTGCCGAGGCTGTTGGTGGCCACCAGACGGTAGTGGTAGGTCTGGGCGTCGGCCAGGCCCGTCAGCGACGCGGACACGTTGGTCGTACCGACGGCGCCCGACTGCGGTGGCGTTTCAGAGACGTAGGCGCTCGTCGGCCCGTATTCGAAGTGCCACGTGGTGGGAAGCCCGTTGGCCGCCACCGTGCCGGTGACCGTCGCCGAGATCTGGGTGATCGTGGTCGCCGGGCCGGTGCTTCCAAGGAGAGCCGCCGGGAGCGGCGCGGGCGCGGGGAGCGGCGGAGGCAGGAGCGGCGGGGGCGGCGGTGCGGCCGTCGTGAACGTGTGGTCTGCGCCGTAGGTGGTGCCCGTGCGGCAGCCCCCGCAGTTGGTCGCGATGATCCGGAAGTGGTACCTCGTGTACGGTCGCAGGCCGGCGAGCGTCGCTGACGTCGCGAATACCTTCGGCCGCCTGCCCGCGTGCCTAGAGGCGCTGCGAGAGCCGTAGCGAGCGGTGGTCCCGTAGCTGAAGAAGTAGGACGTGCTCGCATTCGGCTTGACCCGGCCCGCGATGATCGCGGAAGTGGTCGTGACCGAGCTGGCAGCACCCGTCCGAGCGCTCGGGGGGCAGGGCGAGCGGGATTCGCGCCGCTCGCGGCGGCCTCGGCCGCGCGACCGGTGCGCACACAGACGCGGGGGGCGGGAGCGCTGCCGATGGGAATGCAAGCCGTGGACATGCGGGCGCGGCAAGGAACGCGCACTCATGACGGGCAGGACCGCCGTAAAGCACGCGGCGGCGACCAGGACGGCGATCAACCAGATCGTCGCTCGCCGTAAGCCAGCTACGGCGCGGATCCTCATGTGCGCGTGAAACCCTCCAACGAGCCAGCGCCGCGTACGGCTGACCTCACCTCATGTCGAGGGTCGTGAGCTGCGGGCGGTGCCCCGGACAGGGCGCCGCTCCGGTCGCAGGCGTTGACCTGTGTCGCCATAGCTGATGTCCTTACAGCATTGCGGGATTTATCAGCGCTGCTGTACGTGATCGTCTCGTGGATCTGTACGCCGAGCGCGTCGGCGATGCTCTGTAGCCGGTCGAGTCCTACGCCGCTGTAGTCGTTGGCCTCCCAGCGCTGGATCTGCTGCTCTGCGACGCCGATTCGCTCGGCGATCTGGCGCTGGGTCAGCCTGGCGGCGATGCGAGCTTCGATCAGGGCGGTGGGCAGCTCGCGTAGGGAGGTGATCTCGCGGCTAGTAATGTGTCCGTCGCGCAGTTGCTCGTAATGGTCGATCTGTCGGCGCAGCGTTTCGATCTCGCTGGCGATGGCGTCGTGTACCACCTGCCTCATGTCGGGGTGTTCGTTGGGGCCGAGCTCTCGTGTGTCGTTGGCGATCAGCTCCTTTTCGAAGCGGGCGATCCAGCTCTTGGTGATGCGGTATTCGCGCTGGTTGGTGATCACGGGAGTTCTGCCAGGTCGATGGCGATGATGCCCTTGGGGGGTATAACACAACAATACCGTTTGGTTAGGATGGCATCTGCGCTAGCTCCAAGACATGTGCGGGAGGCGGATAATGGGTGTCGTAATGACGGACGGGGTCGGGGTCGAGAGCTTTGCGAGCGCGTATCAGGCTGCTCTGCAGGAGCACGCGGGCCTGCACGGCGATGATGGTCTGGCGCTGGCGTATGAGCTGGGACGCCGCGCTGTCGTCGAGCGTCTGAGCCTGTTGGACCTGGCTGGCATACATGGCGATGCGCTGGCGGCCACGCTGCGGTCGGGTGATTCTGAGCATGGCGAGCGGGTCGCTCGGCGGGCGGCGGACTTTCTGCGTGAGGCCCTGTCGACGTTCGAGATTGCTTTGCGTGGTTATGCCGAAATGCGCGAGGTGGCACGCATCGAGCACGAGCACGTCCTTCAGCTGCAGGCGATCGCGGACACTGCGCTTGCGCTGAAGGCCTCGGGCGACCCGCTGGGAATCCTGCGCGTGGCCGCGCACCGCACGCGCGAGATCCTGGGGGCTCGAGCGGCGTGCGCGTCTCTGTCCTCGCGGACAACCGGCCCGTCGCGGGTCATCGCGGGCGAGGAGTCACTCCCCGAACATCAGGCGCCGTCGCTCAGCGTCGGCCTGTCCGGCGCCTACCCGGAGACGGAGGGAACGTTGAGCGTGTGGGAGCCCGCCCCGAACGATCCCGGCAAAGCGCGCGAGGCGGTTTTGGTGCAGATCGCTCAACTCATCTCCGCGGCCCTGGCGACCGCCGAGGTTCTGCAAACCCAGCGGGAGATCGCCGATACCCTGCAGCGCGGCCTACTGCCATCGGCGCTGCCCGTACTCGAGGGGATCGAGCTTGCGGCCCGCTTCTGTCCCGCCGGGAACGGGGTCGTGGTGGGCGGTGATTTCTACGATGCTTTTGCTGTGGACGCGGGCGGCTCGAGCGGCGTGGTGATCGGCGATGTTTGCGGCAAGGGTCCGGCGGCGGCCGCGCTGACCGCCTTGGTGCGCCACACGCTGCGCGCCGCTCTGCTGGTGCAGTCGACCCCCGCGGGGGTGCTGGGTCTCGTCAACGCGGCGATCCGCCAGCAGACCCCCGGTGAGCTTTGCACCGTGCTGTTCGGATTGTTGGATCGACGAGCGCAGGGGTGTGTGGTGCGCTTCGCCACCGGTGGGCACCCGCTGCCAATCGTGATCCCCACTCACGGACCGGTACGCGATGTCGGGGTGCCCGGGATGCTTTTGGGGGCGAGCGATCAGCCCACGTTCAGCGACTTCGAGGTCTCACTGGACCACGGAGATCTGCTCGTGCTCTACACAGACGGTGTTATCGAGGTACGCGGTGGCGGCCATGCGCTGTTTGGCCCCGATCATCTGATGGACGTCCTCGAGCGCTGCCGTGGCACCGATGCGCAGCAGGTCGCCGACCGCATCGCCGATGCCGCCCTGAGCGCGGCGGGCGGCCCGGCCCGCGACGACATCGCGGTGCTGGTCATACGCGCCGGCCGTTGAACGTTTCCACCGGTCGGCACCACTGACGTTTCCACCGGTCGGCACCACCATCGATGTACCGCAGTGTCGTGTCGGTGCGCTGCTGTCATGCTACCGAGGCCGCTCGGCGCGGGCGGACGCAGAGAGAACGCGAGCGAGGAGGATCGATGGCAGAGCGCAGGAGCCGGCGATCGGCCGCCAAGGCCACGGATAGTCGCGGCAGGACCACGAAGCAGTCGGAGACCAGGGAGGAGGAGGCGGTCGGTGGGCTGCTGCGCGAGCTGGTCGCGCATCTGCGGCGCAACCGCTCCCAGCTGCGGGAGGAGTGGGCCCAGCGCATCACCGGGGCGCAGTTGCTGACGGCGATGACCCCGGATGAGTTCTTCGCCGAGGCTACCTCTGTGTATGACAACTACATCGAGGTGCTGGAGACCGGGAGCGTCGAGGCGCTGCAGAACTACGCACGCGACCTGTCCGAGCGAATCATCCCGCGAGGGGTCGAGACCCACGAGGTGCTCGGCATCGTCCTTTTGCTTCGTGACGTGCTCGCGCGCTCGCTGTTTGAGAAGTACCAGTCGGACTTCGACCTGCTCAACCAGGTCCTCGATGCGTACGAGCCCGCGGCCAACCGGATCGCCAACACCGTCGGTGTCAGCTT
>Ga0210391_10005938_pt1 | contig 10037 bp, 8 predicted proteins | sample IncBWC12OmetaG_FD_160573 | JGI IMG/M metagenome (GOLD analysis project Ga0210391, IMG submission 160573) | Forest soil microbial communities from Barre Woods Harvard Forest LTER site, Petersham, Massachusetts, United States - Inc-BW-C-12-O ...
AGCTGACCAGCGTCAGTGATCTTGCCTGCCGCGCGCCGGATGATGCTTCGACGGCGAGAATCGACGCCATGGCGTTGCCGGCGGCGCCCAAACCCACATCCCACACCACCAAAGGCTGATCTTCGAGGGTTTGCAGGCGCGCGACCAGCCGCGACTGGTCCACGTAAAGCGAGCGAGCCTCCTCGGCCGGATCATTTCCAACATGCATGACCTCGCCCGAGGCCATCTCGCGAATGAAACCCACGCCTTCGCGCACGATGACTTCATAGCGCCCGCGGCGTGAGCGCCGCTTGCGAAGCGCCGCCCGGGTGATGAGTGCCGACGGCTTACCGTAGCTGTCGCGCGCGTCGAGCAAATCGCGCTGCGCATGATAAAACGACAGCCAGGTGCCCGCGACAATGTGCGCGCGCATGGTACGCATGAGCTGCAGGTAGAAATGCACGTTGTGAAGACCCAGGAGCTGCCAGCCGGAGGTCTCGTGCACCCGCTGCAGATGAAAGAGATACGCAATCGAATGAGTCTTGCAGGTATAGCATCCACAAGCCGGATCGATCGGCCCCTCCATGCCGCGATAGGCGGCCCGCCGCAAATCGCGTCTTCCCAAGCTGGTAAACGCCACGCCTTGCCTCGCCAGCGCGGTGGGCAGAATGCAATCAAACATGTCGACGCCACGGTGTACGGCCTCGAGCAAATCGCGAGGAGTGCCGACCCCCATGAGATATCGCGGCAAATCCTGCGGCAGCAACTCCGTCACGGTTGCCGTGCAAGCTTCGCGCTGCGCGCCGCTTTCACCCACGGCGAGGCCGCCGATCGCATAGCCGTCGAAAGGCATATCGGTGATGACTCGGGCGCTCTCGATGCGCAGATCCTCGTAGCGCGCGCCCTGCACGATGCCGAACAGCGCCTGCGCGGAGTCACCGCGCGCCGCCAGACTGCGGCTCGCCCAGCGATGAGTCAATTGCATCGCGCTGCGCGCCACATGGTGCTCCACGGTCGAGGGTACGCACTGATCGAGAACCATCATGATGTCTGCGCCGATCGCCTTCTGCGTCTCGATGCTGCGTTCCGGACTGAAGCGCACCAGGGTGTTGTCGACGTAACTCCTGAATTCGGCGTATTCCTCGCGCAGGGTGCGGCTGCCGGGCAGCGAGAATATTTGAAAACCGCCGGAATCCGTCAATACCGAACGCGGCCAGTTCATGAAGGCATGGATACCGCCGAATTTTTCGAAGATTTCGACACCCGGGCGCAATAGTAGATGGTAAGTGTTGGCGAGCAGCACTTGCGCACCGCTTTCGAGCAGATCTTCGCGACGCTGCGAGCGGACAGCCGCGTGCGTGCCCACCGGCATGAAGGTGGGTGTCAGAACCTCGTTATGCCGAGTCGTAAAGCGCGCGGCGCGCGCCCGCGAATCCGAAGCGGTGGCTTCGAGTTTGAATTCCAGCCGCCTCACGGCGGTTACTTCTCCGCCAGCTTCGCGGGCGAGATGACGCTCTTCACGTGGTCGAACTCCGGCCGCGTGGATTGCGCGCCGTTGTCGGTCGACTTGAGCAGCGCCGCGAAGTAGCCGGCAGCCTGTGCCTTATCCCCGGCCGCCTCGGCGGCCACGCCCGCGTTGTAAAGTCCGTTGAACCGATTGGGACTTAGGGCGAGTGCCTGCTTGTATTCAACCAGAGCTTCCTGCGGTCTCCCAACTTCGAGCAAAATATCGGCGAGCATTTCGCGCGCCGGAATATCGACCTCGCCCTGGCCGACCTTATCCTGCAGATCCGCGCTTTCGCGCATATGCTTCAGCGCATCCGCCGTGTCGCTCTGCGCAAATGCGATCCACGCCAGCATCTCGCCGCGCACGATCCGCGATCCTGTCGACTCAGCGTAGTAAGCATGCTTGCCTTGCTTGACCCGTTCCATCAACGAGTCGTACTCGGCAAGGTTGGCCTGCGCTTGCTGCGGCTGGCGCAGATGCCCCGCAGCCACCGTGCGCGCCCAATAGGTCATGGTCTGAGTCTCGGGAGGCGCGCCATTGATGGGTACGAGCGCGGCCGCCGATTTCCAATCGCGCATTTCCAGTTCGAAAATGATCGGCAGCTTGGTGCGGTAGTAGGGAAACATCCCGGCCATGTAATGCTCGCCCATCTCACGCATCGCCTCGAAGTGATCGATGGCGGCCGCTGAATTGCCAAGCACCGCCCGGGCTTTGGCATCCTGGCCGCTTTGCAGGTAGGCATACAGCAGGAAGTCGTCGGAGTGAAACTGATCCATCGCGCCGCTTTGGCCGCGCGCCTCGGCCGCACGCGAGGCCGCCACCGAAGCAACATTGGAGTCGATGTCCGCCTGCCACATCCCCAAGCGTGAAAAGATGTGACCCGGCATGTGCACCGCATGCGGCGCCGAGGCCGCGATCTCGCCATAGTGTCTCGCCGCGGCCAGACCCTCCGGGGCAAGCGACGGCGTATCGCAGGCGTGAATGATGTAGTGCACCACTCCCGGATGGTCGGGGTATTGCACGAACAAGGGATTGAGCACCGTCAGCGCCTTGTGCTCCTGGGTCAGACTAGTGTCATTCGGGGCCGATGCGGCCAGCAGCGCCAAGGCATAGAACGCACCTGCATCGGTATCGCGCGGATAGTCCTGGTACAGTTTGGCCATCGCAGCGGCATAGGCCTCGATGCGGGCCCGATATTCGCCCGCATCAGGGCGAAAGAAACTGCTGAGTGCCGTGACGTACTCGCGCTCGCGCGCGGTTCTCGCGGGGCGCGCCTGCGCCGCTTGCATCTCCCGCCACGCGAGCGCAACCGTGGACTCGCCGGGTCGCTCCCAAATCTCATGGAACAGGCTCATCGCGATTCCCCAGTGCGCCATGGCGCAATCAGGATCGCTCTTGGCAATCTGCTCGAATTGCCGCTGCGCTTCTTGGTACCAGAAATCGTGCAGTAGTGCGACACCGCGGACGAATTGAGTGCGCACCGAGGGTGCACACGACACCGAGAAGGACACAGTCCCCAGACTCTCGCCGGCGCCGGTCTCGGGTTGGCGCGTCTGGATCTCACCGGCGTAGGCGGCCGGTGTCAGCGTAATCAGGGAACCGAAAAACAGTCCAAGCATTTTCATGACGCGCATTGTAAGACAAATCGCGGCGCACGCGGCCGCGGGAATCATCGCTTTGTAATCATTTTCGATTAGTTTGCCTGGTGTTCGCGCCATATTCAGCCCGTTACCTGAACCGAGAAGCCATGGGGATGACAACCTTTGATTACGATGTGGCGGTGATTGGGTCCGGGCCCTCCGGGCAGCGCGCGGCTGTGCAGGCGGCGAAGCTTGACCGGCGAACCTTGCTGGTCGAATGCAAAGCCGCGGTGGGCGGCGTGTGCATCAACACCGGGACGATTCCGTCGAAAACCCTGCGCCAGGCCGTAATGCATCTATCGGGATATCGAGAGCGCGAGATCTATGGCGCTTCCTATACGGTCAAGCAGAACATCACCATGGCGGACCTGAATGTTCGAACCGAACATGTCATTCGCCACGAAATCGACGTCACGCGCCACCAGCTGCAGCGAAACCAGGTGGAAATCGAGTCGGCCACGGCCCACTTCGTCGACGATCACGCGATCAATCTGGTCTCTGTCGACGGGCGTACTCAACGAACCGTCACGGCCGGACACACTGTAATCGCAACCGGCACTCGCGCGACGCGCGACGGTCATATTCCGTTCGACGAGCAGAAGATATTCATTTGCGACGACGTTCTGTCCTTGGCAAAGGTGCCCCGCTCCATGGCGGTGATCGGCGCCGGCGTTATCGGCGTGGAGTACGCCACCATATTCGCGACGCTGGGCGTTCGCGTGACGCTGATCGACAAGCGCGACCGTCTGTTGCCGTTCATCGACCACGAAATCACCGATAGTCTCGCCTATCACATGCAGCAAAATCGCGTAACGCTGCGCCTCGGGGAAGAAGTCAGCGCCCTGGAGCCCGTGTCCGACGATAAAGGCGAGCGGGTCAAAATTACTCTGGCAAGCGGCAAGCAGATCGTTACGGAAAAAGCCCTGTATTCCATCGGTCGCACCGGCGCCACCGACGGGCTGAATCTCAGCGCCGCCGGCGTGGAATGCGACAACCGCGGCCGTATCAAGGTGAACGAGTTTTATCAAACCTCGGCGTTGCACATCTATGCGGTGGGAGACGTAATTGGATTTCCGAGTCTCGCGTCAACGTCCATGGAACAGGGACGGCTCGCTGTTTGCCATGCGTTTGGTGCTCCGGCAGTGAGCGTGCCGGAACTTTTCCCCTACGGCATCTACACAATTCCTGAAATATCCACCGTTGGGCGCAACGAGGAGGAATTGACTCATGCGGGCATTCCTTACGAAATCGGCAAAGCCAATTACCGCGAGATTGCGCGCGGCCAGATCGTTGGTGATATCACGGGCATGTTGAAGTTGATCTTTCACCTTGAAACCCGGGAACTCTTGGGGGTACACATCATCGGTGAAGGCGCCAGCGAACTCATACACATTGGCCAGGCGGTCATGGCTCATCGCGGCCGAATCGACTATTTCTTGAATACGGTATTCAACTATCCAACTCTGGCGGAGTGCTACAAAACCGCAGCTTTTGACGGAGTCAATCGATTAGCTTGAGCGACAGATTTTCTAGTTCGACCAGCCGCCATCGATGATGTGGCACTGCCCGGTGGTGAATTGACTTTCGTCCGACGCCAGATACAGGGCCAGTGCCGCGATCTCGGCGGGCTGACCCAAGCGCCCCATGGGCTGGCGGGCGATGAACGCGCGCAAATTCGCGTCATAGTCTCCGCCTGCCTGCAGGCGCTGGTGCAGCGACGGAGTATCCACCGTGCCGGGGCAAATCGCATTGCACCTGACGCCGCTGGTGACGAAATCTGCCGCGACCGACTTGGTGAGGCCGATGATCGCAGCTTTCGTCGCGCTATAGACACAGCGATTGACGACACCCTTGACGGAACTCGCAACCGACGACATGTTGATGATGGATCCGCGCCGGCGCTCGAGCATCTGCGGCAGCACCGCGCGGATCAGACGAAACATCGAGGTGACATTCAGATCGAACGACAGCGCCCATTGCTCATCGCTGCAGTCCAGCAGCGAACCGCTGGCGACAAAGCCGGCACAGTTGAAGAGAATGTCGATTTCGCCGGCGCCCGCCACGACGCGCGTGATCTCATCAGGCAGCAGAACATCGAGCTTGGCCGTACGGCACTGCTGCAATTGCTTAAGCGCGGCAATGTTGGTATCGGTCGCCAGTACATCGGCGCCGTGCGCCGCGAACAACTCCGCCGTGGCCCGGCCGATGCCTTGCGCCGCTGCAGTCACCAGGGCGGTCTTGCCGGCGAGTCTTTGTGTCTGCATGCGAAGACTTTGACGCGGCCCGGTGTCTTCAGCCCGCGTCCGCGTAGGCTTTCACCAGATCGGTCAAGAAATCCCGGCCGACATATACGGAGCGCACGCTGCGGCGCTCGTTGAGCCCATGCACACCGTTGCCGTCGGGATCGCCCCAGCCGCCGGGCACACCGTAGACGGGAATGCCAATGGCCTCCAGAAAAATACCGTCGGTGGCACCGGTCGACATGGTGGGAACCAAGGGAACGCCGGGGAAATATTTGGCGACCAGCGCCTCTGCCGGGCCAATGATTTTGGGATCGAGCGGCGGCGCCACGGCAACGGGACGGACCGGGGGAACCAAGGTTATTTTGACGCCGGGATCGCCGATAACCGCCGCCAAAGCGGCTCGAGTGCCCTCCACCGTTTCGCCGGGAAATATGCGGCAATTGACATTCGCCGCGGCGCGCTGCGGCAACGCGTTGTTGGCGTGGCCGCCTTCCAGCAGCGTGGCGACACAGGTGGTGCGCAGCATGCTGTGATACTGGCGATCCTTCGACACGATCGCCTCGGCCGCAGTGTCGTTGGGGTTCTTCGACAACGCCACCATCGCATTGCCCAATTCGTCTCCGCGCGATGCGCCAGCCTTGGCAAAAAAGACGCGCGTGGTGTCCGACAACTTGACCGGAAATTCGTGATCGCGCACCTTCGCCAGCGCATCGGCGAGCTCGTAGATCGCGTTGTCGCGAATCGGGATGGAGCTGTGGCCGCCTGCATTCACCGTCTCAAGTTTATAGTTCTGCGCGGCCTTCTCGCCTACCTGAATCGATTCGACCACCACCTTGCCATGGCCGTCGGTGCGTCCGCCACCGCCCTCGTTGAGCGCGAATGCGGCGGAGATCAACTCGGGCCGGTTCTTCGCCAGCCACTCAGCCCCATTGAAGGCATAAGTGGTCTCTTCGCCGCAGGTCAGTGCCAGCTTGATGGTACGTTTGGGACGGTAGCCGCTCTGCTTGAAGCGCATCAGCATATCGACCCAGGTGGCATCCATCGCCTTCATGTCGGCGGTTCCGCGGCCGAAGAAGTAGCCGTTTTCCTCGATCAAAACGAACGGATCACGCGTCCAGTCCTCGCGCTTGGCTTCGACCACATCGAGATGGCCCAGCAGCAGCATCGGCTTCGCAGAGTTGGAAGTTCCCGCCAAGCTAGCAACCAACCCTCCGTCCTTGGGATGCTCGGGACTTGAAAACATTGTGACATCCTTGTCGGAGAAGCCTGCCGCTTTCAAATGCGCTGCCATTCGCTCGGCCGCCAGCGTGCAGCTTCCCACCGACAGCGTCGTGTTGGTCTCGACCAGCTCCTTGTAAATTGCTCGGAACGCGGTCTGATCGGGCCGCAATGCCGTCATCGGCGCTTCCTGCGCGCCTGCCGGCTGCAGGGTCGCGCCCAAAGCGCAGATCGCCGCCACTATCGCCACCGTCTTCGCCGCACCGATCGTGCCGGACATTCGCTTCTGCATCATGACCCCCGTTTGTTATGTGCAAAGATTGACCGCAGCTGTGGGTATTGGCAAGCGCGGTCGACTATCGGTTCGCCAGCCTGGCAATCGCTCCCCGGGCGGTGATGCCCGCTGAATCAAAATACGCTGCCGAACTCCGGCTTCTTTTTTCTTCGGGAGCGCTGCCAGACGACGCCGGGGAATCCCTTCAAAGGCACCAGCGGTTCGCCCAAATAGGCCCACTCAGGCGTCTCTTCGATTGCGATATGGTACAGAGGCTGCCGGCCGGTGCGTAGTTTGAACAGCGCTCGCGAAACATTGACCATTTGCGGTGAATGAGCCCGCTCGTAATAGAGTGGGGTACCGCAGCGAGCGCAAAAACTGCGCGTGCTACCCGCTGTTGCATCCTTGTAGTGCGTGATGTCCGCAAGTCCCTGCATCACGCGGAATCGGCTGCGCCAACTGCCCACGTAGGTCGCATAGGCCGCGCCATGCGCATGGCGGCTCGCAGCGGAATGATCGTGCCACGCCCAGCGCGCGGGGAAATCGATCTCGATGCGAACCGTACCGCACAGGCATTCTCCCGGCACGGCTGTTTTGAACACCTTCAGGATTTCTTGGGACGCCTTCTTGCTCACTTTCGACCTCGACGCTGCCAGGCATTGCGCAGTCACTTCGAATTGGCGACGATAGCGCCTACCAACCCGCCTCGTTCGGGAGTGCTCATGTCTACCACGATAACCGATACTACCGACATTGAAACCCTGGAAGATTTGAACCGCGACTACGTCGCCGCCGTGCAGGCCGGCAATGTGGACCGCTTCGAGGAAATTCTCGCCAAGGAGTTTTACTGCTCCAATCCGGACGGATCTCTGGTCGATCGCCGCGGATTTCTCGCCCAGACGGCAAAGCCGGTCACCATATCGGCTTTGCGCGCCCATGATGTACTCATTCGGCGGTTTGGAGACATTGCCATCATTCACGCGCGCACAACTTATTCCCTCCCCGACGGCCGTCAGGCCGGCGGGCGCTACACGGATGTGTGGGTGCGGCGCGCAGGCGCGTGGAAGGCCGTATCGGCCCATGTCACTCGTTGCTGAAGATACTTGCCGGATCAACCTAACCGCTGGGTTTCTCTCAAGTCCGGCGCGCTGACGGCGGAGGTCGATCCGTTGGGCGCGCAATTGTCGGTTTTGCGGGATCACGCCGGGCGCGATCTCTTGTGGGGCGGGGAACCGTCGATCTGGAGTGGGCGGGCGCCGCTGCTGTTTCCCATCGTCGGCGCGCTGGCCGGCGGCAGCTATCGACTGGGCGCTCGCGTCTATCATCTCCCGCGCCATGGATTCGCGCGCAACAAGCTGTTCGAGATCGTGGATTCGACGCCCGCCAATGCGGTTTTTAGATTGCCGTCCGATGAGGCGACTCGCGAGGTCTATCCCTTTCGCTTCGAATTGGAGGTCCATTTTGCACTCGATGGTGCAACGCTGTCGCTGACGAGTTGGATCCGCAACTTGAGTGACGCAGATATGCCTGCGAGCTTCGGCTACCACCCAGCGTTTCGCTGGCCCCTGCCTTACGGGCCGTCGCGGTCGGCGCATTTCATCGAGTTTGCGAGCGAGGAGCCGGATCCGATCCGGCGCCTCGACGCCTCTGGGTTATTGACAGCCGAGCATTATCCGACGCCAATCTCGCATCGGCGGCTCAACCTTGCGGATGCCCTATTTCAAGACGATGCGATTATTTGTGATCAAATCCGCAGCCGCTCCGTCAGCTACGGCGCCGCTGCGGGACCCCGGCTTCGTATCAGTTTCCCCGACTCGCCGTATCTTGGGATTTGGACCAAGCCAAAGGCTGATTTCATCTGCATAGAACCCTGGCACGGCGTCGCGGATCCGGCCGGATTTTCCGCAGATTTCACCACCAAACCTGGCGTGTTCACGCTGGCGCCGGGCGCCGCGCTGCCAATCAAAATGGCGATAGCCTTGCTGGGGGATTAAGGTTCAGCGCAACTGGCTGTCCTTGCTGCCGCGCCGGTTGTAGCCGCTGAATTGCGCCGAACTCCGATCATGCTCGCCCTGGCAAGCAACGCAGAAGCGGACGCCATGAACTGCGATTCTCCGCGCCTCGGGAATCTCGACCCCGCAGTCCGCGCAGTGAGTCAAAGACGGACCTTGAGGCAACTGACTTTTAACGCGGCCGATGGCGTCCTTCACGGTCGCGTCGATCTGATCCTGTACGGCACCGTCACCCGCCCAACCCGTCGCCATGTGTTCCGCTCCGCAAAATTGACTTGGAAATTCGCCCGTCGCTGGAGCATTTATGGACCCGCCGCGGCGGATTTTCAAGCAGGTCGCGCCTTCCACAGCTGCCGCAGGCCCAAAGTCATGACGGGCAGCACAAAAACCCCGATAAACAGATAAGCCAGGCCGCGATACCCGCGGGCAATCAGGGTCACCAAGCCAAATCGGGCCGCCAGAAATATCGAGCCAACGAGCAGCGCGCCCGTGATCAAGAAACGCACGGCCTTGGAGATGGTTCTTCCGGTGCGCGCCGCATGAGCCTCCGCAATCCGCTCATTGATGGCATGGACGCAGCCGGTACCGCTCTCCAACAGCGCCAGACAGATCATGAACTGGAACAGGAAATGGAAGGCCGGAAAATTCAGGCGCCGCAACAAGAAATCGGACGGTAGCGGCTCGGCGCCAATTTGCGGAAAGTAGGCGATCATGCAGATGAAGAACAGCAGCGCGGGAATCATGGCCAGCGGTCCTGCGAGCGCGCCCGCAATGAGCGCGTCCTTGTTGCTGCGCAGATGCCGGAGCACGGGCAGGATAACAACCGCTCCCACGATATTGTAGCTGGCATAAGTCAATCCGCCGGCAGCCCAGCCGTGCATCGACGTCACAGCCGCGAAATTGACGAGAATGCGGTCGCCGAATGCAAACAACGAGAGTGCCACGAATATCGCGTAGACCCCGTAAAGCACAATCGAAACCCACTTGAACAGCCGTTCCACGGACACGCTGCCGTAGGCGGCCACGAGACTTATGCTCGCAATCAGAATTGAGGTCCCCAGGAGCGGCGGCCAATTCAGAACGGCGGCGCCAATCGCGCCGGCGGCGGCGCCAAATACGGCCAGAATCAAAATGATGAACAAGAAATAAGCTGTCTCGAACAGC
>Ga0210391_10005940_pt1 | contig 10035 bp, 7 predicted proteins | sample IncBWC12OmetaG_FD_160573 | JGI IMG/M metagenome (GOLD analysis project Ga0210391, IMG submission 160573) | Forest soil microbial communities from Barre Woods Harvard Forest LTER site, Petersham, Massachusetts, United States - Inc-BW-C-12-O ...
TCCTCGGCCGGCTTTCTGAACGACAGCCCGGCGATTTCCTCGTCGCTGATTTGAATGTTGAAGCGATCGCGTACTTCCTTGAGATTTTCGTCGGTCAGCTTCTTCTGTTGATGGGTCGAGTTTAGGCCCTCGCCGGCCTTGCCCATGCCGAAGCCCTTGACCGTCTTGGCCAAAATGACCGTCGGTGCGCCCACATTCGCGACCGCGGAGGCATAGGCCGCGTACACTTTTTCCGGATCATGGCCGCCGCGGTTGAGATGCCATATCTCCTCATCCGACATGTTGGCGACCATTTCCTTCAGTTCCGGATACTTACCGAAGAAATGCTCGCGCGTGTAGGCGCCGCCTTTGGATTTGAAATTCTGATACTCGCCATCCACGCACTCTTCCATCACGCGCTTCAAGAAGCCCTTGGTATCGCGCGCCAGCAGCGGATCCCACCGCCCACCCCACAAAACCTTGATGACGTTCCAGCCCGCACCCAGGAAGGCCGCCTCGAGCTCTTGAATGATCTTGCCGTTGCCGCGCACCGGCCCGTCGAGCCGTTGCAGATTGCAATTGATGACGAAAATCAAGTTGTCGAGTTTTTCGCGCACCGGCATGGTGAGGGCGCCCATCGATTCCGGCTCATCCATTTCGCCGTCGCCCAGAAACGCCCAGACTTTGCGATCGGAGGGCGCGACGATTCCGCGATGCTCCAAGTAGCGCAGAAATTTCGCCTGAAAAATCGCCATCATCGGGCCCAAGCCCATCGATACGGTGGGAAACTGCCAAAAATTCGGCATCAACCAGGGATGCGGATAGGATGACAAGCCGCCGCCACGCACCTCTTGGCGAAAGCGCTGCAGCTGACTCTCGTCCAAGCGGCCTTCCAGGTAAGCGCGCGCATAGATACCCGGGCTGGAGTGCCCCTGTATGTAAATCATGTCGCCCAGATTGTCGGGGCTGCGCGCACGCCAGAAATGATTGAAGCCAACCTCATACAAAGTCGCCGCCGAGGCGTAAGTCGCGATGTGGCCGCCATACTCGGAATTCGTGCGATTCGCCTGCACCACCATGGCGAGCGCATTCCAGCGGATATAGGCTTCATTGCGCCGTTCCAATGATCGATCGCCGGGATATTCCGGCTCCTGCGCCTTGGAAATCGTGTTGAGGTACGCCGTGTTGGGCTTAAATGGCAGATACGCGCCGGACCGGCGCGTGAAATCCACCAGCTTTTCAAGTAAAAAATGCGCACGCTCCGGACCTTGGGCACGCATGACCGAATCGATCGACTCGAGCCACTCTTGAGTTTCAGTCGGATCGATATCTTCGAACGGCGATTGTTGCGTCATAGAAATCCACACTCACCCACGTGTCCTGTTAAGATGGCAGGCACGTTACAGCGCCCCTGCGCCAACTGCCATTACGTTAATAACCTGCGCTATCTTCGGGGTTTGGTTTTTCACGGTCAAGCAAGGCGATATTACGGTTTTTGAGACATGCCGACCCGCCTGCCCTTAGACCGTCTGCTCGTGCCCGTGCGCCAAGTCGGCACCCGCGTCAGCGAAACGAATCTCGCACGGTTTGCGAGCGCTTTGCTGTTTTTGCCGCTCGCGCCATCCGCTGCCGATTGGCAGGCGCTGCCTCATGCCCCGCTGCTGCGCGCCCTGCACGAGCGCAAGATTCGCAAGGCCGGCGATACGTTTCATCTGCGCGTCGGTCCGCAAGCGCAAACTTTGTTGGTGGTCGCCTGCCTTGCCGCCGAGGCCAGCACCTTTGAGCGCCTGCAAGCGGCCGGCAAGCTCGCGCGCAGTGCGCTCGAGGGTGATCCAAAAACGCTGCTGATATGGCAGCAGGGCTGCACCGGCGATGCAGCCGACGCCGCCTTCCACGCGAGCATCGCCGCGCTGCAAGCCGCCGCCTTCCGCTTTGCGACCTTCAAGAGCAAGCCGAAATCGCGCGCGGACCTTGTATCTATAGACCTGGCGCGGCGCGGAAAGTTGCACGAGTTGGATTTGACCCTCGCGACGGCGGCCGGCAACAATCTCGCGCGATGGCTGACCGCTCTGCCGCCCAACTCACTGGATGCCGCCGCCTATCGCCGGCTGCTGAAGCAATTTGCGCAACGTCTGAAATTGAACTTCAAATTCTATGGCGAGACGCAGCTCAAGCGCTTGGGGTGCGGCGCCTTTCTGGCGGTGTCGCGCGGCAACGCCATGCGCGACGCGGGCATTGCCCTGTTGTCTTATCGTCCCCGTGGCGCCGCAGCACCCGCGGTCAGCTTGGTGGGCAAAGGCATCTGCTTCGACACGGGCGGCACGAATTTGAAGGCCCACAAAAGCATGCTGGACATGCATACCGACATGGAAGGCAGCGCCGTCGCGCTCGGCAGCTTGTACGCCTTGAAGACGCTGCGCTCGCCGCTGCCGGTCGATTGTTGGCTTGCGATCACGGAAAATCGCATCGGTCCGTTCGCCTACAAGCCGCAGGATGTCGTGCGTGCGGCGAACGGCACGACCATTCAGGTCATTCATACCGATGCCGAGGGCCGCATGGTGTTGGCTGATGCGCTGTGTCTGGCCGCGGCCAAGAAGCCGCGCGCCATCATCGACTATGCCACGCTCACCGGTGCCTGCGTGTACGCGCTCACCGAGCGCTACAGCGGTGCGTTCACCAATCGCCCCGAGGCTCGTGACTTGATCGAGTCCGCAGGCCTCAGCAGCGGCGAGCGCGTCTGGTGCTTTCCGATGGACAGCGACTACGACACGGATTTGGAAAGCACCGTGGCCGACGTGCTGCAGTGTTCTGCCGATTCCAAGGGCGATCACATTTTGGCGGCGCGGTTCTTGAGCCGCTTTGTACCGAAAAACATCGCGTGGCTGCACCTGGATCTCTCCGCGGGCACCCGTCACGGCGGACTGGCGCATGTCACGACGGAGATCACCGGCTTTGGTGTGCGGTACACGCTCGACCTGCTGCGCCGGGGCTGGCCGGCGCGGACAGCGGCGGCATGAATCGTCTCACCATCCAACGGCCGGATGACTGGCACGTGCATTTGCGCGACGCCGATGCCTTGAAAGCGGTCGCGCATTTCACCGCGGAGCGCTTCGGGCGCGCCATTGTGATGCCCAATCTCAAGCCGGCGATCACCACCACGGCACTGGCCGGCGCGTACCGGCAGCGCATCGTCGCGGCGTTGCCGCCGGGCAGCCGATTCGAACCGCTGATGACTTTGTACTTGACCAACGACACGCCCGCTGAAGAGATCGAGCGCGCCAAGAATTCCGGCTTCATCCATGGCGTCAAGCTCTATCCGGCGGGCGCGACCACGCACTCGCAGGCCGGCGTGACCGACATCAAGCATGTCTACGGGGTGTTGGCGCACATGGAAAAAATCGGCATGCGGCTTCTGGTGCATGGCGAGTCGCCACAGAGCGACGTCGATACCTTCGATCGCGAAACGCACTTCATCGATACGGTGCTCGCGCCGCTGCTCGAACGATTTCCGGCACTCCCCGTGGTGTTCGAGCACATCACGACCGGGCGGGCGGTCGAGTTCGTCCGTACCGCGCGCAGCGGTGTGGCCGCCACCATCACGCCGCAGCATCTGCTTCACAATCGCAATGCGCTTTTTAGCGGCGGCATCCGCCCGCACTATTATTGCCTGCCGATCTTGAAGCGCGAGCGCGATCGGCAAGCATTGCTTCAGGCCGCGACCAGCGGCAACCCGCGTTATTTCCTCGGCACCGACAGCGCGCCGCACGAACGCGCCACCAAAGAGACTGCCTGCGGCTGCGCCGGTATGTTCACCGCGCATGCGGCCGTCGAGTTATATGCGGAAGCCTTTGAATCGGCCGGCAGGCTCGATCGGCTGGAGGGGTTTGCCAGTCACTTCGGCGCGGACTTCTATGGTCTCCCGCGCCACGCGGACAGCATTACGCTGCTCAAGGATCCCTGGACGGGGCCGCAGCAGTATCCGTTCGGCAGCGGCACCCTGATCCCCTACCGCGCCGGCGAGCCGATCGGCTGGCGTCTGGCTTCGCTGTAAATATGTCGCAACTTCCACCGATCACCTTTGCGACGCGCTTCCGGGGATTCTTGCCGGTGGTGATCGACGTCGAAACCGGCGGCTTCAACTCGCAGACCGATGCACTGCTGGAGATTGCGGCGGTATTCATCGAGATGCGCAGCGACGGTACGCTGGCGCGCGGCGAAACACATCGCTACCACGTCATCCCCTTTCCGGGTGCGAACATGGAACCGGCCTCGATGGCCGTGACCGGTATCGATCCGCATCATCCCTTGCGCCCCGCCATATCCGAAGAAGACGCTTTGCAGCGTATCTTCAAGGAAGTCAGGACCGCGATTCGAACGGCCGACTGCACCCGCGCAGTTCTCGTCGGCCACAACGCATCCTTTGACCTGAACTTCTTGAACGCCGCGGTGGCGCGCGCGCAAGTGAAGCGCAATCCTTTTCATCCCTTCTCGAGCTTCGACACGGCGACCCTGGGCGGCATCGCCTTCGGACAAACCGTGTTGATGCGCGCCACGTTGGCCGCCGGTCTTGAGTGGGATACCGCCTCGGCGCATTCCGCGGCCTATGACGCGGAGCGCACGGCGGATCTGTTCTGCATCGTGTGCAATCAGTTTCAAGGGGTATTCGACGCAGGCCGCAGGCGCCTGGCGGCCATGGGGCCGCTGGAAGTCGAAATTGACGCGGACCCCGAGGTCCCGCAGCCGCCTGTCTAAGTACTGCCCGGGGCCGCTCCTAGGCGGCTACGGCGCCGGCCTCGGCCAGCAATTGCTTCAACTCGCCGCTCTTGTACATCTCCAGCGTGATGTCGCAACCACCCACCAATTCGCCATTAACGTAGAGCTGCGGGAAGGTCGGCCACTTCGAATAGGTCTTGAGCGCTTCGCGCACTTCCGGGTCTTCGAAAATATTGATATGCGCGAACTTCGCCTTGCAAGCCTTCAGCGCGCCCACGGTCTGGGCGGAAAAGCCGCATTGCGGAAAATCCGGTGTGCCCTTCATGTAAAGCACCACGGGGGCGGCGGATAGCTGGCTTTTGATTCGTTCAATCGCGTCCATAGTCGACAATCTCCACGTTAATCACCTAATTGTACGATAACGGTCAAGGCGGTAACCGTTTTGCCTCGTTGAATTATTGGGGTCAGTCCCCTATTCTTCCAGGCTGCCGCAACGCAAAATCCGCGCCGTGGCACGCTCCGACGCAAAAAACATATGGAGGGGAATCGCATGAACCCATTAAACACCGTCAAATGGCCTCTAATCATCGGATTCGTGCTCGCTGTCCTGATAGCAGCCCTGGTGGAGGGCGGCCTCACGTTTAACACAATCACTCTGGCGGCGCTCACGCGCTGGCTGCATATCATCGCCGGGGTGTTCTGGATCGGCCTGCTGTACTACTTTAACGCGGTGCAAACACCGGCCATGGCGGTCGCCGCCGCCGACAAAGGCGGTCCGGGCGGCGCCGGCATCAACAAGTACGTCGCCCCGCGCGCGCTGCTGTGGTTTCGCTGGTCGGCGCTCGTGACATGGCTCATGGGTGCCTGGTTGCTCTCGCAGACTCACGGCCGCTTCGTCAGCGCCTTCACCTTGAGCCTGCTCGATCACCCCACCTCGCGCCCCAACCTCATTATCGGCATCGGCGCCTGGCTCGGCACCATCATGCTTTTCAATGTGTGGGGGCTGATATGGCCCAATCAGAAGAAAATCTTGGGTATCGTGCCCGCGACCGATGAGCAAAAGGCCAAGGCGCGCAAGGTCGCCCTGTACGCCTCGCGCACGAACTTTCTGCTCTCGATCCCGATGCTGATGTGCATGATCGGGCCGATGCACGGACTGCCATTCTAAATGGCACACGTGGCGCCGCTGCCGGGCCCCAAGCCTGAGGTACCGGTTCCTGCCGACCTGCGGCAACAAGTTGCAGCGGCCCTCATGGAAGATATTCGCGGCGGTGATCTCACCGCCGCGCTCATTCCTCCCGAGCGGCGCGGCCGTGCCACGGTCATTACCCGCGAAGCCGCCATTCTCTGCGGCATCCCCTACGTGGAAGCCACCTTCAGGCATCTGGATTCGCGCGTAAGTTTCGATTGGCGTGTCCTCGAGGGCGAGGCGGTCACTGCGAATCAGGTTTTGTTCAGCGTCGAAGGACCCGCAAGGGTGCTGCTGACCGGTGAGCGCACCGCCCTGAATTTTTTGCAATTGCTGAGCGGCACGGCGACTGCGGCGCATCGCTACGCACAGCTGCTGGCCGGAACCCGCTGCCGGCTGCTGGATACTCGGAAGACCATTCCGGGGTTGCGAACCGCGCAAAAATACGCGGTGCGTGTGGGCGGCGGCCACAACCATCGCATGGGGCTGTTCGACGGAATTCTCATCAAGGAAAATCACATCGCCGCGGCCGGCGCCATCGCCCTGGCGGTTGCCGCGGCCAAGCGCAACCCGGCCAAAGTGCCGGTGGAAGTCGAGGTCGAGGATCTGGCGCAACTTCAAGCGGCGATTGATGCCGGCGCCGACATTGCGCTGCTGGATAATTTCTCGCTCGAGGCGATGCGCGACGGCGTGGCGCTCAACGCCGTGGCCAAACGTCCCCTGAAACTCGAGGCTTCCGGCGGCATCACGACCGACACGATTCGCGCCATCGCGGAGACCGGCGTCGACTATATTTCCGTCGGCAGCATCACCAAACATGTGCAGGCGGTCGATCTGTCCATGCGCTTTGAGTGGCACGCCTAACGAACTGACGCCCGCCTGCGAATCCACGGCGCATACTCTCCGCAAATCGGAGATCGCGTGAAAACCATCCTGCGCTTTGTTCTGTGGCTGCTGATCGGCGCTGTCGCGCTGGGCGGCATCGTTGCCGCGCTCGCCGGCTATTTACTCTACACACCCAACCCCGAGCACCCGCGGCTGTCCGGCACGGTTGCCGCCGGCAGCATGGTCATCAACGGGCGAACGCGAACCTACCAGGCCTATGTGCCCAAAGGACTGGCCCCCGGCTCGCCGCTGGTTCTCGTCATGCATGGATCGGGGGAGAACGCCACGGCCATTCGCATCGAGACGGGCTATGCCTTCGAGCGGCTGGCCGATGCACGCGGATTTGCGGTGGTTTATCCCAACGGCCAAAACGGTCATTGGAACACCTGCGAAATCGACCGGGATGCTCAAGCGCCCGGCGTCGACGATGTGGGATTTTTGACGGCCCTGGCCGACAAATTCATCGGCGAGGCCGGAACCGACCGCAATCGGGTATTCGCCGTCGGCCTCTCCGAAGGGGGCTACATGGCGATTCGTCTCGCACTGGAAGCACCACGTTTTCGCGCTTTGGCATCGGTCGAGGCAAATCTGCCGGTGCCCGAAGATTTCCAGTGCAAGCCGGTCACGCAAGGAGCCGCGTCGATCATCCTGATCCACGGCACCAAGGACCGCCTCGTTCCATTCCAGGGTGGAGAGGGAAGCCTGATACTCGGCCTCTTCAAGAATCCCAAAGTTCTCTCCTCACACGCGACCGCACAATATTTCGCGGACCTGGATGCGATTGCTGGGCCGCCAGTCACGACGCGATCGATGTCGGCCGATGGTTTTGGGATTGAACGGTCGGTTTGGAGCAACGGCGCTGGGGCGGAGGTCGAACTGTTCGCCATCGATGGGGCCGGCCATACGTTCCCGCAGCCCTACTATCGCGCCCGTAGAATCCTCGGTCCCTCGCCGCGGGATCCGAATGCGGCTGAAGTTATCTGGGCGTTCTTCGAGCGGCAGCGGCCAAGATAATTCAGGCGCTGTTGGCTGCCTTCAACACGCGCGTCGGCTGCGAGACGCCGTAGCCCTGCGCGTAGTCGACGCCGAGGCTTTGCAGCATGTTGATGATTTCCTGATTCTCGGCAAATTCGGCGATGGTCTGCTTGCCGGTGAGATGGCCGATCTCGTTGATCGAACGCACCATCTCGCGATCGATGGGATCGTGCAGGATCTCTTTGACAAAGCTGCCGTCGATCTTCAAATAATCGACCGGGAAGTGCTTCAAGTATCCGAAGGATGACAACCCGGTGCCGAAATCATCCAGCGCAAACTTGCAGCCTAATTCCTTGAGCGCCTGGATGAAGCGATTCGCCTGCGAAAAGCTGGCGATTGCCGCGGTCTCGGTGATCTCGAAGCAAATCTTGGTGGCATCCAAACCGCTGCGGTGAAACTGATCGATCACGTAGGGCAGGAATTTGTCGTCGCCCAGGCTCTGGCCGGAGAGATTGATCGAGCACATGGTGAGTTTTTCGCGCTCGTCGGCCTCGGAGACCAGCCAGCGGAAGGCGTTTTCGATGACCCAGCGGTCGATGCTCGGGGTGATGCCGTAGCGCTCCGCGGCCGTCATGAAATTATCCGGACCGACGATCTTGCCGGCCTCATCGCGCATGCGCAGCAGCAGTTCGTAGTGTGCGCCCGCCTCGGTCTTTTGCAGCGGCATGATGGTCTGGCGGAACAGCTCGAAGCGGCCCTCTTCCAGCGCATTGTTGATGCGCGCCGCCCATTGCATCTCGCGCCGGCGGCGCATGAGATCGATGTCATTTTCCTCGAAGCTATGCACGCGATTGCGGCCGGCTTCCTTGGCCGCCTGGCAGGCGCTGTCCGCAGCGCTCAGCACCGCCGCGACATCGGCATTGTCCGCGGAGATCGGCACCACGCCGATGCTGGCGCCCAAGCGGAAGGTGCGCTCTTCCCAGGTGAACTTGAAATTACGCACCGCCTCGCGCAGCGCTTCCGCGGTGCGCATGGCTTCATCCAGTGAACAGCTCTCGAGCAAAATACCGAATTCATCGCCGCCCAGCCGCGCCAGCGTGTCGCGCCAGCGGACTTTGGATTTGAGCAGTGCGCCGACCTGACCGAGCAGCGCATCGCCCGCGCTGTGTCCGCAGGTGTCATTGACGATCTTGAATTGATCCAAATCCAGGACGCACAGCGCGTAGGAGGTCTCGCGCGCTTTGGCGCTCTTCAAGGCCCGCTCCATGCGGCTCTCGAACTCGCGCCGATTCACGAGGCCGGTGAGCACGTCGTGGCTGGCGTGATAGCTCAAGCGCCGGTTGAGTTCGCGCGCCTCGCTGACATCGTGGAAAACCAGCACGCCGCCCGAGACCGCGCCGCTGCCGTCGCGGATCGGAGAGGCGGTGCTTTCGACGTAGATTTCATTGCCATCGCGGCGGATCAGCAGCATCGGGCGCACCGATTTGATCGACCGGGTGCGGCGGATCGCGACCGCCAGCGGATTCTCCAGCGGCTCGCACGTCTCCTCGTGGAAGGCGCGGAAAATCTCCTCGATCGCGCGGCCCTGGCTGTCCTCGAGCCGCCATCCGGTCAGCGCCTCGGCCACGGGATTGACGTAGTCGATGACGCCTTTGGCGTCGGTGGTAATGACACCGTCACCGATGCTTTGCAGGGTGATTTGCGCGCTTTCTTTTTCGCGGAACAGCGCCTCTTCGTACAGCTTGCGCTCGGTGATATCCAACTCGACGCCCACCAGGCGCAGCAAGCGGCCCTTGTCGTCGACCTTGGCCTTGGCGCGGCTGATGACCCAGCGCCATTCGCCGGTCGCGTGGCGCATACGATGCAGGCTCTCGAAAATCGGCGTCTTCCCGGCCACGTGATCGCGAATCGCCGCCTGTACCCGGGACATGTCGTCCGAGTGAACCAGGGTGCGCCAATCGGGCGCTTGACCCACATCGCTCTCGTCGTAGCCGAGCATGGCCTTCCAGCGCGGCGACAAGTAAACCCGGTTGTTCAAGGTATCGAAATCCCACAGGCCGTCATTGGCGCTGTGGATGGCCAGTTCGTTGCGCTCTTCCAGGTCCTCGAGGTGGCGCTGAATCTCAATGCGCTCGAGACCGGTTGCCAGACTTGAACCCACCAGCTTCATGAGCAGGTGCAGCTGCACATCCCAGTTGTCGCGCGGCCGCGCATTGGCGATGCCGAGCACGCCTGCGGCGCGCCCTTTGATCGAATAGCCGATCATGAGCACCGATCCGATGCCCAAGTGATTC
>Ga0210391_10005942_pt1 | contig 10035 bp, 9 predicted proteins | sample IncBWC12OmetaG_FD_160573 | JGI IMG/M metagenome (GOLD analysis project Ga0210391, IMG submission 160573) | Forest soil microbial communities from Barre Woods Harvard Forest LTER site, Petersham, Massachusetts, United States - Inc-BW-C-12-O ...
GGAGATTCAGCGCCAGTTCAGCGACTCGCGAGTCAGCTATCTGCATCTTCACAATGCCAAACGCGGCTGCTACTCCTGCCGTGTCGAGCGCGTGCCGGACAGTCTCTAACCGCCACCGCTGGCCTCGATCCTCACTGGATGGGTCCAAGAAAATCGCGCTTGCCAAGCTCGACGCCATTCTTGCGCAACAGCGCATAGGCCATGGTCATGTGGAAAAAGAAATTCGGCAGCACGAAGTTCGTAAGGTAGTTGAGGCCGGTGAACTTCATGGTGGTCTGCGGGAACTGCAGGACGATCTCCCGCGTCTCTGCATTTGCCAACTGCTCGGGTTTGATGCTCTTGATGAACGCGAGTGTCTTGTCCACCCGCGCCTTCAGGTCCGCCACGGTGGCCTCCGTGTCCTCGTGCTTGGGGATATCCAGGCCCGCCAGCCGGGCCGCGGCGCCCTTGGCCGTGTCGCAGGCGATCTGGATCTGGGCCGACAACGGCAACATATCGGCGATCAGGCGCGTGGCCGGGAGTACGTTGGGCGCCACTTTCTTCGCCTCGGAGTGACTGGCCGCCTTATCCAGGATGGCGGCAAGATTGTTGAGGCTCAACGTGAAGATCGGAATGGAAACTTCATACAATGAAACAGTCATGGGGTACTCCCGTATTGAAAGACTCTGATCGGCATTTTAGTAATCATTTATGACGGCGTGGGCTCCACTCGATAGCGCAGAAACCGCTCAACGGCATATTCGAACTAAGTACCGGTTTTCGTTGGTATTATTCGCTCCCGGCGGCGAGGTACTGCGCCCCATTTGGGGTCGCGGTCGAGCATGACGGGTGGGGGAGGCTCGAGGATGAGCGCGAGCGCCCCACCCGCACGCCGCAACCGATCCCGCGTCGTGCTGAACAGCGTATCTTAGCCTGCCATGAGTACATCATGAATCGCGACCTCCGCAGTATGCCCGGCGACCCATCGTCACGGCCGGGCCGGCGCCGACTCCTGCGCTGGCTTTGGGTACCGATCATCGCAGTCATCGGCCTTGGCCTGTCCCTGTCCTACTACGTGGATGCCCTCTGGTTCGACTCCCTGGGCTATGCCTCGGTATTCTGGACTCGCCTGAATCTGCAGAGCCTGACCTTCATCGTGTTCGCCGTGCTCACCTTCGCGGTGCTGTACGGCGTGATCCGCGCGCTCCAACCCGGCCGGCTCGCCGCCTTGATCGGCGACACGGTCTACATCAATGGGCAGCCGGTGCGGCTGCCCGTGCAGGCGCTGCTGGGGCTGATCGCCTTCGGCCTGCCGCTGCTCGTGGCGGTTCTCGCCGGCAGCAGCATGATGGATAGCTGGACCAGCTTCGCGCTCTACGCGCATGCCCCCACCGAGGCCAGCGCACCGGACCCGATTTTCGGGCAACCCTTGAGCTTTTACCTCTTTACCTTGCCGGTCTGGCAGCTGATCGTGGGTTGGGGGTTGACCCTGGCCCTGATCGCCGGTGCGCTGGCGGGGCTGCTGCTCGTTCTCACCCGAGGCGCAGACCTGGTGATCCGCCGGCCCTCGTCGCCCGAACTGGCGCGGCTGTGGCGAGCGCTGGCCTTAAGCCTCGCGGCGCTGCTGCTGGTGCTCGCGGCATACGTCTATCTCGGTCGCTACGACCGGCTGTACCAGGAGGGTACGATTTTCTCCGGGGTCGGCTACACCGACGCGCACGTGACACTGGTGGGATTGCTCGGCGTGTGCGCCGCGCTCGTCGCGGGCGCTCTGATCGCGCTGCTGTGCGCCGGGGCGGTGTTGAGGCGGCGTTGGCTCCTCGCCTCGGCGGTGCCCGCCGTCATCGTCTACCTGCTGGTCAGCCTGGCCGGCGGCTACGTCAGCAGCTTCATCGTCAAACCCAACCAGCTGGTGCGCGAGCGCCCGTTCATCGCCCACAACATCGAGATGACGCGACGCGCATACGCCCTCGATCGCATCGAACCGCACCCCTTCCCAGCCGAGTCGACCATCGAGTCCGTGGATCCGCAGCACAATCAGCCGACGCTCGACAACATCAGGCTGTGGGACTGGCGCGCGCTCCAGGACACGCTGCGCCAGATCCAGGAGATCCGCACTTACTACGATTTTCCCGACATCGACATCGATCGCTATCAGGTTGGGGGTGCCGTGCGGCAGATGATGCTGGCAACGCGCGAACTCAACGTCGACAAGCTGCCGGGAAGCAGTCGCAACTGGATCAACGAAAAGCTGATTTACACGCACGGCTACGGCGTTACCATGAATCCCGTCAACGGCTTCACGCCCGAAGGCCTGCCGGCGCTGGTGCTCAGCAACATGCCGGTGCAGAGCAGCCTCGAGGGCATCCAGGTCACGCGGCCGGAAATCTATTTTGGCGAACTCACGAACACGGACGTGTACGTCAGGACGCGCCAGCAGGAATTCAATTATCCACAGGGCGACACCAACAACCTCACTACCTACCAAGGCACGGCCGGCATCCGACTGGGTGGCTTCCTGCGTCGCACGCTGATCGCGCTCGATCGGGGCGACATCGCCAAGCTCCCCTTCAGCGACGATGTGACGCCCGATAGCCGCCTGCTGATGCGTCGCACCCTGCGTGAGCGCGTCGCGAAACTCGCACCGTTTCTCACCCTCGACCCGGACCCCTACGTCGTGGTCGGCCGGGATGGCCGGATCTACTGGTTCATGGACGCCTTCACCACCTCCGACACCTACCCCGACGCGCGCGGCTTCGACCTTGGCGATGATTCGATCAACTACATTCGCAACAGCGTCAAGATCATCATTGACGCCTACACGGGCGCCACGACCTTCTACGTCTTCGACCCGCAGGACCCGGTCATCGCCGCCTATCGGTCCGTGTTTCCGGGCCTGTTTACGGATGCCGCGGCGATGCCGGCGGACCTGCGCCAGCACGTGCGCTATCCCGAACTGCTGCTGTCCGTGCAGGCGGCCGTCTACGGCCTGTATCACATGACCGATCCGGATGTGTTCTACAACCGCGAGGACCTGTGGAGCGTCACCACCCAGATCGGCCCAGCCGATCAACCCCAGCAGGTCAGCGAGCCCAATTTCGTGCTGATGACCCTGCCGGGTGAACACGCCACCGAGTTCATCGAAATCCTGCCGTTCACGCCCGCCAACCGCAACAACCTGATCGCCTGGATCGCCGGCCGCAGTGATGGTGAGCACTATGGCCAGGCCGTGCTCTACGACTTTCCCAAGACGCGCCTGGTCGACGGCCCGCTGCAGATCGAGGCACGAATCGATCAGAACGCGCAACTGTCCGGTCAGCTGTCGTTGTGGAATCAGCAAGGCTCGCACGTGCGCCGCGGCAGCCTTATCGTCATTCCGATCGGCCACGCGCTGCTCTACGCCGAACCTATCTACCTGCAGGCCGATCGCAGCCCGATGCCGGAGTTGCGCCTGGTGGTGCTCGCGGTCCAGGACCGCCTCGCCTACGGACCCACCTTTGAAGCCGCGATGGCCGCGCTGTTTGGCGGAGCGCCTTCAACCTTGAGCGCCGCGGCGGCGGCGGCCGCCACGATGGCCTCGGCCAGCCCCGCCGCGCCTGCGGTGAGCTCTGGGCCGCCAGTGGACTCCTCGCGCGAGGCGCTGATCACGGCGGCCGCGCGCGACCTCGCCGACTACCAGCAGCTCACGGCCGCCGGCAAGCTCGGCGAAGCTGGACAGAAGCTGGAAGCGCTGAAACACACGCTGGAGGCACTTCAGGCACAGCGTCCCTGACAGCGCCGAGATGTGCCATGCCGCGGGTGGCGAGTCGCATCAGTCCTCGCGCATAGCCTTGCGAATGAATTTCGCACAGCTCCAACACAAAGTTGCTCCGACTACGGCACATACCGCAGGTACGGCGAGCAGCACCATCCCGCCAGGCCAGTCCTGTGAAGGTCCCGAACGAAAAGTGTCTGCGACAGCCTCATACGCCACGCGGATGAAGAACCCGCCGCCGCAAAGGCTCATGAACAGTCCGAGCAGACCGAGCAGCAGGGCGCCTAATATAAGGAGGATGCGCATATGCCTCCAGTCAGTGCAGCCTATTCATTCGCGTTAGCCACAACATCGGTCCGAGAAACAGTAACACCAGCAGCACGATCAGGGTGATCGTCAACATGCGATGGCCGGCCGCACGCACCCAAGCAATGAGTGCCACGCACGCTCCGACGCAAAGGAACCCCGCAATGAGGATTGCGCCTCCCTTCACACCACCAAGCAGCAGGATCCCGCCGCAGGCGCTCATGAACAATCCTACCAGCCCCACCAGGCCCGCGATCAGAATGAGCACAGCTCGGATGACCGATGCAACCCATGGCTTCACGGCGGCGCTGCGACGTAAGGCGCTCGTACTTCGCGGCGCAGGTCCGCGAGCCGCTCTGCCTTACCGTCGCGGTACAGCAGGTTGAATGCCTCGAAAGGAATGAGGCGGCCGTCGGGCTGCGCGATGTGGACACAGGATTTCTTCATGGCACGCACATCGAAGTTCCACGCGTCGATGAACTGCATGATCAGCACCCGGAACACATTATCGTAAGACAGAGAGCTGCCCTGAATCTGTGGCAGGCAACAAAGCAGGTCCCGTAGCTCCCGCGCCTGGGCCTCCGGCCCGTGGTTCGTCGCGAAGAGCTTGAACACTTGTGCCTTGAGCGCAGGGTCCCGCTCGAAGACAATGGTGTTGCGATCCCCTGCGAGCAACACCTCCGGCGGGATCAGGTGAGTCAGGGGGCGGACCACGCCAGAATCCTTGATCGCATAGGCCATCGCCAGCGCATCAGGATTGCAGGGGACCGGAATGATGTCGGCTGGTGCGAACAATGAGGTCTGGTCGAGGATCATCTGGCGCACTTCGGTCAGCGTCAGGCGCTGAGACCCTGGGTCGTAGGACTCGGTTCGACCCGCGTGTTGCACCGGCTGCAGGGTTACGCCGCGCACGCTGGGCTGGCGGGTCGCATACTCGATCACCGCGCCTATTTCGGTCTCGTTAATCCCACGGGCGACCGTCATCACCAGGGTCGTTGAAAGCCCAACGCGGTTCAGTTGCTCCAGCGCACGTTCGCGCACCAAGGACAGATCCACTCCGCGCAGCGCCTTCAGGGCCTGCGGTCGCAGGGAGTCCCACTGCAGATAGACCTCGAAACCGGGCGCGTATTCGGACAGGCGCTCGGCAAAGCCCTTTTCATTGGCAATGCGAATGCCGTTCGTGTTCAGCATCAGGTGCTTGATAGGGCGCCTGCGCGCTGCGTCCAGGATCGCAAACAGGTCCGGGTGCAGGGTGGGTTCGCCGCCGGATATCTGCACGACATCCGGCTCGCCCTCATTGAGGACGACGGCATCGAGCATACGCTCCACCTCTGCGAGGGCGCGGAAGCCTGGTCGGTGAGGCCCACTGTCCGCATAACATACCGGGCACCGCAGATTGCAGTGATCCGTGATTTCGACGATCGACAGGCAGGAGTGCTGCATGTGATCCGGGCACAAGCCACAGTCATAAGGACACCCGTATTCCATCGGGGTGTTGAAGCGCATCGGCATTTCCGGTGGCTTGATGTAGATTTCGCGACCACTGCGCCAATACGCGGCGTCCGTTGCTATCAGGACCTTGGTGTGGCCGTGGGCGCGGCACCACTTGTACATCCATACCTTGTCGTCTTGGATGACGAGCTTGGCTTCCACGCGGCGCAGGCATTCGGTGCACAACGAGATGGCGGTGTCGTAGAACAGATAGGGACGAACCTTAGGCACGTTCCGGTCCTTGCGCGGCCCAGCGATAGACATCGTGGGCATAATACGCAAGCCCCGCAAGGCATGCCCATTGAATGGCGGACAGCGGGCCCCAGCGATCGGGCGTCAAGGTGCCGGCCGCCGTCGCTCCAAAGGGGGGTTTAAGGAAGTCCAGCCCAAGGCGCAAACATAGATACCCCACCATGAATACGCGGAACCGGTCGCCCCGGCAACGCGTGAAATCTCCGCGATACACAAGCCAGGCGACCAGGCCGACGCCGAGGATTTCATATAGAGCCGTTGGGTGGCGTAAGGCCCCATCGCCGTAGTTCCAACCCCAGGGCAACGTCGTCACATTGCCATAGGTCAGATCAGCGACACCCGACAGCTGGCAGCCCACTCTGCCGATCACAATTGCGACCAGCAGTGGAAGTACGAAGCCGTCGCCTGTCGACTGGCGCAATTTCATCGCAAGCTTCGCCAATTCGACGCCGACTATGGCACCGAGTAACCCACCAACAATCGTCTTACCGCCAAGCCAGACGTCCAGCGGCTGAGCCTGCAGTGCCTCCCAGTATTGCAGCATGTAAAGTCCGCGCGAGCCCAGCGCTGCACCAAGCGCCGCGCCCGCCAACAATCCCCAGCGCATCCAGCGCTCCGGGGGCTGCGTTGCCGCATTTGCCGTGCGCCAGTACAGAAGGCCACCCGCTGTAAAGGCACCCAATTCGAGAGCCGAATGAACGAGCGGTGGGAACATCAGTGCACGTTATCACACCGAGGATGCCGCAAATGCCGGAGAGGACATTCATTGCGTCGCGGCGGATCCAGTTGCCTCGATGAAATGGATGATCAATGGCCTTCGTGCAAGTCGCGAAGATTACCGCGCAGATTCCTCTGCAGCGACTTTGCCACTGGCGTAGGCATGGTTTCGATCTTTACCCGTGAAATGACCGGTCAGCTTGAAGGATGCCCCATCTGCCCCCGGTATTATCTTGCCCGACCAGTAAACGCATTTGTTATCGGCCTGCCAGAACGTACCACCGTCCAAGAGACGGAATGAATCCGGGTCGCACGCTCCAATGGCCACCGCTTTGGAGCCCTGACTGCGGTAAACGTCGTGCTTGTCCTTGGCGAATTCGCTGAAGCGTCCCTCGACAACCGAGAATGTCGCAGGATCGGCGCCAGCAACGACCTGGCGAGCAAAATAGACGCATTTTCTGTCGACGCTCCAATGCCCGGGCGCATCCAGAGGATGAAATGTCGAGGCGTCACACAATTCGTACGACACCCATCCATCGTAAGCGTGGGTCTTGTCCTTTGCCAATTGGAGAGTGAGTTCAACGAACGTCGCGGGATCCGCACCAGGGATCAAGAGCTGTGAAAAGTACACGTGCTGGGAATCCTTGGCATGGTATTTGGATATCGATCGGAAGGAAGTCGCGTCCGCGTCCTGTATACGCAAACCCTTCCAGTATGCGGAGCGTGAATCCTTCGCATAGTCGCCGTCGGCAAGTACCTTAAATGTCGCCGCATCAGCACCCTCAATTACATGACTCTGCGAACCATTGCCTTCATCAAAGGTTCCGTATTCGACGTGTCCATTCGAGACACGGTAGCCCACCCCCATCAACGCAGAGCCAAGGCCAAGTCCGACAAGAAAAGTAAGAGCATTCATACGACTCCTGACGTTCGAATTGCGTCGGCTGAATCAAACATTTCTTTGTTTTGAGGTCAAAGTTTCCATCGCCGGATCTAGCATTGGGTCTCACAACGGCCGATACGTGACATCTATCCAGGACGTGCCATCAAGGGGGTGTGAACCGTCCCTCGGCTTGAGAAGCGATGCCGCGTCGCGGCAAATGCATATAAGAGGTATTATCGCGCCCGTGTTCGTGATACCCAATAGATTGGCGCATCGGACTTTATGCCGCATCCGCCACCGGAGGACTCCCTCGATGGTACTGATCGAAGTCACCAACTCCGACTTTCCTACATAAGGCTCATGGCCACCGCTGAATCTCCCCTGATCCACGTTGCACGCCGCTTCTGCGGTCCACCCGAATCGGCGAATGGCGGCTACATCTGTGGGCTGGTGGCGGGTCGAATTCATCAGCCCGTGACAGTGCGGCTGCTCAGGCCTCCGCCGCTGGAGACTGCGCTCGAGTTGCATGACGTAGAGCCAGGCGTATGGGCCGTCGAGTACGCGGGGCTGCGTTACATCGAGGCACGCGCCACGGCGCCGCTGGAACTCGATATTCCGGCATCGCCCGGATACGTGCAGGCGCAGGAATCCACGCTTCATGGTCCATCTGACGCCCGTGAACACCCGTGCCCAGGATGTTTTGTCTGCGGACCCGAACGAGCACACGGGGATGGCCTGCGCATTTTCGCCGGGCCGGTACCTGGCCGGGATCTCGTCGCAGCGGCATGGGTGCCGGATGTATCCGTAGCTCAAGGCGGCAAGGTGCATCCAGAAGTCCTGAGCGCAGCCTTGGATTGTCCAGGGTTCCATGCATTGCGAACTGGGTCTCGACCTTGGCTGTTGGGAGAGTTCGCCGTGCGTGTCGACCGGCTCGTGCACGCGGACGAGCGCTGCGTCATCGTAGGCTGGAAGCTCGTCGGCGCAGGCCGGAAGCAGACGGTTGGTACCGCGCTGTTCGACGAGGACGGCGAAGTGTGCGCGTGGGCGCGTGGCACTTGGATCGAGCCACGGGCGGCGCCGTCGTCGGCGCCATAGGATGGACAGCGCTGCTTCGATTCTCGAGATCGTCAGGCGCGAGCGTTCAGCACGATTGGCGGAAACCTTGGCTGGCGTCGGTCGGCCAAAGTTTGCCCTGTGAGCATCTGCTATGGCGGCGCTATAAAGTCTTCGCTCCGGGTCCCGTCGTGCTTCGGGACGCCGAAAAAGGGCACATCTTCCCGCGTGTTGCCATCGCGGTAGGCCTGTGGCACTTTCAGAGTGTTGACGGCAAGACCGAAGAGCCGCGCCCGTGTCAAATGGTTCACACATCTTGGCGGTGGCCATCCTGCTTGCCAGTTTGGCGGGATCCCAGGCATGGGGTGCGGCCGACGGGTCGTCACCATCCACCGCAACCAGTCATTCAGCCGAAACGTCGTCTGACACTTCCGAGAAGCTGCAGGAAGTTACGGTCACGGCGCAGCGCGCCAAACTCGCAGATAGGCTCACCGCGTTTGTAAGCAAGATTAGCGGACCGCTGTTTGACGGAGGACTTCCCCTCTGGGGCCAGCCCGTTTGTCCGCTCGTGACCGGCCTTGCCCAAGAGGAAGATGAGTTCATCGTTGGCCGTGTCTCGGACATCGCGCGCGTCGGGCGCGTACCGCTCGCGGGCGGAAAATGTCGCCCCAATCTTTACATCCTGGTGACCCTGCAACCGCAGGAGCTGCTGAAGACGATGATGGCCGAGCAAAATCGTCTGTTTACGTTTGGCATTTCTTATGAACCGATTGACGGTACGCCAATTGTGCCGTCCCACATGGTCCTCAATGAATTCATCTCCAAACCCGGACCTGTGCGGGTTTTGTACCGTGACGCGCCCGTCGCGCCATCCGGAGTGCGTCCGATTGTGCACGCGGCAAAAGTGGGCCCCATTACCTATTCAGGGGATACCTGGACGGGAGATTCGAGTTGGTACCTATTTCGGGTCTTTGTAATCGTCGACGCGTCGCTGCTGAAGGGGGTGACGCTGGGACAGTTAGCTGACTATGCCGCCCTGGTCGGTCTCACGGAGATCCATCCCGTGGATAGCCTGGCGGATGCTCCAACGATTCTGCAGTTGTTCAACGGCACGCCTCAGGCGGCGCCGGCTGGGATGACAGACTGGGACCGGGCCTTTCTCAAGTCCCTTTACACGACCCGCCAGCATAAGCCTGCTCAGCAGCGATGGCATGTGGTGCAGGCCATGGTGAACGAAGTCGCGCATTGACGACGCCGCGTCATCAGCATCGCCCATAGCCGCTTCCCAAAAGCTGCCGCACGCGACTGTCTCCTATGGGCGCAGGACCGGCAATTCGGAGGGCGTCGGCCTGAGCGGCTGGCGTTTCATATTTCTGTCCCACAATTGAGACGCAGCCGCGCTGAAGTCGAACTGCACCTGCGGCTGCGGTTGCTGCGCAAAAAAACACAAAGCACTGACGGGGAAACGATAGTGGCAACCAAAACAATTGCTCGGCTCTTTACATGCGTAATTGCCGCGCCTATAGCCGCGAATGCTGGGTTCAATCTAAACTTTTACCTACCTCAGCCTCCCAACTACATTAACGCAAATACGCCCCCG
>Ga0210391_10005946_pt1 | contig 10034 bp, 7 predicted proteins | sample IncBWC12OmetaG_FD_160573 | JGI IMG/M metagenome (GOLD analysis project Ga0210391, IMG submission 160573) | Forest soil microbial communities from Barre Woods Harvard Forest LTER site, Petersham, Massachusetts, United States - Inc-BW-C-12-O ...
GGCCGGGATAATAAGGCTGCGGCCAGGTTTCGCCGCGGTCGCCAAGCTTGGCCGCGGCATGCAACGTCCAGTACGGATCGGCAAGATGCGGCCGCGCCAGGCAGACGAGGTCGGCACGACCGGCCATCAGGATCGAGTTGACGTGATCGGGCTCGAAGATGTTGCCGACTGCCATCGTCGCCATGCCGGTTTCGTTGCGGATACGGTCGGAGAACGGTGTCTGGAACATGCGCCCATAGACCGGTTGCGCATCGATCGAGGTTTGGCCCGCGGACACGTCGCAAATATCAACCCCGGCCTCTTGCAGCATGCGGCTGATGGCAACCGCGTCATGTGGCTCGATGCCACTGGGTCCGACCCAGTCGGTCGCGGAGATGCGCACTGAGATCGGCTTTCCCGCCGGCCATACCGCGCGCACCGCATGAAAAATCTCCAGCGGATAGCGCATGCGGTTTTCCAGCGAGCCGCCGTATTCGTCGGTGCGCCGGTTGGTCAGCGGCGTAATAAAAGAAGAAAGCAGATAGCCGTGCGCGCAATGGATTTCGAGTAGGTCGAAATCCGCGCGCTGCGCCATCTCGGCTGCGGCGACGAACTGATGGAGCACGCGATCCATATCGGCGCGATCCATCGCGTGGGCGGGCTGGTTGCGTTCCGACCATGATGTCGCGGACGCGGAAATGACCGGCCAGTTGCCGTCTTTGAGCGGCGCATCCATTTCCTCCCAACCGAGCTGGGTCGAGCCCTTGGCGCCGGAATGGCCGAGTTGGCAGCAGATTTTTGCGTCGGTTTCGCGGTGTACGAAATCGACAATGCGCTTCCATGCCGCTTCGTGCGCCGGAGCATACATGCCGGTGCAGCCAGGCGTGATGCGGCCTTCCGGACTGACACATGTCATCTCGATGCAGACGAGACCGGCGCCGCCCTTGGCTCGCTCGCCGTAATGAACGAGATGCCAGTCCGTAGGACAGCCGTCCACCGCCTTGTATTGCGCCATCGGCGATACGACAATGCGATTTTTCAGCCGCATATCGCGCAGCTGGAATGGCGCAAACATCGGCCGCCGCACCTTGTTGTCGCCGGCCCCGGCGAGCCGTTGAAACCAGGCTTCCGCCGCTTCGAGCCAATTTCTGTCCCGCAGCCGCAAGTTCTCGTGGCTGATGCGCTGCGAACGCGTCAGCAGCGAATAGTTGAACTGCACCGGATCGAGACGAAGGTAGCGTTCGACATCCTCGAACCATTCCATTGAATTTAGTGCCGCCGATTGTAGGCGGAGCACCTCGGTGCGGCGTTCATCCTCGTATTTGGCGAGCGCCGCCTGCATGGTCGGCTCGGTGTGCAAATAGCTCGCCATTGAGACCGCGCTCTCCATGGCGAGCTTGGTTCCCGAGCCAATCGAAAAATGCGCCGTGGCGGCGGCATCGCCCATCAGCACTACATTCCGGTGTGACCACTTCTGGCAAAGCACGCGGGGGAAGTTCAGCCAGGCCGAGCCGCGGATATGCCCCGCATTCGACAACAGACGATGACCGCCGAGATATCGGACGAAAATGCGTTCGCAGGCACGGCAATTTTCCGCCTGGCTCATCACGCCGAAGCTGAACTTCTCCCATGTCGCCTCGGAGCATTCGACGATAAATGTCGCCGTGTCGGCGTCGAACTGGTAAGCGTGCGCCCAGACCCAGCCGTGCTCGGTTTCTTCGAAGATGAAAGTAAACGCGTCATCGAATTTCTGATTGGTGCCAAGCCAGACGAATTTGTTCTTGCGCGTGTCGATGGCAGGTTGGAAATAATTCGTGAATTCGGCGCGTGTCTTGGAATTCAAGCCATCCGCCGCGACGACGAGATCGTAGTTCTCGGCGAGTTCGCTGGCGCTGGCGACCTCGGTCCGAAATACCAGTTTCACGCCAAGCGCACTGGCGCGCTGTTGCAATAGCATGAGAAGCTTCTTCCGGGCGATGCCGGAAAAGCCGTGGCCGCTCGATACGATTCTCTGACCGCGATTGTGCACCGCGATATCGTCCCAGTAAGCGAAATGGGCGCGGATCGCAGCAGCGCTGACCGGATCGTTGGCGGTGATGTTGTCGAATGTCTCGTCGGAGAAGACCACTCCCCAGCCGAACGTATCGTCCGGCCGGTTGCGCTCGAACACGGTGATGTCGTGCGCGGTGTCGCGCAGCTTCATGCTGATCGCGAAATAAAGCCCTGCTGGGCCGCCGCCGAGGCAAGCAATCTTCATGCGATGCCGCCCTTCTTGTTCATCACCGCAGCATGGCACCGCCAGGGAATTGTTTCAAGCTTGAACATTTAAGTATGAAGGTTTGCCTTCATCCCCGGTTCTGGCTTTCGCTTGCGGCCACCCTATGCCATCATGGTCTTGTATTGCTTGGGGTTTTTGCACTGGCAACAAGGTCGTAGGCGTGACAATGAGCGGGAATCCAACGGTCGCTTCGGTCGTCGGGCGCGACCTTGCCGGCTATGGTGCGCGGCGCTGTTTCGGTTTGCTCGGCACCGCAAATTTCAAGGTGTCTCATGCGCTCGTCGAGAATGGCGTCGAGCTGATTTGCGCGCGTCACGAATGCAACGCCGCCAGCATGGCCGACGCCTATGCCAAGGCGACGGGCGAGCTGACCCTGGTCAGCGTTCACTCCGGCCCCGGACTGACCAATGCGCTGACAGGGATCGGCGAGGCGGCAAAAAGTCGAACGCCGCTCGTGGTGCTGGCCGGCGACGTGCCGACCGGTGCGGTGAAGAATAATTTCTATATCGAGCAGTCCGAGATGGTGTGCGCAGTCGGCGCGGTTTCTGAACGGCTGCATACGGCGGCGTCCGCGCGCGAGGACACCCAACGCGCGGTTTCGCGTGCCTTGCGCGATCGTCAGACCGTGGTGTTGAGCATGCCGCTCGACGTGCAGAACGCGACGCTCGCCAGTAATCTGCCGCCGCTCGAATTGCCGCCGAGGCCGGGCCGGCTGCATCCCGATCCGCAGGCGATCAAGGATCTCGCCGAGGCGCTCGCTCGCGCACAGCGCCCGCTCATTCTCGGCGGCCGCGGCGCCGTGATCTCGGATGCTGAGCCGGCGCTGCTGGCGCTGGCCGATCGTGTCGGCGCTCTGCTAGCCACCTCGGTTTGCGGCCATGGCCTGTTTTCAGGGAACCCTTGGTCGCTCGGCATCAGCGGCGGCTTTTCCTCGCCCATTGCCGACGAATTGATTTCCGAGAGCGACTTCATTCTCGGCTTTGGTGCAAGCTTTACGCAATGGACGACGAAGAGGGGCAAGTTGATCGCGCCTGGCGCGGTGGTCGCGCAGGTCGATATTGAGGGGCCGAAGCTCGGCTATCAGATGCCGATCCAGCACGCCGTGCATGGCGACGCGCGTGTAACGGCGGAGGCATTGCTTATCGAGCTCGGGGGCCGGAAGTCTGCCGTGCCGGGCCGTCGCAGCGACGCCATGCGCGATCGCATTCGTGCCGGCGATAATCATCATTTTCCGCACCCGGACGAATCAAATGCCCAATTCATTGATCCGCGTACATTAAGTAAGGCGGTCGACGCACTTCTGCCGGCGGACCGCGTCGTGGCCTCGGACTCCGGGCACTTCTGCGGCTGGGTGCCCCGCTATTTGCGCGTGCCCAATGCGCGCGCCTCGTGTCTGAGCCATTCCTTCCAGTCAGTCGGACTTGGTCTGCCTTCGATTATCGGGCTTGCCGTCGCCAATCCCGGAAAGCTGGCGGTGCTCGGCGCCGGCGATGGCGGTTTCATGATGTCAATTCCGGATTTCGAAACCGCCATTCGACTTAAGCTTCGCCTCTGCATCCTCGTCTATAACGACAGCTCGTATGCGGCGGAGGTTCACTATTTCGGCCGTCAGGGTTTTTCGACCGATATCGTGCGCTTCCCGCAGACCGATTTTGCAGCTATTGCCCGCGGTTATGGCGCCCGCGGGGCTACGGTTCGCACGCTTGCCGATCTAGAACCGGTCAAGGCCTGGATCGCCGAGGGGGCACCGGGCGTGTTTGTGATCGACGGCAAGATCAATCCCACTCTCGAAGCCGACTGGCACGCCGAGCACTTCCCGAAAGACACTCACTAGAAGCTGCGGCGTGCCGTTTGGGCCGGCAGGTAATGCAATACGCGCCGTTCGGCGAGGATGACCCCAAGATATGCGATCCCACCGACCAAAGTCAGCATCACGATCGAGACAAAGACCATCGGCGTATCGGCTTGACCCTCACCGAAAGTGAGCAAATAGCCTAAGCCCATATTGCCTCCTACCAGCTCGCCGACGACGACGCCGACCACGGCAAGAGTCGCTCCGATGCGCAGTCCGGCGAACATCGGAGGCATCGAGGTCGGAAACTCGATTTTCCAGAAGATCTGCGCGCGCGTCGCTTTGAACGAGCGTGCCAAATTGATCAGATCGGGATCGACGCCGCGGATCGCGGTCAGCACGTTGACCATCACCGGGAAGAATACGATCAGTATCGCGACAAGGATTTTGGGATAGACCGTAAATCCCATCCAAAGAATGAACAATGGCGCAAATGCCACCTTGGGTGCGATCTGCAGAGCGAGGATATAGGGCGAAAGGGCGAACTCGGCCGTCGGCGACATTCCGAGCAGATAACCGACCAAAGCGCCAAGCAGGCTGCCGAGAATGAAGCCGGCCAGAACTTCGGCGACGGTGACGCCGGTGTGAAATAGCAGGTGATCGAATTGCCAAGCATGCACGAATTCACGCGCCACCATGGACAATGGCGGAACGATGAACGTCGGAATGCCGAAAAGGCCAGGCCCCCATTCCCAAGCCGCCAGGAAAACAGCGAGCAGCAGAACGCTCGCCAGCGTTCCGTTGCGGATGAGTGAGCCACTGTGACCATTGCTCATATCGCGCCGCCGGCCGCTTGCTTCTCGATGACGGCATGAACGATATCGAGACGGTCCATAAGTCTGGCGACGTAATCGTTCACTCTGGGCTCACGCCGTCTTGCGATCGGGTCGTCGCGTTGCGGCAAATCGATCGCAATCTCGTCGATAATGCTTCCGGGCCGGGCGCTCATGACCAGAACGCGATCCGACAGCGTCACGGCTTCTAACAAATCGTGCGTGATCAAAAGCGCGGTCTTGCGCGACCTGCTCAGCGTCTGCGCTAGATCGCGCTGCAAGACCATCCTAGTTTGAGCATCGACTGCCGAGAAGGGTTCGTCGAGCAGCAGCACATGCGGATCGACAGCAAGCGTGCGTGCGAGCGCCACGCGCTGGCGCATTCCGCCAGACAGCTGATGCGGATAGTGACCCGAGAACTCGGCGAGATTGAAATTGTCCAGGAGTACCCGCGCGCGGAGCCTTCTTTCGGCCGGCGGCACGTGCTGGATTTCGACTCCCAGCATCACGTTCTCTATCACGGTGCGCCACGGCAGCAACAAATCCTTCTGCAGCATGAATGCGACATGGGCACTGGCCCCTTCGATGCGCTCTCCGTCGACAAAAGCGAGGCCGTCGCTTGGCGCCGCCAGGCCGGAGCCGATATTAAGGAGTGTGCTTTTGCCACATCCGCTTGGGCCGATGAGCGAGACCACCTCGCCGTCGTGTACCTCAAAGCTTACGCCATTGAGCGCCGTGAGCGCGCCGGGGCCATCGCTGCGCGCAAAGCGCATCGTCACATTGCGATATTCGAGGCGGACAACCGACATGAGAAATTCGACCGCCAATCCGGCTTGGACCTAGCTGTTTGGACCGATTGCGCAAGTGTCGCCGCCCAGATATGACGAGTATAGTGCCAAAGACCGGGATCGCCGATAGGGCACCGGCCACTGCGACAGCATTTCGTCCCATGGCCGCCGATGAAGGAGCCAAGAATGGTCGATCGCGCGCACAGCTTTTCTCGGCGTCATCTGCTTCAGGGAATTCCCGGTGCGGCACTTGGCCTCGGCGTCATAAGCCTTACGTCGCCGGCGCGCGCAGATGAAAAGATCACCTATCTTTTTCCCGCGCCGCCTCTGTTGCCGGCCTTTGGGCCCATACAGCTTGCCAAAGGCAAGGGGTATTTCTCCCAGGCCGGCCTCGACGTGAGCTATGCAGTCGGGCGCGGCGGCGTCGACGTCGCCAAGGAGGTTGGTGCCGGCAATGTGCCGATAGGCGGGATCGTGGCCGACGCTCCAATCATCGTCCGGCAGAACGGCGTCCCAGTGAAAATGGTCGCAGTATTCGGCGGCAAGGGATTCATGCAGCTCGTAGTGCGTTCGGACTCCGGCATTAGCAAGCCAGCCGACCTGAAAGGCAAGACTATTACGGTCATGTCGTATCAGGACACGACGTTCTACGCACTGCTTGGGTTGCTGGCGAGTGCCGGCTTGACCAAAGACGATGTTGACATCCAGGCAGCGGGGCCGGTCGGGGTATGGCAAATGGTCGCCACTGGAAAGTCGGTCGGCATGGCCGGCGTGCCGGACTGGATACCGCCGGTGGAAGCTGCCGGCGTTGCCGTAAAGGTGATACCAACCGACGAGTTTTTTCCGCACATGGCCCAGGCTATCGCGGCATCCGATCAGGTCATCAAGACCAGGCCCGAGATGGTTCGCGCCTTCGTCAAGGCGGCGTTGCACGGCATGAAGGACATCATGGACGATCCGACGACCGCGGCAACCGATTTTGTAAAATTCGTGCCCGAGTGGAACGGCAAAGACGGCCAAGTCAAAGAGGCGTTCGGTTATTACGACAAACTGGTCTATCCAGGACAAAAAGTGCTGGGCGCGATCGATCCGCAACGGCTCGCCCATTTGCAGGACTTTTATTTTGCCAAGGGTATCATACAGAAAAAATCGCCCATCGACGATCTTTATACCAATCAGTTCGTCGACTAGTCGACTACTTCTTGTAGCTGTCGGTGCCCTGCCAGCCATTCCTCGAAATATCGAAGATGACGCCATCGGGGTCTTTGAACTTGCGCTCAAAATTGCCGTGACGTTCGTCGCCGAGATCGAAGAAGAACTTGCCGCCGTTGGCTTCGATGCGCTTCTGAGTCTCCGCGAGATCGTCGACCTGGAAGCCGAAATGGTGTGCGCCGACGAAGTCCTTCGGATCTTTGAGGTCCGACGCCTTACTGCCGGCTCCAGTGGAGAAATTGAGCAGCGCGAGATTGATCACGCCATCACTCATATAAATCGCCGAGCCGATTTCCAAATCTTCGCGGTCGATGCGTTTGAGCTCGAATACAGTTTCGTAAAATTTCGCAGCCTTTTCAAGGTCATTCACGCAGACGGCAAAGTGACGAAGACGAGCCATGAAATTCTCCACTGATCGATCAGCTACCTTGAGGCTTATCATACGCACACCACTTGAAAGAGCCACCTTTTTCCGCTGGGGCAGTGGTGTGAGGACTGCGATTTTGGCATGACAATGCCATGACCAAGCGGTTTGCTGAGATCGTCGGCGCCGGATTTGCCGGTCTCACGGCGGCGTGCGCGCTGGCGCAGCGGGGCTGGAGCGTACGCGTACACGAGCGAGCCGATCGCCTGCGCACGACCGGCGCCGGGATTTACATCTATGAGAACGGTTTGCGCGTTTTGGAATCGGTCGGCGCCTACGACGCCGCAGTGAAAGGGGCCCCCTTTGCCCATACCCGTGAGGTTCGCGACGGCCGCGACCGTTTGATCTCGTTGCATCGCTGGGTCGGCAGCCGTGTATTCTCTATTGTGCGGCAGAACGTCATTAACGCGCTTGCCGCCTCAGCCACGCGCAGCGGTGCCGAGATCGTAACCGGTTCGGAGGCTACGACCGCAACGCCTGCGGGCGAATTGACGCTCGCGGACGGGCGCACGCTCAAGGCCGACCTGATCGTCTGCGCCGACGGCAGCAATTCAAGGCTGCGCGACTCGCTGGGTCTGTTGGCAAAACGGAAGTATCTGGTCGACGGCTGTACGCGACTATTGATGGACAAGACGGCTTCGGAGCGGGAAGTGGCTGAGGGCACGAAAACCATTGAATATTGGTCTGGCACCCGCCGCGTGCTCTACACCCCGTGCAGCGAAACTGACATCTACATAGCTTTGACAATGCTCGATAGCGACACCGCCGCCAAGACTGTTCCGGTGCTTAAGAACGAGTGGAAAAGCTGGTTTCCCCATCTTGAAAGCCTGATCGACCGCATCGGCGACCAAGGCCGTTACGACCGTTTTGACCTAATCAAGCTCAGACGCTGGTCGGCAGGATGCGTCGCGATCATCGGCGATGCGGCGCATGCGTTGCCGCCGAATATCGGCCAAGGCGGCGGCTGCGCGATGATGAATGCGCTGTCGCTCGCGGTCTATCTCGAACGAGAGAACAACGTCCCCAATGGCCTCGCTATGTGGGAGCGTAATGAGCGGCCGCTTACCGAGCACACACAACGCATCTCCTATTGGCTCGGTTTGCCCACGACATGGCCGCCGGCAGTCCGTGCTGTTGCACTCGGCATCGCTGGCCGTTCAAAGTGGCTGGTACGGCAACGCACGCGCACGGCGCTACACCGGCCGACAGGTACATGAAGCACGGTCTCAGAAGGGAATTGTGATACCATCAAGCGGCGCGTCGCAATTGACGAGATCGACACGTTTCCAAGCGATCATGATACTCCGGCCGGACTGCACCAAATGATGGGACGCGGTACCCCCGAAAATACGGTGCTGTTCGCGCCGGTACTCGATCATCAGGAATTTGGATCGCACTTCGCAAAAATTTGCGCCGCTATCTTCGACGGAGACATTGCTGACGATTCGACTTGTGCGCGACCGTGGCTCCTGCGAGTACATCCGTGGGCTGGCCAGACGGCGAACGCGGGTTTCAAGCAGACGTCGATCGTCATAGATCAGAGACACAGTCTCGAATGGATCGCTCTGAGCTGGCTCGCTCGGCACCCAATACCAGGCGTCCGGCGTGAATAGTCCCAACCAATCATTGAATTTGCCCTCGTCAAGAAGCCGCGCCTCATGCAGCAGAAATTGCTCGCAGTGGCGGAGATCGAGCAATGGCCGTGCGGCCATGCGGGTAGAACCCGCCGTCGGCCGGCGGCTGTGCGCCGCCGCCGGTTTGCGTGCGCGTTTTGACTTCTTTGCCATGAGCGGTTTAAGACGCGGCACGAACTTCGCTGCGACGGCCGGTCATGTAGCCGAGCCAGGCCTCCAGCATGTTGCGGATGTATATTTCGCTGGTCGAATTCTGCCCGCGCCGACCGCCGTACAGGTCAGGCACATCGCTAAGAAGCCCGCGTCCGATTTCGATCCACTCCGCGCCCTCACTCGACAGACCCAGGCGGATACGATTATAGATTTCGAGATCGTCAGTCAGCACCAGAGAGCCGGTGCCGTTCACTGTATTTGCGAAGCTGATCGTATTGCGGAACATCTGCTTTGGGGCGCCCTTGAGACGAAAATTATAGGTGTGGACGACGGTGCGGTTGACAGAGATCGGATGCACGACACGAAGCTGTTGGAATTGACTCATGAAAGATAGGTTGGGATAGACATTACTGTTCCAGCGTCGGACTTCCAAGATCCGCCGTGTTTCTTCTTTCCCTTTTTTCTTTTCCAGCGCCGCGATGTAGTCGCGAAACACCGGATCCTCGAGCGCCGCCACCAACTTGGCGTCGTCATGATAATCCCCGAGATACGAATGACCATTGGGGTAGGTCCAGATACCGACCTGTGTCTCCCAAAAACTGTACGGAGCGCCATTCTGGCGCATCTGACGGACGGCGATTTCACCGGAGCCGTCGGAATGGACCTTATCTGATTGCTGCTGGGCTGCGTCGATCGAGGAGCGATGAGTGAAGAGCGGATGGGCCGCATCGCACAGGTTCTCGAGGTAGATTTTCCAATTGCCGTCATACGCGTGCTTGAACACGCCGCCCGCAATCTCGATCTCCCCGTCGGGAGCGCGGTCGACCATATCGTCGAGCGACGTCGTCATGTGGCCGAGGAATTCCTCCAAGCTGGGCCCGTCGCTTGCTTCGCTGGCAAAAACGAAACCGCGATAGCTTTTCACGCGCGGCACTCGTGTC
>Ga0210391_10005947_pt1 | contig 10034 bp, 6 predicted proteins | sample IncBWC12OmetaG_FD_160573 | JGI IMG/M metagenome (GOLD analysis project Ga0210391, IMG submission 160573) | Forest soil microbial communities from Barre Woods Harvard Forest LTER site, Petersham, Massachusetts, United States - Inc-BW-C-12-O ...
GAGGTTGAGCGCCAAAGGTGCGCGGCTGGATGCGCGAGTGTCCGCGCCGAATGGTTCGCCCTTTTCGTCGAGCTGGCCCTCGCAGACGGCAATCACCGCGCGGCCTAAGCGGAGGTAACATCGCTCCACGTCTTCCGCCAGCCGATCGAACGGAAGAGGACGCTCCGGCATGTATATCAGGTGCGGCGCGTCATCGTCATGGCGGCGCGCTTGAATGGTTGCGGCCGCTAACCACCCCGCATTGCGGCCCAGAATCTCCACCACCGTGATTCCTGGTAGCGCACGATTGTCCGCGCCGATGTCGCGCAGCCCATAAGCAAAGAAACGCGCCGCCGACGCGTAGCCGGGACTGTGGTCCGTCATGGCCAGATCGTTGTCGATGGTTTTGGGCACTCCAATCACGAACGCTTCATACGAAGACTTGGCTATCGCTTCGGACAGACGGAGCGACAGTTCCATGGTGCCGTTTCCTCCATTGAGGAAGATGTAACGGATGTCATGCCGGCGAAGAACATTCAGCATAGTCTCGAAATCGTGCTCCGCGATCTTCGCGCGGGATGAGCCTAAAATCGATCCCGGCGAGAGCGCTGCCTGCACCCAAAACGAGTCGGATTCGGCTAACAAATCTGCAAATGTTTCTTCCAGAATTCCCGTTGCGCCACCCAGCGCGCCGTAGAGCTTCTCAATCCCGGCGCCACGGCATTCTTCCACGATTCCCGCCAAACTGGAATTCAGGACAGTGGTTGGGCCACCGCCGTGGGCCACGATTGCACTCCCGTGAACTTTCAATTACCCCTCGTCAAGCGATTATACCCTACCATTTCTTTCGCTCTCTTGCTAGAATCGTCTTTTGATTTCGTTTTTCGAGAAGGATAAAGATTGGCCGAAGCCACTACCATCGGACCAGGAGCTGCCGAGTTGCTGAGCGAAAACAAGGAGGAGCAGGAACGCCACGGGTACATTCACACTCTGCGGGAAATTCTCCAGCAGCCTGCCACCTGGCTCGACAGTGCGGAGCGGATGATCGCCAAATCGTCGGACTTGTCGCGGCGGATGGAGGGTATCCGGTCTTTGGTTCTCACCGGTTCGGGAAGTAGCGAGTATGCGGGCGCTTGCGTTCGGCTAGTGCTTCAAAACACGCTCGGCATTGCCGCTCAGTCTGTGGGAGGGGGCGCGTTGTTGACGCACGGCGCTAGAGCTGTCCCGCCGGAACGGCCCGGATTGATGATCTCGCTGGCACGCTCCGGCGACAGCCCGGAAAGCGTAGGCGCCGCTTCTTTAATGCTGGATACAGAGCCGCTGGTGCGGCATTTGGTGATCACCTGCAACCCGCAAGGACGTCTCGCGACTACCTACCGGGATGACCCACGGGTGGAAGTCATCGCTCTCGATGAGCGCACCAACGACCGTAGCCTGGTAATGACCAGCAGCTTCACGAACATGGTGCTCGCGGCGCGTGGCTTGGGCTTGCTCCAGTTCCCCGATCGCTATCGCGCACTGAGCCGGAACTTGAGCGAGAGAGCCGAACGGTTGCTCGAAACCTGCTTTCCTGTTCTGGCGGGCGTGGCCGCGAAAGATTTCAGCCGGGTTCTGTTCCTGGGCAGCGGATCGCGCCACGGTGCGGCGCGCGAGTCTGCCCTCAAGATGCTGGAGATGACCGCCGGGCGCGTCGTCGCCATGAGCGAGACGTATTTGGGCTTAAGGCACGGCCCCATGAGTTTGGTTCATGCCAATACCCTGGTAGTTTGTTTTTTGTCTTCCGATCCTCAAGTTCGGGCCTACGAGTCCGACTTGATCCGTGAGCTGAGCAGCAAACAACTCGGCCTGGGCAAATTGATTTTTGGTGAGCGCATACCGGTGGATCTCGCGGGCCCCGCGGATGTCCTGGTGGAGTGCGGCGGCGCATCGCTCGAAGACGAGGATTGGCCGGTTCTGGATGTCATCGTGGGCCAGATTTTGGCGTTCTTCCGCTGCCGCAAGGAAGGTTTGCATCCGGATTCACCCTCGAGCGATGGCGTGATCCATCGCGTGGTCCAGAATTTCGCACTGCACCGCCCGGAGACGGCGCCTTGAGCATCCTGATCGCGGGCGAGTTGAATCTTGACTTGATTCTGCAAAATTATCGTAGCTTTCCAGCTTTGGGACGCGAGGTGCTGGTGGATGACGTCACCCTCACTATGGGCAGCGCGTCCGCGATTTGCGCATGCGGCCTGGCCCAGCTCGGAGATGCGGTTGTGTTCGCCGGAAAAGTGGGTTCAGATCCCTGGGGCGAGCTATGCAAGAGTAAACTCCGAGACCGCGGCGTGGATATATCTCGAGTAATGGCTGACCCCGCGCTCAAAACGGGAATCACCGTTTCCATTTCATCGCCAACCGATCGCGCGCTAGTCACTTATCCAGGAGCGAGCACCGCGCTTCGTGCCGAGGATTTCAACCCGGAGAGCTTTCGCGGGTTCCAGCACCTGCACATTTCCTCGTTCTTCATCCAGCAGGGACTTCGGCCGGGCATTAAACAGCTCCTTGCTCTAGCCAGCAAGTGCGGGCTGACCACGTCGCTCGATCCGGGCTACGATCCGGATGAGAAATGGGGCCGCGACCTGCTGGATGCGCTGGGTGAAGTAGACATATTTTTTCCGAACGAAGTGGAACTGGAAGGCGTGACCGGCTTGCGCGATCGCGAGGAAGCATTGCGCAGCGTGGATAATGGGCGCACTCTTACGGTGGTGAAGCTTGGTATCGACGGTTGCATGGCCTTGGAATCTGGAAAGGTCGTGGTCACTCCCGCGTTCCGAGTGGAACCCGTCGACACCACCGGCGCGGGCGATTCGTTCAATGCGGGTTTCTTGCACGCTTGGCTCAGGGATGCGCCGCTTCGCGAGGCCATGAAGTTCGCCGCGGCATGCGGCGCGTTATCCACACTCTCTGCTGGAGGAACAAGTGCGCAGCCCACCGAGCAGGAGGCGCGCAGTTTTCTGGCGGAACGCGAGGCCCAGCCGATCGGAGAACGGAATTGAGCGGCATACGGCGCAGAGAATTGCTGACCTCCGCGGGCGTGGGATTCGCTGCCGCTAACCTGTCATCCGCTCCCGCCAGGGCTCAGCAAACCACGCGCAAATCGTTGGACATTTCCGACTACGAGCCGAAGAGCATGTTGCGCGTGAAGGAAACGCGCGTGGAGCGTTCCCGATTTCCGGTGATCGACATCCACACCCATCTCTCGTTCTCAAAGGTGGCAAAGAACGGCGTCCAGATGTCCGAGGAGCGTATTTATACCGGCGCTCCTCAGGAACTGCTTGCGGTGATGGACCGTAAGAATCTCGCCGCCATGGTGAACCTCACCGGAGGCTATGGTAAGGGCTTGCAGGACGCCATTGCCCGCTACGACAAAGCTTTTCCGGGGCGCTTCTATACCTTAACGGAGCCCTGGTACAGCCGCTTTTTGGAACCGAACTATCCGAGCTTCCAGGCCCAAGCAATCGAAGACGCGCACCGGGCCGGAGCCAAGGGTCTGAAGATCCTGAAAACTTTGGGGCTGTATCTCAGAGAGAACATCACTTCGGGAAAACTGGTGACGGTGGATGATCCCCGCTTCGATCCCATGTGGGACGCTTGCGGCCGGCTGAATATGCCAGTAGCGATTCACGTTTCCGATCCCGTGGCCTTTTTCACGCCCACGGACCGTTTCAACGAGCGCTTTGAGGAACTGAACAACCATCCCGACTGGTCCTTCTACGGCAAGGATTTTCCCTCCAACGCGCAAATCCTCGACGCCCGGAACAGAGTGATGGCGCGGCATCCGAAAACTCAATTCCTGGTTCTCCATGTTGGAAACTTTGCCGAGGATCTGGAGAACGTGTCACAAAATTTGGACCGCTTTCCGAACATGAGCGTGGAGATCGGCGCCCGCATTGGTGAACTGGGCCGCCAGCCCCGCGCCGCGCGCAAGTTCTTTGAACGGTATCAGGATCGAATTCTCTTTGGAACCGATGCGGTGCCGCACGGAGACGAATTTCCTCAGCAGGTCTTCAACGACAAGCTATACGAAATCTATTTCCGGTTCCTGGAAACGGACGACGAATACTTCGACTACGCCCCGGCGCGCGTCCCGCCGCAGGGGAGATGGCGCATTTACGGCATCCAGTTGCCCGATCCGATTTTGCATAAGGTTTACTACCAGAACGCCGCGCGCATGTTCGGGTTTTAGACGCGATCTGTGAAAAAATCCCCGCAGAGCAGCATAGCCGCAACCAAGGCAGGGCCGGCGGGGGCGTCGGCCCCACGAATCGTCGCAGGGCAGCAACGAAACTGATGGTTGGTAGTACATTGACGTTCGCCTGCGAACCGATTTATTCACAGCTTCTTACGCTCGCAGCCCGGAACCGTGAGAGAGTTTCCATGGGCCTGCCGGCCACCAAGTGTCATGAAGACGCCGAATTGTAGCCCCGCGCGTCAGCGAGGGGACTGGCGTGGAACACGCGCGGGAAATCAGTAATCCGAACACACGTCTTGAAGGGAGCCGCTGCGTTCTCCGCGCCAACGCCCATCCTCTCAATGAGTTACCCGGATCTCTCGAAAACTTCACATTCTACCGAATATATGAACATAGGACGTGAAAATTGTTTTCTGACGTCTGTTCGCCAGGTCGGTACGGCGTTTTCAGGCAGCGTGCTGCTTCGAGCGCGGTCCTTGCGCTGTTCGCATTTGGTGTCCCCGCACAGGGGCAAACACTTGAGTTAAGCGGCATCGCCGCCGCAACCGGATTTACGGCTCTCGGTGGAATTGTTTGCCTGGCGGCTTTCTGGATTCTGGCCCTGCGCCGCCGCTTGCATACGCAAAATAGGGAATTGCAGCAGAGCGAGGAACAGTACCGGTTACTGTTTGAAAAGAATCCCGACCCGATGTGGGTTTTTGATTTGGATACTCGCATGTTCCTCGCGGTCAACGGGGCCGCTATTCAGCAATACGGCTACTCCCGAGAAGAATTCCTTCAGATGGCCATCGGCGTCTTTTTCGAAGCCCCGAAGGACCAATTCACCCACGGAGGCATCTGGAAGCACCGCCGTAAGGATGCCAGTCTCATTGAGGTTGAGGTCACCGCTAGCCCGATTCGATTTGGTGGACGCCCTGCGTGTCTGGTGCTGGCTGATGACATCACCGCGCGCTCGATAGCCCACAAAGATTCGGAAGAGAGGGCGCGGCTGGCCGCCGTCGACGCTCAGGTAGGCAGTGCCCTGCTGCAAGGCACAAGCTTGCGCGAGACTCTCTGCAAATGCGCCGAAGCGGTGGCGGGTCACCCGAATGTTGCACTCGCGCGGATCTGGACCTTGAACCAGGAAGAGAACGTGCTCGAGCTTCAAGCGAGCGCTGGACTTCCCACGGATAGTTCCGAAGATCGCATAGCGCTTGGTAAGGCCGGCATGGGGATGATCGCGTCCCGGCGCAAGCCATATCTCAGCCGCAATCTCGCAGACGATCCACTTATAACCAACAAAGAATGGTCACGCCGGGAAGGGCTAGTCGCCTTTGCCGGCTATCCTCTCATCATCGAAAGTCGTCTGGTAGGTGTAATCGCTTTGTTTGCGAGAGAAGCATTCACCAGCGCCCTCGCCGAAGGCTTCGCATCCCTGGCCAACGATATCGCGGCGGGAATCGAACGCAGGCGCATGGAAGAGTCTTTAGGGCACGGTCGCAGTCTGCTGCAAACGCTGATCAATAACGTCCCGGACTATATCTACGTCAAGGATCTTCAGCACCGGTTTCTGGTGGCGAATGCGGCGCTGGCGCGTCGCATGGGCGCAGCCAACCAGGAGGACCTTCTGGGAAAGAGCGACTTCGACTTCTATCCCAGAGAGCTCGCGGAAAAATATGCGCGTGATGAGGATGAGGTGATGCGCACCCAAGACGGAGTCGTCAATCGCGAAGAGTCCACTGTGGATCGGCATGGCAATCTCATCTGGCATTTGACCACGGAAGTGCCTTTTCGGGACGCGGCCGGCAATGTCCTTGGCGTGGTCGGAATCGGGCGGAACATAACCGACCGGAAAACGGTGCAGGCAGCTCTGGTGGAAGCCAAGGAGGCGGCCGAAGCCGCCAATCGCGCCAAAAGCGAATTCCTGGCCAATATGAGCCACGAGATCCGCACTCCGTTGAATGGGGTGATCGGCATGACCGGCGTACTGCTGGACACCGAGTTGACTGTGGAGCAGCGCGAGTTTGTCGAAATAGTCCGCCAATCGGGCGACATCCTTCTCAGCGTGATCAACGACATCCTCGATTTTTCAAAGATCGAAGCCGGCAAGCTGGTGCTGGAGTCTTCGCCGTTCGACCTTCGGCAGGTGGTTGAAGAAGTTGCCGAAATGCTCGCTTCGAAAGCGGCGAGCAACGGCATCGACCTGGTGGTGCACTATCCTCCCGGCGCCCCGCGTCATTTTATCGGCGATGCCGGACGTATCCGGCAGGTGGTGACGAATCTGGCCGGCAACGCCGTCAAGTTCACAGCCAGCGGCCACGTACTGATCGCCGTGGAGTGCCAAGGTGAGGACGATCTCCGAACCGCGATGCAGGTATCGGTGCGCGATACTGGCATTGGAATTCCCGCGGAAAAGCTCGGATCGCTCTTTGAAAAGTTCACTCAAGTGGATTCCTCAAACTCGCGAAGACACGGTGGAACTGGACTGGGACTGGCCATCTCCAAGCAACTGGTGGAGCTTATGGGCGGCTCCGTCCACGTGGAGAGCCGTTTGGGCGAAGGCTCCACGTTCTGGTTCCGATTGCCGTTGCCGGTGGACACACGGCCCGCGCCGGATCCGGCTCCGCTCATCGAACTGGCGGGCTTACGCGTCCTCATCGTGGACGATAACGAAGTGAATCGCCGGGTGGTGCATGAGCAGATCTCCAGTTGGGGCCTGCGCAATGGAAGCTACGCTTCAGGTATTTCTGCTTTGGACGCGCTTCGCGCGGCAGTGGCGAGCGAAGATCCCTATCAAATTGTGATTACCGATTACGAGATGCCGGAAATCGATGGCGCGGCTCTTACGGCGGCAATCAAGGCTGATCCCGTACTGAAGGACACCGTGGTCATCATGTTAACTTCCGTCGGCAATTGGCGGGAAGTGCGCGGCTCGGAACGCGAGATCGTTGACGCTTGTCTGGTCAAACCCGTCCGGCATTCGCAATTGTTGAATGCGCTTTCCACAACCTGGTCCAGAAGGTTGGAGGCCGCGCCCGAAACCGTTTCGCAAAGCGAATACCGGCGCTCCCTCACCGCGCTTCGCACCAACACATTAATATCTGCCGGCATACCTGCCGGCGCACCCGTGCGTGTTCTGGTGGCCGAAGATAACGCCATCAATCAGAAGGTAGCGCGCAGAATGCTGGAGCGGTTGGGTATCCGCGCCGACGTTGCGGCGAACGGCCGGGAGGCGGTTCAAATGACTGCGGACCTGTCCTACGACGTCGTCTTTATGGATTGCCAGATGCCGGATATGAACGGATACGAAGCTTCCCGGGAAATTCGGCGGCGGCAGGGGCCCAGTAAGCGTGTAACGATTATCGCCCTGACCGCCGACGCCAGCGTAGCCTGCAGCGAACAATGCCTGGATGCGGGAATGGACGACGTTATTCGGAAACCGGTCAAACTGGAAGATCTCAAAACAGCCCTGTCGAAGGCACTATCAGCGGCGACCAGCGACGACACCGCGGAGCTGAAAACGCCTACATGAGTGTCGGCGCAGCGGACTGAGAGTCTGCGCCACGGAGCGTCTTTCGTCAGTGAACCGTATAGCGCGCTTTCAAAGCGAAAGGCGCGATTTCGATATCGAACTGCTCTCCGTTTGCGCGTGCCATCTGGTAGGTTCCGTGCATAGTGCCAACCGGGGTCTTCAGCGGACACCAGGAAGAATACTTGAATGATTCGCCGGGCGCCAGAACCGGTTGCTTGCCTACTACGCCCAGACCTTTCACTTCTGAAATGCCCTCCGCGGCGTCGCTAATGATCCAGTGCCGGCTGATCAATTGCACCGTCTCCGCTCCCTTGTTCGTAATGCGCACCGTATATTGAAAGACCCATTCGCCGCGCTCCGGCTGTGAGTTTTCAGGCGAGTATTGCGACAGCACTTCCACCGAAATATTGCGGGTAACAGCTTCGGATAATGGACCAAGTTCTGAGGATGTGTCCGCCATGGTTGGAATGTTCATGATACTCCGATTAGCGGGCAACCCGCTGCACGAAATCAGCTATAGGGCCGGAGCGCGCGAACGCCCCGATTCGCTATCCTTGCTTCTGCCGTGAGCGTCGCCGACGATCCCTCTACCTTGCGCATCCTAGCGTTTCTCTGCGCACTTCCGCTGGCGTCGGCACAGACGCCCGTGGACAATGGAAACGCTCCTTTAGGGATCACTACTGACCGGCCGGCCGTAACAGACTCCAGCGCAGTGGTTCCGAGATTTGTGTTCCAAGCCGAGAACGGCTTCCTTGATACGGGCACTCAATCCTTCGATTTTCCAGAGACGCTCTTGCGGGTAGGGATCGGTTCCAGCACCGAGCTTCGTTTTACCGCTCCTGATTACTACTACGACTTCGCCACCCCTGACGGATCCCGCTCAGGCTTCGGGGATTTTGCGTTCGGCATTAAGCAGCAACTGCTCAATGCATCGAGCGGGCTGGAGCTGGCTGCGGTGGTGACACTCAGTTTTCCCACCGGCTCCGCCCCCATCTCCAGCCACGGCTACGATCCGTCATTTCAGTTTCCCTGGTCTCGAAAGCTCTCGACAAACTGGACCGCCGCGGGGATGCTGTCCATCTACGTACCAACGCAAAACGGCCGGCACACGGTAGTCGGCGAGTCGACATTTCTCTTAGATCGGCAATTAACCCAACCCTGGGACGCCTTTATCGAATATGCCGGCGATTTTCCGGAAGCCGGAGGGCCGCGCCATCTTCTGCACATCGGCACTGCCTATAAGATTGCGCCGCAGCAGCAACTCGACTTCCACGTAGGATTCGGGCTTTCCTCGGCTGCCCCGGATCACTTCATCGGGATCGGCTATTCCTTTTGCTTTCGAATGGCCGGACGATGATCTTCAAGTCCGGATGTACCAACCGCGCGCGATCAAAAATAGCACAAGTGGAGTATCCTAAGCCAGCTCGAAACCGTCTATGATTTAGACAGGTTTTCAGCAAAACCTAAGGAGCGGCACCCATGGGGGCTGCGCGAAAATTCGACCTGGAACGTCGCCTGGAAGATTACTTCGCTACCCTCCGCTCCGCACCTGGGCGGGAAGTGCTGCCACGCAATGCCTGCAGCTGGCAGATGTACGCAGCGGTTACCGGCTCCGCCCTGGCGATGGTGACCAACGCCTCGGCGCAAATCATCGGCGGCGGAATGCGGAATATTACGGCGGATCCCATCGCAAGTGCGCGGGTGGCCCAAGAATATCTCGCTAATTCTCAGAACATGCCACTGAGAAACGCGATCCGGTTGGCCATGACTCCTGGAAATTCCGAAAAAATAGCCCTTTCGAGCCAGGCGCAGGCGCCGTCCATTTCGCCCGGTGGCGTGGTTCCTCTTTACGGCACGTTAAATATCATCCAGCCCGGCGAGTTGGTATCGATCTTCGGCACCAACCTCGCCGGTGAAACCGCCAACTGGCATGGCAATTTTCCCACTTCGTTGGGCGGGACCAGCGTGGAGATCAACGGCAAGGCCGCGTTTCTCATTTATGTCAGTCCCAGCCAGATCAATCTGCAGGCGCCGGACGACACCACTACCGGCCCTGTGCCCGTAGTGGTAAAGACTGCCGCAGGCAGCGCAACATCGACCGTGACTCTGGACTCATTTGCGCCCGCGTTCAACTTGCTCGATGCAAAATATGTATCCGGGATCATTCTCCGGCCAAACGGTTCGGGAGCTTATGGAGGCGGAACTTACGACTTACTTGGACCGACCGGCAAATCCCTAGGCTATTCTACTGTTGCCGCCGTGCCAGGCGATATAGTTGAGCTTTTCGCCTGCGGGTTCGGTCCCACTACTCCT
>Ga0210391_10005948_pt1 | contig 10033 bp, 10 predicted proteins | sample IncBWC12OmetaG_FD_160573 | JGI IMG/M metagenome (GOLD analysis project Ga0210391, IMG submission 160573) | Forest soil microbial communities from Barre Woods Harvard Forest LTER site, Petersham, Massachusetts, United States - Inc-BW-C-12-O ...
AAATCTCTGCTCCGCGCGGGCTCAGCTCGATTCCCATCACGTCGAAATACTTCGTCGCGAGCACCAGGAATCCCGCGTCGCCGCAACCGAAATCAACGAGCTTCCCTTCCCCTCTCCAGCGCAGCGTCTGCGAGAGCATGCGCCCGTTTGTATTCGGCCGTAGCGGGCGCAGCAACCGCGAAAGCGCAACAAACATGGGCTGTTTCCGCTGGCGCTCCGATGCTGCTTTCGCGTGCTCGTCCATCCAGTCGTGGTCCTGCGCTTGTACGTCGTACCCCAGCTCGCTGCCGATGAACACCATGCTGCACCGCGCGCACTCGATGATCTCCCACCGATCGCGTCGCGTAAGCACCTTGCGATCCATCCCGCCGCAGAGCGGGCACGGGCGAGGTACGGCAGTTGACGATTGGTTGGCAGTTGGCATCAATGAGATCGATGAAGAAGGGCGATTCTATCACGCCGACGGATTCTCCATATTTGCGGCAGACGGCTCGTCGCGCGAATCAATCGGGCTCGCCCCCGGCCTTAGTGATTGCGTGGCGGTGGTTTCAACGCTCCCTTCCTGTCGGGGGCAGATAATAAGTTGATTGTGCTATCCACTTCGACGGACTGGTGATTCCGTAGAGTCGGGCTGTAGTGCCATTGCTTGATCGCTTCAATGGATGAATCCATGAGCTCTGGCTGTCCAGAGACGGATTCGACTTTTTTCACAGTACCGTCTGCGGCGACGAGAACGTGGAGCATCACCGTGCCGCTAATACGTTTCTGTCGTGCGTCTTCCGGATACCCAGGCTGGACCATGTGCGTTATATTCGCCCACTGCACGTTGGCGCGTCCGCGAATTCGCATCGGACGTACCGGGGTCGATCCCGGCGACATCTGATTCGCTGGAGGCGTCGCAGGCGGAGCCGACGGCGTGCTCTGGTCCTGCGAATACGCCGGTACCGCAAACGGAACCGCAGGCAATAAACCCGCATAGGAAAGTTCTGCAGAACATCACTTCCCCCCGGGACGAAACTTCATGCATATGGCCCCATATCATCTTTTTATTGGACATGTATGGCTGAATCGCGTTTTCTATAGCGAACGAGGCGACGGAATCATGACGCGATCGGCCAGCGACACTCCCGAACAAACGACGGTGCACAAGCGCGTCCAGTCGCAGTTCGGGGCCGCGGCCGCCGCGTACGGCACCAGCCGTGTCCACACCGATGGGAGCGCGCTGCAGCGCGTCGTCGAATTGGCCCGCCCGAGGCCGGACGACGTGGCGCTCGATATCGCGACCGGCGCCGGACACACTGCTCTGGCCTTGGCTCCGCGCCTTGCAAGCGTGATCGCCTACGATTTGACGCCGGAAATGCTCCTTGAAACCCGGCGCAGTGCCGACGCCCGTGGACTTACGAACATCGAGACGAAACAGGGCCCGGCGGAGAAGCTTCCTTTTCCGGATTCGAGCTTCGATATCGTCACGGTGCGCCAGGCGCCTCATCATTTTGCAGACGTGCGCAGTGCGATTCGCGAGATGACGCGCGTGGCCAGGCGTGGCGCCCGCGTCGTGATCGTAGACAGCACGTCGCCCGAGGACCCGGTTCTCGCGGCGCAGTGGGATCATTGGGAGAGGCTGCGCGATCCATCGCACGTGCAGAATTACTCCCCGAGCCAGTGGCGTGCCATGGTTGCGGACGCCGGGCTGCAGGTATTTTGTGAAGAAATCGGCTACGCCACTGAAAATGGCCGGCCCATGGATTTCGCCGCATGGACGAAACGAATAAACACGCCAACAGAAGCCGTCGAAGAATTAACGCGACTGTTTCGCAACGCCTCCCCCGCGCTCGCCGAGGCTTTGCGGATCGAGGTCGTCAATGGCGCCATCTCGTTCTGCGTTCCAGTGATTACCATCGGAGCGCTCCAAGAATCGAAATAGTTCCCTGCGATTGTCGCGGTGCTTCGATTGGCGGGGCGTCAGCGGAATTGCTACAATACTATCGGAGAATGGAGTAATCGGGCCTATGGCTCCACGCACACTCTACGAAAAAATCTGGGATGCGCACGTCGTCCACCAAGAGCCCGGACAACCTTCGCTGATTTATATTGATCGTCACCTGATCCACGAGGGCACCACCCCGCAAGCATTCTCCGGTTTGAAGCTCGCGGGTCGCAAAGTCCGCCGGCCAGAGCTGACCTTCGCAGTGATGGATCATTCCGTCTCGACGAAAGATCGGCTCGCACCCGTGCTCGATCCCGACGCCCAATCCCAATTCGACGCGCTCGCGAAAAACTGCCAGGAAAACGGCATCAATCTCTTCGATATGAACAGCCGGAATCAAGGCATCGTGCATGTGATCGGCCCGGAATTGGGAATCACGCTCCCCGGGTGCACGATCGTCTGCGGCGATAGTCACACGGCCACTCACGGCGCATTCGGCGCGCTCGCGTTCGGCATCGGGACAAGTGAAGTGGAACATGTCTTCGCCACCCAATGCCTCTCGCAGTTCAAATCGAAGACCATGAAAATTGACGTGGAGGGCAAGCGCCCCCGCGGCGTCACGGCGAAGGACATCATTCTCGCGATCATTGGCAAGATTGGAATCGGCGGCGGGAACGGTCACGTTGTCGAATACACCGGTGAAGCAGTGCGCGGCCTTTCGATGGAAGGCCGCATGACAATGTGCAATATGTCCATCGAAGGCGGCGCGCGCGCCGGAATGGTCGCGCCGGATGAGACGACGTTCGCCTACATCGAAGGACGACCCTTCGCTCCGCGAGGAAAAGATTATCAGTCGGCGGTCGCATACTGGAAGTCGCTCGCGACTGATCCCGGCGCGAAATACGATTCGACTGTCACGCTGCAGGCGGCAGACATCGCCCCCATGGTCACGTGGGGAACGAACCCCGGCATGGTTACCGAAGTTACCGGCCGAGTTCCCGATCCGTCCTCGTTCCGGGATCCAGTTGACCGCAAAGCCGCCGAAGGAGCGCTCGTTTACATGGATTTAAAGCCCGGGACGCCGATGGAAGAAATCCGGCTCGACCGCGTGTTCATCGGCTCGTGCACGAATTCAAGAATTGAGGATCTTCGCGCCGCAGCTAAGGTCGCTTCCGGCAAGCATGTCGCGAAGTCGCTGAAGCAGGCGCTGGTCGTTCCCGGCTCGCGCGTCGTAAAAGCCGAAGCCGAAAAGGAAGGGCTCGACAAAATCTTCCGCGACGCAGGATTCGAATGGCGCGATTCCGGCTGCAGCATGTGCATCGGCATGAACGATGACGTACTGCCGAGCGGCGAGCGCTCCGCCAGCACTTCGAATCGCAATTTCGAAGGACGCCAGGGCAAGGGCAGCCGCACCCATCTGGTCAGTCCCGCGATGGCCGCGGCCGCCGCGATCGAGGGCCACTTCGTGGACATTCGAGATTGGAGCGGCGTGGAAGGCACCGAATAACCATGCAGCCATTCACAAAATTGACGGGACTTATCGCGCCGATGGACCGCGTGAACGTGGACACGGATCAGATGGTCCCGAAGCAGTTCCTTAAGCTGCTGACCCGCGAGGGCTATGGCCGCGTTTTATTCTACGACTGGCGTTACCTACCCGGCGAAAAACCGAATCCGGACTTTATTTTGAACAAGCCGCGGTACAAAAGCGCGAGCGTGATTCTCGCGCAGGCGAATTTCGGCTGCGGTTCCAGCCGAGAGCACGCGCCGTGGGCCATTCTTGATTACGGTTTTCGCGCCATTCTCGCGCCCAGCTACGCCGACATTTTCTACAATAACTGCTTCAAGAACGGCATCCTGCCCGTCACGCTTTCAAACGAACAGATTGACGAGCTCTTCAAGCGAACCGCCGCTAACGAAGGGTATGGCGTGACCGTCGACCTCGAGCAACAGATCGTCACCGACGACAAAGGCCTGGAATACTCCTTCACCGTTGATCCTTTCCGACGCGAATGCCTGCTCAAGGGTCTCGACGATATCGGGCTAACTCTGGTCCACGAAGCGGAGATCACCGCGTTTGAAAAGAAGAATCTGCACGTTCCGCAGATGAGCACTCCGCTCGACGTGAAGTACCACCAGTAGCCCGTTAACCATCGGACAAGCCTTTCCTCGCGCGTCTTGATTCAGCGATGCCCAGAGCAGAAGATCGTGGTTGAGTTGTTCCGATGCCTAGATTCCTCATTCACCATGCTACGGAAGGCTCGCGCGTCTTTGAGCTGCTCGGCGACCGCCCGATTGTCGTCGGACGCGCCAAATCGAGCAATCTTGTGCTCGACAACGCCAGCATCTCGCGACAGCACGCCGTGGTGCGCGAAACGCCCGATGGCCGCTGGCAAATCATCGACCGCGGCGCCGTCAACGGCGTAAAGGTCAATGGCACTCCGGTCAAGGAAGCCTTCCTGCGCGCCAATGACGAAATCATCCTCGGCGAGTACAGGATTCGCTATTTCGAAGATTCAGCAGCACGCAATATGGTCACGTACGGTACTCCAGAATTGCCTCCCAATTTCGCGAAGGTGATGGCGGAGTCTGCATACTCTGGGTCGTTTCTCCCGTCGCAACCGCTGGGCAGCGCGATGTCCTCGCCTGCGTCGCGTTCCGCCAGCGCGCAGGATCGCGTGAGCGCCCTCGAACAGGAAAATCGCCTACTGACGCTGCTCTATCGCGTCAACCGCGCGCTCAGCGAAGTTACCGCCGCGGATGACGTCGCGCGGCGCATCCTCGACCTCGTCCTCGAAATGGACGGCGCCGAGCGCGGCTTCATCATGCTGCTCGATCGCGATTCGATCGGCCGCGGAGACTTCAGCAAGGGTGGCTACGGCTTCGAGCCTGCGCTGATCCGCTATCGCGCCGGGTCGAAATCATCGCCCCGCCAGGGGGCGCAGCAGCTGACTATTTCGCAAAGCATCATTCGCCAGGTGATGCACGGCGGCCTGCCGCTGCTCGTCTCCGACCCGCAAGCCGACCCTCGTCTTGCAGCGAGCCAAAGCATCGCCATTTCCGGAATTCAGTCCGCGATGTGCGCGCCGCTGGGAACCAAAGACAAGCGCCTCGGTCTGCTCTACGTGGACAATCTCTCACGCCGCGGCATGTTTACGGTGGAAGATCTGAACGTGTTTACCGTGATAGCGATGCAGGCGGGACTCGCAATCGATCGCGCAAGCCCAAAAGAAGAACCGGCTGAACAGCCACTACCCTCGCCGGCACTCAAGTAGCAGTCAGACTACGCACTCCGAAATTTCGCGGCGAGCCGCTTCGGCGCAGTATTCAGCCATGCCGCGACGAGCGCTATCCGCAACGTCGTCTTCTTTGCACTTTTCAGTTGCACGCACGTCGCTCCCCGCCTTCCCCAATAGCCCTTCGCGGGCACAAAGACGTTCGGCTCAGCCTTGACGAACTCTTCCTGCTGGTCCGGCATCAGCTTCACCATGCCCCAACCCGCATCGAAGTAACCAAGCGTGGCGAAGATTTTTCCGCCCACGCGAAAATCAGGATGATCCATGTGAGAGCTTTCGACTGCTTCCGGAAAGCTCAGCGCCAACTTTCGAAAATCGGATTCGGTCATTCCGTTGCTCCGTAAATCATTCACTCCGCTCCCGGCGTGATCACAAATGCCACGATGAACAGTACTCCAAGAAGCCCATGCGTCGCCGCGTTTGCGGCCAATGCCGTCCCGGCCGTTTGCCCCCTGGTGTGCAGGACCACCAGCGTCAACATCCACAGCGCTTTTTCGAGCACGGCTGGAATCATCAGCCAGCGATAACGCTTGGGGTTCGAGCCGATGACGAAGAATGCTGCCTGCCAGGCGATCAGAGTCGCCAGCAAACCGTAATACGTCGGGGTCCCGGGCATGTGGTAGAGCGGATAGATTGCCGCCAGGCCGAATGCTCCCGCGATCCAGAACAGCCATTTTGCGAATTTCATGCCGGACCTCCGCGGCCAACGCTAAAACGCGACGTCGCGAATATGCGTGGCGACGAACCAGCGGTTGCCGAACGGGTCCGTCACTCCTCCGCTGCGATCGCCATACGGCTGATCGGTTGGAGGCTGAATGGATGTCGCGCCGGCACTGAGCGCCCGTTCGTAGACCGCGTCCGCATCCGGGACGTACAGGTGCAGCGTCGCCGGTGCCGGTTGATACGGTCCATGCGCCTCGCTCATGCCAATAATGGAATCCCCGATGCGCACCTGCGCGTAATGAACCACACCGTCGGGAGATTGTGCGCGATAGACCTCCACGGCGCCAAACGCTTTTTGCAGGAACTCGATCATCACCGGCGCGCGCAGCGGATTGAAGTGCGGCGTCACGCTGCGGTAGTCCTTGAAGATGGTGCTTCCGGGAGCCGGTTTGGAAATTTGCCATGTGTTTCCGGAAATATCTCGCACCGAGCCGCCGCGAGCGCGGTCGTCCTGGTTGGCTACCGGCTGGAAGGGTGTGGCGCCCGCCTCGACCGCGCGGTTATACAGGCGGTCGACCTCGTCCACGCGCAAGATCATGGTTGCTGGCGTGGGCGGAAACTGCTCGTTCGCTTCGGCCAGCTCAATCATCGAGTCTCCAATCTTCACCTCGGCGTGCATGATGATTTCTGTACCCGGCCGATTCATACGGAATCGCTCCTCCGCTCCGTATGCCGTCTTCATAAAGTCAATCAACTCCGCTGCCTTCGGAATCACCAGGTACGGAGTGACGCTGCGGAATCCCTCGCGGATAAATTTCCGGCCCTTGGGCACCTCCTCCTCGCTTTGTTTTCGCGACATTTCGCCAATGCGACGCTGCATCTCCTCCGTCGTCAACGATTCCTTGCGCGTCGAGATTGCCCATGTATAACCGAACGGGTCGGAAAATTGCCCGGAACGGTCGCCATAGAACTGATCCTCGACCGGCCGCACCACTTTCGCACCAGCAGCCACCGCACGTCCCGCCAATGCATCCACATCACTCACGTCCAGGCGGATGTGAACGGGCGATCCGCCGAGCGATTCCGGGCTGCTGAAACCAACTTCCGGAAACTCGTCGGCAAGCATGATGCGCGCTCCGCTGATATCGATCTCAGCATGCCCAATCCTTCCGTCCGGCTGGATCAGGCGCGTAATCTCCGTCGCGCCAAATGCCCGTTTGTAGAATTCAATTGCTGCGGACGCTCGTCTAACGCTTAGGTACGGCGTGGCAGTTGCGCGGACTTCGGGTGCTGCTTTTGCCCTGCTAGCCATGGCTGCTCTCCTTTCCAAATCCGCTCGAAGGCGTGTCTTGAAATCCGCGCGCGGAAGATCGCGCAAGTCAGAAGCGACTCGGGCGAGAGCGGCTAACGTATTGTCGCCGCTCCGTGGGACGGCGCCGCGCCCGGCGACGATTGCTTCAACGAGCGAGTCGAGTTTTTCGCTCAGGTTCTGCTTAGCCATTTCGTCCACCTGATTTGCGGGACGGCTTCTCGCTCGTCTTCTTGTTCAACTCGGCGCGCAATCTTGTCAGCGCCCGGAATTGCAGCTGCTTGATTGACCCGTTGGTGCGCCGAAGCTCTCGCGCGATTTCGCGAATGCTTTTCTCTTCGGCGAATCGCATCTCGATCACGCGCCGCTGATCGTCCGGCAATTCCGCAACAAACCGGAAAATTCTGGCGCGCCGTTCTATTTCCTCCGGGTTCACGCCGCCGGAGACATCGGTCGGATCCTCCGCGATCGGACTTTCTTTCTCCCGGGCTGCGCGTCTCCAGCGATCCGCGATGGCGTTGGATGCAATGCGGTACAGCCACGCCGTGAAAGGCACGCCGCGCCATTCGAACTGCCCGAGTTTCGCGAGCGCCTGCTGGAACACCTCTGCCGTCAAATCCTCAGCGTCCGCCCGGACGTACACGCGCCGGGCGACGAACGCGTACACGCGCTCGAAGTTGCCTTCGTACAGCTCCGCGAAGCGGGCGGGATCCTTTTGAGCCGCCTCGATGAGCAGGCGCTCCTCCGGTGTCTTCTTCAGAACCTTCAACAGATTCTCCGCAGAACGCGTTCTCTATCAGGTAAACGGCCGCCGAACCGAAAGGTTACGCGGGAATTTCGCCGGGTCGTCTTTCGGTCGAACCCTTCCATTCGGCCACCAATATTCCGGCGAAGATGAGCAGCGCTCCCAGCAGCGCGCGCGCCCCTATACGTTCGCCGCCAAGCGTTACCGACGTGACCGCCGCAAATACAGGCTCGAGCGTAAGCAGGATTGCGGCGCGGGAGGCCGACGTATGCTTTTGCGCCCAGGTTTGCAGCGAAAAGCAGATCACAGTCGCGCCGATTGCCGTCGCCAGGACCGCAAATATCACGAAGGGAGTCCACCTCAGCTTGGGCTGCTCCCATCCCGCTTCTGCGGCGATCGGTACCAGCACGGTCGCGAGGACGGCAGTCGTCGCCACTTGCAGAAAACTCAACGAGGCCACGGAATACTTTTCCACGTTCCGGCTGATGAAAATCATGTGGAACGCGAACATCAACGCGCATCCGAAAACAATTGGGTCGCCGCGGTTTAGTCTGCCCAAACCCTCCGGCGGCACGGAAAGGAAGTAGAGACCGGCGAGCGCCGCGAGTGCACCCGACCAAATCCAAACTGAAATGCGCCGCGCGCCAAATATCGCTTGAACGATCGGCACAAACACCACGTACATGCCCGTCACGAACGCCGCCTTGGACGGAGTCGTCCAGCGCAGCCCCGTAATTTGGAACATGTAACCGGCAAACATGAAGATGCCGATTTGTGCGCCCGCCCATACCTCCCGCAGCGTCAGCGCCCGCACGGCGCGCCAATAGATCATCGCCATCAATACTGCCGCGATTCCGAATCGCACCGCGACGTACGCGATCACGGACATGTCCCTAAGCGCGTCCTTGATCACGACGAACGTAGCGCCCCAAATGAGCGCGCAGACAACCAGTGCGAAATCCGCGCGCAAGCGCTGGTTCATCATGTGGCGTTTCTCGAATTCACGGGTCCGAGTCTAAGCGGCAGGCGTCGCGTCAGCAAGCAGCGCTACGGTTGCGAGGTGGTGTCCGCTTGTGGTTGAACGCGCGGGCCACGATTCGTTAAGAATCGTAGCCGGGGCCGCCGGGCGACCCGCACTGTTTCCACAGCGCTTCCCAATTCCAGATCCGGGAGGTCACCTTGCTCGACAACGGGAATCCGGGCTGATGGGCAAGCATACACACCTGCCCGCGATGATGGGCTTCGTGAGAGACCATGTAGCACAGCATTTCCGGGCCAACCGGCCACGGCTGGGCCCAGGCGTCTCTCAGAAACTTCTCGACGCGGCCGTCCCTGTCGCCGAGTGCTTCAGCGAGCATCTCCGCGCACCGAGCGGCGCTCTGGGCCAATCCTGCGCGAGCTTGCTGCGGAGTGCAGTGCGCGCGGTCGAGCTGTCGTGGAACCTTCCAGTGCGGAACTGTAAGCCTGACCCACTTGGTGCGGACGTTGTGCATGTGCGTAAAGATCGCTGCAATGGTGCGGACCTTTCCGGGCGGTTTGGCTCTCCAGGCGATCGGGTCAAGTTGTTGGATCAGAATCTGGTTGATGCGATCGTTGGCGGCAAAGATCTGGACTGCAGCTCGGCTGAGTTGATTGTGAGCCTTGTGTTGACGCGTGGTCACGGCCCCAACTCCGTGACCCGGGGCACTTCCGGGCTGCACTGCGATTGCGTTCGTGAGGTGGGGGCCGCGGCGATCGTTCCGATGAAGTGAAAGAGAAAAGTTCTTCGAAGCATGCTCACTGCCCAACCTTCAGCGTTCGACGCCTGCCAGCGAGACCACCGTCAGAAACAGACGCCTCAAGCCTAACTAGCGGCCGGCGGGATCGTACCATTCATCGAGCGTGTGCGAGCCGCCTCCTCGCCCTCCTCCGCCGAGCGCCACTGCCGGAATTCCCATCGAAAGCGGAATGTTTGCGTCGGTCGAGCTGCGCTCGAGGCGCGAGCGATTTCCTAGGTAACGGTCTACATTACGGATCGTCGCGACGAGAGGCGCATCATCCGCCAATTTTCCCGCGGGGCGTGTGCCAAGCGAACGGAAATTCATCTGCAGCGC
>Ga0210391_10005950_pt1 | contig 10032 bp, 6 predicted proteins | sample IncBWC12OmetaG_FD_160573 | JGI IMG/M metagenome (GOLD analysis project Ga0210391, IMG submission 160573) | Forest soil microbial communities from Barre Woods Harvard Forest LTER site, Petersham, Massachusetts, United States - Inc-BW-C-12-O ...
GTTCTTCGCGGGGCGCCGCATTTCTGCCAGGCGTTCGGCGCGCATGGCGGTGGCCAGGCGATTGCGCAAGCGCGCGGTCAACGCGGGAAGAATCCAGGCAATATCCAGATAGGTTATGTGGTTCGCGACTACCAAAACGGGGCCGCGCAACCCGCGGAGATTTTCGCGTCCGCGGACTCGCGGTGCGGCAAGAATATAGGTGGCGGGCCACGCGAGAAGGTAATAGACGGTGAGGCGCACGACCGTGGTGAGCCAGTTTTGTGGCCAGCGCGGATAGAGGTGCTCGATCGGCGACGCGGGCGATTCTTTCAGCAGTTTTTCCAGTTGACCGACGGTTGCGACGTCGCTGAAGCGCGCGTCGCTGAGGTCCGTCTGATAGCGATTTTCGAGCGCGCTCATCAGTTCTACGCGATCAAGAGAAGTCATGTGCAAGTCGGCATCGAGCGTGGCGTTGCGCGAATCGAAGGTGACCGGGCGGCCGGTGATTTGCGCGATCAGCGCGGCCAAGGAGCTGCCGTTGTCCTGCGGCGTAGATGCCGAAGCGAGTCTTGCATTGACCACCTCACGAATGCGCGGGAGCAGCGGCTTCAGAGTCGGCGTGCGCGGGAAGTCAGGATCGGGCCACAAAAACCAGTGGCGAATCTTTTGATATTCCGCGAGCGAACGATTGGCGTTCTCGATCAGGGACGCTTGATTTGCGTGCTGCGGATCTTGGAGCAGGAGCACCGCGCAGGGTTCGGCATTGCCCGCGCGCTCGATAGGGATCACTGCGCAGTCCCGCACTCCCGGATCACGGCGCACTGCTTTTTCCAGATCTTCGGGATACACGTTCATGCCCGCCGCCGTGACGATCACATTTTTCCTGCGGCCTTTAAAATACAGCCGGCCTTCGGCGTCGCTTTCGCCCACGTCTCCGGTGTGAAACCATCCATCGGATTCCGCAACGGGTTGCGCGTGATCGCGCTGGCGATAGGCCCGCGCAACGTTTTCGCCACGCACCAGAATTTCGCCGTGCTCGTCAACGCGCACTTCCATGCCCGGAAAAACTTTGCCGATCGAGCCTTTCGCGGAACGGAACGGATGATTCAGGCTGATGAGCGAAGTGGTTTCGGTCATGCCGTAACCCTGAATCACGGCGTAACCCAGACGGTTCCAGAAAGTTTCCACGGGTTCGGACAGCGCGGCTCCTCCCGAGATAAACGCCCAGAATTTCCAGCCAAGCAGCGAATGAATGCGCCGGAATCGCCACCAGCGCCGCAGAAAATGTTCCTTTTCCGCGCGCTGGTAGCTTTCGTCGAATCGCTGCGTACGGCCATCACGTTCTAATTGGCGCCGTATTTCGCGCTGCAGAGATTCGATGAATCGCGGAACCGCAACCAGAACGGAGATGCGCTCGTCGCGAATCACGTCAATCAGGTCGGAGGGCTTCAGCGAATCGATGAAGACCACGGTGCCCGCCAAAAACGGCGGAATGAATATTCCCAGCATCTGGCCGAATACATGGCTCAGCGGCAGCAGATTCAAGAAACGCAACGGATGAAAAAGTCGCTCGTACCGAAGATATTTCTGGATTTCACGCTCGACCGGTTCGATATTGGCAAGCACGTTGCCGTGACTGATCACCACGCCGCGCGGTTCGGCCGTGGTGCCGGAAGTGAAGATGATCTCCAGCGTATCTTGGCGAGACAGAGGCGGCGCAGGGTAGGGCGAAGAATCGCGCTGCGAGGTAAGCTCCGAAAGCGATTCCAAAACAACAAGATCTGAAGGCAAGCCCGCATCCGGAAGCGCGCCGCTGAGAAAAACTAATTTGGCGTTTACTTCACGAGCTACGCGTGCGGCGAATTCCGCCGTCGAGCCGCGGTCAATCGGAACCGTCACGGCGCCGCGCAGCAGGCATCCGAAAAACGCCATGATCCATTGCGGAGAGTTTTCGCCCCACAACAGAACCGCGTCGCCCTTGCCAATCCCGCGAGCTTCCAACTCTCGAGCCACGCAATTCGCCTGTTGCGCAATCTGCGCGTACGTCCAGGACTCCATGCGATAGCCGCGACGGAAACGCACGGCGATTTCATTTCCGCGCGCTGCGTACTGCACGACGAAATCTAGCAGCGATTGCACGATTGCTCTCGAAGGGGATCTGTCAGCTGCTTGGGCATCGAGGTGTGGCGGCCTCCTGTGCGTTCGCGTTCCATTCCTTCGCATACAATTTACAGGTTGTGGGGCGCATATACAAAACCGTGGTCGCTGGCCGAGGACTCAGTCCCGCGTGAGCCTGCACGACGAGATTGGTTAGATTCCTGCATCCTGCGAGTCGATTGCCGAATCTAAGCGCCTGAAGTAATGAGCCGGCCCGTTACCGCCAAGACAGCTATATGGAGCGGATCCAAGTGTCGCGGATTCTCGCTACACGTGACGAGAACTGGTAAATTTTTCGACGCTCTCTCCGTGGATCACCGTCTCACAACGTGAGGCATGTCTGAGCTGGATGCATTGCCGCGATGGGAAAAACGTGACTTTGGCCATCGCGCTGCAGTCCTTTTTTGGATTTCGCCGCATGCTTGAAAAGCGCGAAAAAATGGCTTATAGATGAAGACGTTTTCTGAGAGCTCCCATGAATAGTTCCGGTCGACGCACCCTCGTGGTCGCAGTAATCCTTGGTGTCATCGCCGTCGCTGTGATTATTGTGCTTCTGCGCCCGAAACCGGCGGTCAGCGCAGGTCCGCCTGCGGAGGTAATGGTGGCGCAGGTCCAGCAAAGAGATGTAGCCATATACAGCGAATGGATTGGCACGCTGGATGGGTTGGTGAACGCGAACGTCAAAGCGCAAGTCACCGGCTACTTGCTCGAGCAGGATTATCAAGAGGGCTCCTTCGTACAGAAGGGCCAACTCCTCTTCCAGATTGATCCGCGTCCCTTTCAGGCGGTGCTCGATCAGGCGGAAGGACAATTAGCGCAAGCCAAGGCGCAACTTGCGAATGCCGAAGCTGTGCAGCTGCGCAATCAGCTCGACGTGGACCGCTACACTCCGCTGGCGAAAGAGCAAGCAGCGAGCCAACAGGATCTGGACAACGCGATTCAGAATAACCTGGCGGCGAAAGCCACCGTGGCGACGGCCAAGGCGCAGATTCAGTCGGCGCAGGCCGCGGTGGAAACCGCGCGTCTCAATCTGGGATTCACGCGGCTGGTCGCGCCGATTACTGGAATCGCTGGAATCGCCCAGTTGCAAGTGGGCGCGTTGGTAGATACCACCAGCGCTCCGGTCACCACAGTTTCGACGGTGGACCCCATCAAAGTTTATTTCACCGTTAGCGAAAGTGAATACCTCGATTTCAACCGGCGATTTCCTACCGAATCGGGCAGGGCAGCGGAACTCAAGCGCTTGCCACTCGATCTGGTGCTTGCTGATGGCACCACGTACGCACATCAAGGAACCGTGGACTATGCGGATCGCGCCGTAAATCAAGGAACCGGCGCCATCCTGATTGCGGGCCTGTTCCCCAATCCCGGAAATATTTTGCGCCCGGGGGGCTACGGAAAAGTTCGCGCTGCCACCAGAACCGAGTCTGACGCGCTGGTCGTACCGCAACGAGCGGTCACCGAGCTGCAGGGCAGCTATCAGGTCGCCGTGGTGGACAGTGAAAATAAAGTGAGCATCCGCACGGTGACGCCCGGGGATCGCACCGGCAGCGATTGGATCATCGTCAAGGGGCTGAAGGCGGGCGAGCGCGTGGTGGCCGAAGGAGCGCAGAAGGTGCGTCCCGGATCGCAAGTTAACCCGAAGCCGTACGTGATGCAGAGCGCGACGGCGGAGGGAAACTAAGGCCCGTGTCCAAATTTTTCATCAATCGTCCCATCGTCGCGATCGTGATTTCGATTGTGATGGTGATTCTCGGCATCATCACCATTGTCAGCTTGCCTGTCGCGCAATTTCCAAACATCGCTCCGCCCGAAATACAAATCCAAGCCACTTACGTGGGCGCGGACGCGCAAACGCTGGAACAATCCGTCGCCACGCCGATCGAACAGCAAATGAGCGGCGTGGACAACATGAACTACATGTATTCGTTGAACGCCACGGCCAATGGCGGCATGACCATGATCGTGGACTTCGATGTGAAGACGGATCCGAATATCGATCAAATTCTGGCGCAAAGTCGCGAAACGCAAGCGGCTTCGCAGCTTCCCGCGGACGTCAACAACTACGGTATCACTGTGCAGAAGTCAGTGACCTCGCCGCTGATGCTGCTCACGTTGTATTCGCCGAAAGGCACCTATGACGCGGCGTTCCTTTCCAATTTCGCGTACATCAACATTCGCGACCCCCTGACGCGTTCGTACGGAATCGGCAACGTGCAGATCTTCGGCGCCGGACAATATGCGATGCGCTTGTGGGTGAAGCCGGATCAATTGGGCAAACTCGGCATCACCGTCACTGACATCATCAACGCGATCCAGGGGCAGAACACCGTGAATCCTGCCGGGCAAGTGGGCGGCGAGCCCGTGCCTGCGGGGCAAGAGTTCACCTACTCCGTGCGCGCGCAAGGACGATTGATTTCCGAGGAGGAGTTCGGGCAGATCGTGGTGCGCGAAACGCCCGATGGCGGCATAGTGCGCGTGAAAGACGTGGCGCGCGTCGAACTAGGTTCGCAGGATTACAGCACGGCGGGCCGGTTGAACGGCAAACCCGGCGCGATCATCGCCCTTTACCAGTTGCCAGGCTCGAACGCGGTGGACGCAGCGGCCGCGGTAAACAAACTGATTGCCGGAATGAAGAAGACGTTTCCGCAGGACATCGACTACGTGACTTCGCTGGATACCACCAAGTCGGTGACCTCCGGTATCAAGGAAATTGTCGAGACGCTGCTGATTGCGATCGTGCTGGTAATTTTAGTGGTGTACATTTTCCTGCAAAGCTGGCGCGCCACGTTGATTCCCATGCTGGCCGTGCCGGTGGCGCTGATCGGGACATTTGTCTTTTTCCCGCTTTTCGGATTTTCGATTAACACGCTTTCACTATTAGGACTGGTGCTGGCGATTGGATTGGTGGTGGACGACGCGATCGTGGTCGTGGAGGGCGTCGGGCGGCATATTGAGGAAGGCCTTGCGCCCAAGGAAGCGGCCTTGAAGGCCATGGACGAATTGACCGCGCCGGTCGTCGGTATCGCGCTAGTGCTTTCTGCCGTATTCGTTCCCACCGCATTCATTCCGGGAATCACCGGACGCCTTTATCAGCAATTTGCGGTAACCATCGCAATTTCCGTGCTTCTTTCCGCTTTCAACGCGCTGACGCTCAGTCCAGCGCTGTCGGCTCTTTTGCTGCGCCCTCGAGAAGAGAGCAGGGGCGTGATGAGTAAGTTCTTCGGATGGTTCAATCGGACGTTCGAGCGGGCGACGGAAGACTACGTGTCGATTTCCGGCGCGCTGATTCGTAAGTCCGCCATCGCGATTGTGTTACTCGTAGCATTCGCAGCGGGCGCGGCATTTTTCGCAGCGCGCGTGCCTTCCAGCTTTCTGCCGGATGAAGATCAAGGCTATCTTTTCATCAACTTGCAACTTCCCAACGCCGCTTCGCTGCAACGCACCGACCGCGCCGCGCGCGCCGTGGAAAAAATTCTGGCCGACACTCCCGGAGTGAAATACACCACCAGCGTAATCGGCTTCAGCTTGCTGAGCTTTGTGCGTACCAGCTACAACGCATTTTTCTTCGTCACGCTGGACGATTGGGACCAGCGGAAGTCCCGCGCCGAACAGTTCCAGGAAATCAAGACACGCCTCAACCAGAAATTGAGCCAGATTCCCGAGGGCATCGCGTTCAACTTTTCACCTCCGGCGATTCCCGGAGTGGGCACTTCCGGTGGATTCACATTCGTGCTCGAGGACCGCGCCGGGAAGGACGTGGAGTATCTCACGCAGAATTTGAACACGTTTATGGCGGCGGCGCAAAAACGTCCGGAGATCGGTTTTCTGGCTACAACCTATTTGCCCAGCGTGCCGCAGCAATTCGTGACGGTAGACCGCGACAAGGTGATCAAGCAAGGCGTGAACATCAGCGATGTTTACAAGACAATTCAATCCTTCATGGGTGGATTTTTCATTAATTATTTCAACCGCTTCGGCCGCCAGTGGCAGGTGTACATCGAGGCGGAAGGTGAATACCGCACGCGCGCCGAAAACGTGGGGCAATTCTACGTGCGCAACATTCGAGGCGAGAATGTGCCGCTTTCCGCATTAACGAAATTCGAGCCGCGCATGGGACCGGAATATACCATGCGCTTCAACGAATATCGCAGTGCCCAGATCGTCGGCAGCGCCGCGCCGGGATACAGTTCCGCGCAGGCGATGAAAGCGCTGGAAGAAGCATTCGCGCAAACGATGCCTAACGACATGGGCTACGACTATAAGGACATGTCGTTTCAGGAAAAGCTGGCGCAGCAGGGAGTTTCCCCCACCGCGGTTTTTGCATTTTCGCTCTTGTTTGTGTTCCTAATTCTTGCGGCGCTCTACGAAAGCTGGTCGCTTCCTTTCAGCGTATTGCTCAGCACGCCCGTCGCAGTATTCGGCGCGTTTGCCACGCTGTGGTTGCGCCGCACGGTGGCAGGATGGTTCTACCCGCCGTACATGGTGCAGACCGAAAGCGACGTGTATTCGCAGATCGGGCTGGTCATGCTGATCGGACTTGCGGCGAAAAACGCGATCTTGATCGTCGAGTTCGCAAAAGACGAATACGAGCAAGGCAAGCCGCTGATAGAAGCGGCGCTGGCAGGCGCGCGCATCCGGCTGCGGCCGATTTTGATGACGTCCTTCGCGTTCATCCTGGGCAGCGTGCCTTTGTGGATTGCCACGGGCGCCGGCTCGGTCGCGCGCCAGATTATCGGCACCACGGTGATTGGCGGAATGCTGGCGGCCAGCTTCCTCGCAATTTTTCTGGTTCCGGCGATTTTCTATCTGATTGAAAAGTGGTCGGGAGCGGGAAAGAAGGATGCCGCTTCCGCAGCGCCGGCCATGCCCTCACCGGCGCCGGGAGACTGAAATGGGCCAGCACCCGACCGGTGAGCAAACCGCGCAACGGAGTGATTCGCGAACGTGACAGGCACCAACAATCTACGTCGGTTGATGGCCGCTGTGCTGGCCTCGAGTCTCTTCGGCGGCTGCGCGGTGGGCCCTAACTATCACAAACCTGACGTGCAGACGCCGGCCGCGTATCATGATCTGAGCGAAAATCCGCAAGCTGAGGCGCAGGCTGCTTCCTACGCTGATCTGCCGTGGTGGCAAGTTTTTTCCGACCCTGTCTTGCAAGGCCTGATCCGTACGGCGCTGAAACAGAACTATGATTTGCTGATTGCGACCGAGCGCATTAACGCCGCGCGCGCTCAAGTGGCGATAACTCGCTCCTCTCTTTTCCCGCAGGTGCAAGGCGACGGCAGTTTCACCGGCGGCAAAGAACAGTTTTTCCCCGCGAAATCAAATCTTCTGCTGCTCACCGCAGACGTCGCCTTCCAAGTCGACTTGTTCGGCGGACTGCGCCGCGCTACCCAGGCCGCGCGCGCCCAGTTGCTGGCGACCGAGGCCGCGCGGCAAACCGTAGTGCTGACTCTGGTCAGCGACATAGCGACCGATTATTTCGCGCTGCTGCAGCTTGACCTGGAACTGCAGATCTCCCGCGATACCGTGAAGACGCAGGAAGATTCCGTCAAGTTGACTTCGCTGAGGCTGGACCACGGGGTGGCCACGAAGCTCGACGTGTTGCAGGCTCAGCAAGTGCTGGACACCGCCAATGCCCAGATCCCGGATCTCGAGAGGCAGATTGGCCAGCAGGAGGATGCCATCAGCATTCTACTGGGCAATTACCCGCAAAGCCTGCCGCGCGGTTTGGCGCTCGCGGATCAGCCCCTTCCTCCCGGGGTCCCGCCAGGATTGCCTTCCTCGCTACTGGAGCGCCGGCCCGATATTCGCCAAGCCGAACAACTGCTCATTGCCGCGAATGCCCAAATCGGCGTGGCCAAGGCTCAGTTCTTTCCGCAGATTTCGCTGACGGGCGGGGGCGGCGGCGCATTTGGGCGCAGCAGCCTTTTCGCCAGCATGATGAGCTCGCAAACGGCCGTCTGGGCATACGGTGCGCAGGTGAGTCAGCCGATTTTCACGGGCGGCGCGCTGCGTGGGAATCTGCATCTGGCAGAAGCGCAGCACCAGGCGGCTTTGCTCGCCTACAAGGAAGCGATTCAACACGCCTTCGGAGATGTGTCAGATGCCTTGATTGGATATCAGAAACTGCATGAAGTGCGCGTTCGCCAGGAGCAGACTGTCGCGGACTTGGCGGAGTCGGTGCGCCTCTCCGTCATGCGTTACAAAGGCGGCACGACCACGTATCTGGAAGTGCTGGACGGCCAGCGGTCGCTCTTTGAAGCGGAAATCACTTTGGCGCAGGCGCGCGGCGCCGAATACCAAAGCCTCGTGCAACTCTACAAAGCGCTCGGCGGCGGCTGGAAACAGTAAGCCGGATTCATTCCGCCGCGTTATTGCTCTAGAATCTCTTTCAGTTTTTTCATCTCGATTTCCATTTGCTTCATGGCTTCATCGAACTGCTCGTCGCTCATCACCGCGGGCTGGAAAAGCGCCATCATCACCGTTGCGCCCTCGCCATTGGGCACCACCCGCGAATAAACCTGCCAGGTCGCCTGCGGATCCTTCCAAACGTGGTCGAACACTCCGAGCTCCTTCACTGCCTTAAGCTTCAGCGCGCCTGCACCGAATTTGGTGACGGCATGGAACCAACCGTCCTTCCCCGGGCTCACGGAGCGCAAATTCACCACCGCGTATGCGGGCCAATTCATTGGATTTGCCAGGAAGTCGAAGGCCGCATCCGGACTCGCTTGGATATCCACTGATTTTATGGCGGAGCGGGCAATTTTTCTCACGTGATGTCCTCTCGAGTCTTGCAAGTTTCTGCTACCTCGAACCGCGGAACTGCTGGACGTGTTCTTCGCCATCGCGGCCGAAATAGCGCACCTTCTTCCCGTTCAGATAGACGATGTAGCAGGCACACCCGGCCGCCGTTCCTTCCTTGACGAAGTCGGGATACGCCGCTTGTCCAGCCTGAATCTTTTGATTGATCCGTTCGAGCTTCTCCGCGGAAAATTGAGCCGCGACTCCGTCGTGCACCAGCGCGGCGCCGCTCACCAGAGACTCCCCGCTCGTGGCGTAACAGCGAAACTCGTTGCGCAAGAAATCCACGTGATACGACTCCACTCCTTCTTTTATTAGGCTTGCGAGAATCTCGGTGAAGGTGATTTGTCTGGCCAGGGCCCTGCGGATCAGATTTTGAATGACTGCGTGATTCATTTGCTTCTCCCTTCTGGTCAACCTTAGTCAACGGGAGCTTTCCTCAATTGATGCAGCTCCGCCGTTTTTCTCAGCAGGCCAGTCAGAATGTTGCACTCAGATTTGCTGAGGACCCCGAAAAATTCCCGATCATTTTCGTCCGCCAACTGCGCTAATTTGGGGACCATCGCGATCGCCTCCGGCGTGAGCTTGATATCCTGATAACGGCGATCGCTAGTGGATTCCTTGCGGGTCACTAGACCCTTTTCCAGGAGCCGGCTGATGAGTTTGGAAACCGCGCCGCGCGTCAGGCCGGTCAATTCCGCGACCACACTCGGCGAAGTGGTGTCGTCGCCGCCATACATCTCGCGCAACAGCACCCACTCAGCCACCGTCACGCCGCTGGTTTCCAGCTTCCGCGCGAAGGCGTAGGAGACATGGTTGGAAACCAGCCGCATCCAGAAGCCAATGTGCTCGGTGAGCCGGCTTGCTGTGATGTTCCCGGTTGCCTTGTTGGCCAAGGTACTGTTTCTCATCCCCATATAATAGTATCCCAGGAAACTGTTGTCAAGGAATTAGTCGCACAGATCAACTCCGCTTCTGCAGGGGCGGTGTCGCCAGCGAACTGCCAGGGGCAAGCCGGCGCCAACTTCGGTTCGTACCAATACCAAAGTACAATGGACGCTGTTCAAGAAAGCGGGGCATGCTGTTCGG
>Ga0210391_10005951_pt1 | contig 10032 bp, 7 predicted proteins | sample IncBWC12OmetaG_FD_160573 | JGI IMG/M metagenome (GOLD analysis project Ga0210391, IMG submission 160573) | Forest soil microbial communities from Barre Woods Harvard Forest LTER site, Petersham, Massachusetts, United States - Inc-BW-C-12-O ...
TGAAGCTGCCCGTGATCGCCCGCCACGGAGTAATCCACATGCGGCTTGTCCTCGCGCCGATCGTAACGAAAATCCGCATCCATCAACCGGCCCGATCCACCCGCGACAGTGAGGTTCCCGGCCGGCATATTCAAATCCACATCCACGTTTTTCGCGCCTTGCAGCTCGACCGCCTGCGTGTCATGCGCACCGTCGGCAATCGCGTGGCTGTGCCAGCCCCAGCCGCGATCCCATCCATCCTCGTTGTAATTCCTCCATCCGCCGCGGTGCCAGGCCATGGCCAGGAAGAACACCAGCAGCAGAATCCACGCGATTCCCGTCCCGGAAATCCACGGTGAGACCGCTCCGCCCTGATGCTGCCGCCAATAGTAACTATCCCAGATTTTCCCCAACCCGATCAGGATCAGAATCAGCGGCCAGTATCGCCACAGCGCCCACCACGGATTGAAGTCCGGATAAAGCTTGAACATCAAAAGGATCGCGCCGAGCACGATCAGAATGATCGGCCCCACAAACGAGTTGTGCCTCGGCCTCATCGGACGCATCGGTTGATCCATCGCTCACCTCTCTTGCAACAAGATACGCTGCGAGCACCCGAAATGTTTCATCCGTCGCATGGCGCCGGCGTCCCGCCTCTGAATTTCTGGGGGCGGATGCGCCTCGGCGGATGCCCGGAAGCAAGTCCTTGGCGCTTCGCCACCGACCATCCCCGATCGCAGCGGAGCGCCCGGCGCCCGGCGCATTTGGCTCCCGCCCGCTCTTGCGTTAGAATCGCGCCAATCGCCATGCTCGACCAGTCCAAAAACAAGCTCCTGACCAGCGTAGGCCCAGCCACTTCTATGGGCAATCTCCTCCGCCGTTACTGGATGCCCATCGCCGCCGTGAGCGAATTCGAAGCTCAGACGATCAAGCCCATCCGACTCCTCGGCGAGGATCTGACGCTCTATAAGGACATGAGCGGTACCCTTGGCCTCATTGGTCGTCACTGCCCGCATCGCTGCGCGGACATGTCCTACGGTTTCGTCGAGCAGTGCGGCCTGCGTTGCAATTATCACGGCTGGCTTTTCGATCGTGATGGCCGCTGCCTCGAGCAGCCCTACGAAGATGTCGCCCAACCCGACGCGCGCTTCAAGGAAAAAATCCGCATCACCGCATATCCAGTCGAAACGCGCGGCGGCCTCATCTGGGCTTATCTCGGCCCGCAGCCCGCTCCGCTCGTGCCCAACTGGGAGCCGTTCACTTGGAAAAACGGCTTCGTACAGATCGTTTTCGCCGAAGTGCCCTGCAATTGGTTCCAGTGCCAGGAAAATTCGGTCGACCCGCTGCATTTTGAATGGATGCACATGAACTGGAGCGTCCGCCTGAAGGACAAAGGCGGTCCGTATTCCCCCCGCCATTTGAAACTCGCGTTCGAGGAGTTCGATTGGGGCATCGTCTATCGCCGAATCCGCGAAGGCATGAGCGAAAACGATCCAATGTGGAAGGTCGGACGCGTCTGCCTTTGGCCCAACGCCCTTTTTACCGGCGATCATTTCGAATGGCGCGTTCCGATTGACGACCAAAATACTCTCAGCGTCACCTGGTGCTTCAGCCGCGTACCGAAAGACCGCGAACCTTTCGTGCAGGACCAGATCCCCGCATGGCGCGGCCCGGTGCTCGACGCCGAAACCGGCCGCCTCATCTCCAGCCACGTCATGAATCAGGATTTCGTGGCCTGGGTAGGGCAGGGAATCATTCCCGATCGGCGCAACGAACACCTCGGCCTTAGCGACGAAGGCATCATCCTGCTCCGCAACCAATTCCTCAAAGACATCGAAGCCATCGCCCGCGGCGAAGACCCGAAGGCCACCGTCCGCGATCCCGAACTGAATCGCTCGATCCCATTGCCGATCGCCGACCGCCAGAATCTAGTCGAGGGCGAAACGCTCGAGGAGATGGCCGCGCACCCGTTCCGCAGCGGCCAGCTACACGACTACGTCTTCCAAGCCGGCCAGCCCCAGGAAGTAAGAAAAGCCTACGCCAAAGCGATGGGCATCCCGGAATGAACCCTCCTAGCGCCCCCATCTTGGCGGCGTCTTTCCTGTATTGTTCACCGAACGGCCGGCGATTAGCCGAATTTGGAGGGGCACAGGATGCTGTGGCTGGCGGAAAATCGTACCCATTCGGCAGTGAATCGATCGAGCGGCCGAGGTGAACCTCCCAAAGGGAAAATCGCGCCCCGCTCAAAAGGCACGCTACCTCCGCATTGCCACCGAAGAAGCCTTCGCCCCGCCCGAACTCCTCCGCGAATGGAAACGAATGCTTGACCGGGGCGGCAATCTCGACCCCGGCTTCAGGGACCAGTGGAGCTATTTCCTGGGTCCCAGCCCCCGCACAGCCGCAATCGCAGCCCGAATCACAGACATCGGCGAAGCCCGCATCCGCGACATGGACGCCACCGGCATCGCCCGCCAAATCCTCTCGCTGACAAACCCGGGCGTGCAGCTGTTCGAACCCGGCGAAGCCGCCTCCTGGGCCATTTCCTGCAACGACCAATTGGCGGAGGCCATCCGGAGAAATCCCAACCGTTTTTCAGGCCTCGCCGCCATCGCTCCTCAAAATCCCGCTGCCGCGTCGAAAGAACTCGAGCGCGCCGTGGGCAAGCTCGGACTGAAAGGGGCCATCATCAATTCGCACACAAAGGGTGAATATCTCGACGATCCGAAATTCTGGGACATTTTCGCCGCCGCGGAATCGCTCGACGTGCCCATCTATCTTCACCCGAGCACGCCATCGCCGCGCATGTATGCCCCCTTCGCCGATTGGGGACTCGAAGGCGCCATCTACGGCTTTGCTGTCGAAACCAGCCTGCACCTGCTGCGCATCATCGTCAGCGGCGTATTCGATCGCTTCCCGAAACTCCGCATGGTCGTCGGCCACCTCGGGGAAGGCCTGCCGTTCTGGTTCTTCCGCCTCGATTTCTTCCATCGCGCCAACGTAGCCTCTGGCCGCTACCTCAAAGTGAAAAAGCTGAAGAAAAATAATCTGAGTGACTACCTCCGCGAAAACATCTGGATCACCACCAGCGGCATGGCCTGGGAGCCAGCGATCCTGTATTGTGAAAAGGTGTTGGGTGTAGACCGGGTCCTCTACGCCATGGACTACCCCTACCAATTCATCCCCGAAGAAGTAACAGTGACAGACAACCTGCCAATCCCAGCCGCAGCGAAAAAGAAGTTCTACCAAACCAACGCCGAAAAAGTCTTCAAGCTCTGATGCCGGTGCCTTCGAGCGGCACAAACAATCCTGTCGGCGCTCCTGAGGATGCTGTTCTGCAGGGTGTCTCTGCGAGCCAGAGTCCGCAGCACTCCCTCCTTGCAATCTCTTCACATCCTGCTAGCCTGTTTGTGTGCGGAAGCATGCGCGGGATCGAATCCCGGTCCCCGGGTCGCGGCAAGTGTCGAGCAAAAGGGCATGCGCTAGCATTGTAGTAATGGCAAGATTTCAGTGATTTCTATTCCACCGGGAAGCCGCATGAAATCTGTGGTAAGGCATTGAAACAACAGGATCGGTGTGCAGCTTAATCGACAACAGATCGGGGGGCGGGCCGACGCTGTTTCCGCGCGCCCGGCGTCCCGCGTGTACCTCGATTACAACGCCACCACGCCCGTCGATCCTGCGGTCCTCGAAGCGATGCTGCCGTTCCTTGGCGCAAATTTCGGCAATGCCGGTTCGGTCCACACGCCCGGCCAGCTCGCCCGCGCCGCCGTCGACGCCGCACGCGATTCCGTCGCCGCGCTCATCAGTGCCGCGCCCAACGAAATCGTCTTCACCAGCGGCGGCACCGAATCCGACAACCTCGCGATCTTCGGCACCGTCGCTCAATCGACCAAGCCTCGCAAGCACGTAATCACGACGTCGATCGAGCACCACGCGATCCTGCACGCTTGCGATGAACTTGCGCGCCAGGGAGTGGAGGTCACCGTTGTTCCCGTTCGCACGGGACCGGGCCTGCAGGGAATCGTCGATCCGGAGGAAATCCGCCGTGCGATTTGCCCGGAAACGATCCTGATTACCGTGATGCACGCAAACAACGAGCTCGGTACGATCCAGCCGATCGAAGAAATCGCGCGCATTGCCGCCGATGCCGGCGTCTGCCTCCACTGCGACGCGGTACAGTCAGCCGGAAAGGTGCAGCTGGACGTAGGAAAACTCGGAGTCGATCTGGTTTCCGTTTCCGCGCACAAGTTTTGCGGACCGAAGGGAATCGGCGCGCTCTACGTGCGCGCCGGCCGCCAGATTTCGCCGCGCGCTTGGGGCGGACACGCCGAGCGCGACCGCCGCGCAGGTACAGAAAATGTTCCGGGCATCGTCGGAATCGGCAAAGCCGCAGAGCTCGCGCGAAATTTGCTGGTCGAAGATAGCGCCCGCATTCGTTCCCTGCGCGACCGGCTGGAAACTACACTTCTCGAACGAATTCCCAACGTACGGCTCAACGGCGATCGCAACCGCCGCGTGCCGAACACCTCCAACCTTTCGTTTCCTGGCGCCGGCGGCGAAGCGTTGCTGATCGCGCTGGATTTGCAGGGCCTCGCTTGCTCGACCGGTGCAGCCTGCTCGTCCGGGTCCACCGAGCCGTCGCACGTGCTGCTCGCCGCCGGGCTTTCACGCGACGACGCCCGCGCCAGCCTGCGTTTCAGTCTCGGCCGCCCCTCGACCGCCGCCGATGTCGACCGCGCGATCGAAATCGTGCCCTCGGTGGTCGAGCGTATCCGGGCGCTCTCGCCGCGCGAACAGGAAGCGGCTGCGATGCACGCACGGTGAACGAAATTACGATGCCAGCCCTCGATCAACTTGAAACCACGCCCGGCGCGACGGGGAGCGCGGGGGACGCCAGCGCCCCGACGATGCGCACCGTGGCGGTCGCGATGTCCGGCGGTGTCGATAGCTCCACCGTCGCCGCGATTCTGCGCGAACGCGGCCAGTCGATTGTCGGGCTCACCATGCAGCTCTGGAATCAGCGCCGCCTGCCCGAATTGCAGGGGGAGGGCCCCCGGCAGCATCGCTGCTGCTCGCTTGACGACGTCTACGACGCGCGCCGCGTGGCCGAACACTTGGCGATTCCGTTCTACGTGATCAATTTCGAGCGTGCCTTCGAACAGAGTGTCGTGCGTCCGTTCGTCGAAGACTATCTCGCGGGCCGCACGCCGATCCCTTGCACGCGCTGCAACAACGACGTGAAGTTCGAGCAACTCCTCGCGACCGCTCGCCAGATCGGCGCCGAGAGGATCGCCACGGGCCACTACGCCCGCGTCCGCCACAACGCGGAAACCAATCGCTACGAGCTTCTGCGCGCCGTCGACGACACCAAGGATCAGACGTATTTTCTTTTTGGCCTGACGCAGGATCAGCTCGCCCGCGCTGAATTTCCTCTCGGTGAAATGACCAAGCAGGAAGTGCGCGAGACGGCGCGCCGCCTGGTGCTGCCAGTAGCCGAGAAGCCCGAAAGCCAGGAAATCTGTTTCGTCCCGGCCGGCAGCTATGTCCGCTTCATCGAAAGCTATTTGAAGGAGCAGGGAACTGCGGGCGGCAGCGACGGCGGTGGAATGAGGCTGGGAGAACCGGGAGAGATCGTCACGACCTCCGGAGAAGTCCTCGGCCCCCACCACGGCCTGCACAACTACACCGTGGGCCAGCGCAGCGGTCTTGGGATCGCCGTCGGCCGTCCGATCTACGTCGTCGCGCTCGACGGCGAAAAAAATCGACTCGTCGTCGGTGACGACGCCGAGCTTCGCAGCTGTATCTGCGAAGTCCGCAACATCAACTGGATTCCGTTTGAAGCGCCCGACGCGACCCTTCACGCCGACGTGCGCATCCGCAACCGCCACCAGCCTGCGGAAGCGGAAATCACCGCGCTCACGCCTACAACCGCGCGCGTCACGTTCACCGAACCGCAGCGCGCCATCACGCCCGGCCAGGCCGCGGTATTTTACGCAGGCAAGCAAGTCCTCGGCGGCGGCTGGATCGAGTAAATTTCAAGGCATTCCGAAAGTCGACGCTTTTCGGTGACGGAGGAATCTCTCGCGGGGTGGACGAGTTCGCCGTGGGTCAGATGAAGAGTTCTTCGTCCTGCGCCGCGGCATCAGAAGACTCCGCGCGGCGGCCGCTGCGGATAAACTCAAGGCCCGCTTTCACGGCCTTTAGCACTGCGGACGCTTGATGTAACGGTTTCCAGACTCTGGAACGGAGGGTCGAACCGGTTTCCTCGATCACTTCGAGTGCGCCGGTGAGAATGTGATCGGCGCGGACAACCTGAATGCGCAGCCGCTCGACCATATCGGTGAATACGCGATCCACTTTTTGCGCCTGCCCGCGCGCGATCCGCGCGATCTCGGCGCCATCGCCCATGATGCTGGCCAGGCGCTCCTCGGAATCCTCCAGGATGCGATTGGTGCGAAGAAGAATCGGATCCATGCGCGCCTGCAACTGCTGCGCGATGCGGGTAAACGTACCGATCGCCTGGCGCAATTGAACGAACATGGCCAGCAGAATCGCCATCTGAATCACGATGGCAATCGTAGCCACTACGATGAAGACTTCGAGCCAGCCCGACATGAGCGAACTCCCCAGTTGCTCCGAGACTCTAGGACAGCTTGGCTTCCCGCTTGTAGGCTTCTTTGCCCGTCTCGACGGCGGCCTGGATGCCTTCCTTCTGGCGCGCCATAATTTCCTTGCTGCGCTCGATCAGGTCCTCAGCGCGTTCGCGCAGCTCGCGAGCCTTTTTCTGTGCGTAGTCACGGCCTTCCTCGGCCTTCGAGGTCAGATACTCGCGTGTCTCCTCGCCGGATTTGGGAGCAAACAGAATTCCCACCAGCGCTCCGATACCCAAGCCCACGAGAAAAAAAGATACTTTGGAACCAACGTTATCGGCCATAGCGGACCTCCGGATCGCAGACTAGCATAGGCGTCGTAGTACGGCAAGAAAACGCATTGCGAATCAACCAATTAGCGTACCTGGGAGCATACGCCACCGTATGGCACGGCGCGGTCGTCGCCAATGCCACCCACGGGAGTGCGCGCAACAGCTTCGGCGGGTACCGATCGATCACGGCGAAGTCATTGTTGCGGAGCGGATTTGCGAGACCCGCTGGTCGAGCTTGTTGGCTTCGTCGGCGCGGCCGAGCTTGCGCAGGGCACCGGATTCTCCGGCCAGCGTGGTTACCAGCACGGGGCTGGTCGGCCCGTACTGCTTTTCAAGGATGGTGAGGAGTTGTTGATCGCAGGGCGCCGCTTTGTCCGGCTTATCCCAGCGATCGTATAGCTGGCAGAGGCTCGCGAGCGGGACGAGCAGGTCGATATTGTCCTGGCCGTACAGCGATTCGTCGATATGCACGGCGCGCAGAAGATAGGGCTCGGCTTTGGCGTAGTCTTTCTGGACGAAATAGACGGCCGAGGCCTGCGTCAGGCTGTCGGCGACGCGATTGCTGCCTTCGCCGAAGAGTTTTTCGTTGAGATCGACGGCCCGGAAGAAAAACGTGCTGGCCGAGGCGTAGTCCTTCTGCATCAGCGCATTGTTTCCCAACGACTGCAGCGGCCCGGTCAGGTTGGCCGATTGGGGCCCGTAGATTTCCGTAGCGACTTTCAGTTCGCGCTCGAACGCCGCTTGGGCGGCATTGGGATCGTCGCCTACATAGGTCATTCCCAGCGAATCGAGCGCCGTGACGAGGCGAGTATCGTGAGGCTTGAGTTGATCTTCCAGATCGATCGCTTTCTGGAAGTATTGCCGGGCTTCGGAGAAATCGCGCTGCCGGGTCGCTGACACGCCGCTTTGCATGGCCGAATCAATCTGCTCCGATACGCCCTGTTTGGAATCCAAAACCGCTACCTGCGCCTCCAAAGCCGCAGCGTCGGAGGATTTGCCGCTCGACCGCAGGGCAGCGAGATGGGCGTCGAAGCGCTTCTTGGCTTCCGTGTACTCGCGTTGTGGATCGCGGTCCTCCACGCGCATCATCTTTCCCCGAAGGTCGATACTGGCGTCGGCGGCTGCGGCGCGATGGTATTGGTCCAGTGCGCCGGCCCAGTCACCCTTTTGTTCGAGAGCGGCGGCGAGCTCGATCACGGTCTGAGATTTCGACGAATCCAGCGAGGCGGCCTGGCGGAATTCGCCGATGGCCGCGTCGAGATTGCCCAAACCTCTGAGCGCTTCGCCATAGAGCTTGTGAATGTCGGGGTCGCCCATCATCAGGAGCGAGGCTGCTTTCATTTCCTCGGCCGCGCGCGAATAGTCCTTCTGGCGAACGAGGATCCGCCCGAGACCCCTGCGGGCATCGCCGTTGGTCTCGTCGAGTTTCACCGCTGTGGAGTACTCTTTCAAAGCGTCGTCGTCGTGATGCTGTTCTTCGAAGATAGCGCCGAGGTTGTAGTGAGGGTGCGCATCGGAGGGGTCGAGATCCGCGGCTTTTCTGAGCACCGGAATGGCCTCGTCGAATTTCCAGGCGCGGAGCAGCGCCAGACCGAGCGAGTTGACCGCCATTTGCGCGTCCGGGTACATCGTCACAAGCTCGCGAAACTCCACGACTGCTTCGGCGTTCTCGTTGTGGCCCATCAAAGCGGCGCCGAGATTCTGGCGAATGTCGTACCGATTCGGCGCGATGGCCTTTGCGGCACGATAGGCCTGAATCGCCGCTGGAAGATCTCCCTTGAAGTTCAGGGCGTTGCCCAGGTTGTAGGACGCGTCGGCGTCGGAAGGGTCCAGACGCTGCGCAACGCGATACTCGGCGATGGCGCTGTCGTATTGCTGCAGGGTGCCGTAGAGCACGGCCAAGTCGTAGTGCGCCGCTTCGTAGTCCGGTTTCAGGCGCAAAGCCACCTGATACTCGCCGATGGCAGATTGGGACTGCCTGAGCACCGCCAGCGCCATGGCCTCGTTCTTGTGACCCTCGGGATCGTCGGAATACTGCAATAGCGCGGTTCTGGCTTCACCCAGTGCGCGCTCCGCATAGGAGTCGTCCTCATTCAGATACACCAGAGCCAGCCTGGCGTGGACACCCGGGAAAGCCGGTAAGCTGTCTAGCACCTCCTCGAACGCGGATTGAGCGCGCTGCCAGTCAAGTTGCCTCTGGAGCACGTAGCCCTCGACGAAGGCGCACTCGGGGCACGGGTCATGCGCCGCAGCGGCAGCAGCGATTTCGTTTCCAGCGTGTTCATAGTCCCGGTTATGGCTGAAGGCCCCGGCATTCGCGAAGTGCTGGAGGAAGTCCTTGCCGGGCTGGTTCTCCGGCGCGATATCGGCGGCCATCTTGGCGGAGCTCAAAGCAGCAAGAACTTTCGGATCGGCGCCTGCAGTGGTGAGCAGGCCGCGGTAGTAATCATCTGGACGGAAGGAAATCCCGTCGACCTCGATCGCGTGCGCGGTCGTTTCAGCCAGCGCGCCGCCGGCGACCAGGGCCAGCACTCCTGCGGCCGTCAGCGACTTGGGCGTGATGTCCTGGGCCTTGCAGCCCAAAGATGCAACCAGAAGAAAAGTAGTAGTAACAGCAACAGCGGCAATTCTTGGCATCGGCCTTCTCCCGTATGTCGAAATGTGGGCCCCCAATCAAGCTAGCAGCGATCCGGGATGTTGTCGGTACTAAGGGTGGCCCGGAGGTTCCACAAGAGAACCTGTCCCAAAGGGTAACTGCGCGCTGCAGCGTCGAGACTTACGCGAGATTCGCCGGCGCGGCGGGAGCCGCGGTGGTCTCATGGAGCGCGTCGAATACGCGCTGGGCCTGGTGGCGGGGGATCTCGGTGCTCAGGTCGTCGACGCTGAGCTGCTTCAAACGGGCGACGCTGCCGAATTTTCGCAGCAGCTTGTGGGCCGTACGGTCGCCCACGCCGGGGATCTCGGTGAGCGCGGTGCGGACGCGGCGGCTCGTCCGCCGCTGGCGGTGAAAGCGGACGGCGAAACGGTGCGTTTCGTCGCGGATCTGCTGGATCAGGTGGAGTACCGGTGAGTGATGATCCAGGGCGAGGGGTTGGTCTTCGCGGCCCAGCACATAGAGAATCTCTTCTTTT
>Ga0210391_10005954_pt1 | contig 10030 bp, 4 predicted proteins | sample IncBWC12OmetaG_FD_160573 | JGI IMG/M metagenome (GOLD analysis project Ga0210391, IMG submission 160573) | Forest soil microbial communities from Barre Woods Harvard Forest LTER site, Petersham, Massachusetts, United States - Inc-BW-C-12-O ...
CCAACAGCCAGCTCACGCTGATGCTGGATTCGAGCGCTTCCATGGGCTATTCTTCGCACGGCATCACCAAGCTGGACTATGCGCGTTTCCTTGTTGTATCGCTCGCCTATCTGGCGAATCAGCAGCGCGATGCCGCCGGCGTCATCGTCTTTGACGATGAGGTGCGCAACTACGTGCAGCCCTCCACGCGCCAGGGCCAATTCATGCGCGTGGCGCATGCGGTGGAAAAGGCCGAGCTCGGAACGCGTACCGATTTCGCCAAGCCGTTCATTCATTTTCAGCAGTTCCACCGGAGGCGCGGCATCGTTGTGGTGCTCTCCGATTTCTACCAACAGCCGGAAGCGGTGATCGATACGGTCGCGCCGCTGCAATTCCATGGCAACGATCTGGTGCTGTTTCACGTCCTCGATCCAGAGGAGATTCGGCCCACCCTGAAAGAGCCGGTTCTGCTGGTGGATATGGAAACCAAAGACGCGCTGGATGTCTCGCCCGAATACGCGCGCGAAGAATATGGACAGAAGATCGACGCGCATGTGGACGCCCTGAAAAAAAAGGCCCGCGCAAATAATATCGACTATTTCCTGCTCCGCACGGACCGGCCGCTGGACGACGCCATGCGCGAGTATTTCTTGATTCGCAAAGGGAGGCTATAGGGTGGGCTTTCTGGCGCCATGGTTTCTAGCGGGATTGGCAGCCATCGGGCTGCCTTTCTGGATTCATTTGCTGCGGCAATACCGCAGCACGCCGCATCCGTTCAGCTCGCTGATGTTCTTCGAGCGGCGCACGCAAAGCTCCATCAAGCACCGCCGGCTCCGCTATCTGCTACTGCTTTCGCTGCGGGTCGCCCTGCTGCTCTTGCTGGCGCTGGCGTTCGCCAATCCCTTCGTGACGCGATCCGCGGCCGGCTCCGGCTCCCGCAAAATGCTGTTGATTGCCGTAGACAATTCTTTCAGCATGCGCTACGCCGATCATCTGGCCCGCGCGAAACAGGAAGCTCTGAACGCTGTTTCGAATCTTAACGCCGGAGAACGCGGTCAGGTGCTGGAGCTCGGCTCGCACGTTCACATGCTGACGCAGCCGGTGGAAGAGGCGGATCAACTCAAGGCCGCCATCCAATCCATTCAACCATCTGATGAACGTAGCTCTTACGGCGAACTGGCGCGCACGCTGCGGACTATCGCGCAAACCTCGCGCATGCCGCTCGAAGTCCACTTCGTAAGCGACATGCAAAAGTCCTCCATGCCGCCGTCCTTCGCCGATTTGCGTCTCAACGGCGACACTAATCTGATCTTTCATTCCGTGGCGGCTGCTCACGAACCCAATTGGCTGGTGGAAAGCGTGACCGCGCCCGGAAAGATCTATGGCCCCAAGAAAGTAAGCGTGCAAGCCGTTGTTGCGGGTATCGGAACGGAAGCCGCGAAGCGGACCGTGTCGCTGCTGCTGGACAACCGCGTGCTCGAGACCAAATCGGTGGACATTCCAGCCGGCGGCCGGTCGAGCGTTGAATTCCTGTCGCTCGAATCGCCATATGGATTCCACAAAGGAGAAATCCGCATCGAACCGGCTGACTCGCTGCCTCAGGACGACCGTTTTCCATTCGCCGTGGAGCGCGCCGATCCGCATCCCGTGCTGTTTCTTCACTCCGCCGGCCAGCAGCAAGGAGAGCTTTACTACCGCTCCGCGCTCGAATCCGTGACCGAGGCCGGCTTCGTGCTGGAGCCGCTTGAAGTGGGTCAAGCCACCAACCAGGCGCTTTCCAAATACGCGTTCGTGGTGCTCTCCGACGTCAGCTCTTTGCCGCCCGGTCTCGAGAACAACCTGCGCGCCTACGTCAATGGCGGTGGATCTCTTCTTGTCGCGCTGGGCCCTTTGTCGGCGGCTCTCCCACGCGTTCCGGTTTCGAACGAAGCTATCCAAGGAACCAGTTACGCCGGACGCGAAGGCGACCGATTCCAGATTGTCTCGACCGCGGATGCCGAGCATCCTTCACTGCGGCGAGCCAACAAGCTGGACGGCGTGCAGTTCTACCAAGTAGTGCGCGTGGATCCCGGCCAATCGCGCGTGATCGCCCGATTGAGCAACCAAGTGCCTTTGCTGCTCGAAAAACAAGTGGGTGAAGGACGAGTGCTGGTGTTTGCGTCTACGTTTGACAACATCGCCAACGATTTCCCGCTGCACGCTTCATTTGTCCCATTCATCGAAGAAACTGCCCAATATCTGGGAGGACAGCAGGGACGTTCCACCAGCGTGGCGGTGGACTCATTCATCGAGCTGCGCGCGGCCAAAGATCAAGGCACTGCGGTGGACGTGATCGATCCCGACGGAAAACACCCGCTAACTTTGAAGGAAGCAGCCAGCACGCAATCGTTTCAGGTGAATCGGGAGGGCTTTTATGAAATCCACCGGGCCAACGGCAGAGTTGAAATGGTGGCGGTTCATACCGATCGCCTGGAATCGGACCTGACGCAGGTGCCGCAGGATACCCTGGAGTTATGGCGCAACACCGGCCGGGGTCCGCAAACCGCGAACGCGAACAACGAAGCCGCCGCTCAGCCGCGTCCCCAAAGCCTGTGGCGCTACGCTTTGCTATTGGTTTTAATAGTCGCCATAATCGAATCAGTGATCGCCAGCCGATATTTGTCGGTAGAAAAAGAGGCCGCATGAGCATTTCCAATCAGCGTCCATCCGCGTTCATCTGCGGCCCAAAAAGGAGCCTCACATGAGCCCCCTCGATCAACTCAACACATACCTTCGGCGCCTGGAAAGCCGCTTGCGGCTATCCGCGCTATCGAAAGGCACGTCGCTGGTCACGGTATCGGCGCTGGTGATAACGGTGGTCCTGGTTTGGATCATCAACCGCTACGCGTTTTCGTCCACCAGCCTCCTCATCGCTCGCATCCTTCTGTTTATTTCCGTCGCCACGGCCATTGCCTTTGGCCTGGTGATCCCGCTGCTGCGCATGAACCGGCGCAACGCCGCCCGCAGCGCCGAACGTGAATTCCCGGACTTCCAGGAGCGGCTGCTCACGCTAGCGGAAAAGCCCAACTCAGCCGACCCATTCGTTGAGCTGCTGGCCGGCGACGCCATGAAAGTTGCCGAGGCCAATCAACCGGAGCGCCTGGCGCCCACCGGCCCCATTCTTGGATTCCTGACCTCCGCCGGCGTGGCTCTGGCCGTTTTGCTCTGGCTGATCCTGGCCGGCCCCGGCTATCTCGGCTACGGAACATCGCTGCTGTGGGCGGGCGCGCCTCGATCCGGCAATCATGCCTTTTACGACATCGCAGTCAACCCCGGCGATCGCACCGTTCGCCGCAAATCCGATCAATTGGTAACGGCGCAGCTTATCGGCTTCGACGCTCCCAAGGTCCGCCTGTTCGCGCAATCGAAGAGCGCCTCCAAATGGGAACCGGTCGAAATGCGGCCCTCACCGGGCTCCTCCACCTATGAATTCCTGTTTAGCGCACTGGCGGAAAATGTCGAATATTACGTGGAAGCCGGCGCCGTCCAATCCAAGCATTACAACCTCCACGTTATCGACCTGCCTTCCATCCAGAAGATCCGGGTGACCTATCATTACCCGGCCTGGAGCGGAATGAAGGACGTCACCGAAGATCCGGGTGGAGATGTGCGCGCGGTGGAGGGCACCGACGCCGAGATCGCCGTCCAAACCGATAAGCCGCTCAACAAGGGAATCATCATGTTGAGCGACGACAAGCAGATTGCTTTTCAATCCGGGGCGGGGAACTGGCTTACCGCCCATTTACCGGTGGAGAAGGACGGCATGTATCACATCGCCGCCATCGAACAAGGCGAAAACGTGCGCATGAGCGAGGATTTCTTCATCGAAGCCCGCAAGGATTCGCCTCCCAGCGTCAAAATCACTCGCCCCGGCCGGGATGCCAAGGTGAATCCTATTGAAGAAGTCACCGTCGAGGTCAGCGCCGAAGACGATTTCGCGCTGAACGAAGTCAACCTCCACTATTCCGTGAACGGCGGCCAGGAGAAAACCGTTTCCATGCTGGGCCAGAAGGGCGTTAAGAATGCTGAGGGCAAATATGTCATCGCCCTTGAAGATTACAAGCTTTCAGCGGGCGACATCGTGAGCATCTATGCCTCCGCGCGCGACGCACGCACGACAACGAAGACCGACATGTACTTTATCGAGGCGGAGCCGTTCGATCGCAATTATTCCCAATCTCAAGAGGCCGGCGGAGGAGGCGCGGGTGGCGACGATCCGGCCCAACAAATTTCCGAACGCCAGAAGGACATTATCGCCGCAACCTGGAACGAAGCCAAGAACGGCGCGAAGAGCCCATCCATTGCCGCCGAAGACGCCAAGTTCCTGAGCGAGCTTCAGGAAAAGCTGGCGGCTCAGGCCAAGTCCCTGGTGGATCGCGCTAAGGCGCGCCAGTTGGACAGCAGTCCGGAGATGCAGAATTTCGTTAAGAACATGGAAGATGCCGTCGCCAACATGACGGAATCCGCCAAGAAGCTTCGCGCCCAGAAATGGAACGACGCCCTGGGGCCTGAGCAGCAGGGACTGCAGCATGCCCTTCGTGCCGACGACACATTCAAAGATATCCAGGTGGCCTTTGGAAGCAAAGGCGGCGGCGGCCAAAACGGCGGTCAGGCGCGGGATCTTTCGAACCTTGCCGACCTGGAGCTGGACCGCGAAAAGAATCAATACGAAACCGGCCAACAATCGGCCTCCGACAGCCGTGCCAAGGAAATCGACGCCGCGCTCCAGAAACTTGCCGAGCTGGCTCGCCGCCAGCAGGAGCTCGCCAACAATAAAGATCAGCAGCAGCCGTTCCGCCAGCGTTGGGAGCAGGAAATGCTTCGCCGTGAAGCGGAAAAACTGCAGCGGCAAATGGAACAGCTCACGCGGGGCGATTCTTCGCAGCAGCCGCAGTCCGGTCAACAGGGACAGTCCAGCCAGTCCTCTCAGCAGGGCCAACAGAGCCAGCAGAGCCAACAATCGGCGAGTTCCGGACGCACCGGATCTACCGCGGATCCGCGGCTGCAGCAGGCGCTGGATCGCCTGTCTCGCGCCACCGACGACATGCGCCAGGCCGAAAATCAGCAGGCCGGCAGTTCGGATCAAGCCAACGCCGGACAGCGCCGCGCCGGCGAGCGGTTGCAGGAAGCGCATGACATCCTGAATGGGATCCAGCGCCAGAATGCCGCCCAACAGCTGGAAGACATGGCCCAAAAGGCCAATCAATTAGCGGCACACCAGACCGACTATCAAAACCGCATGCGCCAGATGTTTGCCGAAGGCGCGCAGCCCGGCCAATCGCAGCGGCAGAATTCGCAGATGGCCGGCGAAAAAGAGCAGATGGCCGACCAGCTCAAGCAACTGGAGAAGCAGATGGGCGACACCGCGCAGAGTTTGGCGGGAGCCAAGAATCCGGTTTCTACCAAGCTGCGCGAGGCGCTCTCGGAAGCGCAGCAGAACGAGCTGGAGCTGCACATGCGCAAAGGCGCGGAATGGATCCGCCAAGGCCAGGGCATGTACACCTGGGTGCGTGAGTCCACTGTGACTATGGGGTTGGATCATTTGCGCGATCAGTTGCAGCAGGCGCAGGCCGGGCTGCAGCAGCAGGGCCAGCCCGGAAAAGGCCCCGGCGATAAAGGCGACATTGAAAAGGCGCTGGCGCAGTTGGAAGGCATGCGCAATCGGATGCAGCAGTTAACCGAAAGCCAAGGCCAGCGCGGCGGCAAAGGCCAGCCGCAGCCAGGAAAAGGTCAATCGCAGCAAGGCCAATCGCAGCAAGGCCAAGGTCAGCAGCAGGGCCAGTCCCAGCAGGGTCAAGGCCAACAGGGTCAGGGCCAACAGGGCCAGGCGGGCCAAGGACAGTCGGGTCAAGCATCGAACGGATCCGGCGTGGGCCAGGTTGCTCCTGGAGAACCCGGGGGCTCGCCTTATGGCGGCGTGGGAAATCGCGGTGGATCCGGGGACGTGTCTCCGCGCGGACTGGAGCAAGGCTATCGCGAATCATTGCAGGATATGGGCCAGCTGCGCGACTTCATCCGGACTCATCCTGAATATTCGAATGAAGTTCTACAGCTGATGCACACCATGAACCCGTCGTACGTCAACGACGCGGAACTGTCGCAGCGTATCGGTCGCGAAGTGATTCCGCAGATGGAGCGCCTGGAACTGGAGTTGCGCCGCCAATTGGATGAAAAGAATTCAGACCAGGTGCGCAGCGCCGGCGCCGAACACGTCCCGGCCGGTTATTCAGACGCCATCGCGGAATATTTCCGAAAGCTCAGCAAGGGTAAGTAGGAGAAAGACCGGTCCTGATCGCGTCTGCTGCTTTCGCGGAGGACTAGCCCGCCGACAGCACCCGGCATCCAACTGCCGAGCCGCAGCGGGAAAGGCGCTGGTCTATTTCTTGGAAGACGCCGCCGCTTCAGCACGGCTGGTGTAAGCTTGGAACCGTTGGATAGCTGATGAGTTCAAGCTGCTGGCAATCACGTATTCCTTCAGCGCTTCCCAAGAAAAGAAACCGAGCCGCGACCGCAAGGAAGCGCTACCACGAACGCAGAACTAGCGGCACCCGTGGTAGCGCTCCCTCGCGGTCGCGGCTCGGGTAGCGCATTCGTTGATTATTGAGTTGTTACGTTGTTGCCTAACGCCTGGGAAATAACGCTCAGCCCGGTAGTGACATTGATACCAGAGGTTGGAACCGTCACGTTGGGCATCACCTGCACGCTCAGGTGCGTGGGACTCAGCACGGTCACTTGCGTCACCACCACATCGCTGGTGCCGAATCCAACTGTCGTCTGGCCGGCCATGAAGCTGGTATTCGCTCCCACCACATTGACAGTGGTTGCAGTGCCCGCAACAAGGATGCTGGGCGTCACGGTCAATGATGGCGCCGCTGTAGCCGCCGGAGTGGCCGCGCCGCCGTAGCTGAAGGTGAGCGGGGTTGGATTGAGGAACAACGAACTCTGGCCGTCGGAATTCAGCGCCGTTACCGTTGCTGTGTAGTTGCCTTGGGCAGGTGGTGGATATACTATCAGCTGGCCGCTGTTCGTCGTGCCCTGGATCACGCCCGGCAGTCCATCGAACAGAACCGTGGTGTTGATAGGTATCGTGGTGGCGCTTTCGCCCGGGAAAAAGCCAGTTCCTGAGATCAGCACGATTCGATTTCCATTGCCATCCCAGCTCGGAGTCACTGCAGTGATAGAAGGCGGCGGGTTGGCAACCAGGAAAAACGCCGCCGGCAGAACATACAGATCATCGGGCGTGGCGAAAAGCAGATGTTTGGGTCCCTCGCCTGCCCCCAGATTTGCCTGCACATCCACCGCGATATAGGGCGTGGGCGGAGGATACGGCCTCAGGTTACTCGCGGTCGCGGCCCCTCCTAGCACGGAGATGCTAAGCCCTGGAAGGATAACATTATCAGCATTGAGCAATCCCTGGCCGGTGGCGGCCACAGGCGACGGCGAAGGCAAACCTGCCATAATCGGCGGCGACGCAACGGTTACGTTAGTCGGCGAAAAACCGTAGGTGCGAACTCCGTAAACTGCTTGAGACGCCCGGCTGCTCACATGGAACTCGACACCGGAAGTCAGCAGTCCGGCAATCACCTGAACGGGATACGCCAAACTGGCATTGCGCGTAGCGCCGCCGCCCGCTGTGAAGAACTGCGTAGCGAACGCATTGTAATTCAAGCCAATGGGATTTCCGTTCACATCGGTGGGGTAAATTATGTTGTCCGGTGTAGTTTCCCCGTACTCCGGCTGCGGCAGGGGTTGCGCGTAAACGCTGTACAATCCGGGAGGCACGCCGTCCATCCGATAACTTCCGTCCGGATTGGTCAAAATGCTGATCGCTGGATTGGTGGCCGATAACGCAACTACAGATGCCAGAGCGAGTCCGGTGGAACCCAGCATTACATGTCCGCTGATGCTGCCCACAGTGGGAAGATATCCGTCGGCTGGATACAGCACGGAGATACCAGCGATGTCATCGGCGCCGAGCGGTGTGGCCTTGCTGGACGCGCTGGTCCACAGCGTGGACATCACCCCGGACGACAGGGTGTGCTGCAGTCCCATGGTGTGACCGAATTCATGGACCATCGTTACGAAGAATGGCTCGCTATAGCTCGGGAAATCCCCATAAGGATAAACATTGGTCAGGTCGTTCGGCAGGTAAATTATGGAGCGGATAATCGGAACAATCAGGCCCTCTGACCCATATCCCAAGCTACCCGTTACCTCAGGTACGCCGAGAGCCACCAGGCCGGGAGGAATTTCATCGGAGAATTCAACGTCGATACCCGGCGACAACTCGGAAGCCGATCCAGCCGTGTACAGCCCGCCATAAGCCAGCCGCAGTTTTGAGGTGCTTACCGTGTTCCAAACCGCCGCTGCGCCGCGAATCTCGCCAATAATGGCCGGGAAGCTATCGCCGGGCGCCATCACCGCCGGGCCGGCGTCCGAAATAAAGAATGGAACCGTGTTATTTACTAAGGCGTTCAGATCGAATCTTTCAGCAATCGGCGTGTTGAACGGACCAGTGCTGGTGTTGTACAAAACGAAGAAATAATAACTCCAGCCGTTGGTGCTCAACAGTAAGCACGCCGAAATCAACACGGCCAGGCGAATCAAGCAAGATTTCTTCATTGCGCGCTCTGCTCGTTGAGTACGCTCGCTATTTCAGCCTTCAGGGCGGTCAAGGTCATGCTGATGGTGCTGACGCCCACCGGTTGCCCGGCAGAGTTCAACATTCTCTCGGCAGTCCCTGCGCTTACCACTGTCGGAGCGCCGCCGGGGGTGGAGATCACCGAGAACAATCCTTGCGACAAACCAATGATCTGCGTCAACCCGGTTTTGCTGGTCCACAGGAACAGCACATAATCCTGGCCCGCAGTTAACGACGGCGCGCCGGAGTACCGTTGAATCAAGCCGTTGAGCGACCCGCCTGGAACGCCGAAGTCAATCTGCGACGCAGGCTGGCTAGCCGGACTCTTATATGTCTCCGAAACCTGGACCGTGTAGTGGCTGAAAATCATCGACCCGCGGCTCGAGACAATCCCCGGCTGCACGGTCCCGTGCACAATCATAGTGGATTGCCGGATCATATCATCCAGAGTAAGCTGCCGCAGCGTGGACCCTGGCAAGGTAGCCAGCGCACCAAGCAATCCCAAGATGATCAGCTTTCTCATTAATAGATTCGCATGCCTTACTAGCAAATCGCCTTCCAATGCATGTCCTTGAAAATACTGGCTTTGGCCGGCTCTTAAACGGCCTCTGTGTATCCTATCGACACATTCGATGCGCAGTCACGCCCACTTCAACCGCGGACCACCAACAACGGCATCTTCAATTTGTGACGGACTGCATTAATTGTAGTCCCGAATACAATGTCTTTCAAGCCCTTATGTCCGTGAGCGCCCATCACCACCAGATCCGGCTTGAGTTCCTCGGCATAGTCCACGATGGCGTCCTTGGGACGGCGGGCGTGCCTCACCACCATTTCAACGGCAACTTGTTGCTTTTCCAGTTCAGCGGCAATCTCACGAAGATAATCCCGGCCTGCCTCCACTTCAGCGGTAGAAGCCAGCGAGCCGAACATTTGGCTGGTAACGCCTTCTTCCACGTGCAGCAGATATAGCTTGGCATGGTGCTGCTTGGCCATGGCCGCCGCGTGGGCGATGGCCTCCCGGTCGCGGCTGGTGTGATCCAGCGGGACCAGGATTTTTTCGTAAAGTGGGCTGGGTAGATCGATGGCCACGGCACGTGGAAGCTCGATGGGAGCGTGTCCAAAGCGCCGGACCCAATGCGGCAGCGCGGGTTGGAAGATCACCCAAGCCAGCAGAAAAGTCAGCAGGAAAAGAATTGGCGTCAGTCCCAGCTCTATCCAAATCCGGCGGCTGCCCGACCCAGCGAGCCAATCCCGAATGGTGATGGTGACCAGCCAGATATCCAGCGATAAAATCACCGCCGCCGCGCTCCAGGCCAATATGCGCACCCACACGCGATTGGCGAAAGCTCCCATACGCTCTTTGCTGTT